>Ga0209121_10000428_pt1 | contig 43822 bp, 43 predicted proteins | sample Cruoilmetagenom3_FD_187292 | JGI IMG/M metagenome (GOLD analysis project Ga0209121, IMG submission 187292) | Oil polluted marine microbial communities from Coal Oil Point, Santa Barbara, California, USA - Sample 3 (SPAdes) (version 2) | ecosystem: Environmental > Aquatic > Marine > Oil seeps ... | reverse complement strand
AAATTATTTTAATAGATATTTACGGTTTTATTATATTTAAGTGTAAAATTTTATTTTTACTTTGAAGTTGACTTTTAAGTGTTTTAAATAATGGTAAATATTATTTATCGGCATTACAAAAAAGGCGATGACGGACAGCTAGCAGACCTATTCAATCGAGCTTTTCAAATGAATGGGGGGGGCATTGTTCGAACTTCTGAAGAATGGAATTGGAGATATGTCAAGTCTCCCTATTTTGAACCAGAGATGATTCAAATTGCTGAAGACGTTGAAAAAAGTAAGATAGTGGGAGCAATTCATGTAAATTTAGTAGAAGACATAATTTTCAATTCTAAAAATTATTTAATTGGAGATATCAACGATGTTTCATGCCATCCAGATTATACCCGTAAAGGAATTGCTACTAATCTAATGGAAATGGCGATGGAATATATGAAAAAGAGAAATTGTGATCTTTCAATTTTGACAGCAGATTATAAGGGATATGCTAGATCAAATATTTACTTGAAATTCGGCTACGTTGATGTTGATAGAGAACTTATGATGATTAATTTTCCAAATTTATTTAAATTGTTTAAAGATCTTAAAAAATTTGCGTCGTTATTTCCAATTTTTTTTGTTATTTCGTATTTTCCACGCTTTATTTATAGAATCCTTCTGAAACTAAACAAAAATTTTAACAATATTTCTTACGAGATTGTTAATAATAAGCATTTTGAGTACATGAACGCTGCAAACAAAATTATTAAAAAGTTTTACACTGGTATTACGCCGTATAATAAAGATAAATTTACTTGGGCTCGAATTAATGTACCAGCAGAAAGATTCAAACCTACCTATATAATCGTACGAAAAAAGGAAGAAATAATAGGTGGTGCCGTAATAACTCATAGAAACCTACATTCGTTTAAATATGGTCTTAAAATTAGAATAGGGATTGTTCACGAAGTATTTTTAGATAAAAGTCAATTTAAGAATAAGCGAGATTTGCATTTTGGATATATTTTTCTAATCGATAAGATATTAAAAGCCGCTACTATAAGGAATATCGGAGTCTTAGTTTCTAATTCTTGTTATAGTGACATTGGTTTAATTAAAGCATTAAAATCAATGGCGTTTTTGAAATTTGGATCAGGAACGATTATGATGAAGAAACTAAACGAAGAAATAAAGAGCTTAAAGCCAAAAAAACCAATTTATTTACCCACATATGTAACTTTCTCAACTCCTTAAAGTAACTTCAAGTGGAATGAAGACAGAAGTGTACTTCCTTTTTTAAAAAAAAAAATAAAAATTATTAATAAATAAACATTTTGGTAATTTATGTTTAGACAAGCTATTAAATGGGTTAAAGCTAACCAAGATTTGTTGATTGATCTCAGCGATCAGATTTGGGGGTTCGCAGAGTTAAGTTTAGAAGAATTTAAATCTTCAAAATTATTAGCAAAAACACTTGACGAAGCGGGTTTTACAGTAAAAACAGGAGTTGCAGACATGCCAACTGCTTTTTACGCTGATTATGGAGAAGGGAAGCCTGTTATCGGGATTTTAGGAGAATACGATGCCTTACCAGGGCTCAGTCAAAAAGCACAACCGTCTCGGGAAGTTTTAATAGAAGGTGCGCCAGGTCATGGTTGTGGTCATAACTTATTAGGCGTAGGTTCGTTAGGAGCCGTATTAGCAGTTAAAGAAGCGATTGATTTGGGTAGCGTAAAGGGAACTATTCGTTATTATGGTTGTCCTGCAGAGGAAACTTTTAACGCAAAGGGTTACATGATAAGAGAAGGATTATTTGACGATGTGGATATAGCAATGACGTGGCATCCTGGGTTCTTAAACATGTTAACTTTGATGAGCGCCTTATCAATGAATTCAGTCGTTTTTAAGTTTCATGGACGCACGGCTCACGCTGCGGGAGACCCTCAGAATGGTAGAAGCGCTTTAGATGCGGTTGAGTTAATGAATATTGGAGCTAATTTTATGCGCGAACATATGATTTCTGACGCTAGATTACATTATATAATAACAAATGGTGGTGAAGCTCCAAATGTGGTGCCAGCAGAAGCTGCAGTGCATTACTTTGTGCGTGCTCCAAAACGCCACCAAGTAGAAGCTTTATATAAAAGGCTTATTAAAATAGCTGAAGGGGCAACATTGATGACCGAAACGTCAATGGAAATCGATTTTTTAAGCGGTACATACAATACAAGGTATAATCAAGTAGTCGACGAAGTGATTTCAAATTCCATGAAAACAGTAGGTACACCAAGATTTAACAAGGGCGATATTGCGTTTGCAAATGAACTTAAAAAGTCACTTCCAGAGAATTCAATGGAAGGCTATTATAGATTGATACCGCCTGACATGATGGAGTTTGCTAAAGCAATTCTAAGCCAACCTTTGAATAAAATCATAGTCCCCCCAATTGGAAAAGGTAAAGTGATGCCAGGTTCGACTGATGTTGCCGATGTTTCTTGGAAAGTACCGCTTGGTGAATTTAATACTGCTTGCGAGATTATGGGCTCTCCAGGGCATTCTTGGCAAGTTGTAGCGACCGCCGGGATGGGTATAGGACATAAAGGGATGCTAACAGCAGCAAAAATATTAGCTTTATCTAGTTTGAAATTTATGGAAAAACCCGAATTAGTTGAAAAAGCGCGTAAAGAACACGAAAATACGCATAAAGACGATCCATACAAATCTCCGTTTCCAGAAGGACTAAAACCTCCTTTTCGTAGATTAAATAATTAAGCTTTTTATTGCCAATTTTATATTTTTTTCATTTTATATCTTATAGATTGAATCAAAAACTGGTCTCTCTAAGAGATTAATATACTACTCTATTTTCTAAATTAAGAATAAATGAAAAGTGAAAAAGATATGAGTAAAGTAATAAAATGGCAATATTCCGATTTTTTTGAACCAAGAAGAGACAAGCTTGTAAATATTCTTCTTAGCGAGATAATTTTTTTAAAAAGTCATATAAAAAAATCTAATATTGGCAATAAAACCCAATACCTTGAAATCGCGTTGGACAAGTTAGAATATCTTCTATATACTCTAAAAAAAAGCGATATCAATTTATCCGACAAGGATTTTGATAAAGTTGTAATGATAATCTATCATGTTTTTGAAGAGATTACTACTCAATTGATTTGCTAATTAATAGCTAAATTAAAAGAAGAAAAATAAAAAAATAATTAATTTATCCAAATTTATTCTCGTTATAAATCTAAGAGTTCACTTGCAACTCCAGTTATTGCTGGTTTCTGAGGTAATCCTTTTAATAAGTCTGGTCTGAACCTTTCAGCAAGTATTTGAGGTGTGAAAGGGGCTCCGTTATTATCAATACGTTTTACCGTGTGCCATCCGCGATAAACCCAAACCTTATCTCCAGCAGCTCTAATTACTTCACCATTGACTCTTCTAGCGCTATCTGAAGCTAAAAACACGATTAATGGAGCAAAATGCGATGGATTAAACACATCCATTCCTCCTTTTGATTTAGAACTCATAACGCCTACCATTTTAGGCGTGGCATCAGTTGTAAGCCTAGTCCTAGCCATTGGTACAACGCAGTTAACCGTAGCGTATTTTTTTAATTCATCTGCTACAATTAACGTGAACGCCGCAATACCTGCTTTAGCAGCACCATAGTTAGATTGTCCTATATTACCTAATAATCCCGCATCTGAAGCTGTATTGATTATTCTTCCAAAGGTTTTTAACTTAGGATCTGCTTTACCTCTCTTCCTAAAGTATTCTGCAGCGTGTCTAACCATATTAAACGTGCCTTTAAGATGGACTGCGATAACGTCATCAAATTCTTCCTCTGTCATGTTAAAAATCATTCTGTCGCGTAGGATACCCGCATTATTAACAACGATATCTAATTTTCCAAATTCCGAAACTGCCTGATCTATCATTCCTTTGCATTTATCGAACGAAATAACGGAATCGTAATTCCCTACCGCTTTAACGCCAAGTTTTATACATTCCTCGGCAACTAGATCAGCTACCTGGGTTTTATTGCCCGTTCCGTCAAATGCTGCACCTAAATCGTTTATTACTAAGTTACAACCCTCTTTTGCCATAGCTAACGCTTCTTCTCGTCCTAAACCGCGACCAGCACCAGTAATAATGGCAACTTTTCCATCTAACATACCCATTTTTTATCACTTATAAAATTTTTAGATCGATTTCTATATGTAAAATTCAATTACAAAGTTAAAAAATTTTAAGAATTTTAATAAATTCAATCAAGTACGATATATAAAAAAAATTAAGGAAAAAGTTAGGGAGATTATTGGAAACTATAACCCATAACCTTGTTGGAATTGTTATTCAAATTTTATGTTTTAGATTTTTAATCTTTCCTTGGAATCTTATATTGACCATTTTTTTCGCGTTTATTTCTCATATATTTGTTGATGGCATAGCGATAATTACTTACCATACGCCAGACGCTCAAAAAGGAGATAAATTTTGGCTTGTTTGGCATTATATCATATATGGTGTTTCATTGCTATCAATAATCATTTTCATAATCCCTTATTGGCTAGGCATGATATTTGCCAACATTATCGATATTTGGGATTGGTTAATTTTAAGACCAATTCAAAAGAGGATCCGAAAAAAGAATCCAGAATCTAAATGGGGTGACAAATATTACTTACATCGGACTGTTGATTGGGTAAGAGACAAACTATTTTTTTGGCTTCCAGTAAGGAATTATAAGAAGTCTGGCATATTGATCGAAATCTTTATAATTATAACTTTGTCCATTATTTTAGGATTTCTAGGAGCATCTCTTTTTATCACATAAATTTTCTTAATTCCTTGAAGTAAAACAAGTGACTCTTACAGGAACAATCGGTAGAGCCGAAATTTTTAATAAACGAATCAGAAACCTCTTTTATATCTCGAGCAATACCACATTCTAACCTCGTTAATGAGGGAACAATGTATAACTTAGTTATTAAGAAATGTTCGTCGTTTAGTAGATAATCAATATGCCAGTGAATTTTTTTACTAGCAGAATCAGTAAGGTGTCTCTTAACACGATTTTCTAAGGTTGTTGACCCAATATTCCCCATTGCAGAACCCACATAGAGGTAATAACCTTTTGGGAATGATAAAACCCCTAATGCGCCAATCTCAATTTCAACTTTCTTAGATAGAAATATTACAAGAATGTAACTTCCTTTCATTTATTTACAAGCTTTTTTATGATCGTGATAACATCCATCACAGAAACTTTCGTTGCAATGTTTACAAATATTTGCGCAGTTGTCGCATATTTGATTGTGGCATTCGTAACACTCATAAAGACGATCATTGGGATTTTCTCCGCAATTTTCACAGATAATTTCTTTATTAGACGTTAAAATCACTTAAATTAAATTTGATTATAGTAAAAATGATAAGAAAATAAAATAAAAAAAGCTCTTTATTATTACTTAAATAAATACAAAATAATTTTATAGTATTCACACTAGAAAAACCAAATTAGAGAAACTAAAATGAATAATTTATTTTTTTCTGAGAAACATTATAATTTACGAGAAGATGTAAGAAAATTATTAAGGAAAGAATTAGAACCAATAAAAAACCAAATCAATAAAAATAATAAAATACCTATTGCTTTAATTAAAAAAATAGGAAAGAACGGGTTAATTGGACCTTTAATTCCAGAGAAATATAGTGGTACAGATTTAGGCTTGATTGCACATTGTATGATAACTGAAGAAATTTCAAAGATCAATGTAGCTATCTCAGTAACTCGTACACCTTGTATATTAAATGGATATTTTCTTAATAGATATGGAAGCGATTTACAAAAAGAAAAGTTTTTGAAAAAAGTAGCAACTGGAGAGAAATTGTGTAGTATCTGTGTTACTGAAGAAGAGGCAGGCTCAAATGTGGCAGGAATTAAAACGAGCGCGTCAAAAGTGGGACAGAATTATGTTTTAAATGGTTCTAAGAAATTTATAACAAACGCGGGGATAGCGGATTATTATTTCGTTTGGTGCATTACAAGTAAGAAAGTTAACCCTCGTAATGGAATGAGTGTTTTCTTAGTAGAAAAAAACACACCTGGTTTACATACAGAGACCCCCTACGAATTAATGGGAATAAATGGCTTAAATAATGGAATAATTCGATTTGAGAATGTAGAAGTTCCAGAAAATAATCTCATTGGTGAAAAAGGAACGGGTTTTCAAAGTTTAATGAATACTTTTAATATCGAAAGAATAACGTTAAGTTGCGAATGCAATGGTTTATCTATGGCGGCTTTAGAGGATTCGAAACGCTATGCAAAGGATAGAATTCAATTTAATAAACCGATTTCTACCTTTCAACTAATAAAGCTAAAATTAGCTGAAATGACAACAAAATTACAAGCTGCTCGATTATTAACTTATAGTGCCGCAAAGTTAGCGGAAATGAACAAAAATATAATAAAAGAAGCTTCAATGGCAAAAGCTTTCTCTAGCAAAGCAGCGGTTGAAATCACATCGGAAGCAGTTCAGATTCATGGAGGAAGCGGATACACAGATGTATACTCTGTTGAAAGATATATGAGAGATGCTAAATTCTTTATGATTGGAGGTGGTACTTCTGAAATTCAGAACTTAGTAATCGCACGAGAAGAGTTAAAGTAATATAAATTTAGAAAATTAGAGTTAAAAAAATTAATAATTGTAGAATCCTTTTTTTGTTTTTCGACCGATATAATTATCTTTTACCATTTTGTTTAATAATTGACTTGGCTGGTAATTTTGCCCTAATTTCTCTGTTAGATATTCTCCAATGTGAAGATAAATGTCGTTTCCTACTAAATCAGAAAGTTCCAGTGGACCCATTGGAAAGTTAAAAGCTAATTTTACCGCCGTATCTATATCTTCGGTGCTAGCGATTCCTTCTTGTTTCATATTTATCGCCTCATTACATAATACATATATAAGTCGGGTTGTTATAAATCCAGGTGAATCGTTCACAGTGACAACAGTTTTATTTAATCCTTCGGAAAAATCCTTTGCGATTTTTAAGGTTTTTTCAGATGTATTTTTACTTTTAATTAATTCAATTAATTTCATTACTGGAGCAGGATTAAAGAAGTGAATACCAACGATTCTTTCTTGATTTTTCGCTTTCAATGCCATGTCCGTTATACTTAAAGAAGACGTATTAGAAGCTAATAAGACTTCTTTATCGCATTTCTCATCTAAATCAGATAGTATCTGTTGTTTTAAAGCCATATCTTCAAATACTGCTTCAATTACAATTTGGACATCCTTTATCGCTTCATCTCTGTTAGTGGAAAGATGTATTCTACTAAGAATCTTCTTAGCTTCTTCATCTGACATTTTATCTTTTGCTACAAAGAAACTATTCAAGTTCTTATCAATACTAGCCTTCGCCTTTTTCAATATTTCTTCATTTATATCAACTAAGTTTACATGGTATCCGTGTGTTGCTGCTAATTGTGCGATTCCTGAGCCCATGACTCCAGCACCTATAACACATATATTTTTAATTTCCATATCTTCCTCACTTCTTCCTGAATTTCATAAAATCTGCGCTATGTTTTTCTACAAATGCATTTTTGCCTTCCACCGCTTCTTCAGTACCATAATAAAGAGACAAACCCCCAACGCCTAATTGCGTGATGCCGGGGGTTCCATCGGTTTCTGCTAAGAACGCATATTTCAGCATTTTCAAAGCTGTCGGACTCTTTTCCAATATTTCCTGACACCAGATATTTACTTCTTCGTCTAATTTTTCTATGGGTACAACTTTATTAACAAGTCCCATTTCTAAAGCTTGTTGAGCGGTGTATCGACGACAAAGATACCAAATCTCCTTAGCACGTTTCACGCCAACAGCACGCATTAAATCACCGGTCCCGTAACCAGGATCAAAGGAACCTACGCGTGGTCCAGCTTGTCCAAGTTGCGCATGTTCTGCCGCAATGCTAAGATCGCAGGCGACATGCCATACATGTCCACCTCCGATCGCGTAACCATTTACACGGGCTATAACTGGTTTGGGTAATGTGCGAATCTGGTGAGTTACATGCTGCCAGCCAACTTCCAAAGGCAACAAATATGTTCCCTTATAGCCTCCTTTCTCGCGAGTCGTCTGATCACCACCAGTGCAAAAAGCTTTCTCTCCAACGCCAGTAAATACCACAACACCTATTTCTTTATCCATACATCTATTAAAAGCGTCGATCAATTCATGGATAGTGTGCTGTGTGCACGCGTTGTAGCGTTGAGGTCGATTGATTGTTATGCGCGCAATCCCATCTTTTTTTTCAAAAATGATATCTTCATAATCCATTATTTTTCATCTTATCCAAATTTAGTTTTTAATTTTATAATTAATCAATAAGAATGTTCATGGAATATTTAAACAATTCCAAATTCGAATCACTTAATTTAAGTGTTTTAGAGTATTAAATAACAATTGAGGTTAAAGATTGAAGAATTGAGCAAAGTTTCCTTTTTAACTATTGTTCGTGAATTTTTAAAGCTCTTAGACTTTAAAATTTCCTAGTCAGAATATTATCAAAATGACTATCAAATGATATGAGATAATCAGCATTCATTTTCTGATATAAATATATTAATGAAGCATCAGCAAAACTAAGCAATCTTTTAGGAGTAACATATTTCTTACATATTTCAACGATATTTAGGAACTCCTGAGGTGTATTTTGAATAACTTGAAAAAAATTGTCTTCTCCAAAGAATAAGCTGATATAATGCTCTAAAAAGGAGAGATTTCCGCGAGAACGGTTAACAGCTAATGTGAAAGTTTCATTCAAGATAAAATAATTTGTAAAAAATTTTGTATTTTCTTTTTGAATTTCGGTTAAAAGTTCGTACACTCTCTTATGATATTGATCTTTCCTAGATTTTAAAGCAAACAAAAAATTAGTGTCTAAAATTATGATCACGGTAATTTCTCCATTATATTTTAAAGTTTAGTTTTAAGATTTCAGAAATTATAAATTAGCTCGTCATCAGATTTATCTGCAAGGTAAAGAGGTGCATCACTTGCACTTTTTTTAAGTTTTTCTATGAATTCATTAGTTAATGTTGGTCTATCAATGTTTTCTATAAAAAATTCATCGAGTCTATTGTATGTAAACTCGATACTTTTATCTAACAATTCCTGCTGAGAGATCTTTTTCCCTAACTTTAGAGTGATTTCTGCTTGAAGTTTTTCGAGTAAGCTTTTATTGTTCAATTTTACATTAGCCATAAGAATAAATAGAAAATTCTACTTTTTATATTTTTCTACTTTCAATTTAAATTCCAAAACACTATCTTAAGGATTGTGAATTTCTACAATATTGTTAGGAATTCACATCGTGAAACTTCTGTTTCACGATTTTCTAGAGAAAATCGTAATTGTGCCTACTAATGTACCATGTTTTGCTTTACTTCACGCACCATGTTTTGGCCTTCTTTATTGATCTGAGAAATTATTTCTCTTAAGATCTCGGTAATTTCAATACCTTTCAATTCACTTGAGATATAAAGCATCGATAGTACTTCTCTTGCTAAAATTGTAAGGTTCTTCATATCATCAATAGGAATTCTAATTCCTAGTGCTTTAATATCCTTTTGCGTTTCTTTTTCCTGTTGTCTAATAGCAATTAAAAAGTCATTCTTTCGCCCTTTCCATAATTCTGATACGGTTCTAATAGATAAGATGTATCTTTTGGTAGGGCTCTTTATCCCATGAATCTCACTTGCGAACTCTAGAGGTTTAGAGTTTCTTATTGCTTCTAATCCAAAAGTTCTGTTGAACTTATTAGTTTTATCTAGCTTTCCTTTCATTTTCGAGATTTCGGATGTTAATTGTTCAATTTTTAACGACAATTTTTCAAATTTTTCGAGGAATAGTTCCCTATCTATAAGATTCTCAGAATCGCTCATTTAAGAAGCCACCCAAATATTGTGTATTATATGTTTTGATTTATTGTTTAATAAAATTAGTTATTAAAGGATTAATCTCTCTAGCTTTTGTAATTTATAACAATATAAATTTAAATAAGAAAAAAGAGAAAAATAATTTTTAAATATTTTTAAAAAGAGTCGAAATCTTGGTCATCCGGTTCTTTTGGCTCTGAAATTTCTTCTAAAAAGGGTTCAGTTTCTTCTTCTTCAATTGACTCTAAATCCTCATAGTCTTGTTCTTTTTCCGGTTCTGGAGTAGTCATAGGTTCTTTCAATTTTTCTACAAAATCAATAGGACTTAAAAGATCTTTAACCTCTTTATCTACTTTTTCTTTGAACTCTCTTTCGTTTAATACATATTTCTTAATTTCAGCAAAACCTAAACTTATTAGTATAATAAGAAAGAATATTAAAACGCCCCAATTTTTAACCTGGTTTACAATCGATTCGTTTAAGTAATTCACTGCATCAACATAAAAGGGGAAATCTCTAAACAAGGCAAAAGGATAGTTATGAAGAAACTCGTACGACGCTTTTGAAAACACTAACCAAATTAATATTGAATCAACGCCAATTCGTTTAAATTTTAGTCTTTTACTTAAAATTTCGGCTTGAGAACCCATTAGAGTGGAAATCGCATATAATAATATAAATAAATCTATTATTAACACTATAATTTGGGTTGGAATTGAAGTATCCTCTCCACCTGTGCTTTTAGTCGCAAAAAAGATTTTTACAAGTAGATAAAAAGTATAAATAACCACTAAAAACGAAAATATCCCTAACCAAGCGTTAAAGATTCGTTTAAACATATATATAGATCCTATAACAATAAATAGGAGTAAGATAACCCCAACAAAAATTACAACATAATTTAAAATGTTATAAACAGATGGAGTAATTGTTAAACCTATAAGATTTCCTATGATTTGGGAACCAAATAGATAAGCGCCTAATAAAATAAGAGAAAATATAGAGCCACCAAAAAATTCAATCCCTCTATAGAATAAGCTATGAACGCGTTTTTTAAGGCTATTATCTAATCTTTTACTTGAAAGATAAGCACCATATAAAATAAACCAAGAAGTTAAGATAATATAAGATATTATTGAGAATCCGAAGAGTATTACTAAAATCGGTATTAATACGACCATCAAAGGGAGTGTTAAGAATAATGTCAAAAATACTTTCCATGCGGCAACTTCCTTCACGTCTTTCTTAGCAAATAGTGAATACATAAAAGTAAACACTAAGAACGTCAAAAAAGGTACGTATATTACTACACCTATTAAATCAAATAAATCTATTTGATTCCCAAGAATTTGAATTGAAAATTGAAAAGGTATTTGAATAATTGTAATATTCACAAGAAGCCAAATTACCAGAATCAAATATTTCCTGTTTTCTTTTAATCCTAATTTCTTTAAATTATCAATTGTATCCATAAAATAGAAATAGACTTTGATTATTTAAAATTTTTTAATACCATATGTTTAGTTTTCTATAGAAGACCATTACAATAAATTTTTAAAAACATGCTCGATCTTATATTTAAAATTTATCTTTAGCTATTTTATTGTATTCTTCAGTTAAAACAAATTCTTGCTTTTCGTTGTAAGTGTCTTCTAACTTTAATGTGATTTATTTGATATTACAAATAGAATATTGGACCTACATATCAGCTTTTTTTAATTGGGTTGCAGAATCTGCGGGGATATTTGTCCTTATCACCGGATTCATTGCTCTAACTTGGCTTGGATTTGAAAGAAAAAGAAGAGGATCGTTTTTAAAGAGAAAAACCGAAGAAGATAAAAAATTTGACATTACGACATTTCTACGAATGTTATCATATCTTGGGTTATTCGTTGGTATCCTCGACATTTGGGCGGGTACTGCAGGGTTAATTTTAGATATCCCACCAAGCTTTAAATACGGCGATATAAATCCTCACGCAGACCACTTTACATGCATATTCTTGATTGTTATGGGGGTTGCGATGTTTTTTAAACCGATCAATGACTTACCATTATCCAGCATCCTTGGTCTTATTGCAGGAACAGCAACTGCCTTTATACTAGCAATTTTGATTCCAGATTCTGCAGTTGAATTAATTGCTTACTGGATTAACCCTAAATTAGCTTTGATTATAATTTTCATTATCGTTATGGCAGTAGTTGCACTTACAGCAAAATTTTACATAAAAGCGTTACAATTAATTTCTAAATTTCTCTCTTGGCCACCTGTTGCTTTGGTCATAATGCTATTTAGTTTTGTCCAAGGAATTCTACTCTGGGGATTTGGTTTAAGTATTTTCATGAATTTACTTTAAATTTTTATTTTTATTTTTATTGTTCTTACATACGTTTTAAAAGTAATCTGATAATTTTTTTTGTTGATTAAATTGATTAAAAGGGAGATTAAATCTCTTTTTCAACAAGTTTACAGATTCAGGGGCAAATCCCATAAAATGATTATTGACTATTATGAAGATTTCACGAATATCAGGCGATTTCTCAAGATTGTTAACATTTTGAATAAGATCGCTTAATTCTTCCTCTTGGTTTCTCTGAATGTGGCTAAACACCGTTAATTCGCGGTCACCTATGAGCCGAATATAGTATCTATCCTGGTTAGGTAAATAGTAGGCTTTTAACCCTGGTTTGTACGTTGTTCCTAAGATAAATTTAGTACCATCTATAAACTCTGAAATTATTTCTTTTTTAAACCACGAATTATCGCGAAATTCAAAAATATACCTATTTCCCGAAGGAAGCTCGTTGGTTAAATTATTTAGTTGTTTGAAGTGTTTTTCCGTAAATTTAAACCAAGGTGGAAATTGTAATAAATAAGCAACGGTTTTTTCTTGTATTGGTGATAATTGATAAAAAAATTGAGAAATTAAAGAAGGAAGATTTGGAACTTTTATATCGTGAGTAATTTTCTGCCATACTTTTATTACATACTTAAATTTTTCTGGTACTATACCGTTCCATTTCTTTACTATCGAATATTTAGGAATATTGTAAAAAGTTGTATTTATTTCGATTAAATCGAAAAATTTTGAGTAAAATTTCAAACGGTTATATTTCTCAAGGGATTTAGGATAAAAAGTGGCTACCCAGTCCTTATAATCCCAACCAGCACAGCCAATGTTGATTTCTACCATCAATACTCACAAGTAAACTTAAGTAATAAGTTCTAGACCTAATTAATTCAAATAGATCGTAGTAACAAATGATAAAATAAATTGCCTTTATAAATAATTAATATTTATAGTAAAGTTTTATAAAAGAAAAAGAGAGTTACAATATATAAGGTCGTAATAATTAAGAAAAAATCTTATCAAAAACTTGAGATCCGAATAGAATAAGTAAACTTAAAAAAATTTAAATTTTAGATTTTAATATAAAGAAGGTGGGCGGAAGTTAACATAGATTGGGAGCGTGCTGAATTAACACCACAGAAAAGTCAGAAGGTAGAGGGTAGAATCTTATTAGATTTACGCGCTAAAATCAATGAATTAGAAAGAGATTTAGTTAAGTACAAAGAAGATCTAAGAAATACAAAAGAGGGTTTAAAAGAAACTCAAAATAAATTAAGTGGTAGAGAAAAAAGCCTTGTTAAAATTAGTGAGAAGTTTTCATCAGCTAAGAAGAATTTAGACGGTGTTTCTGAGGATAAACTAAATGTTGATATTGAATTAACACGATTAAAGCCAAAACTTGAAGAACTTAAAGAAGAAGTGATAACAAAAAACGATAATATTGAAAGATTAGAAAGTGAGTTAAGGTTTTCGACAGAAAAAGCAACTGATATGGAACAAAAATTAAAGTTTAAAGATAAAGAGATAGAAAACAATAAAACCGATATGGAAAAACGAAAAAACGAAATTGATATCCTAAACGGAAAAGTTAAGGCGAATCGAGAAGAAACAGAGGAATTGATTGAAAAAATAAAAACGCTCGAAACTCAGCTTTCAGAAGTTAAAGCATCACCTATAATTTTGGAGCGAATAAGAGAGGTAATGATGCATAAAGGCTTTCTTACTGATAAGGAGCTCGATCTGATATTTAAGGAATTTGAGTAATACACGGATATTTTATAAATTTTTTATCTTGATATCTATTTTTAAAGTTGTTTCTTACGATTAAAATATTAACTTGAAAAGATTAAATATCTTGTAGTATAAAAATATTAATATAAAATAATACAATAAAAAAAATAAATAATGGTGTGAGAAGTATTTCGATAGATTGGTCTAAAGCAAACGAGAAACCGAATAAAAAGCAACCCGTAGAGGGGCGTTTTTTATTAGATCTTAGGTCAAAAATTGATGATTTAGAACAAAAACTAAAACAAAGGGAACAAAAAATAGAGAAGCTATCTAAGGAACTAAATGATAACAAGGAGAAATTATCAGAAAAAGAAAAAAGTTTAACTGAAAAAACTCAAGAATTATCTACTACTAAAAGCGAAATAGACTCTGTAAAAGAAGAAGAAATCAATATTAAAGCGGAAATTGATAATTTGAAATCAAACAAATCTAGCTTAGAACAAAAATTAGAAGCTGATAACGAAAAAATAAGAGAATTTGAAAACAAATTAGAAAGTACCACGAAGAGATTAGAGGAATTAGAACCACAAGTCGGGAATCTAAAGGAAGACTACGAACAAAAAGAAAGAGAGATCGAGGACGTTAAAAAAGATCTACAGCAAACAATTTCAGATAAATATATTGAGATTGAAAGCTTGAAAAACGAATTAACAGACCAGATTAACAGTAAGGAAAATCAAATAATAGAAGCTAAAAATGATCTTGACGCAAAAAACAAAGAACTTGAGGCGGTTGAACTCAAACTAAAATCTTTAGAGGATTATATTGAAGAATCAAAAGGTGCACCCCAAGTTATTGAGGGAATTAAAGAAGTTATGGCTCACAAAGGCTTCCTTTCCGATAAAGAGTTAGAAGATATCATTGATAAACATCAGGAATAAAAACTAATCTCTTTTATTTTATAATTTCTCTGGTAAATAATCTCTATGAAATTTCACATGTTAAAACAGTCGCAATTACTTCATCAATTCTCGAGGAGATATAATAAAAAATGGTTTACTTAGTCTTATTACAAACGATATCAGCAGAAGAATTTTACATCTTATTTTTAAAAATTATCGTATCGTTTTTCTGTGGTTTTCTTATTGGAATCGAACGCACAAGAGTCAGCGCTCAATATGGTGCCCGAGATCACATCTTTTTTTCTATGATTTCAACATCTTTAATTATATTACACGACAAATTTCTCCCTGTATCAGAGGGATTTACGCTAATTGTAATGTTTTTTGGAGGAATGATAGTTTTTCTATTGATCGGAAGCGTATATAGATTGTTTCGCGAAAACGATCCGGGTTATACTACCACACTATCGATGATATTAGCGATGGTCGTTGGAACGATGTGTTATTACAATGAGGCCCTTGCCATTGCCATTTCCGTAATATTTTTAATTATCCTTTCCACAAAAAAGCAATTTTATAAAATAAGGAAATTAAAAGATATCGAATGGACAGGAACAGTTGAATTTATAGCAATCGTAGTCTTGCTTTACATTTTAATTCCAGACGATTTTCTGGTCTTTGAAATTAATGTTAAGCCAATAGTATTAGTTTTCATTATAATTTTAGCTGTAAAATATTTTAGCTACTTTATACTAAAGAGCACTTCGGAGAAAAATCTATATTATATTTCTTTTTTAGGAGGTTTTGCTCATAGTGAAGCTACAACCGTTGAATTAGCTGAAGCTGGCGCATCTTCCTCAGCTGTTTGGCTCGTAATTCAGACTATGCTAATTAGAATGATAATCGTTTTAATGATTACTCCTACTTTACTTTTTTATGCTTTGTTCCCAATTATAATTACATCTTTTATTGGGTTAATCGGGTCATTTTTAGTATTAAGAAAAAAGGAAACTCGATTGACTTTAGATAAAATCAAAAACCCTCTTTCAATTAAAAGCGCTTTAATCTTTTCGGGAACTTATTTAATTGGTTTAATAATAACGATCGTTTTAAGTTTTTTTGAATTAAATATTCTTACTTATTACGTTATTGTGTTTGTAATCGGGTTTCTTTCCGGCGGTGCCTCCTCTCTGTTTGTAGCAACAGCATTTATTAAATCCTTAATTAACGAAGGGAATGCTCTAATGATGTTAACCATCGGTTTATCGGCTGCGATAATAAATAAGATCTTCTATTCAACTCAAGCATTGAAGGAAGATAAAAATAAAAAAGTATATGTCATTCATCTCATCTTTTACATCATCATAACTATTTTTCTGTTAATCACGATGACCTTTTTAACAATAATTACATCCAATCTATCAATCTTCTGAAGAGTAAGATAATAATCAAATGAAGAGATAATGGTTAAACTAACTTGGGAAAATAAGTCAAATATTTCTGATAATGTCGGGGATTTAAAAAAAAGATATCTCAACTATTTTGAAACCGTGGACTTGGGAATTGAAGGTTTTCGAGATAGTAATTGGAAAAATATGCTATTTTGGGGGGAAAACCTCAATGTGCTTCGTTATTTAACGAATCGATTCTCTGGAAAGATCGATTTAATTTACATTGATCCTCCCTTTTTCTCAGGAACGAATTACAAAATCAAAATCGAAGAAAATGGGAATCAGTACGATTCAATTGCGTATTTTGATCATTGGGACAAAGATCTTGATTCTTACTTACAAATGCTTCGCGATAGGATTGTTTTATTTAGGGAATTGTTGTCAATAAATGGGTTGTTATTTATTCACTTAGATTGGCACGCAAGTCATTACGTTCGAGTTTTATTAGATGAAATTTTCGGTACAAACCGATTTGTCAATAGTATAGTTTGGTATTACTACAATAAATATTCAGCAGGGAAGAAGAACTTGCCGAGGGCTCACGACGATATTTTAGTTTATTCTAAATCTGCTAACTATACTTTCAACGAACTCAGAGTTCTCCGTAAAAAACCAATAAAACAGTTAAAAAGAGTAATGGTTGATGGCGTTTTAAAAAATGCAAAAGACATAAGTGGGCATGTTATTTATAGGGTTGTAAAAGATAAAAAAATGGACGACGTGTGGAAAATACCATGCATGCAACCTGCATCAAAGGAGTGGACAGGGTTTCCTACGCAAAAACACCACGATTTGCTCGAACGAATAATTAAAATTGGAAGCAATGAAGGCAATTTAGTAGCTGACTTTTTTTGTGGTTCAGGAACCACTTTATTAGTTGCCGATAAACTAAATAGAAGATGGATAGGATGTGATATCTCGAAATATTCTATGTACATTACAAGAAAAAGATTACTTGAACTAAATAAAAAATCTTATCCATTCGAGTTATATACACACCTAAACATTGACCGACAGAAAATACTTGAATCTAATTTTTTTGATAAGACACTTTCAATACAAAGAAAAAAATAGATAAGTTAAAGTTTTAGTCTATTCCTCTTTTGGTGTTTTATCATAATCCAAACAAAGATTACTGAACAACCTATTAATATTATTAAATTATATCCAGGAATCTCTGGTGGTTGTTCTGGTATTTGTATGACTACTTCAATACAATTTGATGATGTGTTTCCATAATCATTATGTGCAACTACAATAAAATTATATATCCCATCAGTGTATTCACTTAAAGATAATGATTGATCGCTTGTTTCACTAATTAAAATTGTTAAGCTTTCGTTGATTTCAGTGATAAGAGATGAATATTCATATACAGAATAATTATTAGCATCTTCTGAATGTGTCCAAGCTAAATTAAATATACCATCATCATCAGGAATTCCAGCATTTGATGATAAAGCAAAACTACCTGGTGGACCATCTAATATTTCCAGAACTTCTCTTTGCATGTCTGAGAGTGCATCATCAGCAGATTTTTGACAGCTTAATAGATCGTTGAAATTATCAGCAATAATAGGAGAAATTTGAGGATATTTTGGATGTACCGGTCTAGTTAAGGTTAATTCTGCTTGATCGGTCCAATTATTAACCCACTCAAAACCAGTTGGTGGATTATCGTATACAGATTTTAATGCAGGAAAATTTAATAAAGGGTGATAACCAGGACCAGGATCTGCATCACTTGTAAGTTCAGCTTCCTGAGCCAATATATCCCCCATAAATTTAGTTAAGTTAAGAGCTGCTTCTCTTGCTATTCCTGTCGTAGCAGTGGGTATCGCAAAAATTGATCCCCCTACACAAGATGTTCTGTATCCAGATGCACCAGAGAAATGAGGTAATGGTGCTAGACCAAAGTCTATGTAATTATCAGATAGACATAAGCAAAAGTCCATTGTCTCATGAATATCGATTCGTTTGCTAACCATTTACCTACTGAGGATCCTTCGTCGTGAACAAGACCATAACGTGGGATAATATAATCGTTGCCTTGAACTCCTGTATATTGAGGTGGTACCAATCCTTTAAAAAAAGTCATTGCGTCGTTAACATCTTGGGTATCTATATTTACACCACCAGTACTAGTGACTGCATCAAGAACACCGTTGCTTCCAATGATTTCAAAGAAGTTGACTACACCACCTTCATAAACATCGAATTGCCCAACGTAACCTACTAAATCAGCATCAGCAGAAGTTAATAAGCCACTTTGGTTGTTAAGTATATAATTAGCTGTTGTCTTTAATTCCTCCCATGTATCAAAATCGGCTTCAGTCCAACCGGGAAGATGCAAATCTAAAAGATCTTTCCTATAGAATAAAGTGCCAAAATTCATAAAGTAGGGATAAGCATAAGTATTTCCTTGATAAACACATGATTCAGCTATACCTGGGGAATAATCATCTAATTCATTAACATATAAATATGGTGAAATATCGATTATCCATCTGTTAGAAGCAAATTGAGCCAACCATGTTGTGTCTAATCCAATAACGTGGCTAGTAGCCGTACCACTCTCCATTAAAGACTCTAAAAATACCAATTGTTCATTTGATGTAACACCTGATGATATTACTGTTATTGAATTTATTCCGCTCCCCAGATCTGAGGATAGAAAATCATCCGTAACATTTTGGACACCCGGCAATTGTTGTTCATGGACAATAATAGTTAAATCTATAGTTTGAGCTGTGATTGGTTCATTATCTCCTTTAATCGGAATAATATATATGGTGGACATTATGAGTAGCATAACACATAATAAAACTTTTAGATAAAATATTTTCATGGTTTACACTATTAATCTTGTAATTGTTTGACAAAAATATCTAAGATATCTCAATTTATATATTTTTATATTTTCGATTGAACTTCTGATTACAAAAAAATATAAAATTAAGTAGATTAACTTGATGAAAAACTAGCGATTTTTCAGAAAAAATCATAGATAATTGGATTGAAAGATGGCAAGCACGCAAAACCTTTTCAGATAAAGAGTTTTATGAGATATATTATCCTAATTTTTATAGAGAACGTTATAAACCACTTCTAAGAGATATGATGTTATTTAAAAACAAGGATACTAACTGTGAGTGACCTGAATTTTGGTATTGGTATTTTTCACACTATTTAAAAAAAAATATCTATCCTTCAATAAATCTATAATAAATCTTTGAATAAGAAAGCATTTCAAATTACCTTTTTGTTTGGAAGAAGTAAAACAGTAATGAGAAAAAAAGAAAAATAAAGAGATTTTTTTATTTATTATGGAAATCTACATTCCAACCAAGATAATTGAAGAGGGCTTCATATACAATACTTCCAACTTCATTTAAACTAGAAGCCACATGATGTGCAAATCCGCCATTGCATAATTTTTTCAATAAATCCTGCAAATTAGGAATCTCTATTACTCCATAACCTCCAAATGTTTTTAGAGGGTCGTCTGTATATTTACCTTCAACGAGCATTGCTTTAATTTCTCCAAAGAGATCATCAGTCTCTATTCTTAGAAGTGTGCAAGGTTTAGTCTTTATCCTTCCTTGAATAGCTCCAAATGTATTAACTTCACCCTGATATTCTGCCATAATAGGATGCACTGTCATCCTTGTATTTTGAAAAAACGATTTTGGTAAATTACTACAATGGAAAAGCACCATCTTATTGGGATCATCTCCATAGTTATTATTCCAATCTAAGATTGCTGAAGGTGAGTCTGAAGCAACTTGTAATATGAACATCCCAATCAACCCAGAAATATCTACTTCGCAAGCCGCGGGTATTAAACCTTCGCTAAACATGCTCATGACCGCGCATGGAACGATGCCAAAATTGGAAACTATAGAAGGCCAGCACTGAAAAGCAAAGCCATCCAATTCGTTTTCCAATACCCAATTCTCGACTACAACTGCTAGTTTTGCTAATTTTAATATACCATCTTCTGGAAATGTTGTAGTTGGTGTATAATCCTTAATGAGGTGAATTTTTTCCTTTACTTTAGGATCGCCATTTGGTAACCTACTAATTTCTCCTAAAATTTCCGATAAATCAATTGGTTCAATCGTAATCCCATGTAGTTGTAAAATTTTCTCGCTATATCTCACAGTTTCAAAAGCGTTAGGCCTTACGCCTATTTGCCCAAATCTTGCGTTTTTAAGTTTCTTTACAATTTTACAAACTCCTTCAAATTTTATTATATCTGCTTTAAAAGCATCAGAGTTAATAGGACATGTATGCGTCTCGGTTAACGTAAATGGAATTCCGTGCTGATATAAAACATTGCAAACGGATAGTTTTCCGCAGAATGCATCTCTTCTATGCTTTCGATCCATTTTTTGAACTTCGTCAGAGGATGCTTGAATAAGGATTGGAACATTCAATTCAGATAGTTTTAAGGTATTAACTATAGCTTTTTCGTCACCAAAATTACACAGACATAAAATTACTCCGGAAATTTTATCAGAATTCTTTTTGAAAAGCTCTCCACAATTTTTAGCGTCTGAATATGTCTCAACTGCACCTAAAGGAGTGTCTTCTTTATCTAAAAGAACATAATTATAGCCTAATTCATTCATTACAGCTATTATATCATTTCTACCTTTTTCTACTAAATGATCAGGAAAAACATCTCTATTTCCTAATATAATCCCAAATGTTACTTTCATTTTTTCTTGTTTAATAGACATAATTTAATTCTCTAAGTATTTTTCTAGATAGATAAATTTTCTTCTTGATTTAACTTTTTTCAAAAAGAGGACTTTCTAAAGGAAATATCTTTCTCAAGGTCTATCACTCATGTTGTACAGATTCCTAATATTTTTTACGGTTATTAGCGAGGTATATTTATATCTGATTATGTTCTGGATGGCGCATATGGTTTGGACGGTTAATTCCTCAGGAATTTTCATGAGTCCTATTCAATAGTAATAATCTTTTGACTTTTTAATTTTTCAATTTTTTTCAAATTATTAAACTATTGTTTGAGGTATAGATATCAAGAATAAGATGCAGATTTGAGAGATACAATATTATGTATTATTAAACTAAATTGATAAAAAATTTACAATTTGAAAGTTGTTTTTTAAATAGCTTTCTACAAATATATATTTATTCTAATATAAATTTCAATATCCTTTCTGGAAATTTTTATCAACTCCAATCTGGTAGCTAACAGTAAGTAAAGTAGGTACGCAAGCCAATTTCCCTTTTGCACAGTAAACTTAGGTGAAAGTCAGCTAAAAAAATCTTGCATCCTCGTTTAACACAATGCCAGAGTTATTTTAATTAATTTGAATATTATATTAATTTTAACTATAAAAATATCCGATATCTATAAGCTTCATAATTAGCGTCTTAATATGAAGAAAAAAAATTTTGGAGCTATTAGATCCAACTCCGATAATTCACGCTAGCAAGCTGTTCTTTTGGATAAGGGAGTTTAGCATCCTCAGGGAAAGGTTCAATACAATAACAACGGAAATCAGGATTCTGCATTCGACACATTTCTTTCAGATAAAAAAGTTAAATTCTAAATGTTTATTAAAATTAAAAATATAAATTTAAATGAAAAACCATGGTAAAAAGTGAATATAAACCTCAAATAATTTTTGTTCTAATTTTCATGAATCTCATGATTCTTTTAGATTGGGGATTTACTACAGATTTTAATCCCAAAATAGAACATGGATTATTAATTGAAGATTTGAATTATTCCTATCAATGGGAAATAGAAACTATTGTTATTGATAACAACTGGTCTGATACTGTTATTACTTATGACTGGTGTAACGGTTTTGGTAATGAAAGCGAACCTTATGTTATTGAGAATATCAAGTTCTCAACGGGATACCCGCGTTATAGTATCATAATAAAAAACGCATCCGAATCTTTTGAAATTCGTAACTCCCTTTTTCTTGATTGTAATAAAGGGATTAAATTAGAAAACGTGAGTAATGGTCGTATTTATAATAATACTTTTTCAGAATTGTACGCAGCTTCCATTGAACTGAATAAATGTCACGATATTAATATTACGGATAATTTACTCTATGACGGTCAATTTGAACACATCATTATCAATTCCAGCTATAGTATAAATGTTTCTAGAAATACGATCGATACCTTTGGAGGAACTAATTACGGAATAAAATTCCATTGCGTCAATTATAGCAGAATTGAACATAATAGCGTTGCTTTTACTGGAGGTACTGATAAATTAGCTCTTTTCCATAGTCATCATAACATTGTTATTAACAATTCCTTGACGAATTCGGGGAGTAGTGGATTACTTGTATATGAAAGTAATTTCAATCAAGTTCTAAATAATTCAATTGAAGAGGGGTATGATGGAATTAAACTTCATACATCTCACCATAATGAAGTCATTTATAACTACATAACTACTCGTGCTAATGGAATTTTAGTTCAATCTTTTTCTGAAAACAACTCCATTATCTCGAATACTCTACATGAAACTAGCATCCGTCTCAACTATTGCAGACTTAATAATGTGAGTTTCAACTACATAATAAATCCCTATACCGGAATAAGTATGACTTATACTAATGAGAGCTTGATTCTAAACAATACTATTTATCATTATAAAAACAAATGCATGTATGAATATAATTGTGTGAATAACACCATTCTTGGCAATATTTGCATCCCACTCCCTATACCCCCCGATTTTCGCTTATCGATATTTCTGATTGTCTTTTCAATAGTCGCTATGGTTATTGTTGTGAGAGTGATACAGGTTAAACTGAGAAGAAAAAATTAAGTTTTGTATTATAAAACAGATTATTACTTTTTTAGGAAATGCTTTATTCATATAAGGAGCTATTACATCCAGCTTCTATAATTCACGCGAGGAAGCTGCTCTATTGGATAAGGGAGTTTAGCATCGTCAGGGATAGGATCTATATAGTATCGACGGAAATCAGGATTCTGCATTCGACAAAAGTCACTTCGATGATCTTATTGTAATTAAATTATTTAGATAAATATTTTTGTAAATATATTTTTTTTTGTAAAAACTATTGACGAGAATATTTTTTCAGAAAAAATTCTTTACATTAAATAAAGAGTATTTGAATATAGGAGCTTAAATTGAATTTTCTCTTTATTGTTTTAAATAACCATTTAAAAATTCTTGGAACTTAATTTTGACTTCTATAGAAATATGATGTTCCATTTCACACGACAACTCCTTAATGAGTTTAATATCTTTAATTTTTAAGACTTTTTTGAAAAAGATTTCCAATAAAGCTTTTGTTTCACTTAAATGCTTAGCAATTTGCTTTCCTTCTTTAGTTAGTCTAATCGGACTTCTTGGTTTCCACACTATTAAATTATTCTCTTTTAATTTATATAGAATTCCACTTACACTTGCTGGATTAACATTTAATTTATCTGCAATTTCTTTGTTATTCACCCACGCTCCTTTTTTAGTGAGAGAAATTGCATAAATTTCACATAGATACCTCTGATATGTTTCTGGTACATCATATATCGAGAGGTTAGCTTTATTTTTGTTGTTCATAACAATAAGTTTAAAAAAAATAAAAAAAAAATAAAAAACTATTCTAAATAATTATCTCTATTTTTCCACAATAACATTATGTAAATCGACCCGATTCCAAGAAATATTTCTGTTCGTATGCCTTCTGTAAAGATAAAATCTTCCCATACAGTAATATCTACGAGACCTTGTAGAGCAAAATCGATCAAATTAGCAATCCACTCAATAGCAAATAAAGTTCCGATTCCTATAGCCAAAATTCCTGCTCCAATTAAAAACCCAAATCCAGAGAGAGTTCCTTGTTTTATTTGTGGAACGCCATAAAGGAATATCACGGCAATTAATAAATTAATTAACGCTTTAGCTAAGTGATCTAGAAATGAACTCTCCCATACTGCATCACCTGGTGAAGAAAATAGGAAAATTAATGGTTCTTCTAATGGTATGTGTATAAATTCTACTATTGAAACAATTAAGAAGGCAACTCCGAATAATAATGCTGTAATACTAAAAGAAGATCGTTTTAATTCTATAATTTCCATTTAGAAATAGACACCTCCAATTAAATTGATTATCAACGCTAAAATGTAACCTAAACCTATACCATAAGTAGCAGAAACTAAAGCCCATTTTTTTGAGCCGGTTTCTTTATATACAGCGCCTATATGAGCAACACATGGGGTATACAGCAAAACAAATACAAGATATCCGTATACTAATGCAGGCATGGCAGCAACAGCAACAGCACCAGGTACTGCTAAATTATCGAATACAAATTGACCTAATCCTGCTGGTTCTTCTTCACCTGTTAAAATCAATCCAAACGCGGCTACAACAACTTCTTTAGCTAAAAATCCAAAAACAATTCCGATAGCAGCAATCCAGCTCCATTTTAGTGGTGCAAATAAAGGTTGAAAGAACTTTCCAACTCCAGCAAGCAAAGAATATTCAGGATCAACACCCCATGCTAATATCCCTGTATTAGGATCAACTCCAAAACTTTGGAGAAGCCACATAATAACGACAACAGCAAAAATGATCGTTCCTGCTTTCTTAATGAATTCTCTTCCACGTTCCCACATGTGAATTCCAGTATATTTTGCTGTAGGCATGCGATAATCCCCTAATTCTAATATAAATGGAGATGATTCACCTTTAAAAACTACTTTACGAAAAAATAACGCTAGCAATATTGCAATAACGATTCCAAGAGCATATAAACTAAATATAATTGTACCAGTTGAGGCGTTTCCTAATACATATCCTCCTAATAAAACATAAACAGGTAATCTTGCGCCACAAGAAATATTTTGATTAACTAAAATTGTAGTTAAACGATCTTGTTCGTTTTCTATAGCCCTACAAGACATAACTGCGGGAATATTACATCCAAACCCCAACATCATTGAAACAAAAGACCTTCCGTGTAGACCGAGTTTAAACATTAAACGATCCATGTTAAAAGCAGCTCGAGCCAAGTATCCAGAGTCTTCTAGAAAAGATAAGACCAAAAACATCATAAATATTAAAGGTACGAATCCTAAAACGGCCCCAAAACCTCCAAATATCGCTTCATTTATGAAAGATGTTAGCCAAAGATCTTCCGGTAAACCGGAGGTTAATAATGGAAGCCATTCTTCAAAGATTAATCCAACTAGAGTTACTAATGGGGCTGATGCCCTAAAAGTAATTTCAAACATCCCCCACATTATCAACAAAAAAATCGGAATTCCGAAATATTTGTTTAAAAAAACTCTATCTAAAATATCTGAAGATGTAACCACTCCTTTTTCTCGCTTGTATGTTTCTTTAATTATTTCTCCGATCTTATTATATCTCTCACCCGCTAAGTCGAATTCTTCAGTACCAGTTAAAATCCGCTTTATTTTTTCCTCGACAACTATCCCTCCATCAAAAGAATAAATCTCTTTTTTAACTTCTTTATCGTTTTCAATGAGTTTTATTGCAGCCCACCTTCTTTTATCAGGAAGGAATTTAGGAAGATTATTTTCAAGGATTTCTGTAGCTTTTTTTATTTTTTCCTCTAACTCGCTAGAATAATAAATAATTTCAACGCTACTTCTTGCTAATTTATTATCTTTGACATAGCTTTCGATTATATTTCTAGCTTCTTTTATGCCTTTACCTTTGATTGCTACGGTTGGTATAACAGGAGCTCCTAATAACTGTGATAATCGCTCAACATCAATTTTAATTTTTCTTTTTTCTGCTGCATCCATTAAATTTAATATAAAAATCACTGGGATTCCTAATTCTTTCAATAAAAATGCTAAATAAAGATTTCTTTCTAAATTCGTTGCGTCTAAGATATCGACTATTAAATCAGGTTTTTCATTTACAATAAAATTTCTTGCAATCATCTCATCAATAGCTGCCGGAGATAAAGAATAAACACCTGGAAGATCGATTACTTCAATATTTCCCATTTTACCTATTTTCTTTTCCACAGTAACTCCAGGCCAGTTTGCAACATGACCAGTTTCTCCAGTTAATTCGTTAAAAAACACAGTTTTTCCAACATTTGGATTTCCAATTAACGCTAAACTTTTAGACATTTTTTTCTTTACCTCATTAAAGTATTTCAACCTCAATTAATTTGCATTCGGATTTCCTTAGACTAAGATTGTAGTTTTTAATTTCTAATTCTAAAGGATCTCCTAAAGGCGAAGCTCGAATTACTTGTATTAGTTCACCTGGAAGTACTCCCATTTTGCCAACAATACTGCCTATTGATTTTTCAACAGAAATAATTCTAGCCTTTGTGTTAAATGGTAAGTCAGTTAAATTCATTTAATTCAGACCTTACATTTTTCTTTTTTTTTTTTATAAATTAGGTTTGCCTAAAAAGGCAAATTATAGTTACAAAATAAACTATTGTTTTTAAATCTTATCTTTGAATTAGAATAATTAATATGAGATCTTTAATCTGACTTTAATAATATAGATTTCAATTTATAGATTAGTCATAGATAGAATACAAAAGATTTATATCTATTCAAAGAGTTTATAATTTAGGTATAACTAAATTATTTTAAAAGCAAATGAAAATATGAAATGAATAAAATAAACTCAAATTTATACATTAAAGTCATTCGGAAGATCATAGAAAAGGGTGTGTCTAGTCCTCATTTTATTGCTCAATCTTTAGAGATCTCTGAAGAATTATTAAATGTGGTAATACATTCACTATTAGAAAGGGGATATTTAAATTATATCGATGATAAAGAGTTTAAAAAGGAAGCGTCGTTACATTGTAAGTTCTGTCCTTATGCAAAAGATTGTTCTGAAAATCTACCTTCTGTTTTTTATGAACTATCGGAAAAAGGAAAAAATATCACAAAAAATTATAATAATTAAAAAAAGGATTTTACAAAATATGCCAAACTTAAACAACAAAAGACATAGAAGAAGGCTTAATAGAAGAGAAAAAGAAATGAGTTATCATCTTAACTTAAATAAAAATAATAGTTACCATTATAAACATGAAGATTTTAAGGAATTAGAAGAAGATCTACTGAAAGTTATTTATGAAGGAAAAGACCATAAGGTATCAAATAAATTTTTAACCGAATTCTTCAATAAAAGAAATATACCAGCTCATAGAATTATAAAGCATTTTCATAGAAATACTTTTTTACATTTTTATAATAATTCTGTTTCTCTCACTCCAAATGGAATATTAATTGCTAAAGAAATATTTAAAAGGCATAATAAGATAGAGAATTTTATAAAAGGAAAAGGAATGGCCTGTGATGCTCATGAGATGGCTCATATCCTTGAACATGAGCTTACTACAGAAACTATTCAAAAAATTATAAAAGCTTCAGAATTAAAAGAGAAAGGAAAGGCTTTAATTAACTATGTATTACCATTTGGGACAATTGTTGGTCTAGATTTGCCTGATTGTAAGGTCTGGACGAAATTGATAAGTATTGGGATATTTCCAGGTCAAAGAATCCGTATTATTGAAAGAAATTCAACTAATTTTTTAATTGAAGTAAAAAATAGTAGAGTTGCTATAGATAAAATCCTAGCAAACGGTATACTCTTAATTCCTTGAAATATCACACCCGCCCCCAATTTAACATTTTCTAAAAGTAAGCTTTTCAAGTAGTTTAATCAAGGATTATTTTTGATAAATTCTACAATAACTTTTGCCAGTTCAGGACCTTTATCTTCTTGAACAAAATGGCTTGCGTTTTTAATTATGGTGTGATTTTGCCCCGCAGCCCCAGGAACGAGTGCTTGCCAAAATCTATCTCCTCCCCGAGTAATTGGATCCTTATCAGAAAACGCTGTTAAAAAGGGTTTTTTCCATTGTTTAAAAAGTTCAATAGCTTTTTTATTAGCTTCGTACTCCGGATCATCGGTACTGATTGGAACTAAAGATGGTAGGATTCGGGCGCCAGCTTTAAAAGAATCGTCAGGAAAAGGCGCGTCATACCCGTTTAAAACCTCTTTAGATAATTTAGTGGTGGTTCCACCCTGTATAATAAACTTGATGTCAAAAGAAGGTGAATTTCTAGAAAACTCCCGCCAATTAGTAAAAGCATCAGACATCCTTTGTTCACCGGTTGGTAAACCCCCATTTGATAAAACAATTCTATTAAATCGATCCTGATTTTCAATAGCAAGTCTTAAACCTATTAAAGATCCCCAATCTTGACAAAATAAGGTAATGTTTCGAAGATCGAGTAATTGTAGCCATCTTGTCATCCATTCTACGTGTGTAAGGTATGTGTGGTCGTTTTGTTCAGTTGGTTTGTCTGAACGGCCAAATCCTACTAAATCTGGCGCTAAAATTCTAAATCCTGCTTTCACCAGAATAGGAATCATGTGCCTATATAAAAAACACCATGATGGTTCACCGTGCATTAATAAAATAATATCTGCTTGTTTAGGACCCTCGTCTAAATAGTGGATTCTGATTCCATCTACTTCAATATAATGCGGTTCAAATGGAAAATCGGGGAGTTTATCAAACCTCTCTTTGGATGTGTTTAACATTTTCATTTTTTTATTAGCCCTATGAATATTAATTTTCATAAACTATATTAAATTAATCAAAAACCTTATTAATTTAAAAAAATAATTCTGTTAAGTTTATTTCGATTTCGTTTGAAAAGTTCAGCATATATTTTTGCATCTGAGTGTGTTTCGACAACACCGTATTTAATGTCATTTTCACTCAGAATAACATAATTGTACCCTAATGTTTCCATTAATTCAATTATTTCGATTCTTCCTTGCTTTGCTAGTGTGTCGGGAAAGACATCTCAATTCCCAACTATTATTCTAAACATAATACTTTCTAATTTATCTCGTATATTAATGAAGGACATAAGGAATTTCAAATTTTTAAAACTATAAAGTTTAATCCTTTCAATTCTAAAGAAAAATTTAGCTTATTTGTTCAATTTGAGCTTGTCTCTTTCCTAGGATAAAAGAACTCGAAATAACAAGAGCGACTCCAAGGATAAAAAAAATAATAGAAATTATTTTTGAAGTTATCATCATAAACACAAAAAAATAGAGAATTGAAGGAGTTAATTGTACTGGAACATTCTGAATCGGTGCAAGAAAGCTTGCTCTACCACTTCTAAAACCTTGTGACATTTTAATAACACTAAAAATATTTGCCATTATTAGAATCACGGAAGATACGATAAATAAAAGAAAAGTTTCGATGTAAAAATAACCTCCAAACATATTGCCTAACGACCATATGAAAGGGGCTATCCAAAAATTATTCAATGATAGCATTAAACCAGATATCAACGCTAATAAAATTGCTTTAAAACGTAGAATTTTTCCCTGAATTGCTTGAAATATTATGGCAATTAAAGCTAAGATACCTGTTGATATATACATTCTGACTAAAAAAGTGGGATTTAACAAATTTTCTTCACTTATTTCGATAGAGAGTCCGCTAAGACCAATGAATGTTACAGCTATAATCATTACGATTATAGCAACAATTTCCATACAATTAAGTTTTTCGCCGAGAATTTTACTGGATCCAATAGTTAAAATGATTAGCCCGGATGCCATCAAACCGGGAGTTATTGCAGGTCCGATGATTATTTGTGCAAAAATAAATAAGATTGAACCAATACCAAACCTAATAAATATTGCGAAAAGCCATAATGGTTCTTTAATAATAGTTTTCATTAATTTTACATCATCTGGCATTTTGTTAATAACATACTTCTCAAGGATTAATCCCAAATAATGCGAACATCCCCCTAATATTGCCAATAGCACTCCAATCCAATAGATACTTGGTTCCATGAGAATTTACCATTTAGATTTTTTCAAAGACACCAAAAACAAAACTGAAATTTTTAACCCAATTCCTTAGTTGTGTAAAGATTGGAAATAAAGAGCAATACATCGCCAGTTTTTTAAATCCACACGAACATATCAGAGCTTCAATTTCATCAACAGATTTTATGAAAATATGTGTCTTATCTGAAGCAAAAAATAGATCGTATATAATTTTACTTATTTTATTACTAACAGTAGGAATTTCTAAACAAAACAATCCTCCGTCGTTTAATTGAGCATGGATGTTTTCTAAAGCCTTTTTAGGATTTTTTAAATGCTCAACAACAGAAATAGCTGTTATGATATCAAAATTCATATTATAGGGAATTGGATTCTCTAAATTTCCTTGTTTATATTCACAATCTACTCTTTTACTTGCGATTTTTATGGCATAATTAGAAATGTCCATTCCATGAATGGTAAAATCGTCTTTTAGAATATCTAAGAAGTGCCCGTATCCACACCCAATATCTAACAGGGTTTTGTGGAAAGTTGAATGAGTTTTTATCTTATTTCTATATTTTTTTGAACGCCAAAGATTTAGTCTTACTAAGACATTATATCCTAGAGATTTTGAAAAGTGAGAATCATCTCCTTCAAAATACCCCCTTTCAAATTTGTTAATATTACTCACATCTATTATTATATTAGTTGTAATAAAAAATTTGCGGAGAAAAGTAAAATCGAGTAATATAGATGCCGTCACCACCTCCTTGTGGTAGTGTCTAAGTTTGTCCACATTTTACGTGACGGTAAAAGGAAATCATAGAATAAATTGCATAGAATCAGTTAATTTTTTTTCCAATTAATTATACTAAAAGATATGAACATTCTTTTTATTGAAAATTTTAAACTTTTTAAAAAATTAACGAGCATTAAGACGATTGGTGGGATTGAAACAAATACAAATGATATAATACATGATTTTCGTCAAAAAGGACATAATATCTGGGTATTAAATAAAGATGTAAAACCCAAATGGGCGGAGAAAGGAGAAGTCGACATCATTGCTGCTTCCACATTCGATCCAATTACATTTTTTCAAATTAGTAAGTATAAGAAAAAATACAAACAAAGAGCTGCTGTAGTAATGCATGGTCATACAACGGTTGAAGATTTAGCAGGAAATTTTGTACCTGATAAACCAATTTTTAACAAAATTTTTAAATACTGGCTAAAACTTTTGTATGGTCAAGCACACTTATTAATTACACCAAGTGAATTTTCTAAGGAGTGTTTAGTAAATATTCAAACTTCTATGACTTATCCTATATATGTTGTAAGCAATGGAATTCGTATTGAAGAATTTAAGGAAAATAAAAAATATAGAGTCAATTTTAGAAGATTTCTCTCTCAACAATATGATATACCTGAAGATGCAATAGTTATTATAAATGTAGGTTTAAGCTGGAAGAAGAAGGGCGTTAAGACTTTTGGAGATATCGCTGAGAAATTTCCAGAATATTATTTTGTTTGGGTTGGACCAATAAATAAAAACCCTGAGATTGATGAGGTAATAAAACTAGCTAACGTGATATTTACAGGATTTTATAATAATATTAGAGAGGCATATTATGGTGCTGATTTATTTTTAAATACATCTTGGGTAGAAAACCAAGGAATTCCTATAATAGAAGCAGCAATTTGCAAATTACCTGTTGTTGCTAGAGATTTATCCGCATTTGATTGGGTTGTTCATCAATATTCCTGTTATAAAGCTAAAGATATGACAGAATTTGTTGATGGTATTAGAAAGATCGTCTCAAATTCAAATTTTAGAAAAAAAATCGTTGAAAACGCTTATGATGATGCAATGGAGTTACATGATTTTGATAAAATTGGTATGAAAATCGAGAAATTATATATTAAGGCTATGAAAGTAAAAAAAATTTGGGATCGTAAAAGAAATAAATAAACACAACATTTAATTTTGCAGAAATTAGAAAGAATGAGAAAAAATCATGTCAATGAGCGATCAAAACCTATTAAAGAATATTAAGCAAAAATTGAAAAACTTTTGGAGTATACCAATATTTAAATACGCTATTATTATTCACCTTCTCTATTTTGTTCTTTCTACAATTCTAACTCTTGTTTTTTTCCGAAGTCAGAATGACTTTTTGGTATATTATAGAGTTGGAGAAATTTTTGTTACCGACCCTGCTAACCTTTATAACCCTGCAAATTATGTCGATATTTGGCCTTTTAGATATTTCCCTCTTTCTGCACTACTTTTTGTTCCTTTTTATCTAATGGGTTTTGAATTAGGATTTATTGTTTTTAATTTAATCAATTTACTTTTAAACGTTTTAATCTCTATCATTCTTTATAAATTAATACTCTTAATTAGAAGAGAAGATCACGAAAAAGAAGAAAATAGAGTAATACTGTATATTTGTCTTTACCTTATTGGATTACCGCAGGTATTTAATTACATATTAGGACAAATTAATTTATATATTACTCTACTTATTTTATTATCTCTGTTTATTTTTCTTAAATGTAAGGATATCAAATGGCAATTTTTCGCAAGTTTCCTATTAGGAATAAGTATTATAATTAAACCAACAACTATATTCATGATTCCTTTCTTAATTATGCTCAATTACGATTATAATAATAAAAAATTAAAACTTGATTTTACTACAAGCTTTCTAAGATTATTAGGCGTTTTATTACCTTTGTCTCTAAACATTATCTTGTTTTTAATTTACCCGGGTTTGTTAAATGGGTTCTTAGAAACTAATTTTACCGGCTCTGAAACGGTGCTTTTAAACCATTCTTTTAGCATTACAAAACTCATATCTAATTTCTTCTTATATATTGGGGTTCCCGCTACCGAATTAAGCGTTTTACCTATTTTTCTAAGCGTTTTGCTCATTTTGGGAAGTATAAGTTTAATTCTCTATGTATTTAGAAGATTTTATCAAAATGGTTTAATTTATGGATACACATTCGGTATTTTAATTATGTTCCTTGCTTACTTTGACTCATGGGACCATCATCTTCTCAATTTAACTCCACTTTTAGTTGTAATATTGTTTAATTTGCCAAGAAACTCAGAAATAACCAGAAAATATATTAAACCTAGTTTTTTCTTTTTGAACTTCTTTGATTTAGCTTTTATGGGAATTTTTTGGTTAACAAAATTGTTTTTTCCATTTAATTTCGCTTCAACAATATTTTTAATTCTTATTTTTATAGGGATTGGCCAATATTGCTTAAATAAGGAAAATAAAGAAAAATAATAAGGTAAAAGCTTAAATAATTTCAATTCTAAATTTTACATGAAATATTGAATAATAATAAACAAATCCAAAAGGCTCTTTAACGAAAAAATGGTCCAAGAATATTTTATTATTTTAATGCCGGCATTTTTATTAGGAATATTGCATACTCTAATTCCATGTGAAGATAAAGCCATCTTCTTTTTTTGGTCGTTTGGAATAGCAAAGACTCCAAAAAAGAGTATTTATATATTAATGCTTTATGGATTGGGATTAATTACTTCTAATATGATTATTGCATCAGTTACGGTTTTTATCACTCAAGTCCCAAGATTTTTTATACCCGGATTTACACCCGACCCTATAGTTATTAATTTCTTTGGAGCGTTCACGTCTATGTTTGTGGGGATATTTTTTTTAGTATTCGTTACAAGACGAGATTATTCGCCTCATTCTAAATATTTCAAGGACATCCCTAGTTTAGATTGGGAATTAAAGAAAACACCTTATGTTTTTGGAATCATAGCAGGATTTGCGCCGTGCATATTTGAATTAATTATATATTCTCAATCATTTCAACTATCTCTTGGATACGGATTTGTAGAAGGTTTATTAGTAGTATTTTATTTCTCTTTAGGCACTTTTGCGGGGTTATTTCCACTTGCTTTAGCTAAACAAGGTACTTCGCTTATAGTTAAGCCAAAAGAAAGCAGAAGGAACACAATTTATTACATTATGCTCCTAATAATTATAATTTTTAATGCAACGGTTATGGTTCTATCGTTTTTAGGAGTTTCTGTATTTCCAATCCTATAGGATCTTATCGGAATTATAGGATTTATAGGTTTATAGGTAATCACATATATACCATTAGTTTTTTTTATTTTTGATTCAAAAAATTAAAAACTTATCAATAATTCAAAAAATCAATAGTTGGTCTCATAAAATAATTTATATCAGTATTTTTATATATATTACAAATCTATATCTTTCAACAATTTCAACAATTATGGAGATAATCAGATAATGGAATGCAAATTCTGCGAGAGTAAAAACATTTCTTTTACCTGTGAGAAGTGCAAGTCAAGTTTTTGCATCCATCATATGGCTACAACGGAAAGTTGGCTTTGTAAAAAGCATGAAATATCCTATTCGAAAGCAAGCGCAGCTGAAAAATTTTATAAATGTACCGTTATTGAAAATAGCAAGTGCCCTGAGTGCGAAGCGCTTTTGAGGTTAGAGAGACTGTCGTCTGGTCAATATTATCTAGAGTGCACAAATGAAACTTGTGCCTGGAATTCCTACTTAAAATCCCCCGGTTTATTTTTTCCTACTAAAGAACAATTAGCAAGAGAAGCAACTAAGTATAATTTAATAAAAGGATATCGGTTAAGTTTATGTCGTAGGTCTTTAAAGAGAATAATCGGAAAAGAAGTTTGTCCTAATTGCTTTTTAGAATTTTTAAAGAGATCGCCAATCGCTAACTTTTCTACGATTATGGAGTCTTTTAATATATCCGCTCAACAAATGATAAAATTAATTAATCAATACATCGACGAGGAGCGTATATACGGCATAGTCGATCAGAAGGACCAAATGTTTTATTACATTTCGTACGAGATGAGAGAAAAAATCCTTTCAAAAATACAAAACGAGGGTATTTTGAAAGTAACCGATTTAGCCACCATGCTTGACATGAGTTCTGAAATAGCCATTAAAGTTATATATAAATTAATAAGTCAATTTCAGATAAAAGGTTCCTTCTCACAAACTAAGCAATTTTATTACACTCAAAAATATGTTATGGACCATTTAATTAAAGAAATAAATAAAAAGGGAAGAATTTCATTAGATAAACTTGCAAAAGTTTTTGATATACCAAAGGAACTATCAAAATCGTTTTGCGTCAATTTAATGAGAACTAATGCCGTTACCGCGTTTTTTGCTGATCGTGGCAACGAAATTATTACATCTGATAGAATTTATAAAGAAATCAAAGATTTTTCTAAAGAAAGTGGATTGTTTGAATTAAATAAGCTTGCAAAAAAATTAAAAATCGCAGAAGAACTCGCAAGGAAATCGCTCCACGACCTTATCAAATCGGGTTCGGTAAAAGGAATTTTCACTCAAAGAAGAGAATTTATGACGCGAAAATATCTTGAAGATAAAATAAAAGAACTTGCAAGAGCATATAGAACTATGCCTTTGAGAGAATTATCGAATCGATTGGGGGTTACTGAATCTAGTATAGAAGAAAATCTAGCTCAGCTAATTGGGAGAGGCGACATTGATGGTTACATTGACATGCACAAGAGAATTTTTATGGCTTATAGCGTCCCCCGAACACAGGCAGAGTCAACTCGTACGAAACAGAAAAAGCCCCAATCAATTAACGAGGGTAAAATTGAGGTTGTACGGGATTACGATTTTGAAGGGGGGCAGTTACATTTCAAAGTCGCCGTTAGGAATAAGAGTGATATGGCAATAAACAATGTTAAAGTTCTATTGGAAGCACCCTCAAGTTATAAGATAAAGCAACCATTAATTAATGTTCCAGTAATCGAGTCCAAGAATTCTAGGGGAGTTGATTTTTATTTGGAGCCTAAGCAATGTGGTGTGTCCAATATCAGTGGTACAGTTATTTATCGAACAGCTTCAGGAATTAAAAATTCAATTAACATACGAAAAATGGACGTTCAAATCAAATGTCCCTTGGTTTGTACTTCTATGAGTACAATAGAGGATTGCCAAGTCGCAATACAAACGCTAGGAAATGACGCACGAGCGTTTTTAATCGCTGACTTAGACCCGCGATTAGCTTTTAGAGGTGCCATAAGAACTCTGAAAAACTTTGATACCAGCTCTGTTACTTCCCACGAAGGTTCAGATGTTAAAGGAAATTACGAAGGAGAGGCTTGGTTTTGTTCGGAAGCAAAAACTACTGGAGGGAGAATTATAACGAGAATTTATGTTTCCGAGACGAGTCAATCGTTAGAAGTGAGAGTCTGGTGTGGAAACCCAGGACAACTTACAGGATTTTTAGCAAAAATTATCGAAATTCTCTTTGAGGAAATTAATATAATCCGGAAGATTAAGTCAGAAGAAAGGGAGAAAACCATTGATGTTATGGCAATCACCCAAAACTTAGCAGAAGTCAGCGATTATTGTATGCTTAGATGGAAAGCACAGAATATAAGAAATAAACTACATGATACTTTTGTTCGATTACGTAAAGTTATAGGAGAAAAAGAAGCAATCTTAGGTAGAATTGAATTTTGGTTGACGCAATTGAATAAGTACGGCAAAGACGATAAAATTAGCGATAAGGACGCCGATAAACTAGTGAACGATGTAGAAAAATTCAAAAATGTTATTGCTCGAGCCATAAAATTGTGATTATTTTTTCTAAAAACATTTATAAGTGTTATGGCGAATTTATATTATTAAGATAGAAGAAGAGAAAAAATAATAAGTGAAAAATTATGCCAATAATTTCATTCTCAATTAATGAAAGCTTAAAGCAATTTATTAATAAACTAGTATCTAAAAATCAATACGAAAACAAATCTAAATTAATAAGAGATGCCTTATTAAGGCTAATGTCAGATATAGAGTTCTCAAATCTAGAGTCACACGGAGAATCTTACGGAGAAACAATTCCAATTACTAAAAAAATTGTTGGAAATATGATAATTGTAACTCCTCACGATCCGAACATTCAGAGAAAATTAAATAAGATTGAGAGTAGATATAACGAGCAAATAGTAAATAAGAATCAACACTTTCAAGGAGAAAATCTAATAATTTTTATTATTTTTGAAGGAACTGTGCAAGATTTTCAAAATATTGTAGTTGATATAAATGGAATTAAAGAAATTAAGAATTTCCGTTATTTGATTATAAATTAGACTAAAATTAATCATTTATTACTATAATCCTTTTCAATATTACATTCTCCTATTTTTACAATAACGCTACAACATTCCTCTAACTTTATTTATAACCTATCAAGGCATAGGCGTAACTTTAATAGATATATCTAATTTAATTCAGTAATTTGATGACTTATTTTAGTAGAATTTAAACGAGAAAAATGATTGAAAAAGAAGATAGTATATATCGAAAGCTGCAACAGCAATTAGATACATTACCCATAGGCTTTCCTGCGACTAATTCAGGCGTAGAAATTCGATTGTTAAAATTTTTCTTTAGTCCTGAAGAAGCAGAAATAGCTATTAACATGCGATTTATCCCCGAACCTGTGAAAAAGATTTATCGCAGGGTTAAAAAAAAAGTAAAATCCATAGAAGAACTTAAGGTAATCTTAGACAGAATGTATCACAAGGGTGCTATCAATTTAAAAAAACTGATGGATGAAAATAGGGAAGAGAAACGATATCATCTCGCCTTTTTAGCAGTAGGCATGTATGAGTATCAAGTGAAATCGATTACAAAAGAGTTTTATGAAGACATCGAACAATACTTTGAAGAGGGATACCGAAATGAATTCTCAAGCACTAAAATCAACCAATTACGAACAATACCAGTTGAAGAAAGCATCACGCCAGAACACAATATTGCCACGTACGACGAACTAAGAACAATAATTGAAAGTGCCGAGAAAATTTCTGTAATGGATAGCATATGCCGAAAAGGGAAAGATCTAGTCGGCGAGTCGTGTAAACAGACTAATATGCGCGAACACTGTTTCGCACTAAATAATTCTGCTCAACACGTTGTAGATATAGATAACGGAAGATTTATAACGAATGATGAAGCTTTAAATATACTTAAAAAAGCGCAAGAAGAAGGGTTAATTCTTCAGCCTGGAAACGCTCAAGATCCTAATTTCATTTGTTGTTGTTGTGGATGTTGTTGCGATCTTATAACAAATTTAAAGAAGCTTGAGCGTCCTTGGGAATTGTTTTATTCTAATTATTACGCTAATGTTGATTCGGACTCATGTATTGGCTGTGAAACCTGTTTAAATCGGTGTCAGATGGATGCTATTTCGATGGTTGAGGGTATAGCTGTTGTTGAGCAAAAATTATGTATTGGGTGTGGTAATTGCGTAACAACTTGCCCAGAACAAGCAATAACGCTCAAAAAGAAAAATAAGAAGATGCTACCCCCCAAAACTACAACAGATTTATACTTAAAAATAATGGATAAAAAAGCAGAATTAAGGCGCACAGAAAAAGGCATATCATAAAATATTTGATAGAGGTGAAAATTAATGGGAAAGGGTAAATATGGAAAAGGGTATCAAAACAAAGGTCAAAGTTCTAAAGGTTCAGGAAAAGCTGTTGGGGGAGCACCCATTCGCGGAGGAAAAATCAAAGCAAGTCATATTTTGGTTGATAAATTTAGTAGAGCCCAAGAATTACGTAAAGATATACAAGCAGGAGAGAGATTTGAAAGCTTGGCGCAAAAATTTTCTACTTGTCCAAGTAAAAAAAAGAGTGGTAATTTAGGAGATTTCTCTAAGGGTGATATGGTTCCAGAGTTCTGGAACGCGTGTACGAAACTAAAAATTGGCGAAATCTCTCAGCCAGTTAAAACTAAATATGGTTATCATATAATAAAAAGAACGGGTTAGAATAAAATTAGCCCAGCACGGATTCGAACCGTGGTCGCAGGGTTCAGGGCCCCAAATGCTTGACCTCTACACCACTGGGCTTTAGTAAAATAAAGATTTGATAAATTATAATATATTTTCTATAAAAAATTTTATTATTTTAAATAAAGATAGATTTTTATTATAGTATTACCTTATGAGATATTGGATTACACAGTTCTTAAATGGAGGTTGCTAAAAAAAAACTTGTTTTTCTTAATACTCTTCTAACTGAGGGTATTAAACCCCGTGACTGAAAAAAACAAAACCCCGTATAAACTAAAAAAAAAATTTGCTCCTCCTGTGTAATCCACTTTACATAAGGTTTATTTGTTAATAATAATTAGCTCCCGGTAAAACTTAATATAATTAACTAATTTATTGACATATCTCATTCTTCTTCAAATACCTTAAATAGATGAGTATCCCAATAGCAATTAATTACAAAAAAATATAGATTAAAATGTCACTAACTTTCGGATATTTCCAATACCATCCAGATATGATCTTTTCTTTATTATTTGTTTGGACTTATTTCTGATAGATATAAATGCATATATTTTTTTTCGATTGATGATTCCGTTTTAGGTCCGCATAGTTTAAGCAGCGATTGAATTATGCTATTTGACCCCTCTGCTACATTATTGTGAATTATCATGGGTAAATGTCCCCATTTATTTATTCTGTAGTTCCTTTATTTCTTCATTGTTTAATCCTTCATATAAAATTTCAGTTTAGAATTATTGAGTTGAGTAATTATTAATGCTTAAGATTGTATTTTCTAAAAATCTCGTTGAAATACTTATCGCTCATTCCAGCAATATAATCTCGTACGACCAAAGTTAACTTATTTTGATTTTTAAGAGGTTTAAAGTAAGTAGAATAGTTTTCATCGTCTATATATTCTATGTGATCTTTAAAAATCGGAGCGTCGAAGTTATTTTCCTCCAAATCCTTTAGAGATTTTTCAAATATTAATTCAAACTGATAAGTCAAGTTTTCTATGTAAGACATTTTTGAACTTTTACTTTTGTAAAGATCTCTTCGACTGTATATTTGTTCGTAATTAAATTCCTTCAATCTTTTTAGCGCTTCAAAAATTTCCTCACTATAACCAATTATATCGCTATCAAGGCTATTATTTAAGAGGTCCATAATTAGTGTTTTCATTATTTTTCGGTTAGTATCGCCTAGTACATTTGTACAACTTTTAGGTATGTCAGACCTTTTAATGAATTTAATTAAAATCGCATCTTCGATATCTCTTCCGATGTATGCTATGGTGTCTGCTAGCCGAACCCCTACGCCCTCATAAGACATTGGAATTCTTTTTATTTTGTTTTCGTGAAATGCGTCTTTATATTCATTTAAATGGTCTTCCCAAGTTTTTCCATTCACTTCAATTGGTTTTAACCCTTGCTCGTAAACTTCACCATCGTGACAAAGAATTCCGTCTAATACTTGTAGCGTTAAATTTAATCCTTTCGCAGGTTTATTTGGAAACCTTTTTTCTAAGTAAGACAACCAACGGCAGCCTTGAGCATTATGATTAAATGTACCCATTTTATACTTTTTACTTATGTCATTAAGTATTTTTTCGCCCAGATGCCCCCTTGGACTATGACCTATGTCGTGTGCTAAACTTATAGCTTCCATTAAATCAGTATTTAGTTTTAATATTCGCCCGATTTGACAAGCAATTCTTGAGACTAATAAAACATGTAACGAGCGATGGGTGATATTTGCGTTGTTAACACCAAAAAAGACTTGCGTTTTGTCTATATAACGTGCATATGCTTTGCTATGAACGATACGGTCAACATCTCTAAAAAACGAGGGCCTAATATCGATTTTAGATTCAATATCTTCTTCGTGCAATCTTACCGCTTGAGAATCGGATATGGCCTTAAATCCAATATCACTATCTCTACGCATATGTAACCTGTATATTTTAAGGTTTTTAGGATCCATTATTGCTTATTATAGATCTTTTATTCAGAATTTTATCAAATTACCCTACACATTTCCAAATTTTATTAATATCGCATCATGAGGACACTTTTCTTTACACTCTAGACAGAAATTACATTCTCCCTTCCCAGTAAAGAACTCAAATGGCTCGTCCAATATTCTAATTTGTTTTGGACAAATATCTTCACAGATTCCACACTCAGACCTACCTACACATTTAACAGGATTTCTGGATAATTTTAAAAAAGAATAATCGGTTACGGCTGAAGAAACTGCAGCAAAAGGGCAAATGTACCTACAATATATTCGCGGATACCACACCGAAAGAACAAGGATTAAAGTGTAGAAACCTATTATAATGTATCCTCCGGGTTCTAAAGCATCGAATTTTACCGGTATAAAGACATTCAGTATTATGTCTGGAAGAAACACAAAAATAAATTCAGACAAAGAAAAAAATCCTATTGGTCGTTGAGCAAAAACACCTATCTGGGTTTTAAAATCAAGATAAAATAGAACATTCGTATTTTTTGTAATTCCTAATGGGAATATGATTAATGTGATAATAACTATAAAAACATACTTTATGTTGAGAAGATTCTTATGTGTTTCAAGTTTTACTTTCCTTTTTTTAGTGGGTATAGCCGCACACACATCTTGGATCGCGCCAATCGGACATATCCATCCACAAAAAAACCGATTTGAAAATAATAATATTATAATTAACACTGCAATAAGAAAAAATGGGAATATGCCTTCTGCCATGGAGAAGAAGATATATTCTAATATTCCTGCTCCATTAGAAAGAGGATTTCTTGGCGAGTTTAAAATAGGTAGAAACTTTATAATTCCTTCTAGACTTAATAGGTTAATAGGAAAAATTGCCTCAATAATTACGTAATTTATCAATAAAAACGCAAAAATCTGAATTATTCTTCTAGTGATTGTAATTAAGTTTGCTCTAATCTTTAACCTTTTAAATCTCAAAGATATCACTTGCTAAATTTTAAATTAATAAATAATTGCTGGTTAAAAAAATTTCTTCTAAAAAGGTATGTATGTTTTAGAATTGAAAAAAGAGAAATAAAAAAAATTAAAAAGTAATTTTTTTATGCTTTTTTAATTTTACTGAAGGACTTTTTATACTCTTCTGGATTTCCACCCGCTACCAGGTAATCTATGTAAACTTTTAAACTTTTTAAAAATAAATCTCCAGCCATTTCCATAATCATTCTTTGGTCTTCTAGTTCAAATTCAGACCAAAGCGTCACTTCAGTTACATCACCTTTCGGTTCGAAAATGTAACCAATTTTTTTCATAGGGCTTCCTTCTTGGATTGATGTCATCTTCTCGTGAGGTATGTTCTCAATTTCTATGTTTGTTACATCCCCTACATTAGTTTTTAAGAAATATTTTTTGGCTTCGAGTTGTTCAATTTCAGTTACAACGATATTCCATCTTGGTAAACCCATGTAATCGTTTAATATCTCATAAACTTTTTCTACGGAAGCTTGAATTTCTATTTTTTTTTCTACTATTGGCAAAAAATCAACTCCTTTAAAATAAATAATCTTAGGTTAATTATAAATTATAAATTTTTAAAAATTACAGTAAAACATTTAGCTGTAATTCAAATCATTTAAGATAATAAAATAGAGAGGTGAATGGATTACTTAAGCGAAATAGACTCTCTGTTTCTCGGAGCTTTAGTGGCTTTTCTTAGTTTTTTATGTATCATCGTCGATAAGCTTACACATTTGCTTTCTTCGCCGTGGTTGATTATAACTAATTTTGGTCTGGGTTGAATTCTGCGTAGAAATTGCGATATCTGGCTCCGGCTTGAGTGGCCGCTAAATCCTTCCAAAGTAAAGATATTTATATTTAATCTTATAAGCTGTGTCCTTCCTTTCTCATTGGTGTATTGAATCTCGCGGAAACCACGCTGAACCCTGCTTCCCAAAGTTCCATTTACTTGGTAAGATACGAATATAAGAGAATTTTTCTTATCTTCGGCTAACCTTCTTAAATATTGAACTGAGGGTCCTCCTATTAACATGCCGCTCGTAGCTAAGATAATGCAAGGTCCACCCATTAAAATATCGTTCCTTTCTTCTTGACTAGAAACAGTCGTGAAAAAATCACTTAAAAACGGGTTTTTGCCCTGATGTAATATTTTTTCTCTTAAGTCAGAGCTAAGAAAATCCGGGTTTGCGGTATGTATAGCTGTTGCTTCTGAGATTAAACCGTCCAAAAAGATTGGAACATGATCAATAATGCCCTTTGAGATGAACTCTTCTAACACTATTATTAGCTCTTGAGCTCGTCCTACTGCTAATACAGGAATAAGAATTTTGCCACCTCTCTTGATCGTCGAATTTAATATTTGCCTAAGGTCTCTTTCAGAATCTTGTCTACTTGGGATTCGATCTTGAGGGCCTCCATATGTTGATTCAATAAGTAAGGCTTCAACTCTCGGAAATTTTACAGCCGCTTGTTCTAGAAGTCTGGTTTTTTGATATTTAAAATCTCCTGTGTAAATGAAATTGAATCCGCCCTTTCCGAAGTGTAAATGAACTATTGAAGAGCCTAATATGTGACCAGAATTGTGAAGTGTTAACTTAATGTCGGGAGCAATATCCGTAACTTTCCCCCATGAGAGAGGTATCGTATGGAGTACAGCGTTTTTTACATCCCTTGTC
>Ga0209121_10000427_pt1 | contig 43860 bp, 32 predicted proteins | sample Cruoilmetagenom3_FD_187292 | JGI IMG/M metagenome (GOLD analysis project Ga0209121, IMG submission 187292) | Oil polluted marine microbial communities from Coal Oil Point, Santa Barbara, California, USA - Sample 3 (SPAdes) (version 2) | ecosystem: Environmental > Aquatic > Marine > Oil seeps ... | reverse complement strand
ATCACACCCAGGATGTTCCGTTCTGATTTTGGTGCATCAGGACCGACCACAAAATCGGGTCCGCCCAGGATATAAAAATGGGTGGCATGATCTGCAACAAAAAAGGCTGAGTACATCAATTCACGCAGTTTCTTCGCAACTGCGGGTGGGTCTACATGATAAACGGCATCACCAGCTTTGGCAGCAGCCATGTGATGGGCAATCGGGCAGACGCCACAAATACGCTGGGTGATGCGCGGCATTTCCTCCACGGGACGGCCCTCACAAAACTTTTCAAACCCTCTCAGTTCAGGAATGACCAAGTAAGCGTTGGCTAATGCGCCGTCTTCGTTTAAGAATAGATCAACACGTGCGTGTCCTTCTAGGCGTGTAATGGGATCGATGCTGATCTTTTGTTTCATAGGTTCGTCCTCAGTCATATTTCATCTTACTCATGATTGAATGAGCCAAACCAAACCGATAAAAGGTACCCGCTGGGTCCACAATGGTATCCAGGATGTTTTGCAATTCTTCGGGATTATCGGTATCAATCAGCGCTCCGATGACGCTGGCGAGTTTGGTCCCCTGGTCAACAATACCTTCAGCAGGTCCGTAACAGCCGCGGCAGGGCATATTCCCTTTCAGGCAGGGTATGCCGCAGCCAGCACGCGTTACGGGTCCTGCACAAATCACACCCTGGGTCAGGAAACACTTATTGGGATCCAGGTCCACTTCATGCGGACGTTTAAATTCTTTGATGCGGAAACCGGGCGTTCCTTTTTCACGGGGACAAACATCACAGACAGTTTTTGTGTCTGCACCAATCACAGCACCTTTGGGGGGCAGGTTGCCATCCAGAACCGCCTGGAAAACTTTCCAAATCTGATCAACCACCGGCGGACAGCCAGGCATGAAATAATCCACATCAACCACTTCAGCGAGGAGTTTGACATGGTCATACAGCTCGGGGATCTTGATTTCACCTTCTGGCATCGTCGTGGTTGTCTGTGGTCTTGTGCCGCGGCTGTCATCGAGGGACGGGCTTGTTTCATAAATACGCTGGCACAGCGATTCGATATCATACATGTTGGCTAAACCAGGAATTCCTCCCAGGTAGGAGCAGGAACCGAAAGCGACCAAGTTTTTTGATTTTTCCCGTAATAGGTGGGCGATCTCTTCATTTTCTGAGTTTCGGATCGCGCCGTTGAAGAAACAATAATCAATTTCGTTTTCTGCCATCGCGCGGACATCATTGTATTTAAAATCCATAGCAGCCGGCCAAAAAACAATGTCAGCAGCTTCGGAAACATCCACCAGGTGCATCCCCAATTCGATTACTGAAATTTCACAGCCACCGCAACTTGCTGCCCAATAGAAGGCGAGCTTTGGTTTTGATTTTACTGTCATTGTGTCACCTCCAAAACGCCAATTTCCGCCAGCATGGCATCAATTTCATGTCGGATACGGCCGCGCTCCTGCGTGCCGATTTGAACAAAGCGGATATGCTTGTTCGGGAAATTAAATTGCGATAGCATGGTGTCCAGCAGGTTCATCTTGCAGGTCGCGACATAATTGCCCCTTTTAAAATGGCATTCCCCGGATTTGCAGCCGCAGACCAGGACAGCTTCTGCGCCTGAATCAAGCGCCATCATGGCATGTTGAGGATCAATGCGGCCGGTGCAGGGAATGTGGATCACCTTCACAAGGTCTGCTGGATAACTTTCTAGGATGTCGATGTCAGCGCTCTCCCGTAAAGACCAATCGCAGATAAAGGTGACCAATTTTGGCGGTTGCGTACTTTGGATTGGCAGCTGATCGGTGATTTCCTGATTGCTGACACCCTCACGGGAGATCGCCCCCAGGGGACAGGCTGCTACACAGATGCCGCACCCCATGCATTTATTCGTGTCAACCTGTGAGAGACGATCCATTTCGCCATTGACTTCTTTTTCAAATAAGGATGGTGCTTCATAAGGACAGACCATGACACAAATGCCGCAGCCTGAGCACAGGTCTTCATTGACTTCCACCGGGGTGAGGGGGGATTGATAACCAGCTTCAACGGCTAATTGCTTCACGGCAGCAATGACCTGTGAAATATGGATTTCCTGTGGGCAGGCTGAATAACACAGGTCACATTCGGAGCACATCCATGTGGTTGGGCTTGTAAAGGCTTCTTGTCGCATGTCCATCATGACCATGCGCAAAAGCCTGCGAGGATTGTAATCAGGTTCAAGTTTTTGCTGGATCATGCACTTACTGACGCATGTTCCGCAGGAATAACACAATTCCAGGTGTTCCCCACCCGGGATGGCTTTCACCTCATCAGCAAAGGTTTGGGTATTCGTTGCGTGGCTCAAGCTGTCTCCTTTTGGTGGATAATGGCATCAACAAGCGTATCGGAATAATCCATGGCTTCCTGGACGCCAGGTACACCCGGGAATTTTCGCAATCGCTTGCTCATCTGCGGTTTCAGCTTTTCAATCTCGGCTTTTAGTTCCTCAGGAGGGATATTATCCAAAACTTCTTGCATTTCATTCAAAACTCGAGCATATTTATCGCCCTCTGCAGCACTGACCCATTCCACGCGGAAACGACCTTTGGTCATTTCCATGCGGTCAAAGATCTTCTTCAGCCGGTTGGCACGCTTGGCGCCGATTAACTGACCTGTGATGTAATGGCAATCCTGAGGATGGCAACCCGAATAGAGTACAGCACCTGCGCCTAATCGATATGCCTCGTAAATGAAATCCGTATCCATGCGTGCGGAACACATTACCCGAAGACCGCGTTCATTAGCGGTATATTCGAAGTGGCTGGTTCCAGCCAGGTCGGCTCCGCCGTAGGAGCACCAATGGCAGCGGAAGGCGAGAATTTTCTTTTCAGGTTCATCAGCGAGAACTGCACGCATCTGTGCCAGGATTTGTGCGTCAGTAAAGTGAAGCTGAGTGATGGCATCCTCCGGGCATTCGGCAACGCATGCACCGCATCCATGACATTTAGCGGTGACAACTTCGGCTGGCGTTTCCGGGTCGAAAATATTTATGGCGCCATAAGGGCAAACCTTGGCGCATATGCCGCATGCTTTCCCCCTGGTGGTGGCTGAACATCGGTCAGGCCACACCACGGCCACAGTTGGTTCGATTTCCCATTTTTCCGAATGCAAGATCCGGCTGGCTCGGGATGATGCTGCAGAACCCTGCGCTACACTGCTGGGTATGTCTTTTGGACCCTGACAAGCACCGGCGAAGAAAATACCGTCTGTAGGGCTGTCCATAGGTCTAAGTTTGGGATGGTATTCCATAAACCAGCCGCCCGGACTTTGAGCCACATTCAGAACAGAACTCATATGACCCTGATCAGGCTGGGGAATGGCAGCCTGGTTGAGCATGATCATGTCATATTCTCTTTCAATCACACGTCCCAAGGCGATATCCTCAGAATGGACAAAGAGGTTATGCGTTTGCTCGTCTTCAGTGATCAAACTGGGACGACCCTGTATGAAATGGATGCCCATTTCACGGGCACGATCATAGAATTCCTCATATCCTTTCGATGGTGTGCGGATATCTATGTAGTAAATCGTGATATCCACATCTGGATTCATCTGTTTGAGCAAAACAGCGTTTTTGATCGAGTACATGCAGCAAAAGTTCGAACAGGATTGGACATATCTTTTGTCACGGGAGCCGACGCAGTTGATGAAAGCCAACTTTTGAGGGTTTGTATGGTCGCTTGGTCGGATCAGATTACCAGCTGTCGGTCCCGCAGAATTGTTAAGGCGTTCCATTTCCATGGAGGTGATCACATTTGGATAAACACCGTAGCCATATTCTTCCATGACGCTGGGATCAAAATGACTAAAACCCGTTGCCACAACAATTGCGCCAATTTCTTCTTCCACGACCTTGTCTTCCTGGCTGAAATCAATCGCTTCCAGGGGACCGCAAGCATCTACGCATTTATAACAATGAATGCAGGCATCCAGGTCGATGGTGTAGATCAGGGGCACTGATTGGCTCATGGGGACATAAACTGCTTTTCGCGGTGCCAGATTCATTTCGAAATAGTTGGGTACTTCTATCGGGCAGGCTTGAGCACAGTCTCCACAACCGTTGCAGCGGTCTGCCAGCACATATTTTGCTTTTTCACGTAAGGTTACGTTGAAATTCCCCACGAAACCTTCAACTTTTTCAACTTCAGTATACGTTCTCACATCAATCCGGGGGTGACGCGCCGCGTCAACCATTTTTGGAGCGAGTATTCATATACTACAGTCCATGGTGGGGAAGGTCTTGTTGAGCTGAGCCATGACCCCACCGATGGTTGGTTCCTTTTCTACTAAAATCGTTTCGATGCCCTGATCCGCCAGGTCAAGGGCAGCACTGATGCCAGCCACGCCGCCGCCGATGACCATGGCTTTTTGTGTGACCGGGACTTCAATCATATCCAACTCAGTTAAGAAACGGGCTTTCGCAATGGCCGCTGCGGTGAGATCTTTTGCTTTTTCCAGCGCACCCGGTCTGTCATGCCCATGCGCCCATGTACATTGTTCCCGGATATTAGCCATTTCCATCAGGAATGGATTTAAACCAGCTTTGGAAACTGCGGCCCGGAAAGTTGGTTCATGCATCCGTACTGAGCAGGCAGAAACAACTACACGGTTTAGGTTGTATTTTTTGATGTCGTCTTTGATCAACCGCTGTCCAGAGTCTGCGCAGGCATACAGGGTGTCTGTCGCCCGAACTACATCCGGGAGGCCTTCCGCAAATTCGGCAACCTCTTTGGGATCAATCACACCACCAATATTGCTGCCACAATGGCAAATATAAACCCCGATGCGGAGTTCGTCGTTGTAATGTTCGTTGTTGTTTTCGGTCATCGAGGGTCCTTCGCTTTTTGTGGAAATTCCAAACTGCTCTCAACCAGCTTACGTCGGGTTCGCTGCGATCTTTGGTCCGGTGTGGTGTATTCCAAAGCATTCTTCGGACAAATTTTCACACACTGCGGTCCGTCTTCTACATCCTCACATTGATTGCAGATCTCAGCAAGCTTGGTTTCGTGGTTGATGGAGATCGCCCCAAAGTCACAGGCTTCAATGCACCAGGCACAGCCATCACATTTCTTTGGGTCAATATGGATGATGCCGGTTTCGGGATCCTGTGACAGGGCATCCCGGGTGCATGCTTTGACGCATGGGGCATCTTCACAGGTACGACATGCTACAGCAGTGATCAAAACTTCATCCACACGGACGGTGCGGATGCGGCTGCGATAAGAGTTGAATTCACCAGTTTTTGTGTAAGAACAAATGTATTCGCATAATTGGCATCCAATACACAATTCCGGATCACAAACGATATATTTATACTTTGACGTGGAAGCAACCATGATTTATCTCCTTAGACGCCGATTTCTTCAGCGATATCGTCCATGCCAAGGTCAATAAGGACGGATTTCGGAATCAAACCTTCTTCTGTCCATCCCTTGGCTTCATAGTAAATCTGTTTTAGATAGGCTAATTCTTCTTCCGTGACCACATGCCCCGCAGAAGGACCTTTGGTCATTGGATCGTGTTTCCATCGATAAGGCAGGTCATCATCTTTTTCGGTCCAACCTTCGCGGATATTGAAAGCTTTCTTCAATGTATGGGCTCGCACGCCGATCAAATCGACGTCATCATAATCGAAATCCCAGCCGGTCGTGGCGTTGATCAACTTTGCGATCGCCGGCCATGCCCCAGCGCGATCTGCCTTGCCGGTGAAACAACGTCGAATGAATTTGCACAAGGGGAGCGTATCGTAAACCGCTGCATATTCTTCTGAGCGGGAAGCCACTTTTCCACGGGTTTCATCCACAGTGAATCGATTGGTTTGCCCTTTGATGTCCGGATCGTAAGCAGCAGAGCGGTTGTGGCAGCCGCCGCGCGTTCCAACTGCCAACCCAACGGCGAATGTCTTGAGCGCCCTTGCATCATAGCCTGGGGTCTCAAGCCCTTTGATGTTCATTGCCCATTGATAGCTCTTGGATCCGCGTTCTTTATCAAGATAAGCTGATGCGCGGCGAGTGCCGTCTGAAAGAATTTCCCCAATTCCTTCTTTATCCCGCATCATGCCTGCCAAAATAACTGCCCCGGCGCCATTCCCAAAGTTAAGGTCGATGCCTTCGGGCTCAGCTTCACATTTGAAATCCTCTTTCTTGAGCACGCCGCGCTCATAACACTCCATGGCAAAGGAGATGGTGACGCCCATCGACATGGCATCCATCCCGCTGCGATCAGCTAAATCGATCAGGCGAATGGCAGCAGTCATATCACCAATGCCGCAATTTGAGCTGACTGCTTGCAAACATTCATATTCGATCCCTGTCATCGCACCTGCAAACGGTCCCTTTTTCACCAGGGACATCTGCTCACAAGCAATAGGGCATTGGGCACAAGCGATCACTTTAACTTTATGATGCTCATCCAGGTACTCACCGCTGACCAGTTCGGCGAATTCAAAAACACCTTCCTGGTAGTTTCTTGTTGGCAGAAGACCCAGCTTGTTCATGTTCAGCATGTTCGTAGAGGTGCCATAGATACGATATTTCTCAGTGTTAGGTCCTTGAGCTGATTCCGTGATGTCAAATGACATTTGAAGCAGGGTTTCAGGATCCGCTACTGTCACACCATAGGTGCCTCTAACTGAGACCGCCTTCAATTTCTTGCTTCCCCAAACAGCACCATGTCCCGTTCGTCCAGCCTGGCGGCCATCGTTGGTGACATTGGCGATCCGAACCATGTTTTCTCCTGCTGGACCGATGGTCGCAGATCGAACTTGATCATCGCCAAAGTCCTCGCGGATTTGTTCCTCCGTTTCATATGTCCCCAATCCAAGGAGCTTTTCCGCAGGAAGGAATTCAACGCGGTCATCATCAATAAAGAGATGAACCCATTTGTCGCTAGAATTATGTATGACGATGCCGTCCCACCTGGCCCGTTTTAGCGCAATACAGAACCAGCTGCTGGATAGGCTGTCGCCAATAAAGCCAGTCAGGGGAGATTTGGAGGCTAATCCGTATTTTCCACCGACCGGTACGGGTGTCCCTGTGAAAATTCCATTCGCAAAACAAACCGGGTTACCGGGGCTATAGGGATCACAACCGACCTCGATGTTCTCCCAGCACAGACGGGTTGCCATGGCCACGCCGCCGATATAGAGCTTATACCATTCCTCTGGTTTTTCTTCGACCCAGTGCGTGCTGTCACTCAGGTCAATATGTAATATTTTTCCGCTGTATCCGTACATTTGAGTACACTCCTTGTCTAAAGCAAAGGAAATCCTAGACAGATGGTTTGTAATGATGCTGCTAAGAATCAAACCAAAATCATACTTTAACAGCCTTCACTGCTGATCATACACCTTATTTATACTCAGAGTTGAAAATGATTAGTAGTGAAGGATGTAACCATCCAGTGTGAGTAATATCAACTTTTTGTGATCTTGAAATTTCGTATTAAAGACCGAGACTATTTTACCACTGGAGCGGGTATTGATGATGATCAATTATTAGAATGGAATATCCTCAGGTACCGTCCAGTCGGTTCCTGGAAATAACTGCGCAGTTTGTGTACGGAATCCCGGGATTTGTGTGAATGCGGTTTCAGGTGAACCGGAAAACACAATTCTTCCGCTTTTTAAAATTGTGACCTTGTCTGCTAAAAGGGCGGCAAATTCTATATCATGGGTGACCACAATGATTGTCTTTCCCCGATTCCGCCAGGCAGTCAGGATTGCTTTTAAATGTCGCTTGGCTTTGTAATCCATGCCGCGTGTGGGTTCATCAAGAAGGATGATCTTTGGATCTTGAATGGTGATGGCGGCTAAGGCGGTTCGCTGTCTTTCACCGACGGATAAATCGCGTGGATACTTATTGGCTAGATCATCCAGGTCAAATTGTGCGATGAAATCGATGATGGCCGAACGCTCTCTTTCTAGTTGATGGTTTTTTAATGTGATTTCCATTTCCTCAAAAACAGAATCAGCAAAAAGCAAATCCCCTGGATTTTGTGGAAGATATGCCACGTGTTTTATCAATGTCCGAAGCTCTACTTGCTTTACTTCTTGTTGTAGAATGTGGATGGTCCCTTCAAACGGGACAAATCCCATGATTGATCGCAGCAGCGTGGTTTTTCCAGCGCCATTTAGTCCCACCAAGGTGTGAATTTTGCCTGTTTCGAAGGATAAATCCACATGATCGAGGATTTGTGTACCATTGAGATTTACGGAGAGATTATGAACGGATATTGCGTTTTGGGAAGGAACTGGATGGATGTCTAACCTTTTATTTTGAGGTGGAATGTCTTTCATGAATTTGACCGCTGGAAAAGCCTCTGGCTGTATTGGGAAGGACTCGATGCCCAGGTGCTTTGCAATAGTGACAATCGGCGGGACTTGATCCATATCCCTAAGAATTTCATCAGGCAATCCTGAGTGGAGTGTGCCCGCCTGTGACAGGTTGGCGATGATATCTGTATATGCCAATACCCTCTCAAGTCTGTGTTCAGATAAGAGGATGGTGAGATCCAGATCATTTTTCAATGAAACGATCAGATCAAGGATTTGTTCAGCGCCTATCGGATCCAGTTGGGATGTGGGCTCATCCAAAAGGAGGACCTGCGGTTGATTGACCAGTGCACCCGCAATAGCAACCTTTTGTTTTTCTCCGCCTGAAAGTGTCCTGATCTTTCTTTGCCGAAGTTCTATTAGACCAAGCTTCTCCAAAATACCAGAGACCCGTTTTTGCATCTCTTTCCGTTCGATCCCTTTATTTTCTAAAGAGAATGCGATTTCATCTTCGACGACATCGTAAACAAATTGTGTTTCAGGTTCTTGGAATACAATGCCGACACATTCTGCCATGGCTTTAACACCTGCCCGTATCGGGTTTATTCCGCAAACTTCAATTTCACCATCTATCATTCCGCCGGAAAAGTGGGGCACCAGGCCATTTATGCAGCGTAACAACGTCGATTTCCCACTCCCAGAAGGTCCTGTGACCAGTACCAGGGTACCCGATTTAATGGTCAGGTGGATGTCCTTGAGGGCATTATGTTGCGTATTTGGATATGAAAAAGATAGTCCGGAGATCTTGATCATTTGTTTAAGAAGGGTAGGGGAATAATAGGTGTGCAACTGAGCACAATGCCTTCAACCTGAACTGCTGGAAATGAGAGCGCAGGATAGACTGAGTAAGCAGCGGTTGGCAGCTTTGCCCCAGTCTGAAGAACAATCCATACAACAAAGGCTGTCACAAGCAGCAGTACGGTGAAACTGTCTCTCCGGTGCCAGGTTTCGTGGTGATAGCGTGTGATTTTCACCCTGCGGTTTGCATATAGAAATATTATGAGTATGACCAAACCACCGATGCTATAAAGCCCGGTGCTGAATAGGATGGGATAATCATATATTCCCAGAATCCACCCGCTAAAGATCAGGAAAGCTGAAAATATGAGCGAACTGGTCACTATACGGGCCGGAACAGCACTACGCTGACTGTGATACCCTCTGGCGGTCATCGATTCGGATAATACAATAGCATTTTCCAAACTGGTGATCAGAAGAGGCAGGAATAATGGCAGCCAATCCGAAATGCGTTTCATTTGATTACCGCGAATCAATTGGGCTTCCCGGATCTCTTTTGCGCGTTGTTGCACAGATGGGAAAAAAGTCAAGGCGATGGTGATAGTGATTGAGATTGGGTGAAAGATCTTGGGGATCAGACCTGTGATTTGTTTGATGTTCAGCACAAGATTGAAGATATTGAAGGCGAGATAGAGTGATCCAATGATCAATCCATTGACCATGCCAAAAATCAGGCTTTCCAGGGTAATGGGCCCGCCAATCAAAGGCCAATTCACAGGAATCGTGAATATGACGTGTTTCCCTGTATGGGTGAATATTGCATTGATCAGCGAAGAAAGCAGGATCATGGTCCCTGAAAACCTGAGATTTTGCAAAAGCCACAAGCCTGTTCTATCCTTTCGCTTGAAAAATGAACCTAAGGTCAGCAGGCTGATCAATAGCACGAGTAAATAGACAGGATTTCGGGTGGACAAGATGATGGCCATCGTGACAATCAACCATGCGCCCCATGCTTTACTGTGCTTCATCTATTAACCGTCTGAGTATATTGGAATGAAAATCGATGATAGAAACGAGTAAGGATTTTCGCCACTGTTTTCGTCAGGGTGGAAAATATCAGGATATTACCCACCGACCGTGATAGATCCCAAAATAATGATGTAGCGATGTAATATGCCAGATAACGCTTGACATTTTCCCATACACTTATGGTTTGGGACCAGCTCATCTCGGGTGAATTGGAGAGAAAAGGCCAGAACCACAGGTTCATTATCAGCCCATACAGAATGCCCCACACAGCGCTGAAAGCAGTTAAGATCACAATTTCCATGGGCTTTTCTTTCCACCCACATTTGGCGATGATCGGTTTCAAGAGCGCTGCGCTTTGTCCAAGCCAGCCTGCGGTGATCATTTGTCCTGGGAGCCAGGGGCCAACACCGCCGGTAATCAAAGCAGAGATCAACATTGTCATTGCTCCCATCAAAAAGCCAACTCTGCTGCTGAACAAATATCCAGAAAGAATGATCAAAAAGAAAATTGGCGTGAAACCGGCTGGGCCAGGGAGTGCACTTTCAAGAAACCGCAGTCCAGCATTGATGGCGATCAGCATTCCTAATAATGCGATCATTTTGCCATCCAATAGGGCGGATTGCGACTCAAACAGGACAATCGTAATGCACAGCATGATGATCACACTCACCATAACTGGAAAGCTTGATTGCGTGAAACGTGGGTATCTGGCTTGCTGGAAAATGAAGGGTGTCAGCAGGCTAAGACAGCCCAGCAGTAGGACAAATAGGTCGATCAGCAGGGACCGGATTACTTTAAATTTCATTTAAACTTCTTTAGAAATACAAATCCAAGCGTGGCTAATAAAAAAATAGCAATTACCCCAATGATGAACAAGGGAAGAGGAGAGCGTATCGGCACGCTTGCTTCCTGTGACGATTCTGTAATAGAAATTTGCTCTGTCTCCTCTGGCTTCGTGTTCAAAGCGGGGTCTTCTTTTATTTTTCCAGGTGTTTCAGCAGGCGTTTCATCCGTAGATACTTCAGCAGGTTCTTGGGTTGCCTCCGCGATTGGTTCGATAGTATCTGGTGTAAAATTATCTGAGAGCTGTAATGGAAGGGGAAATAAGTTGTTCCAATTGAGGTGTGGCTGTTGAGTGAAATTGACTGCCAAGTCATCATTCAATTCCTCACACAGATCATTGATATCAGGGATAAACTCCGTCGGCAGGGAGGGGAATGACTCCCAACTGGTATAGTGCCATGCTTCAACTGTTCCAGGCAGGACAACCGAATCCCCGGCTCCAGTGCTCTGGAAAATCCAATCACGCCCATCCCAGAACCAGTAAGACCAATAATTGGTTTCACCTTCTGGATTTGAAATATGCACTATGCTGTTAATAAGGCCATCTTCATATTCATGGCTAAAGCCCGATCCCTCTAAAAGCTCTATACCGCTGATGGATTCCCCGCTGAATGGCACACAAGCTGTTTGTGTTTCGTCGTCGCCGCTGTCAATGACAATGGCAGCGTAATGTTCAGACACATTTTCGGTTGATTGGGTGAGATAATCCTCCCCAAACAATGCCAGCAACGAGGAGGCGGTTGACATGATGTTGTCATCAGGGTAGTCCCAGGAGTAAACAAAAGCGCCATTTGGTTTTTGGAAAGAGAATAAATAGGCTAAAGGCAATTTTCCCGAACCTGTTACCCAATTTTCTGCGGGTTCATCTAGTAGATTTAAAGCCATCATGGTGAATGAAGTTGTACTTGAATCGTTCCAGCCGGTATCATCCATTTGCCTGATTTTGATATATTCCAAGGCGCGAGTTATTACCGGATCGTTCTTTGAAAGCCCAGCAGCCAATAATGCCTGAACAGCAATTGAGGTGTTATCGGGGGATGTACCGTAACCTGATGTGTATTCCCAGCCGCCGTCGTCTTGCTGCAAACTGACCAAGGTGTTTACAGCACCTTGGGGAATATCCATTTCCGCAGCATACAATCCCAGAATGCCGAAGGCTTGATGCCAGGTATTATCAGGGGATCCAAAGGTTTGAGTGCTGTCATCATAAGTTGATATCAGATTTTGGACAAGATCCGTGTCATTAAAATCGGTCGGATCAAATCCGGCAGCTGTGATTCCAACTATAGCCTTTCCAATCGCATCCGGGCCCGCTTCAAGATAGGAATAAAGATTGGCAGAAATATAGTCCAAAGGGTTCGAGGCACCATATGTGACGGTCTCGGGCATCCAGCCGGCTGCACGCAATGCCAACATAACATCAATTGTTTGACCGACGCTGCCCCATCCACCATTTTCGTCCTGAACAGAGAGAAGAAAGTCGAATGCTTTACTCGCTTTTTGGAGAAAGCCTAAGGTAGTGATATTATGTCCTGTTAACCCAATGATCGCATCGGCTGTTGAAAAAGCGTTAGCAAATTCACCACCGAAAACCCCATTTTCCTTTTGAATAGCCAGGAGCGCGGTTTTCGGGTTTCCATCAGGCTGCTGCCAGGCTTCATGCGTTGCGCTTTGCCCTAATGCAGAAAGGGCTTGCAGCATGACACCGGTTGTGTTGACATTGGTACCGATATCCCAATCGGGCTGCCAACCCCCATCAGGCTGTTGGTTATCTGCCATGAATGCGATGGCATTTTGGATACTCTCAGAATTAAAGGAGTAGTAATTTGAACCAACTAAAGCCAAAACTGCCAGTGGGGTGGTATCGAGATAGCTGCCGTAGCCATCATTCCAGCTCCCGTCCTCACCCTGAACGGACATCAGCCAATCCACAGAGTCAACAGGAACAAAGGCGTTATTTGCTACCAGGCCGATAATGGCCCACACCTGGTCGGTGACGTTGTCGGGAGCTGCTGATCCATACAGGAAGGTATTGAGATCATAATCTAAATTGAGTTTGTAAATAAGGTTGGTAGGCGGGCTTCCGAAGCTGTGGGGGTTTTGGTTGGCAGCAGCAATCGCAGTCAATAATTGACCCGCTCTTGCAGCACTGAAACCGGGAGTCTCACTCCCTTCCTGATTGACCCATTTCAGGCCGTTATCCATTAGAAAATCAATAGGGCGATTACCGTTTTCACTGACCAGGGTGTCCTGAGAAAAGCCTGCAGCGGCCAGCGCGTGAACAACGCGGATGGTCGCTGCTGCACTGGAGGTTTCGTCAGTCCAGCGAATACCGCCGTCATCATTCATTTGTGAAGCGATATACTCGAATCCTTTGGTGATAGAAATGTTGAGTTCATCCTGTTGAATAGCTTCAGCAGTTGGATGCGCTTTCACCGGTGATGTGAATAAAAGCATAAAAACAAGGCTGATGATAAAAAATACGATGAGCCTGTTTCTTTTGGGTTTCATCAAACTCCTCCTTAAGATATAAAAATCGACCTTTATGGGTGGAGAGGTCGTTAAAACGAATCCGCCCGTAAGGGGCGGCAGGATGGAGATCGGCTATATAAATGAGTACAGCCGTTACCCAACTTGCCTTTCCACGAAGAATTTTGGGTCATAAAGGGCAGGTTATCGGACTTCACCGGTGGTGTTACCGTTGCGGGACAGTGCTGGACTTGTACCAGCTTCTCCTATTATGCACCTTGCATCCGGGCATCAGGTGCACCCCTTATGGCATATTGTTTTGTGAACTTATTCTAATCCCTGTTAAATTTTCTGTCAACGATTTGATTTTTTGTGTTGTTCGCGAATAAAAATGTCATAGTCAATTCGCGAATAAAATTGTCAGGGCAGTCAATATACACTGCCCTGACGATCACCTCATTCAATACTGATTGATACGATATCTTTGACCTGTAATTTGCTTGACAAATCAGGCAGGACCATCCGCAGACTGCCTTCCTCAAAAGCTACAATGCAATTCTCACAAGCAAGGGCTTCATCGAGAGCCATATTTGCGGAGTAATCATCTGCTGCTGTGAAAGTAACGGTGCTGCCATCATCCGCGCCGGCATCTTCAAGTAAACATGCAAGGGAGACACCTTCAAAGGTTGTGGTTACGCCATCCTTATCAGTGTAATCTGCAGACCTTGTTCCTAATCCTTCGAGTTCTGACTTGCTGTATTCTTCACTACCGACAGTCAATAACGGTCCCTCAACCGAGGCTTGACTGCAGGCGGAAAGAGCGGCCAATACGATAAATAAACTTATAAAAAGACTTAATTTCTTCAATTTTTACCTTCTTTCTGAAGATTATTGGTTGATAACGAGTTCAGTAACTTGAAAGACCCAGCGATTAGCAGGTGTGGTGGGGAATACCAGCCGAATTGGCCCCGCATCCGGGTCTGCATCCACAATCCACTCATCGCTTTGTTTTAGGGCAACAATGCCATCGACTGTTTCATCTCTGGAAATTTCAATGGCATAGCCATCTGCTGCTTTCGCAGTTATGGTGCTGAAGTCTTCAGGTGATCCAGCAGCTTCCAATAAGCTGTCCAATGGAACCCCACTGAATGAGCGAACCTCATCTTCTCCCCTGGATTTTTCCATCAAGACATCATTGAGATTGATCATTTCCATCTCTGCGAGATCGTCGAATGTAAATGTAATTGGGTTATCGACATCACCTGAAATGGAAAGCTCCCAATCCACTTTGGGCGTGCTGCCGCACGCAATCAGCAGCAGCGGCAGGACAAGCAATATTATCCAGTTGACTCTTGTTTTCCTTCTTAACATACAACCTCCTTATTTTTTTAGAAATATGATTGGAATGATTAAATCAGCAGCAGTCAAAGTACCATGGTTCCCGCTATTTTCAGTGGCATGCATGCCATGGTCAGCAAAAATAGCAATGAGGGTATCTGCTGGTAATGCTTGAAATATTTCAGCAAGGTATTCATCCACTCGTATAATGGCGCTTTCGTATTCCTCAGAATCTGGACCATAGGTATGTCCCATATCATCTATCTCGTGGAAGTGGATATAAAGTAAATCAGGCATATCCGAATGGATGACATCCAGGCTGTTTCTAAAAACGTTATCATCCGAAAAGCCATTGCCATCGCGGTCACCGCTCAGGCTTGTTTCTGCATTCCTAAGGTTGAAAGCCAAACTTGCCCCTTCAACGGCGACAACCCGCTTGCCATTATTTACAGCCAGATCAAACAGGGTTGTTATTTCTGTGGACCGGTAGCCGTACCCATAAACTCCGTTGACGTCAGGCGGCGTGCCTGTTAGGAGGGCAGCTGTGGCAGATGTTGTTACGGGGGGATATACCGTCAACCCTTGCGATATTTCCGGAAGTGTTTCAAAAAAAGGAAGCTTTCCTGCTGATATCAATGAGAGCAATTTTTGATACTGGGTTCCATCCAGCAGTATCATCACGCCGTGCTTGGCGTTTTCATTTGAAACGGTACCCCTTGTTGAATCCGGCAAATCAGGCAGCCCTAAAACATCAGCCATGGTCGGTGCAATATCCAGAATGGATAATGAGATATCGCCTGCTAAACTGGACGGTGTGACCTCGACCCGCGTTGGGAGGTATTTATGCTCATCAATTGTGATTACCCTGGCGTTTGAGATGGTTGCAGTGGATGCAACATCATCCCATGTAAAAGATGAGCTTTCCTCGCCTTCTGTGACAACCTTGACCTCTTCAATCAGTGAAAAACCATTGGCATAGAGCAGTTGACCGAGGGGAATAGCATCCACTTTTTCTTGAGACGCTTCAATATAAAAAGTTACATCTTTTGCGCTTATGGACCTAGCATCCTGACCCTGGCTGCTTATTATTATTTCCCAGGCAGGCTGACATGAAGCCAGGAGGAAGCTTAAAAGAAGAATTCTTGCAGCGACAAGAATATTTTTATATTTCATAGATTAATTCGATTCGATTTTGACAATATTTGTTGGCCAAGCACTGCGGCCCCGCTCCGGGAGGATCAATGTCACTTCATCCTTAACAATGGCGATCACCGCATTATCAATTTTTTCACCGGTTAATTCGGTTGTGTTGCCAGAGGAATCCGTTAAGACGATATGGTTTGGCGAGGTGTGTTCCAGCAGGGGAAGCAGCTTGGGTCCTTCAACCCAATTGGCGACCAGGGTACGGCTCGTTTTGCCATCGTCACCGGTCAGCATAACATCAGATCCTTCAACGGTTAATCGGACGGTTTCACCCAGCAGCAGCCGACCTATGGATGTCGCATTACTGTCAATTGTGAGGGGTTTTTCCTTTCCTACCACAGTGATCCGAGTGATCCCCTTCATCCATGTTGAGGAATGGACAGACTCAGTAACGAAACGGACGCCATCAATGTAGGGAACCAGCATGGCTGTTTCGTCCAGATATTGGGATTTAATTGTTGTCAATCCTCCATCATTGGTCGTCAAGGTCACAGATTCAAACTGGTCAATCCCGTGCAGTTCGAGAAACTGGATAAGTGTGATGTGGAACCCCCGGTTTTCTTGATCCGGGATGATCTGGTTGATCCGTACAAAAGTGGGGTCCGGGACATCTCCCGTCAGTTCAACGATTTCTGAGAAAGGTATATTGGTCAATTCCACTGCGCCGTGGTCATCGTGGCATGTATCGCAGCTGTGGAAATCAGCACTATCGTGACATTCTGTGCACTCGTTCATCACCTGTCCTTCCTCCCACAGCAGACCGACGCCATATTCGTTCAATAATGCCATAGGCATTGGCTTGAGGGCGATCAGGATGGCGATGACAGCACCGATCAGGATGAAAACAGTCACCAAGAGTATGATCATCCAGGATTTACGCTTCTGTTTGTCTTTCATATCAAACCCCCAAAATTGAGGAAAAGGAGCATAGCAAAGAAAATGATCAATCCGATAGAAACAAAAACATCCAACACTGACGGGGAGGTGCGCTCAAGAAAGGTTCGTGTTTTATATTTTCCAAAGCCGCGTCCTTCCATGCTGAAGAACAATTTGTCCGCATGTCGGAGAGCACCGATCAGCAAAGGTGTCAGAAATTGTTGAATGAGCAGGGGAAATTTTCGCAGATTGCTAAGATCATACCGAACACCCCTGGCTAATTGTGCTCGATATATGGTTCTTCCTTCTTCTTCTAATATTGGTGCCAAACGCAGCGCGGTCACCAGCATGAATCCGAAACGATAAGAAAGCCCTGTTCTCATTAAGGTATAGGCAAGGTGGTTGGGGTTGGTTGTCAGTGTAAACAGGTAACTTAGAAACACAACCGCTAGAAAGCGGCTGCTGAAACGCAATCCGTTGTTCAATCCGCCCGATGTGATCCTCAGAATTTCGACACCAGGATTGACCAATATTCGCCCGCTTTTATCAAATGTCAGGTAGAGAAGAAGCAGCATGGATCCAGTAAGAATCGTAAAACGAAAACCACGTACCTGCCAGATGGTTGGATAGGTTAAAATTAAAACCAATAGGAAGGTGAACGCAGCAACCATCAGCATATAACCATCGGTGAGGATGAAGACCAAACCGGTTCCCAATACTAACCAGGCGAATTTTGTCAGCGGATATATCCTGTGGACAAGCGTTGTCCCTTTCTGATACGCAAGTTTATGCATAAGCAGTGTCCAGACTGTTTTCCGGACAAAAAGTGGAGAAACCATGCCTTTCCAGTGCCTGAAAAGCCTTGTCGGTGGACTCATCTACAACAATTTCACCTTGTTTCATGAAAACTATTCGATCGCAATACTTGCTTGTCAGTTCGGCGTGATGAATGACAAGACACACGGTGTGGCCATATTGGACATAATTGTTAAGCAAGGACATCCAGGTATGGGCGTTGCCCATATCCTGCCCGATCAATAGTTCATCAATCAGCAGTAATTGGGGGCCATGAAGCATAGCTGCAGCCAGGTTCAGCTGACGCTTTTGTCCGTAGCTAAGCCGCTGGGGATGATCCCCTGCTCTATCGTCGAGTTTTAATGTTTTTAGCCAGTTTTCAGCCAGGGCTTTGGTTTCATGCTTCGCTAATCCCAGGTTTTTTGATGTCAGGATGGCTTCATCCCAGACAGATTGCGTGAACAATTGGTGATCCGGGTTTTGGAAAATGTAACCTGTATCCTTAACCAGCTCTGAGGTTTTAATCTTTTCAAGCTCATGTTTTAAGATTTTGCCATGTCCAGAATCGATTGGATGAAATCCCAGGATTGTCTCTAACAAGGTGGATTTCCCGCTCCCATTTGGACCCATCAAGGCGACGAATTCACCCCTTTCAAAGGTCAGGTCAATATTGTTTAAGATGTGCTTTCCACTTAAAGAAACATTCACCCCAGAAAGTTCAACCAATCGATCTGACTTTACGGAATTCATCTCCGATACCGGGAATTTTATGGTTTCGGTTTCTTTTGAATAAAAAAGATTCTGCCTATTCTTCTCATTAAAGGGATTAATTTGTCCCTGATCCAAGATGTAAATAAGGGGTCGGAGTCCATATAATTGTGATAATTTATGTTCGATGATGATGACGGTTAAGTCCTGGGTATGCCGAATTTGCTGAAGGGTTTCAAAGATTTGTTTTGTTGCAGTAGGATCCAGGTTAGACGTTGGTTCATCCAAAATGATCACATCAGGTGAAAGGGCTAGCATCGATGCAATCGCAATTTTTTGTTTTTCACCACCAGATAAGATGGCTAGCTCTCGATATTTTAGCTCGGGACCTTTTACAATATCCAGGACTGCGTCAATCCGTTCTTCAATTATTTCAGGGGCCATACACTGATTTTCAAGCCCAAATGCAATCTCATCTCTTACCGTCAGTGTACAAAATTGATCTTCGGGATTCTGCTGTACATAGGTCACCCGTTTGCTGGCATCAAAAAGAGGCAGCAGAGACATATCTGTACCATTGACAATGATCTCTCCTGAATAATTTGGCGCTTCATCCTGAAAAATAAAACCTGCAATGGCTTTGCCAAGGGTGGATTTCCCGCTGCCCGACTCACCAGTAATTACGACAAATGCTCCAGCCCCAATTGTAAGATTGATATTATGAAGGACTGGCTCCACTTTACCAGGATAGGTATAGGAGAACTGGTGAATCTCGACCATCGGCATGTGTTATTCGATCTCCAGTTCAGTCAATGGATACATTTGCACATCACCTGACATTTCTGCCAGAGCAAAGGAAATCCCCTCTTGCTCAATGACCGTGAATATCCGCAAATCGTCCTGATCCTGTATTTCCGACCAGGCAAAAGTCATCTCTTCCGTAGTAGATCTGAAGACGATATTTTCGGCTTGTTTGCCTTGATCATAAGCTTCAACTATCTTCCATGCAGCCACACCTTGAAGCTTTGTGGAGCCTTGTGGTAAAGCAACCTGGGTGCTGTCCATCTCTGTAACCCATTCATCGGGATCAAATTGGGTGATTTCGCCGGAAGGTAAGATGATATTCAGACCTTCAGAAGCGATCACCGTAATTTTTGAGACATTCCTCACCCATGCTTTGCTGCTTTTAGGTCCAACAATATCAAGCGAAGCATCTGTTCCTTGTCCGTTTGTAACAAGAAGAATATTGGGATTGTTTTTTAATTCTTCGAAACTGATGAAAAAAGCATACCCTTCTGATGCTTCGATCAGCAGTGTATCTGCATTTGATCTTGGTTCTGCGTATTCAATGAGATCGGATAGAAGGTATCCTGAGTATTCTGTCATCACATCACTGTACGCCATTTGGCGAGTTACCAGTTCTACGGGAATTTCACCCCCAGGAAATTGGTAGGGATGATCAACTGCACCTGATATGTCAATGGATTTTGGCCCCTGTAAGCTGACCCTCAAGAATATCGCGAGCGAAGCTGCGAGAATGAATACACACAGTAAAATCCACCATCCAACCCTCTGTTTTTTTAAGGGAAATTCGGGCGCTTTGACAACACCAGCATTCGACAGGCTTTTCACCAGCAGAAATGGCAGAATACCCGCGAAGATCAGTCCAGAAACTAATGCGACTAAAAATAAAATGCCGATAGCTGTCAAACCTAGAATATTTGATGGTATTGTGGCAAATAACTGGAATACGAGTACGTTGGATGCAGAAGCCAAACTCCCTCCTAACATATACGGGAGCAGGCTCTGTTTCTTCCTGAAGAGTAAAAAAACGAAATCGACCAGCAGTCCTGCCACGAGATCAACCAGGAGAATAATAATGCCGTGGCTGTTGCCGCTCATCAACTCAACAGCACCTTTCAAAATGCCTACACCGATTCCTGTTCCGGGCTTTCGAAGAATCCCCATTCCCAAAACAATCCAAATCACATGCAGACCGGCAGCCCATTGGGTTGCGCCAGGTATACCCAGGGCTGCTTGGACAGCATCACCAAGTATATTAACATACGTGCTGGCCACGCCGCCCATCGCTCCTAAAACCGCCATGATTAACAGGTCGCGGGTTGAAAAATAAAGGGGATTTATTGAACTTTTGTGGTTCAACAAAGAAAAACTCCTTCTGATACGAAAGGAGTTTGGCAGCACACGTCAAGATTACTATTTGATCATGCGTGCTGAACACATCTCCTTTCCAAATACGGGAGGCAAGAAGGTTTCCCTTCTTACCCTATCGGTCTGACCACCATGGGCACACTTTAGGTGATGAAACTCGAAGATGTCACATTTTTATGTTCAGATTTATTATAGCTGATTCAATTTGTTTATCAAGGTGAAGAATATCATGCAATTCCTGTGAAGAAATGATAGATAAGACGAAGTTGGACAAAAGAGATGCTCATGGTTTCCATGAGCATCTTAAGAAAAGATGATTTATCCTAAAAACACCATTAGTTTTGCCTCATCGAGAGGTCGTGAATTTCACCAGCTTTCCAGTTTTATTAAACGTCATCCGTGCAAAGTGACGATGGACGGTATGTTCATTTTGATCAAATGACTTATTCAATGTCACGACATACCGATGGGTATCAAGTGATTTACCCGATTTGTTGACTATTGTTTCATCCGATTGGGTAACCTGCATTTTCGCATTTTTTAAACCAGGCAGGTATTTCTCAACAACTTTTTTGACCTGCTTATCAACCTGTCGTGGTAATTCTGTTTCACCATCCGCGATCTGCATTTCGGAATCACTGATCGTACGAATGGTAGGATGGGATTTAATCCGCATATGGGGTTTAGGCGCAGCCAGGTGAATATTATAAAGGGCTAACGGGTCACCATAAAGCACGAAGGAAAGGATAGTTTTTTGATCTTCACCATCTAGGAAGCCCTGCAATCGGACCATTTCTTCGGCAAGGCTGAGTTTAGCCTGCATCAATGCATAACCTGCAGGCTGTCCATCTGTGACAAAATTCCAGAATTTTTCTGCCAGGTAATCAGCCGCAATCAAAGGCAGCGTCACAGAACCATAGGCAATGCATGTGGAGCCGACGAATGATGAGGTTCCGGAGTCAATAAATTTGAGAGACATCGATTCATCATAATTTTTTTGATAGATATTGGCTCCATAGCAGGCTTCTGTGAACACCAATTCGGGGGATCGTGTATTGTCATTGAACATAGTTGGACTCAAAGCAATTGGATAATCTGGTCCGCTTGCTTCAGATGAGAAGTCCTTTTGTCCGTACCAATGCGGTCCATCTTCAACGCCATGAAGGTTGAAGTAGCCAAGACTGAGTTTGTGACCGCTGTTTACCACAACATTGCCTGAGTGAAGGGGAGGAGAAAAGTTTAAGGCTTTGGGCTTTCCAACGGATTTGTAAACACCCTTAGAGGCTTCCTGCCATATTTCTGCTGCATATCCGAATTTTCTACTCTCTTGAGTTTCTCGTTTGAACAAAGAAAATAGATTTAAAACCCAATTAAGGATTGAACTCAAGTCGAAATTTTCCAACTTAAGACTTTTTGAGCGTTTTTCATACTGATAAATCAGATGTCGAATTTGAGTCAGAAGTAAGCCGGCACCATCACCGGTTTCCCCAGGCAGCCTACCCACTGGCCATTGAGGGATAAAATAATTTTCATCAATTGTGCTGTAGGGATTGTCCGAAGCGACATCTAAATCCGTATCATTGGTGGGGTTGGGCAGCTGGTGGAATGGGACAATTTCTGGACCACCAACGATGAGCAGTGCTCCAATCATCTCTCCCTGCTTTGAGAGGGAGGCATCGAGGTCAGCCAATGAGAGTTTTACCTGCCAGGCATCGTCAGCAATGTTTGGCTTAAGGCCTAAATGTGCCATTTGAGTGGGGTCATCCGGGTAAAACAGCACAGCGCCCCAATCTGGTAATTTCTGTATGAGGTTGACAAGCTTGTTTAACTGTTCATCAATGACTGCTGCTGTATTTGGACCATAGGTCGAAACCAACTGCTTTTTAGAGGTCATAACCACATATATTGGAAAGCGGTTATCTGCACGCTCTAAATCCTTCTTTTTTAATCTCTTAGCTAATTTTGAAAACGCCTCCTGAATTTCTTCAAGTTCTTCTTGAGATGCATATTCTTCATCCAGTTTTTCTTTTTCCTGATCCTCAAGTCCAGATTCTTTAGCAGGGCCTTGCTTGCTAGCTGGTTCACGAGAGATGACGATTTTCTGGGTTGGTTCATTGATAGGTGTATCGTGGTGGTTCGGAGCAGATACACCTTTAAAATCAGGCGCTGGCTCCCAACCAGACCCAAGCTGGTTCCAGCCCAGATAAGTACTGACGCTGGCCGGGATGGGAAGATCAAAATAGATTTCCATTCGATCGGGCCAGAGACTTCTAAAACGATGTTGGCTTCCCATCAGCCTGGTGACCACCTGTCCAGCACTATCATGAGCGGCAACATAATGAAGCCGTTCGACCGCTGCTGATTCCTGATCCTGGTCCATCTCAGAAATTGCTTTGATGACATTAATCTGCAAGCATTTTGGCCATTTCTGTAGATAGATTTCACTCAAGTTATTCATCATCTCCTGATTTCCCATTTTGTAAGCTGTTTTGAGATGCATCACAGCCGGGATTGGAGATGGCGGATCATCGAGTAAGGATTGATGAATGAGGTTGTTTGCTTTATAAAAGTTTTCTTTTTGCAGGGCAATCCGCGCATTCCAAATCGGAAGCAGCCATTTTTCTTTGATGTCAGATTTTGCTGGTTCTTTCATCAGAAAAGACAACAAGCTATTATAGTATGCCTGTTTTTCTTCGGACGAGGAAATTTCCTTCAAGGCTTTGTTGGGTTCAATGAAAAATGGATCCTGCTCGATTAATTTCTTTAATTGATTGATCGCCTGTTGCCTTTTACCTAATTTTTCGAAATTTACAGCCTGTAAATATTTGACAAAAAGATCGCCAGGGAAATTAACCAACCAGAGCATAGTCGCCTGTTTGGCGAATTGAAATTCGTCACATTCCCGGGCAGCATTGAGAATCGTGAGGAAGCGATAACGATCTAGAGTGTGCAGATAATCCAGCGGTGGTGTAAACATAGGCATAATTAACGTACCTCTCGTAAATTATTAATCAGGTTCAGTGCTGTAATCACACCCAATTGTCGGATGATGTTGGTGTCATCAGGGGAATATTTTTTTGCTTCCCTGAGCATTTTTTCAGCATTCGCATAGTCTTTACACGCTTTGAGGGCCATACCAGTGTGATAATATAATCTGGGATCTGAAGCGTTTATTTCTACGCCTTTTTGAAATACTTTAATGGCTTCCTCAAGGTTGCGACGATCCTGGTAAGTTTTACCGAGTTCGATGTAGGCATCAACCAGGGATGGATTATGTGCAACAGCATCAGATAGATGTGAAATGGCCTGGTCAAGCTGCCCTTTTTTCCGCTTGAGGCGACCCAGCATGAGGTGGATTTCCGCCTGTTCAGGGAAGATCTTCAATGCGGTCTGGGCTGTCTCTTCAGCTTTTACAAGTCGATTGGTGTGGATCAGCCAATCCGTCAGATTAATGAGTATTTGAGGTTGATCTGGGTGACCATTTGCGAAGTCTATCAATTCAGGTAAGACAGCTTCATATCCATCTTTGTCTTTCTTAATCTCCAGGTATTCCAATTCAACTTTGATCTTTTGCTCCTGGCTCAGCTTTTGTTTTCTAGATTTAAGTGCTTCCAGTGCCTTATCTACTTTTCCTTGTTTTGACAAGGCTTTTGCCAGGATGATCAAGGCAGTCGCATTTCCAGGTTCTTGACGCAATAAATGAATTGCTTTCTTTTCAGCTTCTAAGAAATGATGTTGCTCCAATAGAAATCTGGCTTCTTGTTCGGCTATTTCCGAGTCATCGGGTGATAATTTGCCGGCTGTTTCCATATTTGTAAAGGCATCTGCAATGTTGCCCATGCGTCGATTCAAATCCGCCAATTTGATCCAAATTTTTGGATTCTGCGATTGATAGGTTGCGCTTTTTTCCAGTGCATTTTTAGCTTCAAGCAGATCATTTTGCTGCAGCTGAATGTCCGCATTTTTTTGCCAGAAAGTTGCACTTTCCGGATGGAATTGGATGGCTTGATTGATATGGGCTTCAGCTGCCTCAACATCCCCAATAGCGGCATACAAATCTGCTGCAAGTGCGTGCCATTCTGGTTCATCCGGCCAGAAATCCAATGCGGTTTCCAGGGATTTCAGAGCTCGTTCTGGTTCTTCAATATTCAGCATTGCTAACAACGCATGATTGAGGGGGTCTGATATGTCTTTTGTTAATGCGTCTTTCACAGCAGATCGACCCGTTACATCATGATGTCTCAAAGCATAAATTCCATATGCCCGAAGGATATCGGGGTTCTCTGGGAAGGTTTCAAAGATATTCTTAATCAACACCTCATCTTCGCTGCCTAAAATGATGGCTGAGGCACTCTCTGGGTTCGCAACACACATCTCGGTATTGGCGCTCAGCGGCCAATGACCGGTGAAGGCTGATATCGCCCTTGCATTCAAGCACATCAATTCCTCATGGGACAATACTTGATTAAGAGCTTTCAACAAAGATTGGCTTTTTTGCAGATATTCTTCATCCAGGATTTCATTACCAGGTGCGTGGTTTGTCAATGCAACTTCTTCAGCAATTCGCTGGAACTCCGCGCTCCGGATGATTCCTTGTGCATACTGCCATTCAATGAGCGGCTGATGTTTTAATATTTCCAATGCGGTCCCAAAGTGTTCCAGGGCGATTCTATGTTTTCCCAGCCGTATAGCAGCTTGTGCAAGGCTGTTGTGCGTTAACGCTTGAGCAAATTTCTTATCAAGTGAAAATGCTGGTGATGGAGTTGATTGCGTATCGCATAAATTTATTCCTTCCTCAAGCCAGTCTTTTGCCAGGTTTGTATCTCCGGAGTGAAAGGCAATAGAGCTTTGCAAAGCTGAAAGCCGAGAATTATGAAGCTTGCCCCGGGCACTTCCTGAAACCAGTGAAGCTGCCTTATCAAATTGTTCCTGAATTAAATAGCTTTCCACCTGATTGCATAATAAATCAAGCTGGTATGAGTTATTCTGATCCAATTTCTCCCCTGATCCTGCGGTTTCAAATACACTATCGAAATCCATGGTCATCAGGCTGATTTGAGCGGCCGCATTACAGTAACGGGCATTTTGAGGTTGAAGTTTAACCGCATCGGATATCAGGCTCTTGGTTGAGTCGATATCACCCAAAACGCATTGTAATTGAGCTAAACGATAGAGATAACCGGGATATGTGAAATCAAAATTGTAAAGCAGGGGCGATTTAGTGGCTTGATCAATATCTTCAATCTGGGATTTCAATGCCGTTTCGATGGAATTTTCGAAAGTTTGGAGAATATCCAAAGCCTCCTGGAAGCGGTTGTCTTCGCTGAGAATATCCGCTTTTAAAAGCGCAATTTGTGGATAACTAACAACGATTTCACTGGGAACATCTAGGGTCGATAGCGCCTTTTGAGCATCTTCTAATAAGGCATAAATTATAGACAGGTCCATAATGATGGATGGTTCAAACTGTTCAAGGTTTTCTTTGGATCTCTCCAGTGCTTGGACAGCCATGTTCAATTCATTGAGATGAACACAAGTATAGGCAGCCTGGTGAAGCTCTTCAGGTTTCGTTTCTGATGCTGTTATAAGTTCGGTTAGAATGACTAACGCATCCTGAGTAGCTCCAGCGGTGATCAATGATTTGGTCAGAGCAAGTTTGAGCTCACCTGCCTGAGGCTCAATGATCAGGGCATCTTTCAAGGCTCGGATTGATTCTTCAGGATCATTATTCTGTAATTTAAAGTCAGCATACCACAGGATATTCTCAATATTTTGGGGCGCTGACTTAAGGGCTGAATCTGCAAGGCGATCAGCCTTATTGAATAATTCAGCGGTCTGATAGCCTTCCGCCAAGGCATGTAGAATCGTTAAATTACCTGGCTGCTTGGAGATGGCGTCCTGTAATGCTGCTAAACCGATATCATGATTCCCAGTAGCCAATGCAGCCTGACCCAAACCAAAAGGTAAACGCCAATTGGATAAAATTTCATCATGGGGAGCTGTTTCAGTGAGTTTGCTGTAGGCGTTCATGGCTTTCTCATGATTTCCCTGCAAGCGATCAAGGTCTGCCATGGCAATCTTGAGCTGGAAATTCCCAAAATCTAGGGTTTGCGTTTCATCCAAAATTTCCCGGATTTTCAACAATGATGTGTTGTCAAGATTTTGGCGGTTGGCATCTGCCTGGTCGATAATTAATTCTGCAGCCGCCTGAACGGCTTCAATATCAGCGGGCGCCTGGGTTGCTGCACTGAGCAAGATTGGTTTGGCTTTTCCCCTTTGATTTAACGCTACCAGGACCAGGCCGAGTAATTTTGCCGCTAAAGGATCTGCCTGGTAGTTTCTCTCGAATTCATTCAGCAGTTGATAAGCGTTATCATATTGACCCAATTGATAATACACACGTGCAAGGTTGATTTTCCCCTCATAATTTTCAGGTTCGATTTCATAAGCTTTCCGCAGAACAGGCATGGCATCTGCGGGGGCATTTTGTTGAATATGGGCTTTTCCAATTTCCCGCAACAGGGTGGGATCGTTGGGAACAGCCAGGATACCCTGATTTAATATTTCAAATGACCGATCTGTTTGCCCATAATTTTCCCAAAGTCGAGCTAGGCTGAGCCAGGTTTCGGGTTCCTCCGGGATCATCTCCACTACTTGTTCCATGTGCTGGATCGCTTTTACTGCATCTCCTTTCTGCATATAGGCTTCTCCCAGCAGGACCAGGGCTTTTGTATTTTTAAGATCCTGTTTGAGGATGTTTTGTGAGATCGAAATAGACATGTCCAATCTGCCCATTCTTAATGCAGAAAGTGAGAATTGTTCGAGATCAACCAGAGAAGGAGTGGGTTGGATTTTGATGATCTCCTGTGATGTCGTAAAAGCCTCGAGCCATTTATCTGCTTCAACAAAAAGCTTCACAAGCGAACGCTTATGCGTAATATCATCCGGTTCAATTGTTTTCAGGTAAGCAGATAATTCGATGGCTTTTTCAATTTGTTGATGGTTGGCATAATAATCTCTGGCTAAAATCACCGTTTCAATATCAATAAACTGTTTCTCAAGCAAAATTTCGATCTGGTTTTGGTTAAGTGATGATGGTTTTTCGTTGAGAAGACGGTTAAGGAAGATCCTTTTCAACTGTTTGCCTGGCTCAATTGCATTTGTGGTGGGAGATATTTGCATGTTCTCCAGGAGCGGCAGTACAACCGGCGAATCATCGTCCTTATCTGTTCGCTTTGGCTTCCCCTGCGCTAAATTTACATAATGCAGGAGATGCTGCTTTTCTGTGGATTGATTAAGTTCTTCTATACATTTCACAGCCTCAGAGAATTGTTGATTTTCAATCAGGGAATTGATGTAAAAATATCGTGCTTGCTTTGATTGAGGAAGTGTGTGGATCAATTTCAGCCAATGGGTGGGAATAGCCTGCTCAGGTAAAACTTGTAGGGATTGGTACATTGCCTGTCCGCCCAGATAGTTCAGCACATTATGAGCTTTTTGATAGTATTCATTCGCTTTTTCAAAATTTCCAGCGAAATAATTAAATGCTGCAATTCTACTGATGTCCTCTGGTAAGGAATAACGAATTTCTTTTTCCAAGGGTTCACTAATGTTATTTGATGTCTCAATATTTTCCACTTCGGAAAATATACTGGCAAATGCATGAAGATTGTCCTTGGTTTGAATCAAATTCATTGCCAGGTCCGCACATAAAACGGGTTGGTGAGCCCCATCCAGATATTTTAGACATGCCAGTTGATGGTTCATCGGCAGGTGTTTCGTCATTGAAAAGGTAAGGTCCAAGATATTGATCGCATCCTGGGAGTTCGACAAATAGCTGTGGATGAATATTGGGAGTGAAGTTTTGATAATCTCAGGGCTTTCGGAAAGCAGGGTTACATTGATAAGATCCTGAAAATCAGAACAATACGATCTCAGGCAGGCAAATGCAGTCTGCCAGCGTTGAATATTCTTAAATATCGATTGCTGATCCTTGGTTATGAATATTTCTTCACAGATACCCTTCCAGGATCCGTTTTCAATCCTTTTTTCGCGTAAAACTAAACCGAGGAGACCTGCAGTCTCAAGGTCTGATGGGGGAAGGGAAGTGTTCTTGAGGGTTTCGAATATCTGGGAGCTGCGTTGCTTCACAGTTTTTGGAAGTGATGTTTCCAGGTCCTCAAGATTTTCGAATGATACCTGTGAGGTCTGTGCAATCAGCCATTGCGCAATCTTGCCTGGTGTGAATGCGGTGATTTTGGATGCTGCAGACTTGAAATAACGAGAGCTGTCTTCGTCATCCAGAATAAACTGCCAGACGAAGGGATCTTGCTGCAGGCTTCTCAGGAGCATTTGTCCTTCAGTTGCAGAAAATCGTTCTTTTAGGATTTCAATCAATGACATTAATGACATGGCCAATCCCATTCTTTAATTGAAGGAAATTATGGAGTAATGCCGAGGCTCTTTGATATGAAAAAAGCAGTGGTGAGCAGCGCAATGCCGAGGAATACCAGAAAAATACCAATACCGGTATTTGATTTAGCTAGGTCGTGGAGTGCATTGATCAGAGCTGATGCATTACCAACCAGACCGGCAATGTTTTCTGTGATTCCTTTTTCTGCTAATTTTGCTGTCTGTTTGGCGATGGTTTGCAGCTCTCGTCCAATAGCTTGTTTGGTTAAAATAAAAATACTGATCGCCATGACAATTAATCCAAGTATGAAGAGAATGGTTGCCATGGTCATCTGAAAATCGAAAGCAGTCGTAAACATAAAACAACCTCCTGATAGTCTTATCTGGAGGTGTTGATGCAAGTTGTATGCCAATCATTCAATGGGTGAACAGCCCTGTTTAATTATTTGGGGGATGTTTCAACGATCTCATTCGGAAGATGTGTAATGCCAATGATTGCATCATCACAGAAAATCACTGCTCTTTCGATAGCATTACGCAGCTCGCGAATATTCCCGGGCCAGTTGTAACTAATTAATACCTCCATAGCTCTGGGAGAGACTTCCTGAATATTGGCTCCAACCGCCATATTAATTTGCCTTAGCAGCATCCCCACCAGTTCTGGAATATCTTCACGTCTTTTCCTGAGTGGAGGAATATCAAGATCAACGACTTTCAAGCGATAATACAGGTCCTCTCTAAATTGATTGTCTTTGATCATCCTTTTGAGGTCCTGGTTTGAAGCTGCGATAATTTGAACATCGATTCGAATCAGGGTCGTACCGCCCACGCGTCGAAAGGCATGTTCTTCAATTGCTCGCAGTAATTTTGCTTGCATATCAAAAGGCATGGATGAGATTTCATCCAGGAATAAAATTCCGCCGTCAGCAACTTCCATGAGACCAAGTTTCCGCTTATTTGATGCACCTGTGAAGGCATTTGCTTCATGCCCAAACAGTTCTGATTCGAGCATTGTGCTGGCAATTGCCGCGCAGTTTATAGGAATAAATGGCTTTTCCTGTCGAGGACCCACCTGGTGGATGTAATTCGCCATGACTTCTTTGCCAGTGCCGGACTCTCCAGTGATCAGCACTGATACCGAGGTCTCAGCTGCCCTTTGAGCCAGATTGACCAAATTGTTCATCACAGGTTGCTGACCGATGACAAATTTGAAGGACGATGCTTGCGTTTTGCGTAAGTGTTCCAGTTCGCGACGCATAACCACTAAATTCTCCGCACGCTGAATGGATTTTTTCAATACCTTCATATCAATTGGCTTGGTAATAAAATCCAATGCACCTTTTTTCATTGCTTCAACGGCATAATCAATTTGTCCGTGAGCTGTGATAACAATAAATTTAGGCTGCCAGGGTAATTGAATGACCTCATCGAGCAGTGAGAGACCATTTCCATCTGGTAAAAGGATGTCCAGCACGCAAATATCAGCCAGATTTTTCCCCAAATATGCCCTGGCTTGTTTCAGAGTCCCAGCTTCCAGGACTTCCTTGCCATCCTTTCTCAGACTATCTGCGATTGCTTCTCTAGCTGTGTCAACGTCATCTACGACTAGGATTGTGGCGCTCATTTATCATTCTCTTTCATTTTGTTCAAAAAAACCTTGAAGATGGTCCCGCCCGTAAAACTATCGATCTCAATTTTACCCTTGTGCGCATTGACGATCCTCTGAGTGATTGCCAGGCCTAATCCAGTGCCGCGATTCGAGCCCGTTACAAAAGGCTTGAACAAGTGCTCCATAATGTCATCCGGGATGCCATGGCCGGAATCTGTGATGGTGATCTTCAGGAATTTCCTGTCTTCCTCATATTCACTTTTTGATATTTTGACTCCCAATGATCCCCCTGACTCACTCATCGCATCCACAGCATTGCTGATCAAATTGGTGAATACCTGCTCAAGCGCCCTCTGATCGCCTTCAACCAGTGGATGTTGGATTTCAGACTCAAAGTAGGGTTTAATATTCAAGCGTAAAAACCTGGTGTGCCATTGATCGAGAATTCTCGTTAGCATGTCATCCAGGTTTACTACCGACATCTTATATTCCAGGGGTTTCGCAAAGGACAGGACACTTTCCATCAAATAGAGCAGCTTGTTGCATTCCTCCCGCATGTTTTCTATCCATTTGAGATTTTCTTGATCTCCCTGGAGATTGTCCTCCATGACCTGGAGTGTTAACATAATTGCATTTATAGGATTTCGCACTTCATGGGCGAAAATGGCGGTAACTTCACCCAAGATGGCACGTTGTTCAAGTTGCTTCCTGGCAGCTCGGCTCTGCTGTTCTTGGCTCATGTCCCGTATCAGGACAATTACTGACAGGATTTTCTCATTACGCACAACTGGTGTCATCATGACCTGGGCGGGGAATGATTTTCCATTCCGGCGGTGCAGGGTCAGGTCCCCTCCTCCGGCTGCGGTTGGAATCCCCTGCTGTGCGGAAGAAAAGGCTGAACCCAATGACTCCGATCCAATCAGGATGTTGGTGATGTGCTGTCGTACCGCTTCAACATTGGCATACCCCAGGATCGCCTCAGCAGACGGATTGATTTCTGCGATGGTCAGGTCTGGAGAAAGAATAATCACCCCTTCCTCCAAATTGGCAATGATCTCACTTTGAATTTTGACTACTTGTTTAATGCGATTGGTGAGATTTCTGACATTGTTCAGAGCGATTTGATCCTCCATCAAATTCGAAAGGTGGGCTGCAATTAATCCAGCGGTGGAAAGCAATCTGGGAGAAGAATTGGTATCTTTACCTGCAGCGACCAAAAGGCCGAATTTTACGGAATCATGTCCTAGCGCTATGGTGATCAGGAATTCATAATTCGCACCTGATGCTGCTTTCTGCAGTTGTGTTGTTGCAGGTGTCAGCGATGTCCATAATGCCGAGGATCGGTTGTTTGACATTTCTTCACTGGTGAGAATGTTAGGAAGATCAGCTGCCAGCACTGCATCATTGGTGACAAATCGAAACAATTGAGGTTTCTTTCCACTGGCTCGATAGATACATGTCAGGTCAGCTTTGAGGATCTGAGCTGTTACTTGCAGTTTTCTCCTTAATTCTGATACGAGATCTGGCTCTCCTTTGTTCTGAATTAAATCCCTTATTTTTTCCAGAAGATCAGCCTGAGTGTTGTTGAAATGCGTGGTTGATAATCCGAGTTTTTCTGGTTTGAGAATGAGCAGTAAGATATTCTTTGTTTGGGATAGGGAAAATATTCGAATATTAACCGGAATTAATGGCTGAATTTTATGGCGCAGCAAGGCTTGTTTATCATGACCGCTGATAGGATCTGTATCCACAATGTTAGGGATCAATGTTTTTATTGGTTTCCCGATGAATTCCTTTTCACCAAGATTTGATAATAAAAATAGGGGATTATTGGCGGCAAGGATCTCATCCGAATCTCTTTGATAGATCACAGCAGGTTCTGGAATGAGATTAATCAGGGTAAGCAGGCTTTGCAGTCCTTCTTCCCGATTTAACGTTAATCCTTGTAGTTTTTCTGATAGGTTATCGATCACATTTTACTCATGCAGTAGCGAATTTCTCAATTCGTCGTAGATGTGCTGGCAATATGCCTTCCATCGCCCGGTATTTTGCCACTGTCCTACGTGCAACTCGAATACCGTGATTTTCCAGGGTCTCTCTTAGTTCGGTGTCGTTCATGGCATGCTCTTCATTTTCAATGATATTCTTCATTATTGCACGTACTGCCAGACTTCGGTCAAAAAAAGTGGCCATCGGGATGATTTTCTTGTTAGGCAGCTGAACCGTTTTATTGGCTACTGCTCTAGAAATGGTGGACTCATGGACATCCAGTTCATCCGCAATTTGCGCCCTGGTGAGGGGCTCGAGGTAAGTCTCCCCAGAAATTATAAATGATTTTTGTATGTCCACCAATCTTTCCATGAGCTGACGCATTGTGTTATTGCGCTGCTGAATGCATTTGATCAATAGTGAAGCTTTATCAATGTCTTTTTTCCATTCCTCGTACTTTTCCCCAGTTTGATTCTTGAGTGCCTGCTTAAATAGCGGGTTGAGCTGCAAAGTTCCGCGGGATGGAGTGATGATTTCTACAACCAGGGGATTGCCTGATTTATTGTTCAAATAGCTGATGATAACATCCGGGTGATTGTAGACTTCTGGTGTATTATCGTTGGGTTGCCGGAAGTTTCCCCAATTTGCTCGAGCAGGGAAGGGATTTAGATTCTCATAGATAAACTTAGCCACAAGTTTAATCTTTTGAACAGATGTATTCAGGTGTTTTGCTACTTTTGAATACTGCCGTTTTGATAAAGAATCAAACTCTTCAGCGATAGACCTTCTTATGAAAGCTGGGATTCCTGAAGTTTTTTCAAGATAATCAACCTGCGCAAGCAGGGCTTCTTGTATGTTTCTGGCTGATACGCCAATTGGGTCACAGCGTTGTATCTTATTCAAAACTTTTTCAACCTGTTCGGTGCTAACATGATGGAAGCGGCAGATTTCGCTGACCCGTATGGCCAGGAAGCCATCTTCGTTTAGGTTTGTGAGGATCATGGCTGCAATATCCCTTTCCTCATGAGTCAATTCAAGGGCTGCCTGTCTAAGGACATAGGTTGGCAAGTCTAGATTGGTTGCAGAAAAGGGATTTTCAGGATAGTCATCAGAATTTGAGATGCGGGATCCACTGTAAGTGTAAAAATCATCCCTGGGAGAAACAAAAATAATCGCTTCGTCAGCATCCATTGTTTTGGGTTGGCTGCAGATGGGGCAGGGACCTCTCCGCGGCAAGATCCTTCCACACATCGGGCAGCGGCGTTCATTGATAAGTTCTAAAGCAGGATTTTTCGAGAGTTCAACATCGATTGTTTGCAGTAATTCTGTTGACGTCATGTAGAGGAGTGTCATTGTTTGCGCAATATGCGCAGATGTCATCGGGCTTTGTGTCTGATATTGACCTTGCAGATGGGTCATTTCCATAGTCATGTCTCCTTGCTGAACCTATTATAAGCATTAAATGAATAAGTTGCAAGTTTTATGCCACATGAAGTCGTGACGACCCCTTAATAGAATTTTATGATTTGATGTGTGATTTTCAACTGATTCATCAGAGTTGCCGCTGGGGCAGATCAATTTTCTTGTTCATGGCCATTAAGTTCTCATGATGCAAGTTCTTTGCCACCTGTGGCTGTAATCGTTGGATTTATTAACCTGTACACAGATTGTCCTTTTCCGAAGAAAGCTGTGGGTCTATCTGTTGGCTTCTCGTCTCCGTGAAAAAAATGAGAAAGTATCAAGCTGATCAGGATAAGTTCACAGGGAAATGATGACCCACCTCCGGTTTATTGAATCGAGAAGCCTCACTTATGGTTAAGATTGTTATATAATAGTGTCCTAACCTTCAATTTTGGAATAAGGTATAAAGTATTCATGAAGATTGAACCTGCCAAGAGAGTATCAGGAATTAGGCCGTACTTTTTTGCTGAACTCGAAAAAACAATTTCACAATTAAAACAGTCTGGGATGGATATCATCCGTTTGGATATGGGGTCACCGGACCTGCCGCCACAGGATTTCATCATTTCGGAACTGATCCGTTCTGCACAACTACCAGATATGCACGGATACAGCCAATCGGGCGGGTCAATTTCTTTGCGCAAGGCATTTTCACAGTATTATCAAGATCGATTTGATGTCTGTCTGGATCCCGAGGAAGAAATTGTTGGGCTAATTGGATCAAAGGAAGGCTTATTTCATCTCAGTCAGATCATCGTCGATCCCGAAGACGTGGTTCTGGTGCCAGACCCCTGCTATCCAGTATACAATGTCGGAACACGCATCGCGCAGGGTAAGACATACAGCATGCCATTATTAGCTGAGAATGGCTTTTTACCCAAATTTAATAACATCCCCGAAAGTTTGGCTGATAAAGCGAAAATCATGTGGTTGAATTATCCTAATAATCCCACAGGGGCAATTGCACCTTATGAATTTCTAGAAGAAGCTGTCAAATTTGCCAGGTTACATAACATCATTATTGCCCATGATGCGCCGTATTTGGATGTTTGTTTCGATGATTATAAAGCCCACAGTTTGTTGGAAGTCCATGGAGCAAAAGAGGTTGCTGTTGAGTTCAATTCGGTCTCTAAAACCTACAACATGGCTGGCTGGCGGGTAGGGGTTGCTGCTGGCCATTCAGAAATCATCAGGCTGCTTCGAACTTATAAGAGTCAGCTTGATTCGTCTTATTTTAAACCAATAATGGCAGCAGCTGAAGCAGCACTCCTGGGAGACCAATCCTGGATCCGCGAAAGAAATTGTATCTATCAGAATCGTCGGGATACCATTGTTGACACATTAAAATATCTGGGATTTTCACTGGAAATTCCAAAAGCATCACTTTACGTGTGGGCAAAACTTCCCAATTGCTGCACAGATAGCATCGCATTTTGCAGGACATTATTAAATGAGACAGGCGTCAGCCTCACCCCAGGTGTCGTCTATGGTAAATCGGGTGAGGGTTATGTCAGGATTTCATTGGTAACACCTCGTGAGCACCTCATTGTGGCAATGGACAGGATCGCTGATTGGATGAAGGAGTAATTCTAATATTTATGACTAAAAATTCGTTAATCAAAACAGAAGCCCCGAAAGAAAAAGCGTTGGTGATCGGCGTCAGTTTATTTGGTGGTGATAATCTGTTAAATTTACAGGATTCGCTGGAGGAATTGGATCTGCTGGCTGAAACAGCAGGCGTTGAAGTTGTGGGATCTGAGACGCAGAAACTTGACCATCCAAATCCCAAGACTTTTATTGGATCAGGGAAGGTGGAAGAAGTTAAAACCCTGGCAGAAGCGCTGGATGTGGACATGGTCATTTTTGACAACGAGCTTTCCCCCCGTCACCAACGTGAATTGGAGCGGGCTTTCGGTGAGTCGTTGCGTGTGATTGATCGACCAGCGTTGATTTTGGACATTTTTGCCCAGCATGCTCAAACCAGGGAAGGGTGTTTGCAGGTCGAATTAGCTCAATATGAATATCGCTTACCGCGACTGACGCGCGCCTGGACGCACCTAGCAAGGCAGGCAGGGGGCGGCGGTGGTCGAGCTGGTGGTGTGGGCGGGGTTGGGTTGAGAGGCCCAGGCGAGACTCAATTAGAGGTTGACCGCCGGATGATTGAAAAACGAATCGAGATGTTAAAGCAAGACTTAGAAAAAGTTCGTGCCCATCGCATGCGCCATCGACAACGTCGCCAGAAGTCACGTATCCCTGTAGTCGCCCTGGTGGGATATACCAACGCCGGAAAATCTACATTATTGAATAGACTCTCAGAAGCTGATGTTTATGTCGCGGATCAACTCTTTGCAACCCTGGATCCTACGACACGCAGAGTGGAATTGCCAGGTGGTCAGACAGTTCTTTTCACGGATACAGTAGGGTTTATTCAGAAGCTGCCAACTGAATTGATTGCAGCCTTTCGCGCCACGCTTGAAGAGATCACAGAAGCCAATGTTCTGCTGCATGTCATCGATATTACACATGAAAATGCCAGTGCGCAGGCAAAGGCTGTCCATGAAACTTTACTTGAGATTGGTGCAGGTGATCTTCCGATTATTACGGCTTTCAATAAAATTGATCTATTGAAAGATCCGGAATCGGCCATCGCGACTTTGGATCAATTTTCAAACACTTATCCAATATCTGCAAAATTAGGGACAGGAATTCAACCACTATTAACGGCGATCGAAGATGAGCTGTTTGTATCATTCATTGATATCGAAGTAAATATCCCATATCAAAATGGTGATTTGCTCTCGATTTTCCATGAATTTGGTCAGGTGGAGGATATGGTTTCAGAGCCAGAAGGTACGCGCATCAAAGGATCTATTCCTCGGAGATTGTTGTATAGATTCGAGCCGTTTAATTTGACCATTGCTAAGGCGGATGATAAAGAGTAGGTTAAATTATAAAAGCTGGGAAGTTCTCCCAGCCTGGTTTTCTAATCGTTAAAACTTATTCTCGTTCAGTCATATCAAGAATTTCTCGACCCTGGTAATGTCCGCAATTCGGACAAACCCGATGGGGTAACCGAGTCTCACCGCAATTTGAACAAACGACAACATTGCGTGCCTTGAGCGCATCGTGTGCTCGTCTGCGGTCACGTCGACCTGAGGAAACTTTTCGTTTTGGAAGGGGCGTCATAATTTTACTCCTTTGATTTCAAATAATGCCAAACAGCCAGAAGATTATACCGGTTTGCTGTATATGGGTCAAGCAGTGCTCGTGTGCTATTCTACGGGTTGGAATCCTAACTTTGGGAATCTTCGTTGGTCTCAGTATTCTCAAATTCTCCGGATTCCACTTCCACCATGAGGGTTCTGGCTTCTTTTTCTTGAGATTCGGGAACTAAAACCTGCACCTGCCCTAAGTAACCCACTGAAAGGCCCAGGGTTTTGCCAACACTCTCTTGAATCAACACAACCTGGATTTCCTGCGCTTCAAGAAATCCTTTGATGATTTCTGCTTCGAGCTGTCCAGCTGCGGAATAGATTTTCACTAATTTCATAATTCTGCCCTGTCAATGTACAGTAAAGCGTGAATCGCTTTTGTATAGGCATAAATCGCATCTTCAGGATGATTTGTTTTAAGAGCAATATCTCCAGACAATTCCCATATAGTGCTATGAACTTTGGTTTGATCTTGCCTGGATTCCTCAAGGATTAATTCTATTTCTGGAAGGTAACTCGCCTGTTCGATGTATTGCCTAAAAATATTTGCAGCTTCAGAGAATTTCATGTCCTTAATATAAACTTGCGCCTGTTCTAAATCGCCCGGATAATCCTCAGATACAGTTATTGTTTCATCCTCCACCACTTCATGCCATGTCTCAGGTGCGGGTGTCGTGGGAAGGCTCGATTCTGTTGTTTGTATCGCCCCTAACAATTCATCCTCCTCTTGCATAACTGGCACAGGTTGAGTTGGGGAATCTTGTTGAGCGTTTTTCTCCGAGGCCAGAGCCAGTTCTTGTGAGGGGGAAAACTCATCAGATAGTACTTTGTCACTTTGGACTGTACTACCGTGTTTTTCAGCTTTTAGTTCGTCAGCTTTCTGGATTTTGAACTCAGAAATCTCGATAAAGCCCTTATCGGACTTTGTGTCGGATGGCGGTTCTTGATTGAGATCCTGGACAATTTCTTGAGGGATGTCAGCTTGCGTTTCAGGTTGTTTTACGTCACCTTCAGGAGGATGGTCCACCTGAATTATTTCATGATTCGATGCATTTAATTCCTCACTTGGCGCTTGAGAATCAACCGGGGCATTAATGATGGTATCGTCAGAGACAGTTTCAGCCAGAGTCATTTCATGCAGCCATTCAGGAAGATCCTGATCAAAGCTTTCGCTATCTTCAAAATGACCTGGTGGCTCATGTTCTCTCAAGTCATTCTTGTCAACTTCTTTGATCCATTGGTCTTCAGGCGCTTTCGAAGGTCTGCTGTCTTTATCTTCTACATCCTCAGGATCTTCCAGGCCTTGAAGCCAAGGTGGAATCTCATCCTGATCTGGATGGTATTCAGATTGAGAATCATTATTGAATTCATTGCTAAATTCCTCGTCCATAGCCCAATCCATTTCAAATTGATTTCGTGGTATTTGTCCTTATTGAGATTATCATACGCTGTTAATTGACACCGGTCAAGAAAAACCGTCCCAAATTTGTGACGGTGACTATGGATTGGCTACTCTCCCAGATAATCTCTGAGCCGACGTTTGACTGAAGGATGCCGCAATCGACTGAGAGCCTGGGCTTCGATTTGGCGAACCCGTTCCCTGGTGACGCCCATTTTTCTGCCTACTTCTTCAAGTGTGTAAGATTGCCCATCTAAAAGTCCGTAGCGAAGCTGGAGGATTCTAACCTCGCGGGGCGGCAGAGAGTCTAAAACTATCACGAGATGCTCTTTTAGAAGATTATAAGTGGCCATATCATCCGGTGGTGGTGCTTCATCGTCCTCAATAAAATCCCCCAGCATTGAATCCTCCTCATCATCCGTAGGGAGTTCCAGTGATAGGGGTCTTCGGGCAACCTGGATCATATTCTCAACCTTTTTCGGGGGTACTTCAAGTGCTTCGGCTAATTCCTCAACAGTTGGTTTACGCCCCAGGTGCTGGGTTAATTGGTGCTGGATACGCAGCAATTTATTGATTTGGTCTCCCATGTGAACCGGAACCCGGATAGTTCTTCCTTGATCAGCAATTGCACGTGTAACAGCCTGTCTGATCCACCAGGTGGCATAGGTGCTGAATTTATGACCCCGGCGGTATTCAAACTTTTTTGTTGCCCGGATCAAGCCAATGTTGCCTTCCTGGATCAAATCAAGGAATGGTACACCGCGCCCCATATATTTTTTTGCCACACTGATCACCAGACGAGAATTAGCTGTTATCAAGTGTTCTCTTGCTAACCATCCATCTTCCACCAAACGTCGTAATTCCGTCCTCCGCCGCATGGTTACATTTCCCCGAGCCAGTTCTTCACGCGCCATCCGTCCACTTTCAATCCGCTGTGCCAGTTCAACTTCTCCCTGGGCAGATAGCAGCGGCACACGGCTGACTTCTTTCAGGTATAAACCAATCGTATCGTCAGTTTCGATATTTGCCAGATCATCAGAAGGTTTTCCTGACTTTTCTTCTTTCTTGACCTCAATCTCGGTTTCCTGAAGGTCGTCATCGGTTGGTTCGTTAAGTAGATCTGCATCTTCGATATAGGGGATACCAGCACTGATTAAAACTGCAAATGCTTTTTCCAATTGTTCAACATTGTGTTCAGCATCGGGGAAAAGTAGAAGGATATCATCAATTGTGACAAATGACTTCATTCGTCCAATTTTAATGAGACGAGCAATCGGAGATGATGGGTGACCTCCATTAGATTTTTCGTTTGACATTTATATATTACCCAAATAGTCTTTCCAAATTCAGGGGGGAGAGAACAATAAGAATTCCCTGAATTGAGACAAAGATACTGATATTGATGGGATCATCATGCATTGCAAAAATTATTGGCATTGAGAATACTATTTTTTCTTTGAAAAATCAATCTTTTTTTCACGTCATCAAAACTTATTTTTTCCTCACGTCGATGATAACCTTAAACCCTTATCATTTGATGGCTTAGCTTAATTGACCAGAAAAAAATCAGAAGGTAAAATCTTTTCGGGTCTTTATTGACGATGAAAAGATATCAACGAACAGCTCTTCCTCAATATTTATATGTTTTCCTCATACTATTAGCCATTATTGGGGTTGGATTCCTTTCAAAAATTGTGATGGAAAGGGTCCGTTTTGTGGATTATTTTGCACTCCCCTGGGCGGCAGGTCGGACCTGGTTGCTTGAGGGTAGCAATCCTTATGATCCATCCGTGATAAATATTGTAAACCGCTCGATTTCTGAATCCGAGTATCTTGCTGTTTTACCAGATGTGGAAACTCTTCAACACCCGCTGATCAATTTAATCTTTTATTTACCGTTCAGCCTGCTGCCGTACCCATTAGCAAGATCCATCTGGATGGTGTTTCAGTTAGGTGCTTTCTTTACGGCATGTTATTATTCGATAAGATTGGTGGGTTGGAAAATATCAAATCTTGAGATGCTTGGGTTGATGATCCTGAGCTTTTTGTGGTTACCCAGTTTACTTGGCATTCTGACAGGTCAACTGACCTTGTTCATTCTCTTGATTTCGATCCTTTGTATTTATCTGATTGAATCTGAGAAAGATATGACTGCTGGTTTTCTCATGGCACTACTGGTGGGTTCTTTACCACAGTCTATTTTTATACTGATAAGCTTAATTATCTTGGCTTTTGCACAAAGGCGTTGGTCGATTCTGACTTCCTTTTTATCTGGGACAGCATTTCTATTGGTGGTGACAGTTTTATTATTACCTTCCTGGTTTATTGATTGGCTGAGCGTGATCCTTGATGTCTTTAACAGCTTTGCATGGGTGCAAACTCCCTTAATGCAATTGGCTTCGTTGTTACCGGGTATCGAGCAATTTATGGTGATCTTCCTTCATGCTGTTTTTGGTATTTTATTACTGTTCATATGGATCACAACAGCTAGAAAAACGGGAAGAGTGCTTATTTGGAATGCAGCATTGATTCTGGTTCTTACATTTTTACTGCACATCCAGATCAATGTTTCACTCCTGGTATCCATATTACTGGGATTAATGCTGGTGTTCCGCTTCTGGGCTGAGCGATGGGGAGTAATTGGAAAGGTGCTATCATGGGCGGCACTGCTATCAATATCTGCTGGCAGCTGGTTACCGCATATAAAATCAGTGGATTTTACACAAAACATTCCCACACCATTCTTGATTTTTGTGCTTCCCTTGCTGGTCTTTCTGGCTTTGTTATGGATTCGTTGGTGGGTTGTAAAAATCCCCAGGTTGAATGATGAGTTTTGAAACTTTTCAAGGTAAACTGTAACTATTATTGATTTTTGATATGATATATTTAGTATTGTTTTTGTTGAATTCACTTTCGTCAATAATGATATTATAAAAATTTTGTTCTAACTGATCAACATAGAAAGAGATGTTCCATGAAAAAACGTATTGGTGTGTTAACGGGTGGGGGAGATGTTCCGGGATTAAATCCCGCCATGAAAGCAGTTGTGCTGAATGCTTTGGATGAGGGATATGAAGTGTTTGGTATTCGTCGTGGTTGGGGAGGATTGCTGTGGTATAACCTGGATGAACCCGCGACACATGATTATTACATCAGGAATCTTGAGCGGAATGATGTCCGCCGCATTGATCGATATGGGGGAACTATTTTACATACGTCAAGAACAAACCCCCAGAAGGTTAAGAAAAGTGATGTGCCAGACTTTCTAAGAAATTCAGATCTTGGTAAGGAAATTGATGATGTCGGGACCATGGATTTTACTGATCACGTTCTCAAAGTACTGGATCATCTTGGTATTGACATCCTGATTCCTATTGGTGGTGATGACACTCTCAGTTATGGTGTGCGTTTGAGCCGGGAAGGTTTTCCTGTTGTAGCTATTCCAAAAACCATGGATAACGATGTTTTTGGCACGGACTATTGTGTTGGTTTTTCAACCGCAGTCACTCGTTCAGTGGATCTTATCACACAATTGAGGACATCCGTTGGTTCTCATGAACGAATTGGCGTGTTTGAATTATTTGGTCGAAATTCTGGTGAAACCAGCTTGATCAGTGCATACCTTTCTTATGTCGATCGAGCGATTATTACCGAAGTCCCATTTAATATGGAGAAGCTGTCGAATTTCTTATTAGAAGATAAACGCAACAACCCGTCGAATTATGCTATCGTTACGATTTCTGAAGGTGCGATAATAGAAGGGGGTGAAATCATTGAGTCTGGTCCGGCGGATGCTTTTGGGCACCGAAAGCTGGGCGGTATCGGCGAAATTACTGCTAACGAGATCAAGAAATTGACCAAACAGCATATCCTATATCAGAAATTTGCCTATGTGATGCGTTCAGGAGCGCCTGATTCTCTCGACCGCATGGTCGCCATGTCATATGGAAATCTCGCAATGCAGCTTGTCCATCGAGAAGAATACGGCAAACTGGTTGCCTTGCAAGGGGGCAAATATACGACTGTGCCGGTTGATATCGTGCTGACAGGTAAGAAGCAGGTGGATATTGAAGCTTATTACGATAAAGAAAATTATAAGCCAAAAGTGAAAGATTTCCTCGGCGTACCGATGTTCTTGACCTAGCAATGAAACGAGCCCGTGAATTCATTTCACGGGCTCGTTATTTAATCCTGGAGTAATCCCAATGCCAGCAAGCGATCAGGGAATCAATAAGAGCGATTATGTTGTTGTCCCACGGACTTTGATCTTTTTGTTTAATGCCGAGAATGACGTTTTGTTGTTGTATGGATCTCCTACAAAGCGGTTGTGGGCAGGATTGTATAACGGGATTGGGGGTCATATTGAGGCGGGGGAAGATATCGTGTCAGCCGCCAAGCGAGAGCTGGAGGAAGAAACCGGCATCAATGAGATCGAAATCTACCTGTGTGGACAGGTGATGGTGGATGTGAATAATGATGCGGGGGTGGCGATTTTTATTTTCAAGGGATATTATGATCGCATACAACTCATTCCTTCACCTGAAGGAGGCCTGGCGTGGATCCCAGTTTCTGAATTAAGAGATGTACCCGTTGTTGAAGACCTCAAGGTCATTTTGCCAAGAATTGTCTCCCACCGACCAGGAGATCCGTTGTTAATCGGGATTTATTCCTATAATACTAATGGCAATCTGGAGATTTCATTTCTCCCTTGATTTTTCGAAAAACACGAGTAGAGTATCCCCATACTTTCGCTGGTCAAATGGGGTCAAGTTCGTATAGGCATACGACTCAACGAATTCTTTAGGGTGAATCTGAATAATAACCAACCCCTCATCCCTGATTAACCTTGGATATTCATCCAGCAGCCGCATCGTTTTTAACCACATTCCCTTATATTGTGGGGGTGCAATATAAATCAGGTCGAATTTATGATGAGTCTCCTCACGGATAAATGTGAATGCATCCTTCTTCAACACAGTTGCATACTCCGCTAAATTTGTTAATTTCAGATTTTCTTGAATTACCCGAATAGCTCTGTAATTGATATCCAATAAAACGGCGTGTTCTGCACCCCTGGAAAGGGCTTCAATTCCCACAGCGCCGGTTCCCCCAAATAAATCCAGGATTGATTGACCGACGATGTCGTGTCCTAAAATATTGAACAACGCTTCTTTGACCCGGTCAGTAATTGGCCGTGTAGATTTCCCCGGTACACTAGCAAGGCGAACACCTTTGGCGCTG
>Ga0209121_10000426_pt1 | contig 43918 bp, 43 predicted proteins | sample Cruoilmetagenom3_FD_187292 | JGI IMG/M metagenome (GOLD analysis project Ga0209121, IMG submission 187292) | Oil polluted marine microbial communities from Coal Oil Point, Santa Barbara, California, USA - Sample 3 (SPAdes) (version 2) | ecosystem: Environmental > Aquatic > Marine > Oil seeps ... | reverse complement strand
TTCGACCTCTTCGTCCGAGACGTCCCGCCACACCCCGTAGGTGATGTTCTCGCGGATGGTACGGGAGAACAAGAACGGCTCCTGTTCTACGATGCCGATCTGCCGGCGCAAGAAATAGCGCGGATACTCCTGCAGCTCTACCCCATCAAGCGTCAGGCTGCCGCCGGTGTACTCGTAGAAACGGGGCAGCAGGTTGACCAGCGAGGTCTTGCCCGAACCGGTCGAACCGAGCAGGGCCACGGCCCGCCCTGGCTCGCATTGAAAACTGATCCTCTTCAACACAGCGCCGTCCGCGTTGTCGTATTCGAAGCACACGTTACGAAACACAACCTCTCCTCGCACGTTGCCGGACGGCCTGAACGCACCCTCGTCCAGGGGTTCGCGGTCCTCCTTGATGAGTTTAACCACACGCTTGTACGAGACCATCCCGGTGGACGTCTGCACGATCAGCCGGCCCAGATTGCGCATCGGCGAAATCAGCCACACGACTAACCCGGCGTAGGCCAGGTAGGTGCCCACCGTGATCGTGCCGTTGAGCGTCATCAGCGCGCCGGCGAAGAAGCCACCCAACATCTGAGCGCCACACAGGATGTCCGAGATCGGCCAAAACAGCGAGTGCAACATCAACAACCGTCGCCCCCGCACGAACTGCTCCCAGTTATCCTGCTCGAACTTGTCCCGCTCGTAGGCCTGCCGGGCAAATGCCTTGACCACTCGCACACCGGTCAGGTTCTCCTGCAAAGTCGTCGAGAGCTTGGCTTCCTGTTCCTGAAACGCCTCATACGCCTTGGAGACCTTCCTGAAAAAGAAGACGGACATGACCACAATCAGCGGCACGACCACGATTGAGAGCAACGCCAGCCGCGCATTCAGGTTCCACACAGCCACGAAGTTGATCACGAAGAGCAGCACGATGCGCCCCATACCGATAGCCTGGTCGGCAAAGAAGCGGCGCAAGGCGTCCACGTCCGATGTAGAGCGTTGGATCAGTTCGCCAGTCTGCATCTGGTCGTGATAGGTGAATGACAGCCGCTGGATGTGGTCGTACAGGTAATTGCGCAGTCGCCGCGTGATCCCCTCCGCCGTCCGGGCAGCCCACTGTCCGCTGAGAAAGGAGAACACGCCCTGAGCCAATGCCAGGCCCACAAAGCCTGCTGCAATCAGCGGCAGGGCGCGACCAAACTCCCCCTGTCCCAGAACGTCGTCCACAAAATAGCGTAGCAACAGATAGTTGCCTGTCCTGAGTGCGGCGACGATACCCACACCGATGATCGCTCCGAGATAGACCAGGCGAAAGCCGGTCAACATGTGCCACAACCCAATCAGGTGGTTGTCAGAAATAGTATTCTTGAAATCGAACTCGGATGCTGACATTATGTCCCTCCGAATCTCCAATGGTGGCTCTGCCAAAAATCCACTAATCCCGCAATTCCGCGTTCTAAACCGGATGCCCCAACAACGCCTCCAGCTCCGCCAGCGACATGGCCGGGTCAACAAACTGCACCGTGTGGATGCCCAACTTGCGGGCGGAGTCCACGTTGTACAGCATATCGTCCAAAAAGATCGCTTGCTGCGGCGTGATGCCCAGTTGATCCAGTGTCAAGTGGAAGACAGCCGGGTCGGGCTTGCGCAGGCCGACGTGGGCGGAGTTGACGTAGGCGTCGAACTCGGCGTACACGTCTAGTCCGAACTGCTCGCGAATTCGACTATCCTGGCCGGGTGTGGCGTTGGTCAGCAAAGCGATCTTGTAGCGACTCCGCAAGGCACGCGCAGCGGCGACCACCTCCGGGTTGAACCGGTCGCTGGTGTAGAACTCCTCCAGAAAACGGCCCGCTGTCTCTGCATTGGGGAAGCCCAGCCGGCCAGCGATGTTTTGCACGTAGTCGTCTATGGTGATCGCGCCGACCGACAGTTGGTGCCACACCTCGCCCCACAGCACCTCCAGCAGTGTACCGGGTTCCAGCGCCAGCCGCCGCTCCCACTCGACGATGTGTGTCTCGTCCGGCAGACTCTCCATCACGCCGCCCCAGTCGAAGATGACGGCGCGGACGTCGGGCAGAGGGGCAAGGATAGGGTTGGGGACGGGCACACCCATGTCCCGCAACCACTTCCGCAGCGGCGAAAGTCCGCGGAAGCGCGTGGCGTGGAGCCCGACCTGCCGGGCTGCGGCCACGTTCACCCGGGCGTCGTCCGCGAAAACCGTCTCTTCAACCGGCACGCCTAACCGCTCCAGCGTCAGCTCGTAGATCGCGGGGTCGGGCTTCACCAGCCCCTCGCAGCCCGAGATGACGACCACATCGAACGCATTAGTAATGTGCATTTGTTCCACGAGCTGGGGCAAATCGTCTGGGGCGTTGCTGAGTAAGGCAGTGCGATAGCCCTCGCTGCGCAGATGGCGGATGAAAGCCACAAGTTCCTCATCCAGCCGGTCGCCGGCCCAGAAGGTTTGCCGGAACTCTGCCAGGCTTTCAGCATCTAGTCCTAACCGCTGGCCCACGTCGGCCCAGAACTCTGTGCTGCTGATGTGCCCAAGCTGGACATCGTCCCAGCGTGGACTTCCGAACACTGCTTCGCTCGCGCCGCCCGATGGCAACCCAAGCCGCTGTTCCATCTCACGGCGCGGAAGTGGATTGACAGTGCGCATGAGCACGCCGCCGAAGTCGAAGATGAGTGCGCGGATGGTCATAACAGCCCCCTGCGTTCGATTTGATAGCGCAAGTCCGGCGGTGTGGTGAATGTGATGGTATCCATCCCCAGGCTGGCTGCGGCTGCCGTGTTGCGGGTCAGGTCGTCCACGAACAACGCCTCGTGCGGTGCGACTCTCAACCGCTGCAATGCCAGTTCGAAAGCGCGCGGATTGGGCTTGGCCACCCCTTCGACAGCCGAGATGACGACGGCATCGAAGAGATAGCGGATGCCAAGCGGGTCTACCAGCCAGTGTTCGAGCCGGCTGCTAGCATTGCTCAGTAGCCCGATTCGATAGCCGTCGCCCAGCCGCTCTACGATGTCCACGACTTCCCTGTGCAGCCACCGCGTGCCGTAGTGCACCCGCGTGATGACCTCCAGAGCCGGGACTATCCACCGGAAGCAGCCAATGCGGCTAGTATATGCATCCTTCCAGGCCGTCCCATATAGTGTTTCCACCCAACGCTCAATCGGCAATCCCAGCCGCTCCGCCAGATTGTAATACCACTGCGCGTGCGCTCCCTGCACCAGCACACCGCCAAAGTCAAAGATCACTGCCTGAATTTTGTCGTATGTCGTATGCTCATTTGTCATTTCTCGTCTCCTCTCTCCGCCAGATGCGCTGCCTCGTCCAGAAACATGTAGTACATCGTGTAATCGCGCTCTTTCTCGAAGCCGGCCTTTTCCGCCGTGCGGATAGAGCCCAGGTTATCCTCGGCGCACTGCCAGCCGATAAGCGACAATCCGCGCGAGAAGGCGTGATCCATCGCTGCCGCAGCCGTGATCGTCGCCAGCCCACGCCGCCGGTAGGCCGGAAGCGTATGGATGCCGATCTCACAACCGTCGCCGCTGATGCAGTCCGCCAGTGACCAGGACGCAACCTCGTCAGTATGGATGGCGACAAAGCCGAAGCCTCTCTGGAGAAAATCGGCGGCCGAGCCCCAGTTGTTTTCCATCCAGTTCGTGACATGATCGGGGATTCTCAGCCCCGGGCGGTTCAGGAGCGGTTCGTTGATGTGATGCACAACGTAGCCATCCGGGACATTGGCCCGCCAGTCGTACTTCAACTCGCGGCAGACGTAATGCCGCCGGTGCATCTTTATCGGCGGCCGGGGATCGAGCACGACCGGTAGATGCTCCCGCCAGCCTTCCGGATGGTAGACGAAGAACAGCGCATCTACTTCCTCGTCGAAGGCTTCCCCTGCGTAGATGGCGTTATTCAATGCGCGGTTGAAAGCGTCATTGGTCGGGTTCCCGGCCAGATAGCACCCCTCCGGCGAGAATACGAACGCCGTCTGTGGATTGGCAGGATCATCAACGAACACCTTGCCGGGACAGTTGCCATCGAGCACGGCGGCGCTGGTAAGGTGGTACTCTAGCGCCTGGAACAGCGGGCGCACCTTTTCGTAGTCTGCTTTATTCAGTTCGTAAATCATCTGCCCCTCCCGTCATTATTCGTTACTCTCAACATCGGTGAGCAACGCAACCAGTTCTTCAAAGCAATTCAGAACGATCACCCGCTCTGGCTCGGCAATCTCTTCGTGCTCCAGATGCCAGGTGTTCGGATGCGGCACGTGGATGGCGCCGATCCCCGCCTCCAACGCCGGGTTGACGTCGGACCGCGGGCTGTTGCCAACCATCCAGGTCTGCTCCGGCCGCAGCTCATAATGGGCCAACAGGCCCTGGATCACCTCAGCGTCCTTCTCCGGCACGATGTGTATCCCGTCGAAGAGGTGACCCAGGCCCGACCGTGCCAGTTTATCCTCCTGCGCTTCCCGATCCCCTTTGGTCAGTAGGAGCAGGCGGCAGTGGTCGCTTAGTCGGGTCAGGGTCTCTGCCACGCCGTCGAGCAGCACGATGGGATACTCTGTCATCGCCCGCCCAATCTCCCGCACACTGTCCGACACCTCGTCCTCAATAGGCCGGTCGTACCTCTTGCACAGACGTTGGTAGGCGAAAACCAGGCTGCGGGCAAACTCCTCCGGTGCGTAACCCACCTGAGGGATGCGTTCTCGCTCCACTGTCTCCACGGTGTGCTCCGCCTCCTGCCGCCCAAAGCCCTGGGCCGCCATCAGTTCCCCGAAATCGGCGATGCACTGCTCGAAGTAGACCTCGGTTTCCCAAAGTGTGTCGTCGGCATCAACTATAAGCGTCGTCGCCATTTGTTCATTGTTCATTGCCTCATTGTTCATTGTCTTGCCCGCTTCTCACTCTTTCAAAGATTGCGTGCTTAGATCCTCTCCGGGACGCAATTCCTTCTCGTAGTTGACGTACTGACGATCCACGTGCATACCGGCCTTCTCGTAGAGACGGGTGGCGCCAGTGAGACTTTGCGCGTCAACTTCCAGGCCCACCTTGCGCTTGCCGCGCCAGTAGAACTCACCGAAACTGTGGTGCAGCAGTGCCAGCGCCAGCCCGCGCCGCCGCCAGGGCCGCCGCACACCCAACGAGTCGACCCATCCCATCTCTGGGTCTTCGACCACCTTGGGATGACACAATGACATACCGGCGATTTCCTCCCCGTCCATAGCCAGGAACCAGAGTGATGGATCGTGATCCGGATTGTTGTCTATCCAGTGTACCCACTCCTGGTAGTCCTCCTCGAAGGGATGCTCCACGTACCCCCAGTGATCCTGGAACGCGTCGCGATCCGCAAGGACGAGGGGGCGCAAGTCCTGATCAGGGGCGAAGGTGCGGATGATGATACCGTCAGGCACGACTGGCTCCGGCGGCGACCCGTCCATCTTGATGGCCATACGGAAGCTGTGGCGCACGGGCCTGTAGCCTTGTTCGCGCAGCAGCGCCTGGGCTGTCTCGTGAGTGCTAAACCTATACTGCACCAGCACCACGCGGGTGCCCGCCGGCGCCTTGAGGATAGCCTGTCGTCCGCGCTCCTCCGCCCACTGGCAGATGACCGTACCGACACCCTGCCCCTTGTATTCGGGATGCACATCCACCGCCACATAGATGCGCACGTGAGGTTCTGAGTCCCACAGTGCAGCGTGGCCCACAAGACTGCCGTCCGGCGCGATCACGACCAGCGTGTCGGTTTCCAGATTGAAGGTGGGAGCCTGCCAATCGCTACGAATCCTGTGCGCCTCAGTTCGCGGTTTACCGGTTTGCTCGATGGAGCAGGTGTTCAGGAGGTCAACGACGGTCTCCACATCGTCCAGTGTTGCCGGGCGACTCGTGAAATGCTTGGGTAGTGATGATGTTGTTGACATGTTTTTTTCTGTCCTCTGTTGCAGATATGCAGAAAGCGTCCAGCAGTGAAACAAACTACAAGGCCGTGGACGGTGCCCACGGCCTTGCGGAGCGATGTCAGTATGGAGAAAACAAAAAGGCCGTGGGCGTCGCGTGCACCCACGGCCTTGTGGTGACGTTAAGTCAGCCTTTCGTGAGGCGCACTGCGACAAGGCAGCACCCGACCCCCGCCGTTACCGCGGGACCGGAGCGCATTAACGATGAACTTTTCAGTGCGCATATTAGACCTCCTTACAAGATGCGGTGGATTATACCTGAATCCGCGAAGTTGTCAAGTGTAGTGGAAGCGCTATAATTGCGACATTATTCAAGCGCCCAGAGAGTACCGCCGTTCTGGATGCTTATCTGGCATCGTGTGCCGTGTCGAGTACTGCAGCAGTGGGCCAAAGATACTATTGCGTTCCAGGAGACGCTTATGGTACAATGGCATCCGAGCGACTCGGCCAATACGGCTAACTATTGTGGGATGAGGTGAGTGATGTTCTGGACCATTGCGGTCAGTGTCTTTGCTGGTATGATGTTGGGTACCTGCCTGGGAGTCCTGGTGCTCAGCCTTGCGGTCGCGTCAAGCCGTGCGAGCGACCAGGTGTAGGGTTCAGGAGCCTGCCTGGTGTTACGAGACCAAAGACATGTGGTAGGTGCGGTATACTTTGTACCGCTGCCCGTCCAGGTGCCGGACGAGGCGATTGATCATCACGTTATGCTCGGCGGTGAGTGACAGGTCAACCCAGGCATATCCCTTGCGCAAGAGTGCTCGCGTCGTCTCCAGGTAAAGCAGCGAATCCAACCCCCGCGAACGATATTCCTCCAGCACAGCCAGGAGTTTCAGGCTAGCTGCGTCAATGCGGCGCATACGCCACCAGAGCCGGAGCCAACCTAGTGGGAAGAGTCGTCCGTTGGCTCCTTTGAGCGCCTGATTTACGTCGGGTATTGTCGCCGAAAACCCGACCGGTTGTCCATCTATCTCAGCGAAGAAAACCAGGTCTGGATCAACAACTTGCCGCAGTTCCTCGGTGAAGCGGATGAATTCCTGTTCGTCCATTGGCACATAGTTACGCATATGGCCCATAGCCTCGTTGACCAGGTGCATCACGCGCGCTATCTCTGCATCCCAGTTCTCCGCCCGCATAGCGCGGATCTGAACTCCGGTCCTGCGATGCACGGCTTCTGCTACGCGCAGTATCTTGGGCGGCAGGTTGGTGACATCTCCCTTGAACACAGCCAGGTCTATCCGGTGCGCATAGGCATCCCGGTACTTGGTCATGCCATGCTGCTCCAGGAGATTGGCGTAGTAGGGCGGGCTATGGCCGCAGAGGAGCACCGGCGGGCGGTCGAAGCCTTCGATGAGCACGCCGGGCGAGTCGTCCATCGAGAAGTAGAACGGGCCGCGTATGGTCTCCATCCTTTGCCCACGGGCCCATTCGCATGCGGTGTCAAGCAACGCCGCCGCGACTTCATAGTCATTCACTGTCTCGAAGAAGCCAAAGCCAGCCACCTTCTCGCCCAGAAACTCGTTGGCCCGGTGGTTGATCCAGCCGGCAATGCGGCCCACGTCTTGCCCATCGCGCCGGGCGAGGAACAGGGCAGCCTCCCCGTAGCGGAAGAACGACCCCCACTGCGGGTCCAGCGTATGCAGTTGGCTGCGGATAAGGGGGGGTACCCACAGAGGGTCATTGCGGTAAATTTGCCAAGCGAGGCGCACGAATCGCTCGCGACCACGTTGATCCTGGACGGGCACGATTTCGACATTTGATGAGGACATATCCACTCCTTATCTGGGGCGCATCTATACAGTGGGAGAAGTGTAGATAACCTTCTTCCGCCGTGCTAGCGCTCTAGTAAGATGGTCACGGGACCGTCGTTGTGGATTTCCACCAGCATGTGCGCGCCGAAGACGCCGGTCTCGACGGGCACGCCGTGGTCCCGCAGCACCTGGGCGAAGTACTCCACCAGTGGTTCGGCCACCTCTGGCCTGGCAGCGTCACTGAAACCCGGGCGGCGGCCCTTGCGACAGTCGGCATAGAGCGTGAACTGGGAGATGACCAGTGTGGCTCCATCCACATCGAGCAGGCCGGCGTTCATTTTGCCCTCGCTGTCCTCGAAGATGCGCAGGCCAGCGATCTTGCGTGCCAGCCATTCGGCCTGCTCCTCCGTGTCGCCGTGGGTGACGCCCACCAGCACGACCACGCCACGTCCAATTGCGCCGACGACCTTGCCCTCGACGCTTACTGAAGCCTGACTAACCCGCTGTACGACTGCGCGCATCTCCAACTCCTCGTGCGCGTCCCCGCCACTCTTCGACGGGGAAGCGTTGCTCGTTGCGCTTCAGTTTGCCCAGCACCGCCGCGCTCACGTCCACGCCCAGCGCGTTCGCCAGGCTGAGCACATAGATGAACACGTCTGCCAGTTCGTCGGCCACGGCGTCCCGCTTCGCCTCGTCCTGCACGGCGGCTGCGGCCTGCTCATTGGTGAGCCATTGGAAGTGCTCCATCAATTCGGCGGCCTCGATGGCGATGGCGATGCTCAGGTTTTTGGGGGTGTGGAACAGCTCCCAGTCGCGGGCGGCCACGAACTCGGCCACGCGCTGGCACAGGTCGGCGATGGTGGTGTCGTGGTTGGCCATGTGGCTAAGTGAGTCCCACTGCTGCCTTGGCCTCGGCGATGGTCTCGGCAGCGATGGTGGAGGCCCGGCGGGCGCCATCGGCCAGGATGCCCCACACGCGATCAGGGTTTGCGGCTAGCGCCGCCCGCCGCTCGCGGAAGGGTGCGAAGTGGTCGGCCAGGTTGCGGGCGAAGAGCCGCTTGCACGCCACACAGCCGATGGCCGCAGAGCGGCAGTCTGCCTCGATTTGGGTCACCTGGTCGGGCGAGAAGAAGCCGTGTAAGGTGAAGACGTTGCACACTTCAGGGTGGCCGGGGTCGCTGCGGTAACGGCGGGCCGGGTCGGTGACCATCTGCATCACCCGCCGTTCGATCTCCTCTGGCGAGGCGGCTATCTCGATGTGGTTGTTCAACGACTTGCTCATTTTCTGCTGGCCGTCTATGCCCAGGACTTTGGGGAACTCGGTGAACTTGGCCTGGGGCTCGACCAGTACCGGGCCAAAGTGATAGTTGAGGCGGCGCACGATCTCCCGCGTGAACTCCAGGTGGGGGGCCTGGTCAACGCCGACGGGAACGATATTGGCCTTGTAGAGGGTGATGTCGGCGGCCATCAGCACCGGATAGCCAACGAGGCCGTAGTTGACATTGTCTGGATGCTGGCGCACCTTGTCCTTAAAGGTCGGCAAACGGGTGAGCCAGCCCAGGGGGGTGACCATTGAGAGGATGGTATGGAGTTCCGTCACCTGGGGCACGTGGGACTGGACGAAGATAATAGTGCCCCGTTCGGGGTCCATCCCGGCGGCCAGCCAGTCGAGGACCATTTCGTAGGTCCAGTCACGCAATTTGTCGGTGTCCTTGAGAGTGGTGAGAGCGTGCAGGTCCACGATACAGTAGATGCACTCGTAGTCGTCCTGCAGGGCGACGTAATTACGGATGGCGCCCAGGTAGTTGCCCAGGTGCTGGCGTCCAGTGGGCCGGGCGCCAGAGAATACGCGGCCTTTCTTTGTGTTCATCGTATTGAATGTTCCTCCACATTGCTTTCAGTTTCAATGATTTGCTGAATCTCTCGGTGGAGCACAGGCACTTTGTTTGTGACGACATCCCACACAAGGTCATGATCTATACCGAAGTACCTGTGTATCAATCGGTCTCGCATTCCAGCCATCGCTCTCCACTCAATGTGACTGTATTTCTGTCTGAGATCAGTAGATATATTTTTTGTTGCTTCACCGATAACCTCTAAACTGCGCACAAATGCTCTTCTCAATGTTTCATCCTGCATAAACTCATCTTTGCTCAGCCCCTCTGCTTGGCCTTGAAGGTATATTACCTCATCTAAGATATGGTGTAAGTATTCAAGCGATGAGTGTGACATATTCAACCTCATTCATAATATAGGGGCCGATATAAGGGCTCAGTGACTCAAGCGTTACCAATTCAACACGTCGTTTGAACAAATCTTCCAAGAAGAAAGAAAGCCGCATGAAGTTATCAAAAGTCTTTTTGCCTTGCTCAAACTCCACAAGCAAGTCCACGTCACTTTCCGCACCATGCTCCTCACGTACAAAGGAGCCGAACAAACCGATTTTCTTCACCCCCAGGGCTTTAATCCTATCCTGATGCTCTGCAATGAGTGATAGGGTTTCCTCTTTAGTTTGAACTGATATATCCATAATAGCACCTACTTCAATTACGAACACTCCCAATAGGTCGGTGCCCGCTGGATGTTTCATCGCCGCGTCGAGTAGTATATCACAGAAGCAGGTGCAGAGCAAAGAAAGTTGCTCCGCTCAAATGGATGGCAGGCTGGTCATATTGCCTACTGCGCCACCACAAAAGCGACGGCGTGTTCGCGGGTGTGGGAGAGGCTGACCGCCCACTCAGTGAGACCAAGCTCGTCGGCGCGTTCGGCGGCGCGACCGTAGAGGCGGACAAGCGGCTTGCCCCGCGCGTCGCCGATGATCTCCGCGTCCTGCCAGTTGATACCGTCGCGGGCTATCATCCGCACGCCCACCCCTAGCGCCTTGGCGACGGCCTCCTTGGCGGCGAAGCGGGCCGCTAGTTCTGCTGGACGGGCCCGGCAGTACAAGATCTCGGCCGGGGTGAAAACGCGCTCCAGGAAGCGGTCGCTGTAGCGCGTCAGCATCCGCTCGACGCGAGTGATTTCGATCAGGTCAACACCGGTGGTGAGCATAGCAAGACTCCGCTATCCGCAGATTTCAGTCTCATCGACCGGGTCGAAATACGGTACAGGAGCTTCTCCACGAATAGATTTTCCGTATGACGCAGCCCCAAACAGGCAACCGTTCGCAACTCGTTAGCAATCTGGTATAGTTTCTCGGTTGACGACATGGATCGATCTTATATCGCTGGCGGCCCGGCGATGGCGAGGGCGTATGCGTCGGGGTCGAGCCAGCGCTGCGCGACGGCCTGCACCCGCTCGACGGTGATCTCGTTGATCAAGCTCGCGTGGCGCTGCAGGTAGTCCAGGCCCAGGTTGAAGTGTTCCATATTCAGGATGGCTCGTGCCACTCCCTCGTTGGTCTCCAATTGCAGGGGCAGACTGCCTGTGATGAAAGCCTTGTTGTCATCCAACTCCTCCTCGCCCACTGGCTCCTCACAGATGCGGCGGATCTCGGCGCGGATGCTGGCTATGGCTCGCTTGATGTTAGCCGGATTGACCCCGGCGATGACGCGCCAGGGGCCGGGGCCCGGGCCACCATCCACGCGGCTGAGCGAATAATAGGCCAGTCCCTGCTCGTCGCGCACCTTCTCCCCTAGACGGCCCATCAATCCGAAGACACCCAGGATGGTGTTGCACACGGCTGCGTCCAGGAAGTCCGGCGCAGTGCGAGGAGGGCCGGGGTAACCCAGGATGATGTCCGACTGCGTCTTGCCGGGAATGGAGACGGTACGCCCATAAACTTCGGTGATACGGGGAACTTCGGGGAGCGGGTCGCGTTCGTGGGTGTGGCCCTCCCAATCGCCAAAGGCATCCTCGATCTGCGCCAGCGCGTCGGCAGTCTTCACCGCGCCCACCACGACGATGACCATCCCTTGCGGGCCGTAGCCACTGGCGTAAAACCCGGCCAGGTCATCGCGGCTGAGCTTGCTAACCGTCTCAGTATAACCAATAAGACTGCGAGTGTAAGGATGTTCTTTAGGGTAGGCCAGTTCGTGGAAGGTAAGACCGGCCATGCGCTGGGTGTCGTGGGCGCGTTCCTCCAGGTTGGTGAGGATCTCGCCGCGCAGTTTCTCTATCTCATCGCGGGGGAAGATGGGATGGCGTAGCACGTCGGCGAGAATGTCGAGCGCCAGCGGCAGGTCTTCGACCAGGCTCTTGGTGCCAAATCCGGTGGTGTGCGTACCTCCACTGACGCCAACGCTGGCGCCGACCGATTCCAACTCCTCGTAAATCTGTTCGAAGGCGCGCTTCGCGGTGCCGCGCATCAGAGTATTAGCGGTAAAGGCGGCCAACCCGGCCTGTTCTGATCGTTCGTCGCAAGCTCCCACATCCAAGAAGCCACCTACGACGACAGATGGGCTGCTGTGGTTCTCGCGCACCAACACGATGATGCCGTTGGGCAGTTCGTAGCGTGTGATGTCGTTGGGTCCGGGAATAGACATGGGCATTGTTCTCCTTCAAGTTGACAGTTGACATTTGTCACTATTGGCAGTATAATCCAAGTACATGGGATCGCGGGGTGAAAAAGCGCTGTGCGCCTCTGTGTCTGGTTCGACCAGACCTAGCTCCGAGAAACGATCCCACGTTTTATTTTTCCCCGCTGAAGCGATGCCATCGTATCCTGGATTTGGTGACCTCAAAGCATCGGCTGTCCCCCGTTCCTTGAAGCGGAAAACTGCCCCCACGACTACATCAGTAAGTTGAAGCAAGTCATCCCGCTTTGAATCGTGACCGCTTACCTTTTTGATTCGCCTGGGATTTTCTTTTGCAGGCTGAGGAGGATTTATCTTTTTTAGGTACAAGGGATGTACCGCCCGACCGTGCGGTTCGACCGCGTGAGATACTTCTCCGCCACGCGCTGCACGTCCTCGACGGTGACAGCACTCAGGTTGGCGATGTAGTTCTCAAACCAGGTGTAGTCGGCGAAAACCTCGCTGAAGCCCATCCACAGTGCCTGTGCGGTGACAGATTCGCTGGAGTAGGCGAACTGCGCCTTGGCCTGTTTGATCGCCTTGGTCAGTTCCTCCGGCGTAACCGGCTCGGCAGCCACGCGTGCCAGTTCCGTGTCCAGAGCCTCTTCTACCTCTGCTGGGGTGTGGCCAGCGCGCACGACGGCTGAGAGACCGTAGACAAAGGGGGCGATGGTTGGAAGCAGAGAGCCGGATATACCGGTCGCCAGTTCTGTCGTCACCAGCGCCTTGTAGAGGCGGCTGCTCTTGTTGGTCAAGCCGCCGCCGAAGAAAGTCATCCCGCTGGCCCCGGTGAGGGCGGCGTCGAGCGCGGTCAGGGCGAAGAAGTCAGGCTCGTGGACGGTGGGGGCGCGGAAGACGGTGTGAAAGTAAGCGACGCTGCCTTCCCCCTCGACAACCACCCGTCGCTCTCCCCTCTGCGGAGGCTCGACAGCCGTCACTGGTGGGACGTCCGGGCTATCAGGGATTGTGCCAAAGCGCTGCTCAACCAGCCCCAGCATTGCATCGGCGTCGAAGTCGCCCACCGCGACGGCCACCGCGTTGTGGGGTGTGTAATAGGTGCGGTAATGCGCGTAGAGTTGGTCGCGGGTCATCGTCTCCAGGTCGCACATGTGGCCGATGGTGTCGGTGCCGTAGGGATGCACGCGGAAAGCGGCGGCCATCAACTCTTCGTTGAGCAGAAACTCCGGGTTGTTTTCAGCTCCCTGTCGCTCACTGATGATGACGGTGCGTTCGGCGGCAGTCTCGTCGGGGTCGAAGAGCGAGTTGCCCATGCGATCGGCCTCGATGCGCAGGGCCAACTCAATACAGTCGGCAGGCAGCGTGGCAAAGAAGGTGGTGAAGTCGTACCAGGTCATGCCGTTGAAGGTGCCGCCCTCGCGGGCGATTGCCTTTTCCGCCACGCCTTTGGGGAACGCCTGCGTCCCTTTGAAGAGCATGTGCTCGACCCAGTGAGAGATGCCGGTAATGCCCAAGTGTTCGTTACGACTCCCCACCCGATACCAGACCCAGAAACTGGCCACCGGAGCGGCGTGTGCCTCTTTAACCAGCACAGTCAGTTGGTTAGGCAGTTGAGTTTTGATAAAGCCATTGTCTTTCGTCATTGCGTCTCCCAGTTCTTATGCTCTGGCTCGTAGCCTCGGCCCACACCCCGGTAGTAGAATCCCAGTTCCTTCATCACCGTGGGGTCATAGATGTTGCGTCCATCTATAAGCACCGGCTGTTTCATCGACTCGCGGATGCGGGCCAGGTCCAGGTTCTTGAACTCATTCCACTCGGTGACGACGATGAGCGCATCGCACCCCTCCACCAGCGCATAGACATTCTCGGCCAGTTCTACACCGGGCACTACCCGCGCAGCAGCCCTCATCGCCACCGGATCGTAAGCACGCACGCGGGCTCCCGCGGTCTGCAGCATGCGGGCGATGTGGGCAGAGGGGGCCTCGCGCATGTCATCAGTGTTGGGTTTGAATGCCAATCCCAGCAGCCCGACCGTCTTACCCCGCAGGCTGCCTAGTGCCTCTTCCAGTTTGCGCACGACCGCCCGGCGCTGATCGGTGTTGATCTCCATCACTGCGCGCAGCAACTGCGGGTGACGCCCTTTGATCTCGGCCATATAGGCCAGCGCCTTGACGTCCTTGGGGAAACAACTCCCCCCGTATCCTACGCCAGCGTTGAGATGGGCGTGACCGATGCGCTTGTCGTAGCCCATCCCGGTGGCGACCTCCTTGACGTCGGCCCCCAGCGCTTCGCAGATGTTGGCAATCTCATTGATGAACGAGAGGCGCGTGGCCAGGAAGGCATTGGAGGCGTACTTGACCATCTCGGCCGTGCGCAGGTCGGTGATCATGATGGTCGTGCGCAGCGGGAGGTATAACTGGGCCACCTTTTCCGCAGCCTCCCGGTTCAGCGAGCCCAGCACGACCCGGTCGGGGTACAGGAAGTCGCTGATGGCAGAGCCTTCGCGCAGGAACTCAGGGTTGGAGACTACGGCGAAGTCCATGTTGTCGTTGCGATACTCGCGGATGATGTCGGCCACCCAGTCGCCGGTTCCCACAGGGACCGTGGACTTGTTGACGATGATCATGGGGTGCTCCATTATCTCGGCAATGGAGCGGGCTGCCATACGCACATAGCGCAGGTCGGCCTCGCCATCCACTCCCTCTGGAGTGCCCACGGCGATGAACACGAACTCCGTCTCCTTGAGCCCCTCGGCATACGAGGTGGTGAAACTGAGCCGGCTAGCTCGCACGTTTCGGGCCACCAATTCCTCCAGAGCCGGCTCGTATATGGGCATCACTCCTTGTTTCAAGCCCTCGATCTTCTGTTCGTTGATGTCCACGCAGATGACCCGGTTGCCCAGGTCGGCGAAGCAGGCTCCAGTGACCAGCCCCACATAGCCGGTGCCGATAACGGCGATGTTCTTCATGTCTTTTATATACTCCTTTGCTCGGTTTGAGACTTCATGATACCACAACTGGCAATTTGTACCAAGGTCATCACCGGCCCACTACCGATAGAAGATAGCAGCGAGCCAGCAGCCGAGAGCTAATGACTACGATGCCGAAATACCAGCCGCAGCGGGGTACCGGGAAAATTGTAGGCATCCCGCAGCCGGTTTTCCAGGTAGCGCTCGTAACTGAAGTGCACCAGGGCGGGATCATTAACGTGGAAAACGAAAGTCGGCGGGTCCACGCCGGGCTGGCTGACGTAGAAGATCTTGAGCCGCTTGCCGCGCTTGCTGGGTGGAGAGTGGCGCGCCAGTGCATCCTGCACCAACCGGTTGAGTTCGCCGGTGGAGATGCGCTGCCGTCTTGCAGCCTGCACAGCCAACGCCGTCGGGATCACTTTGTGCACCCGCTGCCCTGTGAGCGCGGAGATGAAAAGCACGGGCACGTAGTCGAGGAAGCGGAGGGTCTCACGTATCCACAGGGTGTACTCCACCATAGTATATGTGTCCTTCTCTACAGCATCCCACTTATTGACCAGCACTACTACGCTGGCCCACTCGTCAAGGATGAAACCGGCCACGTGTGCATCCTGGGCAGTGATGCCTTCGACGCCATCTATCATCAATAACGCGACGTCGGCTCGCTGAATGGCCCGTAGCGCCCGCAGCACACTATAGCGCTCCACTCCACGTTCGATCTTGCCCCGCCGCCGGATGCCGGCTGTGTCAATCAGCGTGATGGGTGTACCCTCCCACTCCAGATATGTGTCAATGGCGTCGCGGGTGGTGCCGGGAATCGGACTGACGATGGCACGCTCCTCGCCGAGCAGCCTATTCAAGAGCGATGACTTGCCCACGTTGGGCCGGCCAACGATAGCGAGTTTGACCGTCTCGTCCATCCCCGCCATCTCCCCCGAGGCTGGGGGAAGCAGTTCAACTATGTCGTCCAGCAAGTCGGCTACACCGGTGCCATGCAGAGCAGAGATGGGGTAAACATCTCCCAGTCCCAGGGCATAGAACTCCAGCGCGGCTTGGCGCAGGCGGAGGTTGTCGGCCTTGTTGACCGCCAGAAAGACAGGGCAGTGGGAGCGGCGCAGGATGCCGGTCACCTCTTCGTCGGCAGGGGTGAGACCGCTGGCGGCGTCGGTGATGAAGATGACCACGTCGGCTTCCTGAATCGCCAGTTCGGCCTGGGCACGCATCAAAGGAATATAGGGAGCGGAGTCCTGCGCCAACACTCGTTCGGGGCCGGGCCGTCTCCCGGCAACGACGGTCCGGGGCAGTACTTCGATACCGCCGGTGTCTACCACTGTGAAGGGGACGCCGTTCCATTCGGCGGGAGCCTGCAGCCGGTCACGGGTTGTGCCAGGCCGGTCGTGCACTACTGCCAGCCGTTGGCCAGCGATGCGATTGAAGAGGGTGGACTTACCCACGTTGGGTTGGCCCACGAGGGCCACAATTGGCCTGCTCATATCTTTTCGACTACTTATCTCATTGAAATAGCCAGGCTCAGGGCACGGTGACCGCGCCCCTACCGCGTCCAACGCTAATCCTCGGTCGGCGTGGGGGTAGGTGCAGTGAAGATCTCCACCTGCACGGTGGCCGGAATGATGCTCTGGGCGGTCAATCCTTCCGGCACCACCACCTGTGGCTCGATCTGATGTGTTCCGCGCGGCAGCTCGAAGAGGTCAAGGATAACGCGCACGTCGTCAGCCTCCAGTGTCTCCAGCAGAGGCAAGGGCCCGCTCAGGATGACCTCGACGGTCTCCAACGAGATGGTGGCCGTGAGGCCCGGCCTTAGTCCCTGGAGTTCCGGTGTGATCTCCATCGTCAGACTGCTTTGAATGGCCTCGATGAAGACTCGCACCTCTATCTGTTGGTCCGAGACGATCGCGATGTTCGAGGGCTTGTTCGGTGCTGGTCGAACAATCACGTCGGCCTGGGCCCCTTCCACGTCTATTGGTTCAGTTTCAATGTAGCCCGGAAGCGTCTCGAGGGCATCAGGGCTACCGAAGACGGTGACGGTGGGAGGCTCGACGGAGATATCGGTGACGCGGTAGCCGGCAGCGACTTGTCCTTCGAGTACCGCCTTGACGGGCAGGGAGTCGTAGTAGCTTGATAGTTTGATGGGGACGCGCACGTTGACCGTCTCAGGTGTCAACGTGACGTGGGGGATGGGCTGTCCCTCACCGTCCCGTGGCTGCAACTGCAGTTCCCTCTCGACATCGGCGTTGGCATCCTGCACAGAGACCGACGTGAAAGCTTCGACGACCTGTGTGACGTAGGGGCTCGGTCCGTTCACCAGCACCTCGCTTGGGTCTACGGCTGTTGCCTGCCTGAGGTAGCCCAGGGCCGGTTTTCCCTCTATCTGCACACTCACGGGCACAGAGCGCTCCGCGCTCCGCTCCAATTCCAGAGTGACGTACTCGGGTTCGACGAGTATCACCCGTGAGGGCTGTTTGTTCAACGTTAACTGGATGGGCACCTGGTAGGTCCCTATGCCCAGGCCCGTCAAGTCAACGGTGGCAGTGAAATCATCAACTTCAAGAGAGTCCCAGACCGACTTGGGGGCACGGATTGTAACCTGCACGTGCTCATCGAACTGATTCATGATGAGCATCCCCTCCGGCGGCTCAGGCGGCGTGATCGGGATGGACTGAGGATAGCGTTCCTCGAGGGTGGGATCTCCCTCCTCCAAGGCCACGACCCAGGCTAGCGAGGCCAGGATGAGCGCCAGTACCATCAAGGGCAGATTGCTCACTATCCAACGCAGTACCGCTTTCACTACTCATCCCTCCCCAGCACCTGCCGCACCTGGGCAATCCACCGGGGCCATGCCCGTTCCAGCGCAGGTTGATGGAAAGCGTGCAACACCTTCTCCAATCGCTTGGCGTCAAGATTGCGGATGATGCGACCGTTGTGAGCGACGGAGACGGAACCGCGTTCCTCGGAGACGACGACGGCGATGGCATCGCTTTCCTCCGTCACGCCGATAGCCGCTCGGTGGCGCAGCCCCAATTCCCGGTCTGCAAGGAAGGCGGTGGAGAGAGGAAGCACGCAAGCAGCAGCCAGTGCCCGTCCCTGCCGCACGATGACTGCTCCGTCGTGCAGTGTAGTGTGAGGGTCGAAAATAGTCACCAGCAGTTCAGGGGTGACGGCAGCGTCGAGGAAGACGCCGCTGTCTGCGAGCTCCTGCAAGCCCGTCTCACGCTCCAAGACGATGAGTGCACCATGCCGTCGCCCGGACATGGTGCTGCATGCCTGCACAATGGCAGTCAACGTCTGCTCGAGGATGGCACGGCTGCCCGTCGTACGGCCGAACAGCGCCCCGCCCCGGCCCAGTCGCTCCAACGCCCGGCGCAACTCCGGCTGAAAGACGACGGGGATAGCCACGAGCAATGCAGGGAGGGCCCTTTGCGTCAACCAACTGAAAGCGCGCAGGCGTGCTGCGCCGCTCAGCAAGGTGACGACGATTATTAAGAGGATCACTCCGCGCAGCAAGGGCACCGCCCGGGTGCCGCGCACCAGGTACAGGAGCCAGAAGAATATGAAAGCCACAAGCAGGATGTCGAGGGCGTCTATCCGGTCGAACCGTTGTACATACCACAAGAGATTGGCCACTATTCAAATCCCAAATTCCAAACCCCAAATCCTAAGTCCCAACTTTTAGATGGAGCCATGCTCACCAAGTTGCTCCAGCAGTTGTTGATATGCCGCGACATTGGGTGGACGGAGTGCGATTATGGCCCGGATGGTTGCCTGAGCGTCTTCGCGTCGCCCAGCCTCCAACTGCAGGTCGCCCAGTTTGTCCAGGTGCTCCAGTGCCTGCTGAACGTAACCAACGTCGAGATACGCCTGTGCCAGGCGGGTGCGTAGCAGAATGCTATCAGGCTGCTTGCTGACCGCGTCTTCCAGGATGGCGAAGATGCGTTGTGTCTTGTCGCTCTCGCGGTAGATTTTCAGGAGGCCATCGAGTTCGGCAATCGCCAGTTCGGGCTGATTGAGGCGATGGTAAAGTTCCATCAGCGTTAGGCGGGCTCGCTCATCGTTGGGAGCGAGGTCGCGAATCTGTTCGTAGGTGTCAATGGCGCGTTTCCAATTTACGCGCTGCATGTCAATATCACCAATCCTGTGCAGGATGCAAACCGCCCATCGGCGTTCCGGGTCACCCCGTGGCGCTAGCCGTAACGCTTCCTGGTACGTATCACGTGCCTGGTCCATCTGCGCCAGGTGGTAGTAACTATCGGCCAAGATCAGGTACTGTTCTAGCGCCTCGTCAATTTCCCCGTGGCTGATGAGCAGGTCAATTAACTTGGCCCGTACCACGGTATCCATCGGCGCCAGTTTCAGGGTATGCTGGTACACCACCATTGCCTGGTGGACGTTGCCACGTGTCCGGTAGGTGTCAGCGATGGCGACGAACTTGGCCACTGCCTCGTTCACCTTCCTCATCGCCAGCAGCACCTGGGCCAGTTGCCGATGGATGGGCAGGTAGGTGGGGGCATGCTCCAGAGCGTAGTAACATTCCTCTAACGCAGTGTAGAGCATGCCGCGCTTGACATACTCCTGCGACAGTGCTATTGACTCCAGGATACGATCTGAGCCTGGGATTGTCAGCATCTCGGCCAGGCTCAAGGTGGGTCCTTCATTGCTTAATGCATCGAGCCGCTGGCGTGCCTGAACGACCTTATCCTTCCACCCCTTCTCGCTGAGGAACTCGACCAGCGAGTTTGTGAACTCCAGCGCTTGCTCCTGCTCGCCCTTGGCGATGTAACTATCGGCCAGGCTCTCGTAGAGTTGGATCAGGTCGTCGGCTTGCTCACGCCGTACGGTGGCCAGGTCCACCATCTTGAGTACCTCGACGAAGTGGCTCAACGCCTCGTCAATACGACCCCGGGCGCGGTAGCACTCGCCCAACGCGAAATGGCTGCCCAGCGCGTATGCCGGGTGGAGGACGGCCTTCTCGAACTGGGTAATTGCGGCGTCGAAGCGCAGTTTTTCCTGGTAGAGCAAGCCGAGGTTGAAGTGAACAGCAGGCTGCTCAACTCCTGCCCCAATCACCTCTTCATAAGCAGCAAGTGCCTCCTTGATCTTCCCCCGGGTCTGGAAGTCAATCGCCCGGCCGATGAGAGCATCAATCTCCACCTTGCCAAGTCGAGGGGCCACAACGGGAGGTGCCGCTACATCCTCATCCTCGAAGACGCTCTCGGCGAGGTCGGTAAGCGCCTTCTGACGCGTGGTCTCGACAGGGCTGCCTCGCTCCTCGACAGCTTCGGTCTCTGGCGTGGTCGGGGATTCCAGCGTGACAGGGCCGGTCGGCTCCTCCATAATCGTGAGCAGCTCGGGCTCCTCTCCGGGAACCTTAGCTTCCGGTTCGATGGGGATTTGTTCGCCGTAATGTAGACCGTCGAGGGCAGCCAGCACTTCAGGATTGTGCGGGGCCAGCTTGAGGGCGTGGTGACAGATCTGGACGGCGTAGTCACTCTGTCCCTGAGCCCGGTAGATACGCACCAAGGCCAGACATTCCCTGACTGCCTCATGTACCCGACCGTGCCGCTGGTAATACTGGAGCAATTGCACGTGAGCTTGTAGGCAATCGGGACAGGTACGAGCAGCGTCCTGCCAGCGTTCCAGTGCCATGCGGGTGGCCTGCTGCTGGCTGAGGTAGTGCTCGGCGGAGGCCATGTAAGCTTCAGCGGCTGCCTTTCCCTGGCCCAATTGCTCCCTTGTCTTGCCTATGTACTCCAGAAGCACGGGGTCATCCGGCGTAAGGTCACTGGCCTGTCGGTAGGCATTCAGCGCGGCCTTCAACTGGCCTGCGCCGGAGTAGGCCAACCCCAGGCCGGTGAGCGCACCGACGTCGTGAGGAAACTCTGTCAGCGCACGCTGATAGGCCGCAATAGCCTGATCCCAGTTCCCGTCCCAGGCAGCGTTGGCCCCAGCTCGCATCGCTTCTTCGAAGACTTTGCGGTTTCCTGACATATCTGTTAGCCTCTAGCCGTTAGCGGTTGGCCGTCCATAGTCGTTAGCCGCTGATTGCTAACTGCTGACTGCTAATAGCTGAGTTAGGATGGCTTTCTGTGCGTGCATACGGTTCTCGGCCTGATCCCACAGCACCGAGTGTGGGCCATCGCAGACCTCGTCGGTGATCTCCTGGCCCCGGTGGGCCGGTAGGCAGTGCATGGCAATGACATCAGGGTGGGCCTCGGCTACCAGTGCCTCATTGACCTGGTAGGGAGCAAAGATGTGGGCGCGCTCCTCAGCTTCGGCCTCCAGGCCCATCGAGGTCCACGTGTCGGTGTAGATCACGTCGGCTCCGGCGACCGCTGCGTGAGGGTCGTGGGTTGTCAGCAGGTGGCTGCCGCTGGCGGCGGCGAGCCGCTGCCCCAGAGCCCACACGTCGGGGGGCAGTTCGTAGCCCGGTGGCCCGGCGATGGCGAAGTCCATCCCCAAGAGGGCCGCACCGAAGAGCAGCGAGGTTGCCACGTTGTCCCCGTCGCCGACGAAGGCCAGTTTGCGCCCCTGCAGGTCCCAGTCCTTGTGCTCAATGATGGTGAGGAAATCGGCCAGGCCTTGGCAGGGATGATTGTAATCGGAAAGGCCGTTGATGACGGGCACGCGAGAGTATTCCGCCAGTGTGAGCACATCGGCGTGGCTGAAGACGCGCGCCATGATGCCGTTCACGTAACGGGAGAGGACGCGCGCCACGTCGGGCACGCTTTCCCGTTGGCCCAGTTTGATCTCGAAGGGAGAGAGATAGAGCGCCTGTCCGCCCAGGTGGATCATCCCCATCTCGAAGGAGACGCGGGTGCGCAGGGAGGGTTTTTGGAAGAGCATACCCAGCGTCTTGCCTTTGAGCAGAGGGCGGTTGCCACCAGCCCTCCATTCCTCCTTTAGTTCAACCGCCAGAGTGAGTAGCCCGCGCAGTTCGTCGGGCGTCAGGTCTGCCAGACTGAGAAAGTTATCCATTTGTGCCTCCAGATAGTGAAGTCTGGGAATAGTATACCACAAGAAGCAGGAGGTAGGAAGCAGGGGGGCAGGAGGCAAGCGGAGGTTCCCGTTGGCCGCTGACGGGGAGCGGCTCAGAAGCCCATGTCCCGGCGGGCGGCGCGCCAGAGGTTGGCGCGGATTTGCCTCTGGTCCTGGCCGAACTGGTGCAGGAGCGCCTTTATCTGCGCGCGTCTGGAGGTCAGACCCTGGGGACAGGGGATGTCCTCGGGGAAGCCGGCCGCCTGCCCATAGCGAGCCAGTTCCTTCTCCGGGACGTAGATCAGGGGGCGTATGACGGTCGCGGCACCGTCGAAGAACTCGACGCGGGGGGCCATCGTCTCCAGTTTGCCGTTGAACATTAGGTTCAGGAGCGTCGTGGCAGCCGCGTCGTCGGCGTGGTGGCCGAACGCCAGTTTGTTACAACCCAACCCGACCGCAGCCGTGAAGAGGGCCTTGCGCCGGTTCCATGAACAGCGAAAGCAGTTGAGCGGCAAGGGCTCTCCCGGCGGCAGTTCCAACGGGGCAAAGTGGTACTCGACGCCGAGTTCCCGAAACCAAGGCTCCAGTTCTGGCTGCAGGTCGGGGAATCCGGCCGAGGTGCCGACGACATGGAGAGCCAGCAGGTTGTACAGATAGGGCACCTTGCACCGGTGGCGGAGTAGCAGTTCGAGCAGAGCGCGGCTGTCCTTCCCACCGGAAACCGCCACTGCCACCCGGTCGCCTTCGGCTAGCAGATCAAACTCCTTGCAGGCCCGGGCAACGGACTTCAGGAGGAAGAAAGCGATGCGATCAGGGTTACCCGTCATTGTCCCTTACAGAGTGAGACATGCCTCCGCTGCCAGCCAGAATAGCCTCTCACGCGCCGTGATCCGTTTGGTCCAAATCCTCCCAGTTATCTTCCATGATGATGCTTGCCACCCCATCCTGGTGCAGTTTGGTGATGACCTCCTGGAAGAAACAGACGACGCAGTGCTCCGGCACATCGGCTGGCTTGACCAAATGTGCAGGCTCGATGATCGCTTCCGGTGTGGCGTCAAATTCCAAGATGGGATATTCTCTTTGCATCTTTCCCCCTTTTAGATCGTGGCCGGGATCACAAACCCAGGCACGAACGGGACACTGGCATTTTGTCGCGTCTCGTCTCCTCGCCGGATAGTCCGGGCACGTGGGCCACGAAGTGAAAATACCCGGACCGTCAATCCAGAATCTCACGGCCCAACATACCACCTCTTACTGACGTTTGAATCAGTTCTCTCAATACGCATTGTTCATTGACTCATTGTTCATTGTTCATTGACTTCCCGCCCCTCATACTGCCGCCGATAGTATTCCTGGTAGTGCTCACCGCTTTTGATGGGCCGCCACCACCATTCGTTCTCGACGTACCAGCGCACCGTCTTCTCGATGGCCTCCTCGCAGGTGTGGGCCGGCTCCCAGCCCAGCCCGCAAATCTTGATCACGTCGAGCGCGTAGCGGCGGTCGTGGCCAGGCCGGTCGCGCACCGGCTGGATGAGGCTTTCCGGCTTGCCCAGCAGTTTGAGGACCAGGCGGGTCATGTCAATGTTGTGCATTTCGGTGCCGGTGCCGACGTTGTAGATGCTGCCGATTTCCCCTTTGTGTAGCACCAGGTCAATTGCTTCGCAGTGGTCCAGCACGTACTGGTAATCGCGCACCTGCAACCCGTCGCCGTAAAGAGGCAGTGGCAGGCCGTCAATCGCATTGGTGACGAAGAGCGGTACGACTTTCTCGGGGTATTGATACGGGCCGATGTTGTTCGCACCCCGGGTGATGGTAACCGGCAGGCCGTAGGTGACGTGGTAGGCGTTGACCATCAGATCGGCGCTGGCCTTGCTGGCGGCGTAGGGGCTGCGCGGGGCGACGGGGTCGCTCTCCTTCGAAGTGCCTTCTGGCACGTGGCCGTAGACTTCGTCAGTGCCCACTTGGTGCATACGCTCCAGTCCAAACTCGCGGGTCGCCTCCAGCAAGACGTAGGTGCCGTAGACGTCGGTCTTGATGAAGGCGTCGGGGTCCATAATGGATCTATCAACGTGAGTGTCGGCAGCGAAATTGACAATAGTGTCCACGTCGTAGGTGCGGATCGTCTCTCGCACCTTCGCCGCGTCGCAGATATCGCCCCGCACGAAAGCGTAGCGGCCGGCGAACCGTTCGGCCATGTCCTTGAGGTTATCCAGATTCCCGGCGTAGGTCAATTTATCGTAGATGGCGATGTAGTAATCGGGATACTTTTCCAGCATGTAGTGGACGAAGTTGGAGCCAATGAAGCCGGCCCCGCCGGTGACCATCAGATTGTGCACAGCAGACCTCCTGTGTCTTGAGATTTGGGACCTGGGGTTTGGGATTTGAGACTTGGGCTTTGTCCTGGCTATTGTACCACAACCGGCAAGTGCGGCAACCTTGACTTACGCCGCGAAAATGCTATCATTACTCTATAAACCAGAACTGGCGGTGGAAAAATTGCTTCCGGTGAGACACGTTGACTGAGTTGTGGCATCAAAGGAAGGTCAAATTCTGGACTGACGTATGTACATTGAACCACGATGGAAGAAAAAACGTCATTCGTCACCGTGGCGTGTGCTGGTCCTGCTGTTATTGATCGCTGCCGGTATTTACGCCTATATCCGGATTAAGCAGCAGCAGCAGGTTGAGAGCCCCTTTGTTCCCACTCCTACGCCTACACGTTCGGCGCTCTCCTATACTTCCGAAGCGGAGGGGTTATACCTGCAAGGCAAACTGGCAGATGCCATCGTTGCCTACGAGCAGGCTATCGCGCTCGACCCCGACGATGTGCTTTTGTACATACCGTTGGCGCGGCTGCTGGCCCTGGAGGGGCGGACTGCCGAGGCGGTGCAGCGCGCCAAACAGGCGGTTGAGATGGCGCCGGAGAACGTGCGCGCGTGGGCTGTACTGGGCATGGCCTACGACTGGAACGGCGACGTACCGGATGCGATTGACGCTTGCAAGCATGCCATCGAACTCGACCCCACATACGCCGATGGGTATGCTTATCTGGCCGAGGCCTACGTTGACGCCGTGCGCTGGACAGAAGCGGTAGAGGCCGCCCAGACTGCCCTGCAATTGGACGACCGCAGTGTGGATGCACACCGTAACTACGGCTACGTACTGGAGATGCAGGGGAACTACTTGGGAGCGGTGGAAGAATACGAGCGGGCGCTGGAGATCCATCCCAACCTGGCCTACATCTACATCGCCGTCGGGAATAACTACGGCGCGCTGGGCGATTTCGACGCGGCAATGCGCAGTTTCCAGCGCGCTGTTGAGGTTGACCCGGACAATGTAGAGGCTTACTATATACTGGGGCGGGCGTATTATAACATCGGAGAGTACGAACAGGCTGAGATATATCTTAAGCGGGCGATAGAGGTGGATCCCAGGTTTGGGCCAGCGTTCGGCCACTTGGCCTTCACCTACTGGAGACGCCGTAACTACGAGGGGGCTATCGAAAATCTCGAGCCGGCCATCGAGTTGGAATTCATCGCGGCGCGGCAGGATGCCAGGGCGTTCTACGTCACTATCGAGGACCGGGGTGGCGACACCGTCCGACCGTCGGCGGACGTGGCGATGCGCGGCGACTTCATACCTGCGTCGGCGGGCAACCGGGACACGCTGCGGGCCACGCTGATGCCGCAAGAGGACAACGAGACGTGGACCAGTGCCCGTGGTACAGTGACGTTCGACACGCAAACGGGGAAGTACACGGTAGAGTTGGAGGGACTGCCCAGGCTGAGATACAATCAGGTATACATGGGCTGGTTTGAAGGTATAAACGCACTCTCAGGTGATCCATTGAGCACCGGCCCGCTCCGGTTGGAGACCGATGGAAGCGTGGAGGTGGAACTTGAGGCCGCGTGGGTCGAGGGGCCTGCGGTTGACTATTTCTATACGCTGGGGCTGGCCTATTTCTACATGGCCGAGTGCGATAAGTCGTATCCCCTGTTCGATGCGGCGCTTCAGATAAACCCCGAGGAGCCGAACGCGCTGGAGGGTATCCGGCTGTGCCAGGGAGCGGAGGCGGGGGAGGCAGATACGCCTTGAGCATCTGCCTGATCTCACTTCGTGATAGAACTCAGAGTGATGGATAGAAAAATCAGTATCCCGCGTGTGACCTTGGAGAAACTGTACTACCAGGATGGTCTCAGCCAGCGGGAGATCGCCTCGCGACTCGGTTGCAGCGAGAGCACGGTACGGCGTCGCCTGGCAGAATACGGCTTGCCTGCCTCTCGTGGGGATCGTGCCGGGTTCCTCCAACGGCGCGGGGAGCACAATTGGCGTTGCTTCTGGTCACCGGAGGTCGCCTACGCGGTGGGGCTGATTGTCAGCGACGGCTCGCTCTCGACCGATGGTCGGCACATCACGTTCACGTCATCCGATCTGGAGCTAGTCGAGACATTCTGTCGTTGCCTGAGATTACCAAATCGCATCACGGAGACACCCATATCCAGTCGCAGTGTGCGGACAGGCTATCGGGTGCAGTTCAGCGACGTGGTGTTCTACAGGTGGCTATTGGACATCGGTCTCATGCCTGACAAAGCTCGCAGGCTCGGCCCACTCAATGTCCCCGATGAATACTTTGCCGACTTCCTGCGCGGCTACCTGGACGGCGATGGAAACATCCACACATACGTTGACAGGTACAACACGTTCAAGAACAAAAAGTACGTCTATCGGCGCTTGTTCGTCCGTTTCACCTCGACCAGCCGAGAGTATCTGAATTGGCTTCGACATACGTTGACTCGCCTGCTGGGCACCCGTGGTGGCCTGGGCGGGGGAGGGAACAGGACCTGGGTGCTGATATATGCCAAGAAGGACTCGCTCAGGCTGCTCCGGTGGATGTACTACGACGCTGACGTTCCGTGCCTGGAGCGGAAGCACGCCATTGCAGCTCCATTCCTCAAGGAGCAACCGGAGATGTGACCGGTTTGTAGCACAAAACAGAGTTCAGAGGTCCGGCTTCGGCCGGGAGGTCCCCAATAAATCAGGACGTCCACCGTGTTTCGCGCCGCAAACTTGACCGATTCGCCGGATTAGTTTATACTATACGGCAAACGCCGCAGTGCTGGAATAGGTAGACAGCGTGGTCTCAAACACCACTGGGCTCAAGCCCGTGTGGGTTCGAATCCCACCTGCGGCATTTGTCTCGACCAGGGCCGAACTGAAGGCCCATCGCGGCGTCCACGGGCAGGGTATGTGCCCCCAGCGCCGCGTTTTTGATGTGAGGACGAAATGAGCAAGCGGGCACGGAAGTGGGTCACGCGGGCTGCCGTCGGCGCGGCGGTGGGACTGGCGCTAGGATTCGCCATCGGCTGGTGGCTCTGGCCGGTGCGGTACACGAACACCGCGCCCACCGTCCTACGCCAGGACTACCGCGATGACTACGTCGTGATGGTCGCCACCGCCTATGAGGTCGAGGAAGACCTGGAGCAGGCCCGAGAACGGCTGGAGCTACTCAATCCAGAGGAGCCAGCCGCGCCCGTGGTCGAACTGGCGGAGCGGCTCATCGAAGCGGACGGCAGTACTGAGGACATCGCCCGCCTGGCTCGCCTGGCCTTAGCGCTCGGGGCCACCACTTCGACGCTGGCCCCGTATCTGGAGGGCCAGCCGTGAGCCGTCTGTCCTCACGCCGGGCAGCCTCCGTCATAGGACTGGTGATCGGGCTGGCGCTGGGCCTGGTATACACCTGGGGCATCGCTCCCGTCGAACCTGTCAACACGTATCCGGCGCTGTTGCGCGCCGACTATCGCTGGGACTGGATACGTCTGGCGGCGCTCTCCTATGTGGCCGATGGCGACCTGGATCTGGCCCGTGCGCGGCTGGACGGGCTTGAGCAGGAGGACGTGGCTGGCGCGATACAGGCGCTGATCGAGGAGCACGCTGCCGCCGGTCGCCTCGCCGATACCCTGCGTCGTCTGACCACTCTGGCTGAGGCGCTGGATGTGCATACCCCGGCGATGTTGGTTTATCTGCATACCCCGATGTTGCTGCCTTCCTTCACCCCCACCTCATTTCATCCCCACACTCCCACACCTTCTCCCACTTCCACACCTTCTCCAACTCCCACACTCCCTCGCGCCTCCACTTCCACACTCTCTCCTATCCCTACCCCTACCTCCAAGCCGACTCGCACACCTCGTCCTCTCACACCTACGCCGACATCACCGCCCCCTTTCCAGTTGACCCAACAGGAGCAGATATGCGAGCCGGGGCAAGCACCACACATCGAGGTCGTGGTTAGGGACGAGCACGAGACAGGGCTGGACGGCGTGGTGGTCTGGCTGATGTGGCCTGGGGGAGCCGACCGGGCCGTGACCGGGCTCAAGCCCCGGAACGGGGCGGGATATGCGGATTTCGACGTCGAACCGGGCGTGAGTTATGCGCTCGGCATCGGCGAACTGGGTATGCCGCTGGTCACCGACCTGCGGATCGAATCCTGCCCCGCCCGAAAAGGTAAGGAACCGCTGCTGGGATCCTGGCGCATTGTGGTAAGGGGTTTTCGCCCTTCAAGGTGATGGTGAAGGGTGCAGGCAAGGTCACGAAGATAGTGTGACGTCCCCCGCTACCAGACGATGCAGCGTGCCATCCTGGGTGTGCAGCAGGAGAGCCCCGTCCTCGTCAACAGATTCGGCCACACCGGTGAGCACCCCTTCGGAAGTGGTCGCCTGTACCGGCTGGCCCAACGTCGCCAGCCGAGCGGCCCAGTCCTGATGCGGACTATCGCCAGCTCGCAGTGCCTCGTACCGCCGCTCGACCCTGGACAGGAATGTGGCCAGCAACGTTACCCGCTCCACTGGCCGCCCCACCTCGGCCAGGATACTGGTGGCATTGGGGGCCAGAGTGGGCAGCGTCTCCGGCGGCACGTTCACGTTGACTCCGATGCCGACCACCGCGAACTCCAGCCGCTCCCCCATCATCCCTGTCTCTGTCAGCACCCCCGCCAACTTCCTCCAGTTTTGGGCTTTGGGCTTTGGGCTTTGGGCTTTGACAACGAGGTCATTGGGCCACTTGAGCCAGACTTGCAGTTCAGCGATCTCTTCAACCGCGTCAGCCGCCGCGAGCGAGCATAGCATCGTCAGCCGCTGTGCCTGGGTGGGGGGCAGGTCGGGGCGGAAGAGGATTGAGCAGAGGAGGCAAGTGGCCGGAGGGGCCAACCAGCGCCGCCCCATCCGTCCCCGCCCGGCGGTCTGCTCGTCGGCCACCACCACCGTGCCCTCGGGCGCGCCCTGCGCCGCCAGACCCTTCGCCACGTTGTTGGTCGAGCCGGTGGTGGGCAGATAGACTACCCTTCGCCACAGCGTCGTTGGCCTTAACGCTTCCTCGATCTGCTTCTGGCTTAATCCGTTGGTCTCTTGCATCTTGCCTCCTGCCTCTTGTTACCATTCTACTCTCCTCGTCCTTCCCTGTCAACGCAATTGCCTTCGGCGGCGATTTGGTGTAAAATCAGAGACGATGGATCATCTCTGGACTCCCTGGCGCATGGCCTATCTGCGTGGCGAAGAGGAGGTGCCCGAAGGGTGCATCTTCTGCGTCAAGCCACAAGAGGAGGACGCGGAAGTACACATTCTCCACCGTGGCCGGTTGTGCTATGTGATTCTCAATCGTTTCCCCTACAACAGTGGGCATCTGATGATCGTCCCCTATTCCCACGTTCCCTCATTGGAGTACCTGGACGCGGAGACCTTGGCCGAGTTGATGGCGTTGACGCAGTTGAGCCTGCGGGTATTACGGGCCGCATACGAGCCGCAGGGCTTCAACATAGGCGTGAACATCGGCACGGCCGGAGGGGCCGGGGTGGCGGAGCATGTCCATTTGCACGTGGTGCCCCGGTGGGGTGGGGATACCAACTATACAACGACCGTCGGGCAGACGCGCGTCATCCCGGAGTGGTTGGATGAGACCTACGAGCGGCTGCGGCCGCTGTTCGAGCGGATGAGCGCGCAAGAAGCTACGAAGTACACCGCAAACAACAAGCAATAAGTGACAAGCGACACTATAGCGCGGCCTTCCGCCGGAACCAAACTTGGGGACGCAGACACACGCAGATAGAAACAGAAAAATCAGCGTGGATCTGCGTCAATCTGCGTCAGCAAAAATCCTCGCAGACCGCGCAAATGTTGTAGGGCAAATCTATAGCAACAAGAAGGAGGAAGCATCCATGTCCAATAACTCTCGTGAAGCCGTCATCGTCTCCGCCGTCCGCACTCCCGTCGGACGGTTCCAGGGCACGCTGGTGCCCTTCTCTGCCTCCGACCTGGGGGCGGTCGCCGTCCGCGCCGCCGTCGAGCGTGCCGGGGTTGATCCGGTCTCGATTGACGAGGTGCTGATGGGCAACGTAGTGCAGGCCGGGCAGGGCCAGGCCCCCGCTCGCCAGGCTGCCATTAAAGCCGGCCTGCCTCCCACCGTCGGTGCCACCACCGTCAACAAGATCTGTGGCTCTGGTCTCAAGACGGTGATGCTGGCCGCCGCGATGATCGCCGTCGGCGACGGCGACATCTTCGTCGCCGGCGGGATGGAGAGCATGAACAACGGCCCCTACCTGCTCCACAAGGCCCGCTTCGGCTACCGCCTGGGCGATGGCAAACTGGTGGACGGGATGGTGCTCGATGGGCTGTGGTGCCCCTTCGAGAACCAGCATATGGGCAACAGTGCCGAGTGGATCGCCCGCGAGTATGGCCTGACGCGGGAGGAACTGGACGAATACGCCTACAACAGCCAGGTGAAGGCCATCGCCGCTATTGACGAGGGCCGCTTCGAGGACGAGATCATCCCCGTTGAGATACCGCAGCGTAAGAAGCCACCTGTTCTCTTCGACACCGACGAGGCCCCTCGGCGAGATACCAGCCTGGAGAAGTTGGCTCGCCTGAGGCCTGCTTTTCAGCCCGATGGCATCGTCACCGCTGGCAACTCCCCCGGCATCACCGATGGGGCTGCCGCGACGGTCGTGATGGCCCGCGAGAAAGCCGAGGAGTTGGGCATTGAGCCGCTGGCCCGCGTCGTGGCCTACGACCAGGCGGCGGTCGAGCCGCTCAAGATTTTCACCGCTCCCATCTTCGCCGTGCGGAGGCTGCTTGCGAAAACCGGCACCACTGTGGACGACTACGACCTGGTCGAGATGAACGAGGCTTTTGCTGCTCAGTGCCTGGCCGACGGGCGGGAACTGGGGCTCGATTGGGAGAAAGTCAACGTCAATGGCGGGGCCATCGCGCTGGGCCACCCCATCGGCTGCTCTGGCGCGCGCGTCCTCGTCACGCTCATCTATGCCCTGCGGCATCGGGGGCTGAAGCACGGCCTGGCCACCCTTTGCCTGGGCGGCGGCGAAGCGGTGGCGATGGCGATTGAGTTGGAGTAGCGAGTAGATAGGTAAATGAGTAGGGAGGAAAGTAAGATGGACATCAGAAGAATCGCTATCGTCGGCGCTGGTACAATGGGCCACGGCATCGCCCAGGTCTGCGCCATGACCGGCTATCAGGTCATTCTCATTGACGTTGTGCCGGAGCAACTGGAGCGGGCAATGGCATCCATCGCCCGGTCGGTGGAGAAACTGCACAGCAAGGGCCGCATTGACGACGAGCAGCGCGAGGCGGCGCTGGCGAACGTCACCACCGCCTCCGAGGTCGCCGCCGCTGCCGACGCCGACCTGGTCATCGAGGCTGCGGTGGAACGGCTGGATGTCAAGCAGCAGATCTTTGCCGAACTGGACGAGTGCACCCGGTCCGAGGTCATTCTGGCCAGCAACACCTCCTCCATCTCTATCACTGAACTGGCCGCGGTCACCCACCGGCCGGATCAAGTCATCGGCATGCACTTCATGAACCCGGTGCCGCTGATGAAGCTGGTCGAGGTCATCCGGGGACTGGATACCTCCGACGAGACGGCCGCCGCCGTCGTTGCCCTGGCGGAGAAACTGGGCAAGACGCCGGTCGAGGCACAGGACTATCCCGGCTTTATCTCTAACCGCATCCTTTGCCCGATGATCAACGAGGCGGTCTACGCGCTGATGGAGGGCGTGGGCACACGGGAGGCGATTGACACAGTGATGAAGTTGGGGATGAACCACCCGATGGGGCCACTGGCGCTGGCCGACCTGATCGGGTTGGACATCGTGCTCAACGTGATGGAGGTACTGCACGCCGGGCTGGGGGACGACAAGTACCGCCCCTGCCCGCTCCTGAAGCGCATGGTCGCCGCCGGCCACCTGGGGCGCAAGACCGGGAGGGGGTTCTACAGGTACGGGTAGCCGCCACCATCCCGAAGCTCTCTAATATCCGGGGGGGAGTGACCAGGGAGTCATTCCCCCCCCATCCTCGCCAGCGCAATCACCGCTGGCGACCAGTCCTCGTGGTAGCGCAGTGCCGCCTCGAAATCGGCCCGCGCCCCGTCCGCGTCCCCCCGTGCCAGCCGGGCTGCCCCTGACGGGGCTGAACCCGCATCGAGATTTGAGCCGCGTCGAATGGCATCAGGGAACTGATCCCCTCTCAAGTTGATCGAGCCTCTCTCGCACCTGCGGCTGGTCTGGCTCCAGCAACAGCGACATGCGGTATGCGTTGAGCGATTGCTCCATCTGCTGCTGGGTACTTCGCCACCATCCCCAGATATTGAGTTCATAGACGATGTCGGGGACGTTTTGGAGCAGGGGTCTCGCTCTCTCCAGTTCACCCACCCAAACATAGGCCAGGCCCAGCGCCTTGTGCGTGGTGGTATTATCGGGGTCTGCCTGCCATGCTATCTGCAAGTGCTCGACCGCATCGCGGAATTGCCTTTCGTCCGACAATATCAGCCCCACGCGTTGTTGGGCGGTGCGGTTGTGGGGGGCGATCTGGATCGCACGCCGGTAGCGGTCCGCTGCCTGTTGACGCAGGGTAGCCCGCTGCTCGTCGTTCAAGGACGTTAGCAAATCCCCGCGGGCCTGCAGCACGCAGCCCAGATTGGTGTGCCACGTGGCAGGCACGGGGTGAAGGCTGACCACGACTGCGACGAGAAAGACACCCACCACCCCGGCAGGGAACACCCAGCGTCGCTTTTGAGGCATCGCAGAAGCCCGGCGCAGGAGAATCGCCACATTCAACCCAAGTAGTCCGAAGAACGGAAACCAGCACCACAGATCCACGTACTGTCGTGCGTCGCTGATGCCGTGTACGAAGCTGGCCGTGAGACCAAGCCAGGTGGACTGGTATAGAAGGTCGCTGCCAGGTTTTGCATAGTTTCGGGCGGCCTGGTAGAGCACCGCCATCAACCATAGCCACGCGGTGACGCCGAGCAGCCCCTGTTCGAGCCACACCTCCAGGTAGAGATTGTGGGAATAGGTGAGGTAGGGCACCTGTATGAGCAATGCGTACCTGGAGAGCACCATCGCAAATTGTCTACCCAATCCGATTCCGGTCAGCGGGAAGTCCTGGATCAGGTAGACGCTGTTGCGGTACACATTGAGCCGGTCCGGGCGGATGAATAGCGGGGCCAGTATTCGGTTGGCGACTGGAATATCGCTCAGTACCGTGATGTCGTGCCGCGCAATCACGTACATCACCAGCCCCAGCGCCAGGACCACGCCGACGATTGCTAGGGCACGCGCTGGTCGCCAGTAGAGAGCCGACCACAGCACCGATGCGACCAGTACAGCCAGCCACGCCCCTCGCGACGCGCTCATCAGCAGCGCCAGCGCGATCACGCCCGCACCGATGGTTCCGCCGATGCGCCACGCCCGGCGTTTCTCCGTCAGCACCAGCGCAACCGCAAGGAAAAGCCCTCCTTCCAGAAAAGTCGCTATGCTGTTGGGCGTGGGTACCCAGATGACGGCTGGCGGGACGATCTTGCCAATGAATGTGCCCAAACGGCTGATCGCTCCCACCTTCTCGGTGTACCCAAAGTGGGCGTACTGGGTGACAAAGTACAGCGATAGGAACACACTCGCGAGAGCGATGAGCATCGCGACGGCATGCCACCAGTGACGGGATATGGCCAACCGGGAGAGCAATATGTATAGCAAGAAGCCCACGGCCAGTACGATCATGGTGTTCCGACACAGGCTACGGTCGTAGGCGGGCCACACGCCGAGAACGGCGCTGAGCAGAAAGATCGCCAGCGGAAGATCCAGAGCGGTCAACCTGAAGGTGCGTTTCTGAGATAACATCATGCCTCCAATCATGCGGCGGCGATGAGGCCGAGGTAGTTCGACATCATCAGATGAGCATCAGGGAGATGTTTTCATCTCCGCCAGCGCGATCACCGCTGGCGGCCAGTTCTCGTGGTAGCGCAGCGCCGCCTCGAAGTCAGCCCGCGCCCCGTCGGCGTCCCCCTGCGCCAGTCGCGCCATCCCGCGCCAGTAGTACGATTCCTCCAGGTTGTTCGTCGTCGCCAGCGTCGCGCCGGCCAGTGCGATGACGTCGTCGTAGCGCCCCACGGCGCAATAGCTCTCGTAGGGGCCGAACTGGTACCACAGCATGCGGTAGTGTAGCCCCAACTGTCGCGCCTGGTCGTAGGCATCGGTTGCCTCGGCGTGCCGCCCCAACGAGGTCAGGCTGGAGCCGACGTTGAACCAGGAGAAGGTTGTCCAGTCGGCGCAGCCGGCGTAGGCCACGCAAGACTCGGGTATGGTCAGGGCCTCCACACGGGCTGTCTCCAGCGCCCGCTCGTACATCGCCATGTCGTCCACGTCGGGGCCGAGGACCGTCGCCAACGACTCCCACCGCTCCAGCGTGTAAACCACCAGGTAGGCCCGGTTGAAGACGCGCCACAGTTCGTCCAGTTCCTGGTAGCCGATGGTCACGTCGGGGCCATGGAGCGAATCGTAGGTGAGGAATTCCTGGGTGGCATCGTCGTAGCCGATGATGAGCCGGTAGTGGCCCAGTTGGTCGTGGGCATCGCGCACGTACCAGGTCTCGACGACGACCGGGAAGCCCGCACATACCAGCGCCTTGAGCCGGTCGAGGGTTCCGCCCACGCGCACGATCGCGCCTACCCCCCCTGGCCCCCCCGAAGCGGAGGGGAGTAGACTGCGCACGTACGCTTCCATCTCCCACGGGCTGACGTTCTTGTCCTCCGGGTCGGGTTTGAGGACGGGCGCGATGTCGTACTGGGTCTCGCTATGCCCCCAGTAGGAGAGCGCCATCGCCAGCGTGGTCGGCCCGCAGTTGTTCCAGCCCTGGTGCTCGTGGCGCAGGCCGGTCAGCGTGGTACTGATAGGAGGCGTGGGCGTGGGGGTTGGTTGGATAGTTGGTTGGATAGTTGGTTGGATGGTTGGTTGGATGGTTGGTTGGGTAGTTGGCTGGCTGGTTGGTTGGGTGGTTGGTTGGCTGGTTGGTTGGCTGGTTGGTTGGCTGGTTGGTTGGGTGGTTGGTTGGCTGGTTGGTTGGCTGGTTGGTTGGGTGGTTGGTTGGGGAGTAGGTAGGGTGTCCGGGTGGGGGTTGTGGCGCAGTTCTTGCAGGGGTTCGGGCAGGTAGTAGGCATAGCGGCCCGGCAGCGCGCGGATGAGAGCGGGGCAGGCCAACAGGCTGGTCCCCAGCAACGTCAGCGCCGCGATCAGAGGGAGGACGTAACGTGACTTTGCCATACGCCCATCATACCAGAGGTTGATGCAGGGTACAAGCGGGCAGCCGGCGCCGGCTGGCACGAAGAGGCAATCTGTGGCATACTGGTTGCTGGATGCTTGATACTCGATGCTGGATACTGGATGCTTGATGCTGGATACTCGATGCTGGAGGGCAACGTGAAACCTGAAACCTGGGACCTGAAACGTGTTTTCGTCGCCGGCGTCATAAGCGTTGTGTTAGTGAGCCTGACTGCGTGCCTGCCAGCGACACCTGCCCCACCGACTTCCACTCTGCCTTCGACCGCCACACCGCCCGCCACATCCACGCCTGTGCCGTTGCCCACATCTACGCACACCTCATCGCCTACCTCGATGCCCACCGTCGCTCCTACTCCTTCGCCGACCTTCAGGCCCGTCCCCTCCCCCGACGTCGCCATCGTCCGCGGGCCCTATCTCCAATCGGTCACGACTAGCACAATCATCGTCGTCTGGGAAACCGACCTGCCCGGCCATGGGGCGGTCGCTTATGGCGAGACAGAGGAGTATGGTGCGAGCGTGGCCGATGCAACAGAGGGCACGCGCCACGCCGTCACGCTCACCGGCCTTGCGCCCTACACCACCTACCACTACCGCGTCGAGAGCAGCGGCGTGCCTCTGAGCGAGGATGGCTACAAAACGACCTTCCATACCGCTGCCGGCCCCGATCAGGATAGTTTCACCTTCGCCGTCTTCGGCGACACCCGCACGCAACATCAATTCCACCAGGCGGTAGTGGAGCGCATCGTCGAGGCGGAGCCCGACTTTGTGTTGCACACCGGCGACCTGGTGGCTATGGGCAGTGCCTCACCCTATTGGGAGACTTTCTTTGAAATAGAGCGGGAACTGATGGCCCGCGTCCCTCTCTTCCCCGCGTTGGGCAACCACGAGTGCAACCATCCGCGCTACTTCGATCTTTTCTACCTGCCGGGCAATGAGCATTGGTACACCTTCGACTACGGCAACGCTCGTTTCATCTGCCTGCAGGTGGACGGCATCGCGGACTTCGGCCCCGGCAGCAAGCAGTACGCCTGGCTGGAGGAGACGCTGGAGGCCAATACGCAGACGTGGCTTTTTGTCTATTTCCATATCCCACCCTATAGTTCGGCGTGGGATGCTCGCGAGCATGACGTGCGCCAAGCGCTGACCCCGCTCTTCGAGCAGTATGGGGTAGATGTTGTATTCAACGGCCACCACCACAACTATGAGCGCAACGAAGTGAACGGCGTCACCTACATCGTCACCGGCGGGGGCGGAGCGCCGCTGTGCGTGATGCAGGAGCGGGAACCGACGCAGGTTGCGTTCGCGGTGACATATCACTTCGTGCTGCTGGAGATAAACGGCCAGCACCTTGAGGCGACGGTCATTTCCAGCAAGGGCGAGGTGCTCGATGAATTTGAGCGCAGCGCGGATTGAATGAGGAACGGTGGAACATTCCCCCCATCTGTGGTAGAATAGTGCCCACAATGGAGACTGAGATGTCCGCTGTCGTCACTGTGGTTGGCGGAGGGTTGGCCGGGAGCGAGGCCGCCTGGCAGGCCGCCGAGCGGGGCGTGGGGGTGATCCTGTACGAGATGCGCCCGCGCAAGATGACCCCGGCTCACGTCAGCGACCGCCTGGCCGAACTGGTCTGCTCCAACAGCCTGGGCTCCGACCTGCCCGACCGGGCTGCCGGTCTCTTGAAGGCCGAACTGCGCTACCTGGGCTCGCTGGTGCTGGCTTGCGCTGATGGTACGCGCGTGCCAGCCGGCGGGGCGCTGGCGGTGGACCGGGAACTGTTCGCCGCTGAGGTCACCCGCCGCATCGAGGCCCATCCGCGCATTCGCGTGGTGCGCGAGGAGGTGACGGCGATCCCCGAGGGGCCGGCCGTCATCGCCACTGGCCCTCTCACCTCCGACGCGCTCGCGGGGGGTGTCGCCGCGCTGACGGGCCAGGAGCACCTGTACTTCTACGACGCGCTGGCTCCCATCGTGGCCGCCGATGCGATAGATATGTCTGTCGCGTTTCGGGCTTCCCGTTACGGGCGGGGTGATGCCGATTACATCAACTGCCCGATGGTGGAGGAGGAGTACGAGCGCTTCGTGGAAGCGCTGGTGGCGGCGGAGCGCATCCCGTTGCACGGCTTCGAGCGGGAGGATGCCCGTTTCTTCGAGGGCTGTCTGCCGGTGGAGGTGCTGGCGGCGCGGGGGCGGGACGCGCTGGCCTTCGGGCCACTCCGTCCGGTGGGGTTGACCGATCCGCGCACGGGGAAGCGGCCCTACGCGGTGGTACAGTTGCGGCAGGACAACCTGGCTGGTACGCTCTACAACATGGTCGGTTTTCAGACCAACCTGCGCTACGGCGAGCAGGAGCGGGTGTTCCGTCTCATCCCGGGGTTGGAGCGGGCAGAGTTCGTGCGCTACGGGCAGATGCATCGCAACACGTTCATCAACGCGCCGCTCCTGCTGGATCCGACGATGGGGTTTCGGGGCCGGCTGGGGCTCTTCTTCGCCGGGCAGATTACCGGCGTGGAGGGGTACGTGGGCAGCGTGGGGAGCGGGTGGGTGGCGGGGGTCAACGCGGCCCGTTTTGTGCTGGGGCAGCAACCATTAGCCTTGCCGCGCACGACGATGCTGGGAGCGCTGTGCCACTACGTGAGCCACGCTGAACCGGAGGCGTTCCAGCCGATGAAGGCTAACTTCGGCCTGCTGCCACCGCTTTCGCCGCCGGTGCGCAACAAACGGAAACGGTATCGGGCCTACGCGGCGCGGGCGCTGGCGGACCTGAAAACAATGAACAATGAGCAATGAGCCAATGAACAATGAACAATGAGCCAATGAACAATCGCAACACGCATCACGCGACACGCATCGTGTATCACGCATTTGGTGTTCTTGCTCTCTTGCTTCTTGCGCTCTTGCTCGCTGCGTGCGCCGCGCCGGAGCCGGAGCCGGAGCTATCGCCGACGCCGATGCCGGAGCCGACGCCGACGCCGGAGCCTTTGGTCTTCGACGGCGAGGCGGCCTACGCCCACGTCCAGGCCCAATGTGATCTGGGTTTCCGCCCCGCCGGGTCGGAGGCGGGCTGGGCCACTGGCGACTACATCATCGCTCAACTGGAGGCCCAGGGTTGGACTGTCGAGACGGAGGAGTTCACCTACCGCGACACGCCTGTGCGCAACGTCGTCGGCCGGTCTTCGACGGGCTCAGACCAAGGGGTGGGGGAGGGGCCGGTGATCGTGCTGGGCGCTCATTACGACACCCGTCTCAGCGCCGACGAGGAAGACCCCAGCGTTCCCGTGATGGGGGCCAACGACGGGGCTTCGGGCGTGGCGGTGCTCCTGGAACTGGCCCGCACACTGGACCGGGACAAGTTGCAGCACCAGGTCTGGCTGGCCTTCTTCGACGCCGAGGACAATGGTCGCCTCGATGGCTGGGAGTGGTGTGTCGGCTCCAGTTACATGGCCACCCACCTGGAGGTCATGCCCGAGGCGGTCGTCGTCGTGGACATGATCGGCGACGCTGACCAGCAGATCTACCTGGAGCATAATTCCGACGCACTGCTGCAGACGCACTTGTGGGAGATCGCCGCGACGCTGAGCTACAGCGACACATTCATCTCCGAGTACCGTTGGTCAATGTACGACGATCACGTGCCCTTCGCCCGGCGGGGCATCCCGGCCGTGGACATCATTGACTTCGATTACCCCTATTGGCACACTACCCAGGACACGCCCGACAAGGTGAGCGCCGAGAGCCTGGAGCGGGTGGGGCGGGTGGTGGAGGTGTGGCTGGAGCAGGGAGATGGGGGGACGCGGGGACAAGGAGATTAAAAGGAGACGTAACTGCTTAGCCAGCTACAAATGGGACACGGATCAACACGGATCACACGGATGTACACAGATGAAGATAAAGAATCCGTGAGAATCCGTTTCATCTGTGTGTATCCGTGTGCTATTTGTGCCTGTTTTGGGAAGAGCCTGTGAGTAGTTACAAGGAGACTATGAAATGTACATCGCAGAACGACTAAACAGTTTACCCCCTTACGTCTTCGCCACTATCGGGCGACAAGTGCGGGCGCTGCAGGAGAAAGGCGTGGATGTCATCCGCCTCGACATCGGCAACCCCGACCTACCGCCGCCGCCAGCGGTCATTGAAACGCTGTGTCGCTCGGCGCAGGATGCGCACAATCACGGCTATGGCGGTTTCTTCGGCAAGCCTGCGCTGCGGAGGGCCATCGCCGACTACTATGGCCGCCGCTTTGGGGTCGAACTCGACCCCGAAAGTCAGGTCTTGCCGCTCATCGGTTCGAAGGAGGGCATCTTCCACCTGCCGATGGCCTTCGTGGATCCGGGCGACGTGGTGCTGGCTCCCGACCCTGGCTACCCGACCTACCGCGTGTCCACGCAACTGGTGGGCGGCGAACTCTACCTGATGCCGCTACTGGCCGAGAATGGTTTCCTGCCCGACCTCGATGCTATCCCCGGCGACGTTCTCGCTCGTGCGCGGGTGCTGTGGCTGAACTATCCCAACAACCCTACCACTGTGACGGCCCCCTTCTCCTTCCTGACGGAGGTGGTGGACTTTGCCCGTGCGCACAACCTGCTCCTGGCCCACGACAACCCCTACGCCGAGACTGCCTGGGATGGCTACGTCCCGCCGAGTCTGTTGCAGGTGGCCGGTGCGCGGGAGGTTGCTGTCGAGTTCAATTCCCTCTCCAAGACCTACCACATGGCTGGGTGGCGCGTTGGCGCGGTTGTGGGCAATGCGGAGGTGATTGGGGCGTTGGCGCGGCTCAAGACAAACGTGGACAGCGGTATCTTCCGTGTTGTGCAGGACGCGGCTATCACGGCGCTCTCGACGACCGATGAGGCCTGGCTGGTCGAGCGCAACGAGACTTACTGGGCGCGGCGGTGGGCGGTGACCGAAGCGTTGGACCGCATGGGGATGGAGTACGTGCCTTCTTCGACCACTCTCTACGTCTGGGTGCGCGTGCCACAGGGAATGACGAGCGCCCGGTTCACGTCTGACCTGCTAGATGGAGCCGGTGTCTCGCTCGCGCCTGGCACCGCCTTTGGCCCCCACGGCGAGGGGTACGTGCGCATCTCGCTCGTGCAGCCGGTGGCGCGGCTGGAAGAGGCGCTGGCGCGCTGGGAGCAGTGGATGGGGTAGAACGGGAGCAGAGGAGCGGGGGAGCAGAGGAGCAGGGGAGCGGGGGAGCAGAGGAGCAGAAGAGCAAAAGGGAGAACTACCTGCGATGGTTGAAAGAGCCCTTGCGGGTCTATGGCGCACAACTGCCAGGAGGGGCTGCTTGCCTCTGGCCAGTATTCGTAGTACAATCATACTGAACCCTGGTTATGGAATCGTAGAGTAACCACTGTCTCTGTATCCGCGTTGACAGAAGTGGTGTCCATTGCACCCGCAATGAAGTGAATCGTCCATTTACCCATTCCAGGTCGTCTCTTCGCGAAGCGGTACATCAGGAGGTGCTCGACATGAGAAACAGTCTGGTCGACCTGACCTACGAAATCGAACTTGAACCTGGCGAGAGGCTGACCCTGCCGGAATCGTTGATCGCCCGTGTCAGCACGGGGCGTTGGCTCATCAGAATATACCCCCTCCCCGCACCGATCCGCAGCCATAGTGCATTCCTAAACAGTTACGCGCCCGAAGATGAGGGATTGTATGATGACTATCCACCCCGGTGATTTTTGGGTTGCAGAGATACCGTTTACAGACGGCAGTGCTTCCAAGAAGCGCCCCGTACTCGTACTATGGCTGGATGGACAGGATGTTGTTGTGGCAGCCGTGACGTCGGCTGCGCCGCGTACGCTGACTGACGTGTCTCTTGTAGATTGGCGCGCCAGTGGATTGCGCATTCCCTCGACTGTGCGCCTGTCTCGATTGGATTGCCTGGAGCAATTCTTGCTGTTGTTTCGGCTGGGGCAGGTTTCGCTGGCCGATGCCCAACGCTTGAAAGACGTATGGGCGGTGCACATCAAGCCGCAGTTCTGAGGCAAGGCGCAGTTCTGATACAAGCAATCGGATAACAGGCTCTGGCCTTGCTTGACTAAACCATCCGACGGGAGCGGGAGAACCACGGACGGGGAAATGTACAATGTAGTTGATCGGGCCATCGCCGCACCGGCCTGAAAGAGCCGGTGCTGGTGGGCGGGTCTGCAACTCTTCGACAGCCCTTCGACGGAGCTCAGGGCAAGGCTCAGGACATCGCCCAGCGCCGCCTGTTCACGGCGGCGCTCATCTGAGGTCATCTCTTCGCAAGCGATACATCAGGGGTGCGCCCACTATATGCGGGGGTCGAGAACTTGGATTGACTTTTTGACACCGAACACCTGGGTCGCTGCATTGGATCACCCCCCGCATCTGGGGGTCAACTCACGGGACTTATTGCGGAATCTCTCTGATCATGATAGTTGCACAGACGCGCGGATTCCAGTATTCAGGTGCAACGCACTTATAGAATGTTGCTCAACCAAAGAATAGGTCATCCTGCCAAACTGTCTTCTTCCTGTTGTTCTGCAATGTGACCCACTATCAACAGTTGAGGACCACGTTTCCAAAGTTGGAGGTATATCTCGATGAAGGCACTGATAATCTACGATTCGTTTTTTGGCAATACAGAGCAAATAGCCCAGGCGATTGGCAATGCTCTTGGTTCCCAGGAGGATGTCGAGATACTCCGGGTAAGTAATGTGAACCCAGAACAATTGACGGGATTGAAGTTGTTAATCGTCGGCTCCCCTACCCGAGGATTTAGACCAACAGAAGCGATTACAGGCTCTCTGAAGAGAATCTCTACTAATGGTCTCAAAGGTGTCAAGGTGGCTGCATTTGATACCAGGTTTTCCACGAGTGACATAGAATCATCCGCATTACGTTTTCTAGTAAAGACCGGAGGCTATGCCGCAAAGCGCATCGCAAACAGGCTCAAGAAAAGCGGAGGGGACCTGATAATGCCCCCTGAAGGGTTCTTTGTGAGAGGGACGGAAGGTCCACTGAAGGAAGGCGAACTTGAACGAGCTGTGGATTGGGCAAAGCAAATCATAGCAACACAATAAATCGCCCAACAACCGCAGGGAGCCGACGCTCGAAGCCTCGCGCAGCTCATGCGGGGCGTTGTGCCAATTGGCACAATCTCGGTCCCGTTATGCCGTCAACACCATCTCAGCTATGCAACCACGAAGACACCATCTGAGAAACGGCCGTGTGCTTGTGATCCGCGAGGCGGCGGTTGAAGATGCCCGTGCTGTTCTCGATTACGTCGAAGGCATCAGTGGTGAGTCCGACTTTCTGAGCTTCGGCCCCGGCGAGTTCGAGCTCACCGAAGCAGAAGAAGAGGGTTTCTTACGCAAATGTCGCGATTCGGACAACCAACTCTACATACTCGGGCTGATAGACGATACGGTTGTTAGCACTTTGAACTTTTCAGCGGGTCGTCGCCCCCGCGTTCGACACAGCGGTGAATTCGGCATGTCGGTACGCAAGAAGTACTGGGGGCTTGGAATTGGCTCGTTGATACTTGACACGCTAGTTAATTGGGCGCGGGAAAACGAAATCGTCAAGAAGATCAATCTGCGCGTGCGGACCGATAATCAACGCGCTATTCACCTCTACAAACGCAAAGGATTCGTAAAAGAGGGTACGATCCGTAAGGAAATACTCTTGGACGGTAAGTACTATGATCATCACTGGATGGGCCTAGAATTGTGACACAAGACGGCATAACAAGGCGATGCACCCGACCCGGTTCGTCGTTGCTCGCTTCGGATGTCGATTGCTTCGGTAACGGTTTCCGGCGTGCAAACGTTCTGTCCGTTGGCCCGCCAGGCGGGCGATCTTGGTCGTTGTGCCAATTGGCACAATCTTGGGGACGTTATGCGCGGCTCCTTTGGGGATTCGTAGCAGAACGAAACCCAAAAACGCTTGGGGGGCCGCAAGGCGCGTCTAGCGGCATGCCGGCCGTTGAGGGTGGGGTTGATGAATTTGCCAAACGCCGCAGAACGGCTCTAAAGGGCCTTGGAGGGCCTCAGAACTGCTACGAATCCCCCCTTTCACGAAGTCTTGGAGAACAAGCCTTTTGATGCATTGCGGTAAAAGCCGCACAGTCGCCCTGACCAGTGGGGAAAAAGCGGCCATTTACCCCACTTTGGGGCATCGAATCCCTAATTTGCGGCCATTTGT
>Ga0209121_10000425_pt1 | contig 43968 bp, 35 predicted proteins | sample Cruoilmetagenom3_FD_187292 | JGI IMG/M metagenome (GOLD analysis project Ga0209121, IMG submission 187292) | Oil polluted marine microbial communities from Coal Oil Point, Santa Barbara, California, USA - Sample 3 (SPAdes) (version 2) | ecosystem: Environmental > Aquatic > Marine > Oil seeps ... | reverse complement strand
ACACCGGCCTGAAGAGCCGGTGTTAGGTAGTAAAGTCAGCCCAGCGCCGTCTGTTCACGGCGGCGCAGTTGGACAACCCTGCCCGCCTGCGCTATAATGTGCGTTGCCGCCTCCTGCCGGACGCCGACAGCATCGGCAGGCAAGGCAGCGCACTTTTGCTTTTTGTTGATGGGGGGGCTGGCTGATGCTCAAACGTGTAGGAACCCGCCTGGGCCTGATCTTGCTCGTGACCGACCTGGGGCTCACAGCGCTGGCGCTGCACCTGGCCAAAACACTGCGGCTGGCGCTACCTTTTGGTGTCCACCTGGAGGGGCCACTGGCCTTCGACCCATGGTTCTACCTGCTGGTACCAGCGATCTGGGCCTTGACCTTTTTCTCCCTGCGCGTCTACGACCCGGCGCGCGCCTTGCGCTATCTGGGTGACGTGCAGGCTGTGTGGAGCGCCGTCACCTGGGCTACGCTCGTCCTTGCTGGGGTGGCCTACCTCTTCTTCCGCGAGTTCTCTCGCCTCCTGTTCGTCTACTTCTACCTGCTTGACCTGGCCTTCCTGCTGGGCTGGCGTGCGATCCTGCACTGGCTGCTCCGGCTGGGGTTGGACCGCAGTCTGGGCGAGCCTCGCCGGGTGCTCGTCGCCGGCGCTGGCGCCGTGGGGCAGGAACTCAGCCGGGCCTTATGCGCCTACCGCTGGACGGGCCTGGAACTGGTGGGCTACGTGGACGACGACGAAGCCAAGCGAGAACAAACCTGTGCTGGCTGTCCCGTCCTGGGATCGCTGGATGACGTTGCAGCAGTCGTCTCCCAATACGCCATTGACGAGGTCATCCTGGCCCTGCCGCCGCGCGCGCAGGAGCGAGCCAGGCAACTCGTGCTGTCGCTAGCCGCACTGCCGGTCAACGTGCGCCTCGTGCCCGACATGTTCGACCTGGTCTTCATCCGGGCTTCAGTGGAGGAATTCGCTGGCATCCCGCTCATCGGCCTGCGCGAACCGGCCATCGAAGGCCCCGACCGCGTCGTGAAGCGTCTGTTCGATCTGATCGTGGGTGGTCTGGCGCTGGTATTGCTCTCGCCGTTGATGCTGGTATCCGCACTAGCGGTGCGCATTGATTCGCCCGGCCCGATCCTCTTCCGTCCACAGCGCATCGGCGAAGGGGGACAGCCCTTCCAGATGCTCAAATTCCGCACCATGCACATAGGGGCCGAGACGGACGAACAGCGGTTGGCACAGGAAACGAGCCACGGCCCCCCCGCCTTCGTCAAACAGCCCAATGACTCCCGCATCACCCGCGTGGGCCGCCTGCTGCGCCGTTTCAGCATTGATGAGTTGCCGCAACTGCTCAACGTGCTCAAGGGCGACATGAGTCTGGTGGGGCCGCGGCCCGAACTCCCCTGGCTAGTCGAAAGATACGAGCCGTGGCATCGCAAGCGCTTCGCTGTCCCCCAGGGCATGACCGGATGGTGGCAGATACACGGCCGCAGCGACCGCGCCGACCATACACTGCGTGTGGAGGACGATCTGTACTATATCCGCAACTGGTCTTGGTTGCTCGACGTGCGCATCCTGCTGATGACGATAGGCGCAGTACTACGGGGGAAGGGGGCGTATTGAACGACAGCCTACTGGCTGCGGAGGGGAGACCGCACCGGCGTGCTCGCCTCGCGAAACTTCAGGCCTGGCTGGGCATCCTGCTCAGCCTGGTTTGCCTGGCGTGGCTGATTGGCACGACAGACTGGGCCGATGTGTGGTCAGCCTTGACGCAGGTGAACTACTGGCTGGTCGTGGCGGCTACGCTACTCAACCTGGCGAGCGTGCTGCTCCGCACTGCTCGCTGGCGGCTGATGTTCCGCGCCCACCGCGTTCCCTCCCTTGGAAGGTTGACCGCCGCGCTGCTGGTTGGGCAGGCAGTGAACGTCCTGGCGCCAGCGCGCCTCGGCGACCTGGCACGAGCGACTCTGGCGGGCACAGGAGCGACAGCCTACACATTGGGCACATTGATGGTAGAAATCGCGCTCGACCTGCTGATGTTAGTCGCGCTGGTCGTGTTGCTGCTTGCGCAGGCGACGCTGCCGGCCTGGTGGCAGGGGTCGGGGCAGGCGCTCGTGGTCACCTCCGCCGTGGCACTGGCAGCGGTGGTGGTGCTGGTGGTCGGGCGACGGTGGATAGCCCGCGCACTGGAACGGCTGGCGGCACAATGGCGTCACCCTTTGGTACGGCGTGTCTTGGCTGTGGCAGGCCAACTCTTGCTTAGCCTGGATATCCTGGGACGGCCAGCTCAGTTGCTGCCGGCGTTGGCCTGGTCGGTGTTGATCTGGATACTGTACGGTGCAGTCAACTACATCTTGCTCGGGGCAGTGGGCGAGCGACCGTCAGTCTTGGTAGCCTTTTTCCTGCTGGCTGTGCTCCAACTTGGGGTCGCAGTCCCATCGTCGCCCGGGCGAATCGGCGTGTTCCACTACCTGTGTGTTCAGGCCCTGGCTGTCTTCGGGATCAGCGGCCCCACGGCGCTCTCCTACGCGGTCATACTGCACCTGATTTCGGTCGTCGTGCCCATGACACTGGGGGCTGCTTTGGCCTGGCGCCTGGGAGTGCAGATGTGGGGTGCCTCCCCCGCCACAGAGGAGACATAGCCATGCTGGCCTTGCTCCAGGTTCTCTTCTGGCTGGCGGTGGGTATTGTAATGTATACGTTCCTGGGCTATCCGCTGTTGGTTGGGCTGCTGGCCCGCTGCGCGCATCGCCCCATCCGGAAGGCAGCAATCACGCCAGGGGTGACGTTGCTCATACCTGCATACAACGAGGCCCCTGTCATCGCCCGCAAGATCGAAAACAGCCTCGCCCTGGACTACCCACCCGAGCGGCTAGAAATCATCGTGGTTACTGATGGTTCGGATGACGGGACTGTTGACATCGTTGCTAGCTACAGCGAACAGGGCGTGCGTCTATACCACCAATCCCAGCGGCAGGGAAAGATGGTCGCCATCAATCGCGTGATGCCGCTGGCGGGCGGTGAAATCATTGTCTTCTCCGATGCCAACGCGATGATCGAGCGGGGGGCACTGCGGGCGCTTGTACGTAACTTCGCCGATCCATCAGTCGGTGGTGTGGCGGGTGAGAAGCGGGTGTTGGGCGGGGGGGAGGGCCTCTACTGGCGCTACGAGTCCTTCCTCAAACGCTGCGATAGCGCGCTCAGTTCTGTGATGGGCGCAGCAGGAGAACTGTTTGCTGTCCGTCACTGCCTGTTTGAGCCTCCGCCGCCGAATGCCCTGATAGATGACTTTGTAATCTCGCTCCGTTTGGTGGAGACAGGCTGGCGGGTTATCTACGAGCCGGAGGCAGTTGTCACAGAGGAGCCGTCGCCCACATCGGCAGGGGAATGGCGACGACGCTCCCGTATCGCAGCCGGTGGATTCCAATCAATACGGTGGTTGTCCAGCATGCTCAATCCGGTAAGAGGACGGGTGGCGTGGCAGTACTTCTCGCATCGCGTGCTGCGCTGGGCGGTTACACCCTTTCTGCTGCCAGCAATCTACGGACTCAATCTGCTCCTGCTGGGGCTACCGTTCTACCGGCTCGTCTTACTGGCGCAGACTGCCTTCTACACTGCTGCGCTGCTGGGGTATGCGCTCACGCGGCGTGGAATGCAACGTGGGCCACTTCACGCCGTGTTTTACTTCTGCTTCACCAACGCGGCGGCTCTAGCTGGTTTCTGGCGTTATGTTACTGGGACACAACCTGTGACGTGGGCTAAGGCGCGATGAGACTCATCGCCATGAGCTATCTATCGGATCGCAACCGGACCAAGGCAGCGTGGGAGTGGCCATTGGGAGAAGTGGGAGTGGTTGCCCTCCTGCTGGTTGTGTACATGCTGACGCTGCCCCCCACCCTCACCTGGGCCCACCACGGAGCCGACGGCGGCGACCTGGTGACGGCCGTGGCGCGTGGCAGCATCCCCCATCCCCCAGGGTTCCCCACCTACCTGTTGCTGGGGGAGTCGTTCATCCGCCTCCCATGGGGGAATCCGGCCTGGCGGCTGAATCTGATGTCGGCGGTGCTGGCGGTAGGAGCGGTCGGGCTGACCACAGCGGCAGTACGGCTTCTCCTTCGCTCCGGGATCTGCAACCCACAAGCCGCAACCTCCAACCTCCATTCTCCAACCTCCATTCTCCAACCTCCATTCTCCATTCTCCATTCTCCATCCTCCATTGTCCATCCTCCACTCTGCGCCGGCCTCAGCCTCGGTCTGGCACCGCTCTTCTGGTCGCAGGCCCTCATCGCCGAGGTATACGCACCGGCGGCCTTCTTCGCCGCGCTGGTGGGGTACCTTGCGCTCCGGGGAGGCCCGGCCTGGGCGCTGGGGCTAGCCTGGGGTGTGGGTATCGGGGCCCATCCGACCCTCATGCTCCTGGCTCCCCTGGTGGCATGGGGTGCCTGGAAGAAACCAGGTTTTTCGGAAAAAACCTGGTTTCTGGCTCAGGCCGGCCTCCTGACATTTCTGGGCTGGGGGACAATGTACGGGCCAGTGCTCTTGGCGCGGGGCGGTGTGCCTTCCCCGTGGGGGGATGTGAGTACCTTCGGCGGATGGTGGGCGCTGGTCAGCGGACGGATGTACCACGAGTACCTTTTCAGGTTGCCGCTGGCTGCCTGGCCGCAGCGTCTCCTGGCCTGGGCGGGACTCCTGGCCCGGCAGTTCACTCCCCTGGGAGCATTGCTGGCCGGGCTGGGGTGGGTGCACCTCTGGCGAGAGTGGCGCTCACTGGCGTGGGCCTCCGCCCTTGCCTTTGGGACCCTCAGCCTTTACGCGCTCGGCTATAACACCGCCGACTCGCTGGTCTACCTGGTCCTGGTGCTGCCGCTGGCGGCCCTCTCGCTGGGGATGGGGCTAGTACAGGCGTCCGACTGGCTAGAAAAGCGCCTACGGCACGGCGCGTGGTTGCTCCTGTTGCTCCCCTTGCTCCAGGCGCTGCTTTTCTGGGGACAGATGGACCTGAGCAGAGACCGGGTGGCAATGGATTGGGCAGAACAAGTGCTGGGGGAGGCACCGCCACAGGCGATGCTCCTAACCGCGCAGGACGCGCACACCTTCGCGCTCTGGTACGTCCACGACGTCCTGGACGAGCGGCCGGACGCCGTCGTGGTGGACCAGGACCTGTGGGGGCAGGAATCGTACCGGCGGATGATGACCGAGACACTGGGCCTGGCGAATGCGGATGCCGACCTGTCGCCGGAGGAGGCAGCCCGCCGGGCAGGACGACCCGTTGTGAAAGTGACCAATCACCAATGACAAATGGCAAATGACAAATGACAAAACCAACTCAACGTAGCATGGCAAACAAGTACTTCACTACAAAGCGCGTGGGCTGGTCGCTGATCCTTCTGGGGGTAGTGCTGCTCGTCGTCTGGGGGGTGCGTCTGATCCAGGCGGGGCAGTCGCTCCGGGAGCACCTGGCCCTGGCACAGGGCCTGGCCGACGCACCGGAAGCGATAGACCCTGCGGCGGCTTGCGGCCTGGTGCTGGATCTGCGGAACGATGTGGTGGCGCTGCGTCAGGAGGCTGGCGGGCTGGTCCGGCTGGCCCCGGCCTTGGGCTGGCTGCCGAAGGTGGGAGGGGACCTGCAGGCGGCCCCCCACTTGCTCGCCGTGGCCGACGGCCTGACCGAGGCGGGGACGCTGGCGTGCGACGCCCTGGGGCCAGCGCTGGCCGCCTTCGGAGGGACGGGCGGGGCTCCCGGCGGCTTCTCACTGGAACAGGTGGCAGGTCTTCTGGCAGAGCATCAGACCGACCTGGAACAGGCACTGGCGGCGGTCGAGCGGGCCCAGGCAGCCTGGGCGCAGGTGGATACGGAGAGTCTTTCCCCGTGGCTAGCGGGGAAGATGGCTTTGCTGGAGCAAGGGTTGCCGTTGTTGCAGACCGGGTTGGAGGCCGCAGTAGTGGCACCGGACCTTTTGGGCATGGATGAACCGCGCACCTACCTGATCCTGGCGCTGAACGAGGACGAGTTGCGGCCGACAGGTGGGTTCATCAGTGGCGTCGGCCAGCTCACGCTCGACAGCGGCCAGATCGCCGAATTGAGTTTCCTCGACACGTATAGCGTAGATGATTACGCGCACAAGCCGTACCCCGAACCACCGGAACCGCTGCTCAACTACATGTGGTCGGAGCTGTGGCTTTTCCGCGACGCCAACTGGTCACCCGATTTCCCGACCTCGGCGCGACAAGCGGCGTACCTCTACGAGTACGGGCAGGGCGTGCCAGTCAACGGCGTCATCGCGCTCGACCAGCGCGCGGTCGAACTGTTTATGACTGGATTCGGCAAACTGCACGTGCCAGGCGCGGCAGAGCCAGTGACGGCGGATAACGTACGCCAGTTCATGCACACAGCATGGAATCCTGGCGACGCTGGTGTCACTGCCGAATGGGTATTCAGTCGCAAGGCATTCATGGGGCAACTAGCGGCTGCCATCTTTGAGCGGGTTGAGAACGATCCTGGCAGCGTGGACTGGGTGCAAGTTGCGAAGGCTATGTATCGTGCGCTGATCAGCCGTCACCTGTTAATCTTCATAGACGACACAGAAGTGGCCGGCGCACTGGCGCGGGTTGGCTGGGATGGGGCGTTGCGTGAGAACGACGGTGACTACTTGATGATAGTTGACGCAAACCTCGGCTTCGGCAAAGTCAGCCCGTTGATCAACGAGAACGTGGACTACCGTGTCGCGCTACGTGCCGACGGGACGGCCGTCGCTGAACTGTCGCTGACGTACGCGCACCAGGGCCGGCGAGAAGGTGTACGCTGCCAGCATCGTCTGCCATACACTGGCGATCTAACCTATGAGGGGATGATGCATCGCTGCTACTACGACTATCTCCGCGTGTACGTTCCGGCCGGCAGTGTGCTGCACTCAGCGACACCGCACTCGACGCCGGGCGAGTATCTCATACGCGGCGAGCCAGATGACGGCCAGGCAGTCACGCTGGATGACGAAGCGGGTAAGGCAGTTTTCGCTCAGTTTTTCGTCGTTGAGTACGGACAGACGCTGACGACGCGTTTTGAGTACAATTTGCCGTACGTTGCCCGGTCGAGTGAGGGGCAATGGCGCTACGCGCTCTTGATTCAGAAGCAACCGGGCACAGATAGCACACCGGTGTCTCTGACGATTGCCCTCCCGCCCAGCGCCCAGCTATTAGCAGCCACACCGCCCCCGCGCGTGATTGATGGAAGGACGCTTACATTCGCGTTACAACTCGACACCGACATCCTCGTAGAGGTGGCCTACGAATAACTGGACTCTCCCGGCAGACATGGTACAATGGCGCGGGATGAGGGATGATACTCCCTGCGGGTGCAGAAGCAGTCAGGTACAATTGGTCATCCCTGAGCATCCGTGTTCGGCTGCCAGAGGGAAGTGCGCTGCTGGATGCGACGCCGGAGCCGTTGGCAGTGGAGGGGAGACGGGTGATCTACCGGACTGTGCTGGATCATGACGGGGAGTTCCGGTTTCACTTCAGAAGGGGGCGATGAAGCGATGAAAAGAGTCATACTCTGGCTGGTGCTATTGGGAATACTAATGGTAGGGTTAACCGCCGGGCCCGATCTGTGGGCTGCGCCGGGGCAGAGCCCAGAGCGACAGACAGTGCCGACGCGAACGCCGAGGCCAAAGACGCCAGCACCGGCGAAACCCCCGCCAGCACCGACCAGCCCGCCGCCGACAGCCCAACCGACACCGACGCCGACGCCCACCCCCACCGTCATGGCGGAGGCTGTGCTGGCGACGTCGCCAGCGATGAGTTCTACCATCAAGACAGCCGCTTCCCTGACCACCACCAGCACAGAGACTCCAGCGACGGCCACCGAGGAGCCTACGCCGACGTCTACCCCGCCCACGCCGACTGTTCTCTCCACACCGGAGGAGACACCTTCTTTGCCCTCGCCTTCTCCCACCGCACTGACGCAGGTGGAGCCACCGGGTGGCACAGGGGGTGTCCCTCCTCTCTTTTGGGGAGGCGTGGGGCTGGTGGCCGTTGGCCTGACCCTGCTGCTGGTGTGGAGGCGACGTGCATAGAAGAACGAGTAACGCCCCACTCGTAAGTAAGGATGAATTGACAGCGAGGTTCGCACGGGGCGCCATCACGCATACTGGTGATGGTCTACAGCAAGGAGGGAGTATCATGATCGGTGCCAGAGGTTGGCGATGTGTGCTCATCGCGGTCGGCGTTATCGCTCTGTCCGTCGCTTTTGTGCTTCTTCTGGGGAGTCAGTCGCCAGCAGGAGCTGGAGCAGCGGTGCCTGCGGTCGCCAATTCTGATGGTGAGTCCTTCGTCTACCGATTCGATCCGGGCACATCATCTTTCGTGTTCACCTTTACTGTTCCAACCGACAATGCCAATCCCTGGGATGTGGTCGTCGTTTCCGGCGCTAGCCACGAGGAAGTCTGGTTCACGGAGGCGGGAGCGAACCGGATCGGCCGGCTGACTTATACCGATACGAACGACTATGCGTTCCAGCAGTACACACTTGCGGCGGGCAGCCGGCCTTTGAATCTGGTCTCGGGCGGAGGCTTCATCTGGTTCACGGAAGCAGGCGGAGATCGCATCGGGCGGCTAGATCCGACGACGGGGCAGATTGACGAATTTGAGGTGACGCCGGGCAGTTATCCCGCCGACCTGGATTACGCCGCGGATGGAAGTATCTGGTTCACGGAGATGATGGCAGACCAGATCGCCCGCCTGGTAATCACCTCCACCGACGATTATGCCGTCACGGAGTATTTCACCTCTTCGCTGAGCGGCGGCCGGCCTTACGGCATCGTAGTTGACGGGACGAGCGTCCACTTCGCACAGACGGTTGATGACCGGGTGATCCGCTTCACGCCTCCCGGCAGTTGGGTGCACATCCACAGCCTTGTTTCCGACATTCCGGACGAGCCGTATGCGCTGGTGCTGGATGGTTTGGGCAGGCTGTGGGGCACGGAACGTGCGGGGAACCGGGTCAGCCAGTTCGTCGTGTATGGCACGTTTCCACTCGTTGTTCCATATAGTCTAACGCCGGCCAACAGTCTGCCCACCAGCCTCGTGGCGGACGCCAACAACCATCTCTGGTTCACCCAGTGGCAGGCAGGCCAAATAGGACGCTTGATACCCGGCGGCCATCCCCAGAAGGACTACTTTCCAATGCCGCTGGCGGGCCTGACCCCCACGGGCATTGCAACGGACAGTGCTGGGAATATATGGGTGCTTGCCTCAAGGCCCTATCGCATTCGTCTGCCGGTGATTATGCGCTCCTGGAGGAGGTAGTACAATGAAGAACATCTTTGCAAGCCGGGCCTGGAGTATCATATTTTCTGCGACGGCTGGATTGGGGGCAGCGATCGCTCTGGGGCTGTCTGGTTCGGCACGTATTGCCGACGCATTGCCTGCGTCTCTGCATCCAGAGGTACATCGAGCCTCTGTGCTGGCCCCAACCAACGGGACCTACACTGCCTACGTCCCTTTCGTGTCCCGCTGCTGGGATACACGTATCCCCCCTTTCGGCATCCAGTTCTACAACACGCTGAATGCCAGCAACGGTCTGACCCAGGCGGTTGATGCCGGGGTGCGCTGGATTCGGGTGCCACTCTCGTGGGCGAGCATTGAGCCAACTAACACGACTCCTGAGAACTACAACTGGTCCGGTCTGGACTCGTCAGTGACGAACGCCGCGCAGGAAGGCACCGAGTTGATATTGACCATCGCGCACCAGCCTTCCTGGGCAGCACTCTACCGGATGGGTCCGGTGACAGACACGGCAGATTTGCTGGAGTTCGTCGGCGCCCTGGTCGAGCGTTACGATGGTGACGGCATAGACGATGCCTCCAGTTCACCCCAGGTGCGGTACTTCGAACTCTACAACGAGCCGGATAACGCCGACGTCGGCCTCGCCTTGCATGGGGGATGGGGCTACTGGGGACATAACGGGACAGGCTACGCGGAGTTGCTCCAGGCGCTCTATCCGGTGGTCAAGGCGGCTAGCCCCCAGGCCAATCTGGTCTTCGGCGGGCTTGCCCTGGACCGGTTCGAGGAGGAGGGCGGCCCCTTCGACTCCCAATTCCTCGATGACGTCCTGGCAGCCTGCCAGGGAGAAGCCTGCTTCGATGTGATGAACTTTCACTACTACCCTCTGTTCCGTTCCCAATGGGAACCCTACGGCACGGATATCATAGGTAAAGCCAACTATATGCGCGACCAACTGGTGTATTACGGTTTCACGGACCTGCCGATCATCTGCACTGAGACTACTTGGGGCAGTGGTGCTGCTTGGGGCAACGACGAGTTGCAAAGTCGTTACGCCGTCAAAGGGTATGTCCGCGGCATGGCAACGGGGCTGGAGATCATCGTATGGTACAAGATTGACGACCGAGGCGACGCGGGCCTACCCGGCCTTCTAGACAGCAACCTGCAGCCTAAGCCCTCCTACTGGGCCTTCCAGAGAATGGCTGCTATGTTGGAAAGGGCAGTTTATCAACGACCGCTTACGCTGGCGGAGACCGGCTCTGAGCAGATCGAGGGGTACGTGTTCCAGGTGTGTGGGCGGCGGCTGGACGTGGTCTGGACAGAGGATAACACGTTCTTCGATCCCGACGATGACCCCTCACTTCCGTTGACCGTGCAGGCCCAGACGTTACGCGTGGTGGATAAGTTTGGGAATGAGACGTGGCTCGACGACGAGGATGACGGCGTGGCTGACGGCCAGATCACCACCCTCGTGGGCGGCAGCCCTCTCTATTTGGAGTATAACCCATGAAGGAGTCTTACGCATGAAATCACGCAGCCTGCATTTGCCGGTAAGAGATGCTCTACCATTGATGGCTTGCGGCAAACCCGCGCGCCTCGCTCTGCACGTTTTCCTGGCTCTGGGGATCCTGACCCTTTCCGCCCTCTTCCTCGGCGACGACGCCGGAGCGTGGGGAGGGAAACCGGCTGTCGCTCATCCAGCGTCTGCCGCACGCTCCATGGCCCCGGCGCAGACCGGCAGCGATACCACCGGCTATCCCAACTGCCGCTTTGGGGTAGGACAGGCACACCACTCAGTGGCGTCCTATAACGCTTCCTCTCTCAACCTTGGCTGGTACCTGGATTGGCGAACTCAAACCAGCCCGCCACGGCCAGGGGGGATAGAGTACATCCAGGTGCTCCACACAAGCGATGGTGGGTACTCTCCTTCAGAAGCTGTCCTGGAGACTGTTATTGCAGCCAACCCAGGCGCGCTGTGGCTGGTGGGCAATGAACCGGATTGCATCTGGCAGAACAACACGCTGCCGCAGAACTACGCTCGGGTCTACCACGATGCCTACACGTTCATCAAGGCGCAAGACCCGACCGCGCGGGTGGCCGTAGGTGGCATCGTGCAACCGACGCCGTTGCGCATGGAGTATCTGGACATTGTGCTGGATGAATATGCCGCGCGCTACGGCGAACCTCTGCCGACAGATGCGTGGAACATTCACAGTTTCATCCTACGGGAGGAACATAACTCGTGGGGCTGTGAGATTCCACCTGGCATCGCCGCCGACCAAGGGATGCTCTACACGCTAGATGATACCGACAGCCTGGACATTTTTCAGCAACGCCTGGTGCAATTCCGCTATTGGATGCACGACCGAGGCTACCGAGATACACCTTTAATCATTAGCGAGTACGGCACGCTGCTGCCGTACTATGGTCCGCTGTACTATGACTCGGAGGGAAATCCTTTTGACGAGGCGCGGGCGCGGGATTTCATGTACGGCACCTTTGATTTCCTGCTCACGGCGAGCGACCCGGACCTGGGCTACCCGGCCGATGAGGATCGACTGGTGCAGCGCTGGCTGTGGTACAGCTTGGATGATACGGGTTACGGCGGTGCCTTGTTCGATCCCTTCACGCTGGCCTCAATGCAGTTGGGTGCCGACTTCGGTGCTTACACTGCGTCCATTTCACCTACACTGGACCTCTTCGCCGTGGACGTGGGACAGATAGGCCCCGTCCCTTATTCTCCGACGAGTACCGCTACCATCACCCTGCGGGCGCGTGTTTCCAACGTCGGCAACATCGCCATCACTCAGCCAGTCACTGTCCGCTTCCTGGACGGCGATGGGTATCAGATAGGTTCCGACCAGATTATCAGTGAGACGATTGCGGGCTGCGCTGAGGTGAAGGAAGTCACGATGGCTTGGTCGAACGTGACGCCCGGCGGTCACGTGGTGCGGGTTATCGTGGATCCTGGAGACGAGATGAGTGAAGGGAATGAGAATAACAACGAGGTGTATGGGGTAGTGTTGGTGGCGAAGGAGCAGGTCTTCTTCCCGTTGGTTACCCGTAAGGGACGATGGGGGGCAAGCAGTCAGGCGACGATGATGGCTATCCGATGCCGGAGGAGATGAGAGAGAACAACCCCAACGTGAGGTTTGGCTTTTCAAGCGGAGCGCGTTATCATAACAGCGCAGAGTCGCAGATGGCCTCGCGCTGTTTGGACGAATGAGCGCGTTCCGAGAGACTTGGGCCGTGAACGGTGAGGGGGAGGATATTACTGATTCTGGGGACGATGATAAACCGTAGGGATGCGCCTAGAGTATGCGTTGTCTTCTTAGGCGGAACGCTACTACGTCTGCTACACCTCGGATACCAGGGACTCTTCCTTGACGAAGCCTGGTCATGGGCCGCAGCCCAACTGTCCCCAACGCAGATTCTGTCATTGTCGCTCCGCGATCCTCATCCTCCCCTCTACTACCTCTTGCTAAAGGGGCTTCTCGTTGTTTTTCCCCCCACAGAAGCAGGGTTGCGGACTCTAAGTGCCTTGTGTTCCATAGCGGCTCTGGCAGTGATGTTAGTGTTTGTGACCCGTTGGTGGGATATTCGAGCCGCCGTGTATGCTGGATGGTTTGCGGCGCTGTCTTCCTTCGACATTTACTATGCTCAGGAAACGCGGATGTACACGCTTCTGGGATTCCTGTGGCTATTGGCTTATATCCTGCTGATTGAGGCCTTGCAAGGCCACTCCCGCCTCCTGATTGGTTGGGGCTTTGTGAACGCTATGATGGCCTGGACACACTTCTACGGTCTTCTGGCCGTTGCTGTTCACCTGATTTTTGCCCTGGGCCTTTGGGGATGGCATCACCTGCACCAGCGGTCCTCTCCCCTTTCCATCCGATGGGTAGGTGTAGGCGCTGCGCTGGCGATGTCTGGTACCCTGCCCATCATCTTCCTCCTCCGGGGCTACCGCCATGGCGGAGCCGGCGGTGCCTGGATCCCTCGGCCCGAAGACCTGCCTGCTCTTTTTGCTTTGTGGAGCGCGGGGTTGGCTGCCGCCCGCACATACTTTTTGGACAGCCCCCATCTAATATGGCCATCGCTCACAACGCTCTCCCTTTGGACATGGGTTCTTGTAGGAACTCTTGTAAGCGGGGGGTTCGCCGCCTGGGGGTTCTTGCAGGGGTGGAAATCGGGTAACACGCATCGTTGGGGGGCTCTACTGGCCCTTTTGCTGGCACTTGCACCGGTGGCTGTTGCGTTTGGCTACGCGACCATGTGGAACCACCGGATGTAGGCCTTCAAGCCGTTTCTGGGCGCAGCCTACCTGTTCTACATGTGGAGCGGGGTAGGGCTTAGCCGCATACCGTGTGTCCATATCCGCCGGGGGGCTGCCGCTGCTGCATTGGCAGTGTCGCTAGTCTCCCTGATACCCTACCATACAGCCTGGCAAAAGACCGATGCCGCTATAGCCTTCCGCTCTCTCCCGCCACCAGGGGAGCAAGGAGCGGTGCTGCTGGATCGCGCCTACGCGGCGCCAGTGGCCTTCTATTACCTCGGCTCCGATGCCAAAGTATGGGGCTTGAAAGCCAATGAAGGGAGCGACTTTGCGCTGGTTCAAATCTCCTACAACGGTTCTTTGCCAGAGAATTTCCAGCCTGCGGACTGTAGCGTCCCAGCATTTCAAGGAGTAACCAATGTGTGGATATATGGTCCCACCGAACGAATCCGAAAGGAGCAAGAACGCTGGCCCTCCTGTCTCACTGAAAAATCCCTGTGGGTATTTGAAAACTGCAAATGGACTTCTCTCAGTCATTGAACATAAACAGAATCGGAGACGTCGGAGGGATGAAGTGGCATAGGTGGTGGCTGCTCCTCTACGGGGGGCTGGTGGTCGGCGTTACTTTTGCTGCCTTCCACCATTGGGCCTACGACGATCCCTTCATCACCTTCCGCTACGCCGAAAACCTTCGCTCCAGCCTGGGTTTCGTCTACAATCCGGGCGAGCGTGTGTTGAGCACCACTACCCCTCTTTACACCCTCCTGCTGGCCGGGCTGGGCTACCTCTGGTCGGATCTACCTCACCTGAGTAATCTGATCAGTGCCCTCAGTCTGGCACTGAGTGGGGTTTTCCTCTACCTGATCGGCCAACGGTGGGGGGAACCTGCGGCTGGACTGGTCACGGCGGCGTTATTTCCCTTCTTCCCCCTAATGGCCACCACTTTTGGTGCCGAGACCTGTTTCTACGTCATGCTGATCTTGGGGGCGTTTGTCCTCTACGCAAGGGAGCGGCACCTGGAGGCTATGGCTCTGGCTGCCCTGGCCACCTTAACTCGTGCCGACGGAGCGCTAGTGGCAGTAATGTTGGGAATGGCCTTCTTTGTCACCCATCGCCGGATTCCCTGGCGACCGTTGCTCCTGTTCGTGCTTCTGATTGCCCCCTGGTATCTCTTCTCCTGGGGCTACTTCGGCTCCCCTTTCCCTGTCACCTTGACCGCCAAGCAGCACCAGGCGCAGATGGCCATCAGCGAGAGTTTCGCCCAGGGGTTCCTGCGTCTGCTGAGGGGGTATGCCCGTCAGCCCCTTTACTGGTTGCACGGCATTCTGGCACTTCTGGGCATAGGGTACGCCATCTTCAGGAATCGACGATGGCTTCCTTTTCTCTCCTGGGGCGTTCTCTACTTTGTCTCATACACCCTCCTGGGGGTCAGCCGCTACTTCTGGTACTACGTTCCATTGGTCCCCGTCGCTCTGGCTGCGGTCGGGCTGGGAGTGGCGGCTATAAAGCGTTGCCTTCCTTCCCCACTGATCCGGGGATGGCGAGGTGTTGGCTTACTCATCCTATTGCTGGCCCTTCTTCTTTGGCCTCAGGGAAAAGGACTGCGATATATGCACGACCACCCCGACCGGCGGGCGGGTATCTATCGGGAGATAGGCATGTGGCTGGCTGAGAACACCCCGCCTGAAGCCAGCGTGGGCACGTTGGAGGTGGGCATCATCGGCTATTACGCCCATCGGTGGATGGTTGACTTTGCCGGCCTGATTCAGCCGGATGTGGCCCTACAGATGGGCCAAGAGACCACTTACCAGGACACAGCTCTTTGGTCGGCGTGGCGATACCATCCTGACTACCTGGTACTGAATTCTGACTGGTTCCCCGGATTGATGCACGACGTCGTATCGAAGCGCTGTGCTCCCTTACAAACCTTTGTCAAGGAGGAATACGCGGGCGAATTGGTTGTCTATGAATGCAATTGGACAAGATAGTCTAGTATGATGTGCCTGGTGTTCCTCTACACCCGGCCCAGCTGGACAGTGGCAACAGGTTGCTGCTGGTAGAGGCGTGAGAGGATGATATCGGCGTGAGGCTTGGCTTTTCAATCAGGGTGTGTTATCATGCAACGCGGAGTCACCTGTGACTCCGCGTTGTTTGGATGAACTGAAGAATACTCGTAGTGATTAGAGTCGCTCAGGGAGACAAGCCAGTCGAGGAGGGCAGTGAGAGCCGCCATTCGCTTTAAGTGCGTTTCCAAGAGGTTCAACCTTCACCACGAGCGTCCTCGGTCCTTTCAGGAACTGGCCGTCAACCTGCTCCGGCGCAATGACAGCTCCCGTGAGGAGTTCTGGGCCCTACGGGACGTTAGTTTTGAAGTTGCGCCGGGAGAAACGGTAGGCCTCACCGGGCCCAACGGTGCAGGGAAGAGCACGGCGCTCAAACTCATCTCCCGCATCATCGAGCCCACGTCGGGGCAGATCGAGGTCAACGGACGGGTGGGTGCACTATTGGAACTGGGGGCCGGCTTCCACCCGGACCTGACAGGCCGGGAGAACATCTACTTGAATGGCTCCATTTTGGGGCTGAGCCGGGCTCAGATCCAGCAGAAACTGGACGAGATCATCGCCTTCGCGGAACTGGAGCGTTTCATTGACGTGCCGGTGAAGCACTACTCGTCGGGGATGTACGTGCGGCTGGGGTTCTCCGTGGCAGTGCACACCGACCCGGAGATCCTGCTGGTGGACGAGGTGCTGGCGGTGGGGGATCAGAACTTCCAGCACAAGTGTCTCGAGCGCATCGTGGAGTTGCAGCAACGGGGCACCACGATATGCTTCGTATCGCACAACCTGGGGGCAGTTCGCCGTCTGTGCTCTCACGCCATCTGGCTCGATGATGGCATAGTTCAGGCTGCGGGTGACGTTGATGACACCATTGCGGCATATCTGCGCCACGCAGCGGCTGAAGAAGATGCCCGCATGACAGCCACAGCGTCTAGGGAAGCTCAGAAAGCAAAAACCGGGTGGGGTACCGGGGATGTAGAAATCGTGGCCGTCTCCTTCCTCGATGCGGCCGGAAGAGAACGGAGCGTGTTCCGGGTGGGGGAACCGTGGGTGGTGCGATTGCACTATCGAGCCCACAGGCGGATCGAGCGACCCGTCTTTGGGTTGGCCATCCATCGGAACGATGGCCTGCACGTGTGTGGTCCCAACACCCAGTTTGCAGGTCTGGACATCCCTTTTATCGAGGGCGAAGGGGCTATCCTGTACCACGTGGATCGTCTTCCACTGCTGGAAGGCACATATCTCCTGTCGGTGTCGGCCCACAACCAGGCAGATACGGTGATGTACGACTACCACGATCGTCTCTATACCTTCAAAGTGCGCCAAGTTAGGAAAGGTGAACGGTACGGACTGATGAACTTGGAGGGAGAGTGGGAATGGAACGACGGGGGGACGCGGTGAGCGGGCACACCTCCGTGTTGATCATCAGCCACGACATAGTGGGCCCACGGATGGCCGGGCCGGGCATCCGTTACTGGGAACTGGGCCGGGTGCTATCTCAGTATTTCCAGGTCACGCTGGCTGTTCCTGGAGAGCCTCACCTGCCCACCGACGATGCCCTTATGTGGCCTTATGAATTTGGTCAATGGGACTCTTTGGCTCCAGCGGTGGAACGGGCGGAGGCCATCTTATTGTGTGGGGATGTGCTGGCCTGGTTCCCGATGTTGCAAGAGGCTGGCCTTCCCCTGATCGTAGATGGCTACGATCCGCACCCGCTAGAGACGCTGGAGCTATTCGCCGGAGCACCTGAGCAAGAGCAGAGACATCAAGAGCGGGAGCGTATCTTGCAGATGCAGTGCCGGGCTGGCGATTTCTTCATCTGCGCCAGCGAACGGCAGCGGGATTGGTGGTTGGGGTTGCTGGAGGCAGCCGGGCGAATCAACGTCTACACCTACGGTGAAGACCCATCGCTGCGGCGGCTGGTGGACGTGGTGCCGTTTGGCCTGCCCTCATCGCCGCCGCGTCACACGCGGCAGGTACTCAAGGGGGTATGGCCAGGCATCGGGCCAGAGGACAAGGTGGTGCTGTGGGGCGGGGGGCTGTGGCAGTGGCTCGATCCTCTCACGGCCATCCGGGCGATGGCACGGGTTCAGGAACGCCGGGCCGACGTGAAACTGGTCTTCCCCGGCACCCGCCATCCCAACACAGCGGCCGTCCCTGACATGCCGATGCATCAGGCTGCTGTCCGGCTGGCCGAGGAACTGGGACTCCTGAACCGGTGCGTATTGTTTGGCGACTGGGTGCCCTACGAGGAGTGGCCCACCTACTTGATGGAGTCGGATGTAGGTCTTTCGTTGCACTTTGACACCATTGAGGCCCGCCTGGCCTTCCGCAGTCGGGTACTGGACTACGTATGGGCCGGGTTGCCGATGGTCGTCACACGCGGTGATTCAACCAGCGAACTGATCAAACAACACCGCCTGGGGACGGTGGTGGGTTACCAAGATGTAAAAGGTGTGGCGGAGGCAATCCTGACACTGCTAGACACTCCACCACAAACATTCTACAACCGCTTCGCTGAGGCTCGGTCGGCGCTGACCTGGGAGAAGGCCACCGCCCCCCTGGTGGCATTCTGCCGTCATCCTCGTCACGCGCCCGACAGGCTCGCTAGAGAGAAACCATCGGGGAGTCTGACTACTGAGACGTTGTATGAGAAGATCAAGGAGCAGGAACAAGAACTTGAGAGATTGCGCGCGCTGGTGGCTGGCTATGAAAACGGTAGCTTCATTCGGCTGATGCGCCGACTTCATTGTCTGAGGGAATGGGTGGGATGGCTCTGACAAAGATGGGCCGCTCTGCTACAGCAGTGGCACAAGAAGGCAAAGGGAGATATGCAATGAGTATACCACCTAACGCATCGGTGATTGTCTTGGCCTGGAACGGCATAGAGTACCTGGACGCCTGCCTGAACGCTGTGCTAGCCCAAGACTATGCTAGCTTTGAGGTCATCGTGGTGGACAACGGCTCGACCGACGGCTCGGCTGACCTGGTGGCTGAGCATTTCCCTCAAGTCCAGTTGATCCGCAACGAACGCAACCTGGGCTTTGCTGCGGGCAACAACGTCGGTCTGCGAGCAGCCACGGGCGACGTGCTGGTGTTGCTCAATCAGGACACAGAGGTACGGCCAGGATGGTTGGCGGCGCTAGTAGATACCTTCCGGGACGAGACGGTGGGGGTCGCTGGATGCAAGACCCTGTATCCTAACGGCACTATTCAGCACGGAGGAGGGTTCATCAAAGACGCACGGGGGTATGCGGAGCACTATGGCTGGCACGAGGTGGACGAGGGCCAATGTGATAGGCCGCGCGACGTGGAGTTTGTGACAGGTGCGGCATTGGCGATCAGCCGACTGGCGATGGCCCGCATTGGAGTGCTGGACGAGAGCTTTTACCCAGCCTACTACGAGGACACTGACTGGTGTTTCCGGGCACGGGAGGCGGGCTATAAGGTGCGGTACGTGCCTGGTGCGGTCTCACTGCATCACGAATCGGCCTCGATCAGTCGCGCGGTCTACGATCACACACTGGTGTTTCATCGCAATCGGCTTCGTTTTCTCCTCAAGCACCACTCCCCTGAAGAGATGACGGAAGACTTCGCTTCAGCAGAGAAGGCCTGGATCACCTCCCTCTCCCCCTGCGACGAACTCACTGCCCTGCGCCGGGCGTATATGGAGAACCTGCTGGCATTGCCTGAGCTGCTGGGTTGGAGACAGCGATACTTGGGCGTCTCTAAGGAAGGAAGCCAGCATGAGATTCACAAACTGACTGCGCTGCTGCTCGCATTGCGGGCGACCTGCCTGATACCCCATTTCCCACTGTCAACTGAGCAACTTGCGCTCGACGCCGAGCCGGATGCGGGAGAAGAGAGACACCCTCGGCAGCAAACGCGAGCAGGCGAGTACAAGCAGTTGCTCCACGATCTTTGCCAATGTCACATGCTCCAGCCGCAGCCGTTTCGCTCGGACAAACCGCTGCTTGGCCCGGCTATTGCCTTCTTTCGGGAACAGTGGAACAACGTAGCGGCCCGCTGGTATATTCAACCCCTGCTGCAACAGCAGGCTGAGTTTAACACGACAGTCGTCTCACTCCTGGAGTCGTACTTGAGCGTAAATAGCCGCGAGGTGGTTGAGAACACCCGCGAGATCAACACACTTCTCGAACAGGTGTTGGAAATGCGACAGGAGTTAGGGGCCTGGCGTCCCAAGTTGGAGACCCACCTGAGTGAACGGGACGATTGAGGCAACACGTCGGTGGCTACGTGACCACCCACTATAGTCACCAGCAGGCGTATTCGCGCGCGTGACCCTGTGAAAGGCAAAAAATGGAGATCCACCAAATCGTCCCGATCCTGTTGACCAAGGATGCGATAGGCAACCAGGCCCTGGCAATGCAAGTCTCGCTGCACGACTGGGGATATAAATCGCTAATATACACTGTACAAGGGCCTGTTGAGCTGACGGATAGGTGGCATAGGTATCAGGAGTACAAAAGTCGTCCAGATAACGTGCTCATTTATCACTATGGGGTCAGTTCCCAGCCTATCACTGAGTTCGTGCGCTCCCTCCCGGATCGTGTGGTTGTGTATTATCATAACGTGACGCCGGCTCACTATTTTGAGGCTATCAACCCTGCGGCAGCCCTGGTGCTTGCCCGCTCTAGAGAGGAGTTGGCTTCTCTCAGAGATTTCGCTCCCAGTGCGCTGGCTGCATCGGAGTACAACCGCCGCGAGCTGCTGGAGATGGGTTTTCGAGACGTGACGGTGATCCCACCGATTCTGGGATTCTCTCAGCTTGATATTCCACCGGATGACACGGTGATGCGGAGGTATGGCGATGGTCGTGTCAATATATTGTTTGTGGGACGAATCGCGCCTAACAAACGGCCGGACGATTTGATTCGTATGTTCGCCTACTACGAGCGATGGATTGATCCGCACGCGCGTCTGATCCTTGTGGGCTCATCCAATGGAACTGAGGTGTACGAGTATTGGCTCAAGCAGTTGACCAGGCAGCTAGGCGTCCGCAATGTGGTGTGGGCGGGCCCAGTCTCTCAGGCAGAACTGGCGGCCTACTATAAGACGGCCTCGATTTTCGTGTGTATGAGCGAGCACGAGGGGTTTGGCGTCCCGCTGCTGGAAGCGATGTACTGCGATGTTCCCGTGATTGCCTACAAGGCAGCGGCCGTCCCCGACACGCTTGGTACAGCGGGCATTTTGTTGCGTGAGAAACGCTACGAAATAGTGGCCGAATTGGTTGACATCGTTGTCCATAACCGAGGACTGCGAGAGCGCATACTTGCTCAGCAGCAGCAGCGCTTGTCTGAGTTGACACCTGAGCGTGTTCGCCATGCGTTTCACCATTGGGTGGACCAGATTCCGTGTCAGTGTGATTCCAAGTAGAAGAGAGGGGCTCACTATGTTGTCTCAGTTCAAGAAGGAGATTCCCATTCAAGGCCTGCGTGCGTACCTGAGCCGTTGGACGATTGTTTCCAATGTGAGCTATGAGATAGAGGCCGAACTAGAGTCCTCGTTAGAACAACTGCGCATCACTTTGGAACTCTTGACCGCGGGGACTGGCCGCGTGCTGCAAGTCGGGGCAGCACCCTACTTTCTTACGCTATTGCTGCGTGAGTTTGGCAACTATGAGATGGAGTTGATCAATTACTTCCACTGTGCCGGTGAAAACGTAGAGACTGTATTCAAGCAATGCATCAAGGATCGGCAGACCGGTGAAGAGCTCTACCTAAACTATCGGTCCTTTGACATCGAGCGGCAGCCATTTCCCTACGAGGACGAATCATTTGACGGTGTGATAATGTGTGATGTGTTGCAGCGACTGATACGGGATCCTGTGGCCGTGCTGGCTGAAGTCTACCGCATGTTGAAGCCTGGGGGGTGGATGTTGTTGACTACTCCAAATGCCGCATACTACGAGAACATCGTGAAGGTATGGCTGGCCCGCAACACTGCCCACCCCTATAGCAACCAGGAGCCGTGTGACCGGGACAATCGCCAGTATACGCTTCCCGAGGTCCAAGCACTGTTCCGAACGGTAAACGGCCTGGTTATTGACAGTCTGGAGGCCCGGGCGATTCATCGAGATCGGCCCCGTGACTGGCGCAGTCGAGTTGTTCGCTTGGTGAAGCCGTCTCGTTTCCACGAGGAGGAGTTGTTCTGTGTAGCGCACAAAGAAGGGCTGTTCCACTCCGCCCGACCGGCATGGCTGTATAGAACTTACGCTGTGCCACGCCTGCCCGAACAGAAACCGCTGGCCGAATCTATTTTTTCATTACCCGACATTAGGAATCAGAAACCAGGTTTTTCACCTGATAAGGCCTTTTGGACGCTACAGAACGCCCCAAAGGCGACATTGGCTTGGTTCAGACGACAAAAAACCTGGCTTTTCTCCAGGTGTGGGGTAGTGAAATCTGTTTTGAGGTTGCCGAGCAGTCCCATTGGCCCCAGCCGATTCTCTCGCAGGGTATGCAAAATATGCGATGAGGCCGACTGGCAGGGGGAGGAATGGCTCAGCCTGCTGGACGCGATGGGAATTGAGTACACGCGTGAGCAGATCCACCGCAAGGCGTGGGAGTGGGCTCAGGGGCTATATGCCCTTCAGCATCTCGGGTTGCTACGGGAGGATGCTACGGCTATAGGCGTAGGGGTTGGTATTGAACAGATCATGTTTTATCTGACCAATCATATCCAGATGGTCTACGCTACGGATATCTATGGCGAAGGTGGATTTGTCAATGAAACCGCTTACGCTGACATGCTTACGTCCCCAGAGCGTTACGCTCAGATCCCATTCCGCAGAGATCACCTCACAGTGATGTATATGGATGGGTGCAGCCTCGAGTTTCCTGATAATCATTTCGATTTTGCCTTTTCTTTCTCCTCGATTGAACACTTTGGCGGTCACGAGGCTGCTGCGCAATCCGTCAAGGAGATGGGCAGAGTGGTCAAGCCAGGAGGCGCCGTGGTTATTACGACCGAAGTAATTCTGAACGGCGTACCTCACAACGAGTTCTTCCTACCCGAGGAGTTGGACAGGTATTTGGTCCAGGCCAGCGGCCTGCGGTTAATTGAGGATATTGACTACACTATCTCACCCCTGACGCTCAAGTATCCGGTAGATTTTGGACATCCAAGCTGTCGCACAGCCATCCCGCACGTCCTCTGCAAATCCAGGAATATGTACTGGACGTCAGTTTGTCTAGTGATGGAGAAGCCGGCTGAGGGATGAGTGGTTCGCGTTTCAGCGTGTTCGGACTTGAGAGCCGAGCGAAGAGGACGTCTGCTGGCAAGACCATTCTCGACGCGGCAAGAGGAGCATCATAGTGAGAGATAGCAATCTGCGTGACATGCTTGAAATCAGAGACAACGGGATTGATGCTCAGGAGGTCCTGTCCGACATATTGGCCAACATGCGTGCACGTCGTGAGCGGGCGGGGACTCGGTGCGTTGACCTTGACGCCTTCGTGGATAGTCTCTATCAGGACACAGCGGCACGTTTCGAACCTTGGACACAGTACCATCTATACGGGGCCAACGCAGGCTACGACAAGATCGCGGTGTCCCTATCGCTCACGCCTCCTCCAAAAGTCCCCATTTTGGGCTCGCTCTGGCAGCGCGTACGTGTGGCTGTGCATAACCTGATCATCTTCTACGTCAATATGCTGGCCTATAGACAGATCGAGTTCAACAAACATATCCTCCTGGCAGTGAACAAAGTAGCAGAGAGGGAAGAAGGAGAACACCTCACAGCAGATGAACTCGACTATATGCGGCAAGAAATCACCAAACTGCACGAGGAGGTCGAGCGACTCAAGGAGCGCCTCGCCGCAGATAATCAGAGACCTTGACGATAGATCCCCGATCGTATCTATATCTGCTCGTTGCCACCCTCCCCGCTATCCCGAGCGGTACATATCTTGCACAGTGGTCGCTGCCTCGAAGGAACTTGGTACGATTTTCCTATTGTTCTCTGGATAATTCTTGTCTATAATGGGTAGAGAGCCTAATTGCACTGATGTAGACGCAGTTTCTGGTAAAGGGACGTGTGAGATGGGATACAGATTGAGGACTGCAATATTGAAGGGAATGTCATCTTTAGGGCTTGTGATTCTCCTGGGGATTATGCTGAATGCCCCCGGTCGGCAGTGCGCTGTTTCTCGAGCGTCTGTACTTGACCAGGTTTCCCTGGGAGGACAGCGGATCCTCAACTCCGGTCTGGCTACCGCCGACTTTGATGGGGATGGCCTGAAGGAGATCGTGGCTGCTGCGCGAAACGGGGTGCTCTACGTCTTGCGGTACGATGGCGCATCTTGGAGCATCTACTGGAGCCGCGAGCTGTGGGTAGATATCAACGCGGCTGGAGTCCCTAACCCAACGACGGACTCGCGGATGGACTCTACCCCAGTAGTGGCCGACCTCGACGGTAATGACAGCCTCGAGATTGTGGTCAGCGTGGGAGGAGACCCATTCTTTCACAAGAATGGTGCGGTGATCGCGTACACCTATGTCGGTGGCAGCACAGTGTTTACCCTGGCTTCCGGCTGGCCGCAACTGAGTTACGACGAGACAGGCAGCGAATCGGGGAGCAGCTATCCTGATGGCTACACCGACGGCTTCTTCTCGACGCCTGCGCTGGGAGACCTGGACGGCGATGGTGACCTGGAGATCGTGGTCGAAGGGTTTGACCGTCGCATCCACGCCTGGCACCACACGGGCGCAGCGGTGGAGGGCTGGCCGATTGACCGAGATAAGTGTCTTTTGCGCGGCGGCTGGTCTTCGCCAGCACTGGGCGACATTGATGGAGATGGGTTGCCGGAGGTGGTCGTTGGTACCGATAGTCCGCCCTGGGATTGCGTAGGGCAACCAGACTATAGCAAGGGCACGGTCTGGGCAATCAATGGGGACGGCAGCACAATACCAGGGTGGCCTGTCGAGACTCAGCAGAACGTGTTTTCTTCTCCAGCAATCGGGGATATTGACGGCGATGGCTGGCTGGACGTCGTCGTGGGCACCGGCGGATATATCCCTGGGGCCGGACACGAGGTGTACGCCTGGGACCACAACGGTCACCCGCTTCCAGGGTGGCCACGACCGACGGCCGGGATCATGACGGCCTCGCCAGCGATGGGCGATCTGGATGGGGATGGTGACCTGGAGGTTGTGATCGGATGTGGCAGAGAAAGCGATACCGGTTGCACGTTGCTCTACGCCTGGCATGGCAATGGAGAGTCAGTGAACGGCTTTCCAATGAGTCCGGAGGTAACTCTTCCCTGGCCTAGTCAAGACCACGGTCCATTACCCTATACGCCGATCCTGGCAGACTACGACGGCGACGGACAGGTTGAGATTCTGGTGGTCGTGTGGACAGGGAGTGGCGTGACCATTGTTGAGCCTGACGGGGTTCAGAATGCCGACAAGAGCCACTATACGCAGCACTTTCTCGCCTCTGCTCCTGTGGTAGACGACGTTGATAACGACGGCATGGTTGAGCTGCTCATAGGAGGAGCAGACGCTGCAGGGTACGGCATGGTGTACGTCTGGCACGAACAAGGGGCGACCTATGGTCGTCATCCCTGGCCTATGTTCCACCACGACGTGCAGCGCACTGGCAACGTCTACTTTGGTGACGCGACTCCGCCGCAAAATCCCAGCGTCACCAGCCCCACCCACACTCCCGGCGCGTGGTCGAACAACAACGTTGTGCAGATGTCTTGGTCTGGTGGCAGCGACGACGAGAGTGGACTCAGGGGCTACTTCTACGTCTGGGATACCTCCCCTTCCACGGAGCCTGGCTGGGGCTCTCAGTTTGCATCGTTCACGCTGAACAGCCTCACCAGTGACCCGCTGACCGATGGCTTGGAATGGTACTTTCACCTGCGTGCAGTGGACCTGGCGGGAAATCTGGCCACCGATACAGTGCACCTGGGGCCCTTCCAGATCGACGCCGTCCCGCCTGTCTCGCGGGTCACCGCTCCGCCGTGCGACGTGTTGTCTGCAACAGTCTCTTGGGAAGGCTGGGACGACGAAGCCGGCATCGCCAGCTACGACATTGAGGTGCGCGACGGGACCGGTGGGGTGTGGATGGCCTGGATGAGCGGGACCACCGCCGTCTCCGGCAGGTATGGTTATGGTATCCCTGGGCACACTTACTACTTTCGCTCCCGTGCCCGCGACGCGGCCGGTAATCTAGAAGCAGTACACGCCAGTGCTGACGCCCATACGCGAGTGACGCACTATGGGTTTTCGGGCGTAGTGCGCAACACCCTGGAGCAGCCCATCTTCAATGCCCTGATTGAGGCCACGCCTGCCACGCCGTTGGTGACGCGCACTGGAATAGATGGCCGCTACCTGCTGTGCTACGACACTCCAGGCACGTATGCGCTCACTGCATCCCGTTCCGGCTTTGGTTCGCTTCCCGCTATGCAACACCTCTCGGGCACTGTAGAGAGCCTGGACTTTTACTTACCGCCGGCCGATGATGTGCTGATCAACGGACAGTTCGAGTCAGGCGATCTGAGCGGTTGGTCGGTGTCCAGGCCTGGTGTAGCCACAGTAACGGACACCGCCCACACGGGATATCACGCAGCGCAATTGAGCAGCGCGGACGGCGCGATGGCCGGGTCGGCCGCGTTGAGCCAGACCGTCGTCCTCTCGGAAGCGCTGCACGATCCGGCGCTCTCGCTGATATATCGCATCGGTGGTAACGGCACGCTATTGCTCAGTAACCCCGCGTGGGTTGCCGTACAGGGGCTTACCCAGACATTGACTCATATATTACCTGCGTCTGCGACGACCTGGTCGCACGTCTGGATGGATTTGAGCATATTGCAGGGGCAGGCCGTGACGGTCGTGCTGCACTTGGACAGTCCACCTCAGGGTAGCGGGTGGCTGGTCGTGGATGAGGCTAGCCTGGGCACGGTTGTGCCAGGGGTGAGGCGAGTCCACCTGCCGGTTGTGTCGCGTCAGTACTGATCGGAAAGGCACAGGGGACGTTGGCGTGGGAGAGAGGAAGAATGAGTGATGACTGGCTCGATATTCCAGACGCAAATATCAACGCAGAAGAGATCATGGAGCGGGTACGTGCAAGAATCGCACGCCGTAGCGGTGCTTCATTGACTTCATCGTCTGATGAAGAGGGCGAAAGCCCGGTAGCTGTCGCCGAGGCTCTTTGGCAGGAAATGCTTGGGGATACAGCAGATAGATCCGCCTCAGGTAACCATATCCCGGTGCAGCAGCGCGACTGCGACATTGTGCCACGCTACTACGTGATTGATTGGCGGATACCGATTCTGGGCCCGATTCACGCGCTGGTGCGGCGCATCATCAACGCGGAGATCCGCCGTTACTTGCTCCCTTCGCTGGAGAAGCAATCACACTTCAACCGGCGGATGCTGCGAATACTGGATGGGCTGGCCGAGGAGAATGGGCGTCTGCGGCGAGAGATCGAGGAACTTCGAGGAACACAGGAATAGAAGAACTATAGCTGTGCAGGTGCATCAGTTTTATCCCACTGTATCCTACGGAGACGCAGCCAGCAACCAGATTCTGAGTCTGCAGCGCCTATTACGGCGCATGGGGTACCGCGGCGAGGTATTCTGTGAGCATTTACCCCTTCTCTTCGAGGGACGCGCGCGGCAGATTACGCAGTATGCACGCTATTCGTCGCCCGCGAATATATTGCTGCTGCACTTTTCTATGGGTTACTCCGCTGAGGTGCTGTCTTGGTTGGAGCAGGTGCCAGATCGCAAGGTGGTAATCTATCACAACATCACGCCCCACGCCTACTTTGCCGGCATCAATGAACTCTATTTCGAAGCCGCGCAGTCAGGACGCAAGCAACTGGATCGTCTGAGAGCATTGGCCGAAGCGGGATGGGGAGACTCGACGTTCAACTGCCAGGAACTGGCGGAGCGGGGCTGGACTCATCTGGGAGTTCTGCCCATCATCTTCGACCCGAGGCATTATGCAGTCCGTCCAGACCGGAAGGTGCTAAAGCGCTGGCAAGGCGGTGTCAATGTTCTGTTCGTGGGACGGGTTGCTCCTAACAAGCGGTTTGAGGATTTAATCCTGACCTTCTACTATCTCAAAAGATTCGTGCGACCAGATGCCCGTCTCTTGCTGGTCGGGTCAGTACAAAAGATGGAGTCTTACCTTGAGTTTCTGCAGGCGCTGATAATACGATTGGGCTTGTCGGATGTCGTGTTCACCGGACACGTGAGCACTTCACAACTGGTAGCATACTATCAATGTGCCAGTGTCTACCTCAGCATGAGCGAGCACGAGGGGTTCGGTGCGCCACTGCTGGAGAGTATGCACTTCGAGGTGCCTATTGTCGCCTACAAGGCAGCCGCTGTACCCGAGACGCTGGGTGGCAGCGGCGTTTCAGTGACGGTCAAGGACTATGCCGCGGTGGCGGAATTGGTCGGGTTGCTAGTCGAAGATGAAAGCTTGCGAGCCCAGATCGTCGCCCGGCAACGTGAGCGACTGCGTGACTTTCTACCGGAAAAGATAGAGGAACGACTGGTGAAACGACTACACGACCTCGGGATGTGAGCAAGCGACGCTGGTGCGAAAACAGAGCCTCCCCTTGGAATCACCCTGCTCCTGCTGCTGGCTTGGTCGATGCACTGGCGCGGGGCTCTATATCACCTCCTCAAGTCCGGCTTGTGGGAGATCGCTTCAACGTACACCGCACGCACGCGGTTGGCCACAATCTTCCAGGTATGGTTCTCCAGCACCTTCCTCCGCCCTGCCCCACCCATCTGCGCCCGCCGTTGCGGATTCGCCAGCAACTCCACGATGGCCCGCGCCAGGTCGCCAGCGTCCTGATACGCAGCCAGCAGGCCGTCGCGTCCCTCGTCAATGACTGATGGAATGGCCCCAATGCGGGCGCCGACAACCGGCTTGCCACAGGCCCAGGCCTCAAGAAAGGCAATGCCAAACGATTCCTGACCGGACGGCAGGACGAAGATGTCGCAGGCTGCCAGCAGGTTGGGCTTTTCTTCTTCTGGAAAGTCGCTGACCACGGTGACGTGAGTCTGCTGTTCTGACGGAAAAGCGTTGATTATCTCTTCAATCTGACGGGAATACAGCGTTCGTGCACCCGCGATCAGTAGTCGGGCGTCGGGGCGCACGGCCCACACCTGCCGCATGGCCTCCAACAGGACGTTGGGACGCTTGCGTGCAGTTTGTTTCGCCACCAGAGCCACCACCGGATCACCCCCCCAGCCGTACTGCCTTCTTATCACCGCGCCATCGGCTTTGGCAAAGGCGCCGACATCCACGCCTGGCCCGATAACCGTTATCTTGTCCGCCCGAATGTCGCGCTCAATCAAGTAGTCGCGCTCAAAGGGCGTGAGGGCAATGTAAGCGTCGGCCCGCTGAATCGCCCGGTAAATCATCTTCCGCTCGTAGCCCCACGTATCGGCCGTATGAATTGCACCCAGAAAGACGATGGGGATTCCGGCACGCCGGGCCCCTGCCAGCGCATAATACATGTGCAGAAGGGGAAAAGCGGTGGCGAACACGACGTCGGCCCCGCTGCCAGCGACCGCCTGGGTCATTCCGAAGATCAACGGGCCGTTGTAGATGGTGCGTAGCCAATCGTTGTAGGGGAGGTGCACTCTGTACGCGACACCGGCAATCAGCATGCGCAGCGTGTTCAGGCGGTTGAACACGGCAAAGCGGCGCACCGTCACTCCGTTGATTTCCTCCGTTCCGGCGGGCATCGCAGGCACGTCAGAGCGCCAAAAGTGTTCCAAGTTAGAGGCAACTGTGGTGAACACAGTCACCTCGTCGTGGTAACGCGAGACCAAAACCTCGGAAAGGTTTTTCGTCAGCCACTGAGCGCCCCCTGCGGAGGGGGGATAGCCGTGAACTATGTGGAGAATTTTCATTGGCCCGGAACTTTTGCACGCCTGGGGCGCATATAGAAGTTACGTAAGAGGGGGTCTAGCGCCGGCCGAGTAGGAGTGAAACGACGTATTGAGGCCAAGCGGGTTGCCTGTAGAGCCGCTCGCTTGGTCTCGATACGCTTTGCTACTCAACCGGCGCTCGCTCCCCCAACATCTACATGCGCCCTATGCCTGATTTGGGACACTATGAGGACAAGTACCAGAGTCGCTATGGTGAGCAGACTGGTCGCCGCCCCAATCCGGAAACCAAGCGGCTCGTACATAAACTCGATCTGGTGAGCGCCGGCCGGCACGACGACAGCGCGGAAAGCATGATCGGCGACGTACACCGAAACGGGACGTCCGTCCAGCAGGGCTTTCCAGCCCGGCGCATACGTGTCGGTCAGGACAAGCAGACCGGCAGCGGGGGTCTCAACCTTTAACCTGACCCGGTTGGGCTGGTAGTCAACGATTTGGACGGCGGCAGCAGAAGCAGGAACCTCCGGCGGCTCCGTCCAGCCTGCGGGCGCCTCCTCCAGCACGACCCTCCCGCGAAAATCAAAGGCGCTGTCCGTCACGTGCTCCAGAGATTGAGCAGCATCGTCCACGACTTGAGCGCGGTAAACGACAAAGGCCCGCTCCAGCACGTCCCGGTTGCGATAAACTTTCACGCTCCCCGCATTCTCGTAGGCCAACTCCCACTTTCCATCGAGCTCCTGGTCTGTGAGGACGTACTTTACGTTCAGCAAATCCCAGAGAAGGGAACTGGCCTGCACGAACAGCGAATGGAAGTGGAAGCGATGATGCCCCTCCAGGCAGTCGAGCAAGTCCGCATACCGGCGCGGGACAACGGTATCGTATCCTCGTATATCGAATACGCCGAAGACCATGCCGCTATTGGGATTCAGAATCAAATCAGTCCCGCTGACTCGATAGATGTCACGATCCTGCTGTAGGAACTGGATGGCGTCCGGCGTGGGGAAAATGTGTTGGGGGGCAGTGGTGGAGTTGAACGGCATACCGACCAGGAAGGCATCAAGGATGGTCAGGCCCAGGGCGGCGTAAGCCCACATCTTTGCACCGGTATGCTGCCACCGGTGCAGCGCAAACCAGGAGAGCGCGATAAGCACCGGCAGGTACATTACAATGTTACCGGGACGGAACAGGGCTAGTTTCTTGTCATACCGCTCCTCGACCAGACCGTAGTAATACTCCAAAGGGCGTGAGAAATCGGGCGTGCCCCATCTTGATTCCATGAAAGCGCGACCGGAGCGGATGACTTCGTCCTTGAACACGATGAAGCTCACGTAGGCAAGGGCGATGAAAACCAGGCTGATCAACGCCAGCAAGACCAGGATGCGCAGCGTGGTGCGACGGGGGCGCCGGTGTCCGCTGTTGATCTCGTCCAGCCCCAGGCCAGCCAGGATGGCAACGGCAAAGACGTAAACCAGGCGCAGCCTGCCATTCGCCGCTACGTTGAAGAGGGGCAGATAATTGACACCGTTCAGCAATGGCAGGTGGAGCGCGATGCCCAGGCAGACAAGAGCCATCAGTGCGAAAAACAGGACCAGGTTGCGGCGGGGAGCGGAGCGGCGCCTGGCATTGTGAAAAGTAACCATTACCGCCAGCGCCAGCGGCAGCACGCCCGCGTAAGCGTTCTGTTCCACGTAATTGCTGTAGGGAAACCAGTAACTGCCATCGAGGTCGGTGCCAAAGTACTGGGGCAGAAACGATGTGATCGCTGTCGGCCAGTCGTGCCACTCGAATAGGAGATGGGCAACAGCATTACCGGACACTTCGGCGTATCTGGCAGACAGGGTAGCGCTGTGGAAAAGGGCCTCTACGAAAGGGAACAGTTGTACTGCAGCCAGGAGCACGCCTATCGCCGCTGCTGTGGCGATCCTCATAAGTTGAGGGAGCAGTCTCGATAGTTGCCATCCTTCGGCTTCGCCCTTCGACAGGCTCAGGACATCGCTCAGGACAGGCCCTTCGAGGGAAACAGCCCGGTACAGCGCATATACCGCCCAGGCCAGCATCACGTGGAAGGATACCTCCGGTTGTCCTCCTAGAAATTGCGCCCCGATGGTCAGGCCACTGGCGATGACGTACAACCCGCTTCGTCTGGTGAGCGCCCTTTCGATGGTCAGCAGCATCGCCGGCAGCCAGACGATGACAAAGGAGGGTGGGAAACTGGCCCATACGATCATAGGCCCGCTGAAAGTGAAGGCGATCGTGGCAAGCAGTGCGCCAGGCTTACCGAGGCCGATCTCGCGGGCGAACAGAAATGTAAAGATACCGGCAACAGACAGGCGAAGAATGGCAGTGACGACGTACGAGGGATAGAGGGGAAGAAGATAGCCTAATAAGTTGAAGGGGCTGAATATAGCCGATAGCGCGTTTCCTATAAAAGGCAGCCCGCCGTCGGCATAAGGATTCCAGAGCGGCAGTTGGCCCTGAGCAAGCGAGCGTAGGGTGAAGACCTTCCAGGGAAAGAATTGGTAGACTTGATCAGATAAAATTGGATTGCCCGGGCCTGTGTAACCCTCCGGTGTGAGTGGCCGCCAGAGGGGATCAATGTCAAAGATCAGATCCGCAGGTAGCAATACGCGCCCGCCGAACACGGCCGGCCAGAAGAAGACCAACAGGGCCAGGGTCAGAAGCAAGGCGGCTTCCGCGATCTCCCGCCTGGCTCTCCGAGCGAGATTACGATCGGGCCGTCGACTCCAGGACACGCTCATAGACTCCCCGATAGGAGGTGATCTTATGCTGCTGGGAGAAGTCCCTCTGCCCTACCCGCTGAGCGGCTTTCCGTAAGTCATCGTATTCCCCGGTCAGCGATTCGATGGCCGTGAGGATGTCGCTTGATGTGACGCTCTCCACCACCTGACCACAGCCTGTCCGCTCCACGTAATCCGCCATCGGGATGCACCGGCTGACGATGACCGGCTTCCCGGCAGATAGAGATTCCATCAGCGAGTGCGGATAGGGCCGGATGATAGCCGGGCCCGTGGCCAGCGCAATGCTGGCGTGCACACCGGCCAACACTTCGTTGACGTCTACTTTCCTGTTCAGAATCTCCACCTGTCCTTCAAGGCCTAAACGATGCACACGACGTTCCATCTCCTCGGCGAGTATGCCCCGCCACAGGAAAACCAACCGCAGGTGAGGTGCTTGCTGGGCCGCCAATAGCAGCACCTCCACCCCTTTGCTGCGGAACTGCCCCTTCGTCCAGGGGGCCGACCCAACCATCAACCGGATTTCCGACCGCAACGGCAGGGGTGAGCAGGTGAACCGGCTTGTGTCAATGCCAGGACGGACCAGGACGGCGTTATCCAATCCCCATGCTCGGAGGCGCTTCAGGCTTCCCTCGTCGGCCAACGTGACGGCGGCCAGGGAGGCGAAGAAAGCCACGTTTGGCCGCCTGTTCTTCACCCCGCCGGTCAACGAGTAAACGACGGGACGTCGTAACGCGCGCAAGACCGGGAAGGGGAATGGATCGGGATTGAACAGATGGTGCAAGTGCAGGTTGGCTTCTAAGGCCCGTAGTTGCTTCAGTTTGTGGAGCCCAAAGACCACCCTGGGCAGGCGTAAGGGGAGGTAGCGATTGGGATTGAGGTAGACCAGGCTGCCGCCGAAATGACCTCGCAGAGCCTCGACTTCCTGCACGACGGCATCGCACTCCGGCATCGCCGGGGGGAGGATGGTGAGGTGGTAGAGAATGTTCATTGTCTGGATCCTGCAGACAATACGCGCTCGTTCTGCCCGCCGAATCGCCCCCGCAGTCCATCGAGCAGGCCGAGGCGGATTGCCCGCGCTTTGGCTGGCTTGCCGCGCAGTTGTGCTCTCAGTGATACCGTGAGGCCGTAGAGAATCCAGTAACCGAAAAGCGCGATTCTCCAGGTGTGGCGGAACTTGCGGATGAACAGGAAACGGTTGCGAAAGACGTAGTAGATGTGCAGTGTCTCTCGTAGGTCGGATGAGCGGTTCAGAGAGTGGAAGGCCCGTGCTCGCGTGTCTATGGCGCTGACATAGCCTTGCTGCCTGGCTCGTTCACACAAGTCAGCGATCTCGCCGCCGAAGAAGTAGTCCTCATCGAAAAGCCCGACGGTGCGAAAGACCTCGGCCCGTACCACCACCACGGTCCCAGGCACGTAGTCCACTTCGCGGACGGGTGCGCCGGCAGTCACCTGGCGAACATGTGAGTTGATGTGTCGTGCAATGTCCTTTCCCCCTGCCGACAGCAACGTGTCCTCCCCATCGGCGTCGAAGAGCAGCGGCCCGACAAGCCCCAATCGTGTGCCCACCTGGAGTGTGTCTACGAGTCGGATGACGTCCTCCTCTTCGATGAAGGCGTCGTTATTCAGCAGGAGGATCGGCGCGTTGCCTGTGGAAAGTGCTTCAACGATCCCCCGGTTGTTCCCGCCAGCAAAGCCCAGGTTGGCCGGGTTACGGATCAGGCGAACATCGGGACATTCGCGGGAGATGATATCGGTGCCCCCATCGGCGGAGCCATTGTCCACGACCCAGATCGTAGGGTGCAGGCGTTCCCAGGATGCGATGGCGTGAACGCAACGAATCGTCTCAGCAGCCGCGTTCCAGTTCAGGATGATGACCGCAAGTTCCATCTGCATGCCACGGCCTTTCCTACGCGGGCTTGCAGACGAAATAACTAGAGCCCCGGTCACGTTGCAGTCTGTTTCCCAGCAGTTCGTTGCGAGTCTGACTCAGAATTTCCCACCCCGTCTCAATCAACCATCGCTCGAGGGCGGCGTGGGTGAAGCGGCTGCCGTGCTGTGCGCCAGGAGCAGGGGTGACGAAATAGTCGGAGTCCTCCGTCTCCAACGTCACCACGCTTTGGACGACCAGATAGTGGCCTGCGATAGGACGCAGAAGTTCGAGGAATCGGCGGGGCTCTTCCAGGTGATAGAGTCCTCCAGCGCATAGGATGAGATCATACCGGCGGGGTTCCTGGATGAAGGCCCAAGCATCGGCGACGACAAACTCAATGTTGTCGAAGCCCAGAAGCCGGGCTGCGGTTCTGGCACGTTTGATTTCCATCATCGCCAGGTCAATCCCGGTGATCCGTGCCCCCCGGCAGATACCGGCCATCACGCAACTATAGTAACCGTCGGCGCAGAACGATTCCAGACACGCCGGGTGCTCTCCCAGGCTTTTCAGACAGCGGGTGAGGTAGGAGATCAAAACCTGCTCTTTGTACAACTGGTTTGCGAAGTGAGCGGGGCCACGTTTGCCAAGGACCTCTTGCAGAGAGAGAATCTCTCTCTTTTCCAGGCGCGTACCCAGGAGTTGGCTGGGCTTGAGCGACAGTAGCATCGTGACAGCATTGACCACCCGCCGACCCAGGCCCATCTGCTGGTCGTCAAACCGAGTCTTCAGTCCCAGCCTTTCGAAGTCGTGGTACCAGGGCTGGAGATCATACACCTCCTGGTGGAACTCTGCCATACGGTTTTCTCCCGCTATCGAACTGACTTGACTTCAGCGGCATTTTAGCATACTATGGCAGTGAGGTCAAGACTCTGTCCGGGGCCCTTGCTGAGTTGGAGTGGTGACATGGGAGTATTGTCAGGAGAAAACCCGTCTTGTCGGGTTGTACTCATCATCCTTAACTGGAATGGCAGGCGATATCTGGAGCCTTGCCTGCGCTCGGTTTTCGCTCAAGAGTTTCGGGCCTTCGCCGTGATCCTCGTGGATAACGGTTCTACAGATGGCTCCGTCGAGTTAGTGCGAGCGCGCTTCCCGCAGGTTCGCCTGATCGAGAACAGCAAGAACCGGGGTTTCGCTGCTGCCAACAATCAGGCCATTCTGGCGTCCTCTTCGGAATTTGTCGCCACGCTGAACAACGATACTGAGGTAGAGCCAGGGTGGTTAGGCGCGTTAGTGCAGGCCGTGGAGACTGATCCCCGCGTTGGGATGTGCGCATCGAAGATGCTGCTGGCCGACCGGCGAAACGTCATCGAAGCGGCTGGCATTGCTGTGGACAGGGTAGGTATCGCCTGGGGCGTGGCAGGTGGAAATGCCGACCGTCCCGGCGAGGTCACCCCAACCCCTGTTTTCGGCCCCTGCGCGGGGGCGGCTTTGTATCGGCGGGCTATGCTGGATGATATTGGCCTTTTTGATGAGGACTTCTTTGCCTACTTGGAAGATGTAGATCTGGCCTGGCGAGCACAGTGGGCTGGCTGGAGGTGCGTCTACGTGCCGGGGTCAATCGTCTACCACGCCCATTCCGCAACGGCCAGGGAGGGCTCACACTTTAAGAACCGCTTGCTAGGGCGCAACAAGATATGGCTACTGTGCAAGAATTATCCTTTTCCCCCGCTCCTCTGGTACGCGCCGCTTATTCTGGTGTATGACCTGATGGCGGTGGTGTACGCCATAGCCGCCGGGCACGGACTCGGCGCGGTGCAGGGACGAATAAGTGCGCTGGGCGAGGTCCCGCGCATGCTCGCCAAAAGGCGGCAGGTTGTACACAGAATATCATCTCGCGCAATGATGGCAAAGTTGCATCCGCTGGAGAATCCACTGGCCGTATTGCGCCGCTACGCGCACATACGAATCGCGAGCGGCGATTGACGGGCGCGGGAAGCATGGTAGAATAACGCTATCTAGCGATGAAACTCATCATCCAAATCCCCTGCTACAACGAAGAAACCACCCTCCCCCAGACAGTGCGCGACCTACCCCGTGCACTTCCTGGCGTTGACGAGATCGAGTACCTGGTGGTGGACGACGGCAGCACCGACCGCACAGTCGAGATAGCGCGGGAGCTGGGAGTGCACTACGTCGTCCGCTTGAAACAGCATCGGGGGCTGGCCTATGTCTTTCTGGTCGGGCTGGAGACGGCGCTGGCCGCCGGCGCCGACGTCATCGTCAACACCGACGCTGACAACCAGTATCGGGGGGAGGACGTTGCCCACCTCATCCAGCCTATCCTTGAGGGGCAGGCCGACATCGTCGTCGGCGACCGGGGGGTGGCGGCGCTGGAGCATTTCTCGCCCCTCAAGCGCTTACTGCAGCGCTGGGGGAGTTGGGTTGTGGAGCGGGCGGCCGGAATCGCCATCCCCGATGCCACCAGCGGCTTCCGCGCCTTCACCCGCGAAGCGGCGTTACGCCTGACCGTCCTCAGCGACTACACCTACACGCTGGAGACGCTCATTCAGGCTGGTGCCCGCCGGATGGCGGTCGTCTACGTCCCGGTGCACACCAACCCCCACACCCGCCAGTCGCGCCTAGTGCGTAGTATCCCCTCCTTTCTGGCCCTCTCGGCTGTCACCATCCTCCGCTTCTACATAATGTACCGTCCGCTGCGAGTCTTTATGACGATGGGAGGGGGGTTGATCGCTGGCGGCGTGGTGCTGGGCCTGCGCTTCCTGTACTTCTTCTGGCAGGGAGGAGGCATGGCTGGTCACGTCCAGTCCCTGATCCTGGCGGCCATCCTGACCACTGTCGGCTTCCAGGTCTGCCTGATCGGCCTGATAGCCGACCTGGTCAGACTGAACCGCAAGATGCTGGAGGAGACGCTGCATCGGGTGCGGCGGATAGAACTGAACGCTGATGATGAGGAGGCCCCCGGGTAATGAGACGCCACTGGGTTGGGATCCTTCTGGCCGCGACGGCGCTGCTGCTGATCGGCTGTTCTGCCTTTGTCGATCGGGATCAGTTGAGCATTGAGCCGAGAGCTGAGGTGACGCTGGAGCCCGGTCATCCAGTGGGCCAAACCTTTGTCGCTCGTCACGCTGGGCTCAACGGGGTAGAGGTCTGGTTGGAGCCGGGACAGGTTGGCCAGGGAGAGACCTGTCTTCACCTTCGTGCCGATCCGCATGCAGCCGACGACCTGGCAACGGCGGCGCTGCCACTGGTGCAGGTCACGGCCCCTGGCTTCTACCGTTTCTCCTTCGCTCCTCTGCGCGACTCTCACGGCAGTTACTATTATGCCTTTTTGGAAGTAGTGGAGCATGGGGCGGTGCGGGTAGGCAATGGGCCAGGCGAGGCTTATCTGGACGGAGCGATGTACCGCGATCACCAGCCGCTGGATGACCAGATGGCCTTCCGTCTGGTCTACGAGCCCCGTTGGGTGTTCGTGGACCTGGCGCGGGCGGCGGTAGGCGGTCTGGGACTGTTGGGGGTGGCAGGGCTGCTCTACGTGGTACCAGGCTGGGCGCTGCTGGCGTGGCTATGTCCAGAGCGACTCTCGTGGGCAGAGAATCTGGGCCTCGCCGCCGGGCTGAGCCTGGCGCTGTATCCGCTCTTGTTCCTCTGGACCGACCTGGTGGGATTGCACCTGGGGCCGCTGTATGCCTGGCTTCCCGCAGTTGGCGGGCTGGCGGCGCTGGCCTGGCATCACCGGGACTGGAGGCCCCGAAAGGTATGGGAGGCGCTGCGGCAGTGGGCACGTTCGGAAGCCCTCTGGCCCGACCTGGCACTGATGATGGTGATGGGGTTGGTCTTCGGCGTGCGGCTGCTGGTGGTGCGCACACTGGACGCACCGATGTGGGGCGATTCCTACCAGCATACGATGATCGCCCAGTTGCTGATGGACCACGGCGGGCTATTCGACTCGTGGGAACCGTATACGCCCTATCACAGCCTCACCGTCCACTTCGGCTTTCCGGCCATGGTGTCCATCTTCTCCTGGGCGACAGGGATGGGGAGTGTCCAAGCCACACTTCTGGTGGGACAACTTATAAACGGATTGGCCGTCTTCACACTCTACCCATTGGCCGTGCGTATTGCCGATGGCAACCGTTGGGCTGGCGTAGGGGCCGTGCTGGCGGCCGGCCTTCTCTCCCCAATGCCCGCCTACTACGTCAACTGGGGACGCTACGCTCAACTGGCCGGTCAGACCGTCTTGCCGGTGGCCCTCTGGCTGCTGTGGGAGGCTGTCCGGAGCGACGACACGGCCTGGAAAACAGCATTGCTCGCCGGAGTCACGGTGACGGGGATGACGCTTGCCTATTACCGGATGCCGTTCTACTATGTCCCTTTTGTCCTGGCCTGGTTGATCGGCTGGGGACTGCCCTATTGGGGGGTGAACACTCGGCATTGGCTGAGAGGGTTCGCCCGCCTGGCTCTGATCGCCGGTGTCGCGCTGCTGCTCTTCTTGCCCTGGGGATTCCGCGTTGCCGGTGGGCACCTGGCGACGGCGTTAGAGGCAGGCGTCGTCGCCAGGTCGCCGCTTGATCGCGTGCTAGCGGACTACCAGATCTGGCGCGGTGTTGCTGTCTACGTGCCATGGCCGTTGCTGATCGCGAGCCTGGTCGCACTGGCCTGGAGCCTGGTGCGGAGACGCTGGGCCATTGCCTCGGTTGGCCTGTGGGTGCTGGGGTTGGCCTCGCTGGTGGCCGGCCGTCTGATCCGCCTCCCTGGTGCAAATATGATGCAGAACTTTGCTGTCCTGATTGCTCTGTATATCCCGGTCGGCCTGCTAGTCGGTTGGCTGATCGGCCAGATAGCCGTGCTGGCGGAACGGCGGGTGGGGAAGGCTGGACAATGGATAATGGGGATGGCTGTCGTGGCTGTGGCCGTGTGGGCAGCCATGGGGCAGATGAGGATTGTGCAGCCTTCATGTGTGATGGTGACCCGCCCAGACGTGCTGGCAATGACCTGGATCCGGGAGAACACGCCGCCGGAGACCCGTTTCCTGGTGGAAGCATTCCGCATCTATGGGGGGCGTTCGGCCGTCGGTGGCGACGCCGGATGGTGGATCCCACTGCTGGCGAGGCGGGAAAACACCATGCCCCCTCAGTATGCTCTGCTGAACGAGGTTCCTGCGGATGCACAGTACACACAGAGTATCGTGAACCTGGTGGCGTACCTGGAGACAACCTCACCAGTCTCGCCGGAGGGAGTACAGGTGCTGTGCAACTGGGGCATCACCCACGTCTACGTCGGCCAGGGGCAAGGGAAAGTAGGTGCTGGTGCGATGCAGCTTTTCTCTCCCGACGTCCTGGCGATTAGCCCCGTTTTCAGCACGGTGTATCAGCAGGATCGGGTACACATCTTCGCCCTGAAACCTCAAGCGTGCGGAGCAACCAGCAGGTGAGGCACGACAGCGCTTTTTGGAGAAGGTCCCTCCTTTGGCTCGTCCTCAGCGCCGCACTTGCTGCCTTACTGGAGGGGCTACGCCTGTTGGTGGCAGCCCCTTTTTCCTGGGGAGGGGTGGCTGCGCGTTGGGCGTTCATCGCCGGCCTGCTGCTCCTCGCCCGATGGACGCAGCCCTATTTCGTCGAGGGGACGCTCTATCTCTGGCCCTGGCCGGGAGTGCTGGTCGCCGGCGTGGGGGCAGGGGCGACGCTGGCATACGCGATGACCGGGGCCACCTGGGCAGACTGGGTCATGCTAGGCGTTCTGTACGTATTGCTCCTGGGGCTGGACACGGTGCTGGCGAATGGACGGGGCATCCTCTGGCGTTGGGGGGCGCGTGGTCTGTTGGCCCTGGCAGGGGGCGCAATCCCTGTTTCCATCACGCAGATAGAATCCCATTTTGCCGACGAGGAGTTTTTCGTCGCGCTGCAGGCGCTGGCCCTGAGTCTCCTATGGGTCATGCTGCTGGCGGCGCGGAGCCTGCTTGCCCGGCAAGAGCCAACGTCGGCACGGCGGGGCCTTCGTTTCGACCGCCGCTGGTCCACCGCGGTGCTTATCTTGGTCGCCTGCACCGGGCTGTGCGTAACGGTGCGCGCCTACCAGTGCAGTTTCTATCCTCTCCAGGCCCCGGCTTACAAGGGCATCTCCCCCGCGACCCCTTTCCTCTGTAGCGAGGTGCAGCCCTACTCACAGACGTTCGACAGTGATGAAGTCTTCCGTCGCCTGTTGGCGCGGGTGGAGGCCAACCCCCGCAAGAGGCCGCCGGAATATGGCATGCTGGCGTTGGGCACTGGCGAGCGGCGTTGGGCCCAGGCCTTCCGCGAAAGCCTCCTGAGCGAGGCCACCGGGGGCCGCTTCACCGGTCCGGCCCACAGCGTAAAATCGGTACAACACGAAGCAGCCTTGCGAGCCTACTACTTGCCCCGTGTCCACGCCGCGTTCCCCGACCTTTTCTCAGAGGGCGACCTGACCCTGTTGTGGGAGTGGTTCGCGGTCATCAACCGCCGGGCACTGACAGTGGAGTGGGTGGATTGGATGTACGCGCTGGCCTTCACCAAATGGCCGGAGGGGCCCTACGAAAACCAGGAGAACGGCGCTGGCCTATTGGCCTTGCTGGAGTCTGAGGGGTTGGCCGCACCTGATCTTTCGCTGGCTAATCGAGATTACCTGGAGCGTAACCGGCGCGGCTGGGTCGCCCGTTTTCGCAACACCGATGACGCTTTCATCTACCAGCCAGAGTGGATCAACAATGCTTATTTCCAGTCACTCTACACTGGCGAGTCTCCGGAGAAAAACATGCAGTTTTCTTTTGAGTGGTTGTTGCTCCAGGCACTGCCCGACGGAGCGCCACTGCGATACAATCATCCGAGTCGTCCCCCCCTGGCTGGTATTGCCTGCCTGGGGGCGCGTCTTCTGGAGGACCCTCGCTACGTCTGGCTGGCCGGGAGGGCACTGGTGGATGTGGAAGCACAGGGGGGATACCTGTTCGCCCAACCGGGTGTCGAGCAGCCCACCTCTCTGACAGGGCGCTCCCCCACCCAGGGCTCCTGTCTGTTGTACGGCGACTCCGGCTTGCCCAACCAGGCAGGGCCACTGTCGCCCGACAAGATCGTCTTCCGCGACGGGTGGTCAGAGGATGCTGCCTACTTGCTGCTCAACCTGCGCTTCACCGGATGGCACCGGTACAAGGGAACCAACACGATCACGCTGGTGTACAAGAATGGCCCTCTCGCTGCCGATGCCCTGGACGGCGAACCCTTCACCTGGCTGCCGGTGGGTCGCAGCGTCTTCCGCGACAAGCGCGTTCCCCGCGAGAACCTCAACGGTCTGCTGATAGAGCGCAGCGGGATGAGTGCCGTCCTATACATATTGACCGGCGTCGGCGGCCCGTGGGCGCAGGACCCGCCGTACTATGCCGAGGTTGTTGCCTTTGAGACAGGAGATGAACTGGACTGGTCGCACACCCGGCTGGTGGATTGGCGGGGCTGGCAGCACGACCGGTGGGTCTATTTCTACCACAACGGCGGTCCCATCGTCGTGGTGGATGAGGCGGAGGGGCCAGCGGAAGCCCAGGCGGCGCTGGCGTGGCATCTTACCGGCGAGGGGATCGTAGAGCCTGTCCTGAGCGAAGCCGAAGGAGGTCGGCGCATCCGGCTGCGTGATGGTGATGACCCGGCAGAGGTATTCCTTGTGCCTGTGGGCCACGAGGGGCGGCTCGAAGTAACAAGGGGCAAGGGTGGCGATTCCGGCCTGCGTGTGGTACACTATGCTCCGGCCGATGGTCGGCTGCGTTTGGTGACGCTGTTTTTGCTGGGGCGCTGGACGGGTGCGGAAGCAGGGGTTGATGTGGAAGAACAGACCTTGTGGATTGCGCAGGGGCAGACGCGCGTCACCCTATCGCTGCGTTTGAGGGAGTGAGAGTGTGCCATCAGGGCAGGGCGTGGGTGTTTGAGGTGGTGCAGTGAGGTTTGTTCTGGAAAGCCTTCCGCCGCTGGCTGCTCTGAGCAGAGATCAGCCCCCGTAAAGGGCCGCCGGAATACGGCAGGCTGGCGCTGGGTACCGGCGAGCGGCATTGGGATCAGGCCTGTCGCAGAAGCTTCCTGAGCGAGGCCGCTCAGTGTCGTTTCACCGACCCAGCTCACAGCGTGAAGGCGGTCCATCCCGAGGTTGCCCTGAGCCTGTCTGATGGATGGATGGATGGATGGGATGAGCCATGCTTTCGATCTGCGTCGTTACACAACAGCACAAGCAGATTATCAGCGGAATCGGATTGCATACGCACAATCTGGTGGCGCGGCTGGTTGCTGATGGTCACCGTGTCACCGTCGTAGCCCCGATGGATCAACGCCCTCAAGGCGATCTGCCTTTCCTTTTTGTCGGCGTTTCACCGCCGCTGTTCAGACGCACGCAAGCACGATGGCTGTCGCTGGCATGGAGTTTCGCTCGCAGGCTGGCACTTCTGGAACGTAGAGACGCTTTTGACCTGGTGCACTTCACCGACGCACGAGAATCGCTCTTCTGCAGGATACATGTCCCTGCAGTGGGCAACGTCAATGATACCTATGCAGCGGACGTTCGCTCCCCCGTCTACTATCACCGCCACTATGCCGACTGGTTGCTACGGTGGGGTTACTACCGGTTCGTCAAGTCCTGCGAGGCTTTAGCACTGCCCCGGCTGCAAGGGATCATAGCCAATAGCCATCACACGGCTAACGTCATTGCTGCTCGGTACCGTGTATCCCGTGGTCGGCTTCATTTGTGCTACAAGTCCATTGACCCGGAGCAGTACACGGCAGCACCACGCTTCCGCATGCAGCGTCCTGCCCATCCCCCGCGTGTGCTATTTGTTGTGCGAAACTTCCATTGGGCAGCCTCCTTGCTAGTATGGATGTGGGTTACAAGCATACTTTGCACGGATTGCTGCCTTTTGTCAACTCAAGCTATGCACAATTTCAGATACACACCCGTTAAATGGTGGCTTCCAGTAATCCCCCGTGCTTTCCATGGCTACGCGTGCAGTATCCCACTCCTGCAGCCAATCGTGCATCGGCAATAGTTCTGGCGTCGTCGTGCCCAAGGTCTTCGTCTCCCAGTCCAGTCGGTCATCTTCCGTAACGTGCATCCGCGTCGCTACCACCGTCTTCTTGTGGACATCCAGACCAGCAACCTTCTGATAGATAATGTGCATCGGCTACGTGCCGCCGTTGATGTACATCGAACGCACACGTTCGGACTTTGACACACGACATTAGGCTGGGCACCGTCCAAGTCGCAGATTGCTCCAGCCTCTCAGGAGAGAGACCGAAAGGCTCTTTGTCGGAGTTGCGCCCTCTTCCTCCGTGTGGTACAATTCGTTTGCCCAATAGGGGGAGGGTGCGTCTCCTACCACAGTGGTCCAAACCGCCAGGGAAATGGGGACGACTTGGTCATATGAGTTGGGTTAGCTGACCATTGATATTGACGGTGGAAACCATGGGATGGTACCAGGAAGTTTTCAAGCGCTATCTTAATTCTCTTTACTTAGCCATGAGCAGCGAGCGCCGGGCTGCCCAGGAGGTGATGGTAGAACCCGATCCGCAGGCACGGCTGTTGGACTGCGGCTGCCGTGAGGGTGATGGCACTCTCAGACTGGCCAAGTGCGTCGGTACGCAGCAGATTCTAGGACTGGACTACAATCTTAGAGTATTGCGCCAGGCTGCGCAACGAGGTATTTCTCCGCTGCAAGCGGACTTGAATCATAGCATACCGCTGGGAGACAACTCAGTGGACCAGGGATTCCGTCTTGAATCTTAACAACTACATATCTGGACTTGCCTAAATCGTCTCGCCGTGGGATAATTGTGCCAACTCACCCCAATCTGCGGAGGT
>Ga0209121_10000424_pt1 | contig 43989 bp, 44 predicted proteins | sample Cruoilmetagenom3_FD_187292 | JGI IMG/M metagenome (GOLD analysis project Ga0209121, IMG submission 187292) | Oil polluted marine microbial communities from Coal Oil Point, Santa Barbara, California, USA - Sample 3 (SPAdes) (version 2) | ecosystem: Environmental > Aquatic > Marine > Oil seeps ... | reverse complement strand
CAATCTAAAATCGACCCTATGCGCGCAAGAGTAAAATCAATCATCAAAGAGCACGGTAACCAGAAAATCTCGGATGTCACGATTGCTCAGGCTTATGGCGGAATGCGAGGAGTAAAATCCATAGTCACAGAAACCTCTGCGCTCGATCCCTACGAGGGTATACGGTTCAGAGGATACAATATTCCTGAACTTCGCGAAAAATTACCCACTGCTCCAGGTGGAGAAGAACCACTCCCTGAAGGGCTTTTTTATCTACTTCTTACAGGCGAATTGCCAACCGAAGAAGACGTAATTGAAGTAAGCAGGGAATGGAGAGAACGTAGCCCACTTCCGGATTATCTCGTTGACATTCTCAATACTATTCCTAAAGATACTCATCCTATGACACAGTTCTCTTTAGCCATCCTTTCCCTCCAGAGAGATTCCATTTTTGCTAAAAGATACAGGGAAGGGATGAGCAAGATGGAATACTGGGATCCCATGTACGAAGATTCTATGAATCTTATCGCTAAAGTTCCTTTGATTGCTGCATATATCTACAGAAAATCATATAAGAACGATGAACATATTCCAGCCAATCCTAAGCTTGACTGGGCCGGAAACCTCGCCCATATGATTGGCATAGAAGACGAAGACTTCAAAGAGCTCATGCGCCTGTACCTCACAATTCACAGCGACCATGAGGGAGGGAATGTTTCGGCTCATACTACTCACCTCGTTGGTTCTACACTTTCCGATGCTTACTATGCCTTATCTGCCGGGATGGATGGATTGGCCGGACCTCTGCATGGATTGGCCAACCAGGAAGTGCTTAGATGGATTATGGGTGTCATGGAAGACCTAGGTGGAACTCCGACTAAAGAACAATTAAAAAAATACCTATGGGATACCTTAAACGCAGGAAAAGTTATTCCGGGATATGGTCATGCGGTTCTACGCAAAACAGATCCAAGATACATGGCCCAGAGAGATTTTGCCCTCAAACACTTACCTGACGACGAGATTTTCAAAGTAGTCAGCGCCATATACGAAGTCGCTCCCGACATCCTAATAGAACATGGAAAAGCGAAAAACCCATGGCCTAATGTGGATGCTCACTCAGGATGTCTTCTCGTCCACTACGGAGTCAAAGAATATGATTTCTATACAGTATTCTTCGGTATATCACGTGCTTTAGGAGTACTCGCTTCATTGACCTGGGATAGAGCATTGGGATTGGCTATAGAAAGGCCAAAGACTGTAACAACTGATTGGATAGAAGAACAGATAAAAAAATAATAACAGCAAACCCTCAATAAAAAATCTTTATTTATATAGTATATTTTTAAGGAGGAGATATGTCTGATAAGCAAGTTTTTAGTCCTGGAGTAAAGAAATATATGGAGGATGCAAAAAAGATCTATGCCCAAAGAGAAGCCCGTGTTGTTAGAATGAAAAAATTCAAGTTCGATACCATTGCCGTCCATGGCCTTTATTCTATTGAAGAAGCTTTAAATAAAAATCAAGGAGCAACAATAGAACCACTCTATCTTGCTACATCACAGGCATATCACGACTCAGATGAACTTGAAGCCGCTCTGGATTATTTAATCCCTGCATGGACCTATACCCGCTATGCAAATCCTACAACGTATTACTTGGAATGGACTCTTGCTCTCCTCGAAAGTTATAGAACAGGTGTAGATGCCTCGTGTGTGGCAACAGCTTCTGGAATCTCGGCTATAGCTTCAGCGGTTGATCCCTTCCTTGTTAAACAAAAAAAGGGTGAGGAACAAATAAATTTTGTCTCTTCCATCCAGATATATGGAGGTAGTTTCCAGAATTTCTCTGTAAGAAAAATGCAGGAAAGAGGAATTGAGGTACGATGGGTACTTCACCCTGAAGACATCGAAGAATGGAAAACGAAAATCGATGAGAATACACGCTTTCTATATGCAGAAGCTCCAAGCAATCCTCAACAGTCTTTCTGCGATGTTAAAACCATCGCTGATCTCGCTCACATGTGGGAAATTCCTCTTATCATAGATACTACCTGTGCGACTCCAGCCCTAATGCGGCCTCTTGCTTACGGAGCAGATATTGTTGTACATTCTTTGACTAAATCAATGACATCTGGAGGATTGGCCATAGGGGGAGCAATGATCAGCCGCAAACCCATTACAACAAAAGTCAAAAATGACAGCCCTCTCTTTAAGGAAAGCTTTGCAGAATACGTAAAACACCTGCCTTACAGGGACAACGGACCTGCAGCTTCTCCTGTTAATGCTCTCTTCACATTGAACGACATGCGCACGCTTCGTTCTAAAATGGACCTCTTAAGCCAGAACTGCCAGAAGGTTTCTGAATTTCTAAGCCATCACCCAAGAGTTTATCAGGTAGATTACCTTGGATTACAAAGTTCTTGCCTACATAAGCTGGCTAAAAAATACATGAAGCTGGTTGATTCTGATGATGGCAATGGTAATGAAATAAATCGCTATGGTCATCTAATGAGTTTCCGTGTGGATGGCCCGCCAGAAAATGCAAGAAAGGTTTTTGACAATCTAAAGCTAATTTTCAGGGCGACTGACCTTGGCCGCATCAAGAGTCTTGCCACTATTCCTGCGATATCGACTCATAAACAGCAGGGGAAAGAAGCACGCAGGATGGCTGATATTCCTCCTCAAATGATAAGACTCTGCGTAGGAGGCGAAAACCCTGACGATATCATAGAAGATCTTGACCAGGCACTTCGTTCGTTATAATCTTCATCGATCTTTCTTCTTATTTCGATAAAAGTTTTATCTTAGCTTTCCCCTGCCTTTATCGTTTGATTATTCAAATAGAAACCTGAATCATGTTGAAATTTGCATAATATTATTCTATTATTTATTGGAATGGAAAAGATCAGAATTCTCGGAGACCACAACCTTCAGCTTAAAGGAAAAATTAAAATAAGCGGTGCAAAAAACGCCGTTTTACCTGCAATCACAGTCTCGCTTCTAACAAAGGAAAAAATTCGTCTAAAAAATGTACCGCTTGTGAAAGATGTCTTCACGATATTAACGCTTATGAAGGACCTCGGTGCCGAATACACCATCAGAAAGAATTCTTTATCTGTCCAGACCAAACAAATCCGTTCAGAAGAGGCATCTTACAAATTGGTGCGGGCGATGAGGGCTTCTATTCTGGTTTTAGGACCTCTCTTAGCCCGACATGGCAAAGCCATCGTTGCTTTACCTGGAGGCTGTGCAATCGGTTCTCGCCCAGTTGACCTTCACATCCATGGATTGGAGAAATTAGGAGCTTCAATCAATCTTAAACATGGGTATGTCCGTGCAGAAGCTAAAAAGCTCAAGGGAGCAGAAATTGAATTCGAAAAAAAAAGTGTAGGGGCTACAGAGAATATAATCATGGCAGCCTCTCTTGCTCAAGGCGAAACAATTTTAAAGAACTGCTCATTGGAACCAGAAGTGGCAGATTTATGCAGGCTTCTGGTTAAAATGGGAGCCAAAATTGATGGCATAGGGGAAGACAGAATTCGTATTAAAGGCATAAAAGAACTCAAGGGCGCTACACACGAAATCATTCCAGATCGAATTGAAGCCGGAACTTTTTTAACAGCAGGTGCACTAACAAGAGGAAACATAGTCCTTAATAATATAGAGCCTCACCACCTCGAGACGACTATCGAAAAGCTTGAGCTATCTGGAGCAAAAATCGAACAACTAAACAAACATTCTATCAGACTTATAGGCAGCGATGAAATCAAGCCCCAGGATATTACTACCTCACCCTATCCCGGTTTTCCAACGGATATGCAGGCCCAGTTTACAGTTCTCATGACTCAAGCTGAAGGGACATCAATCATAACAGAGACAATATTCGACAGAAGATTTTCTCATATCAATGAACTGCTCCGCCTCGGTGCAAACATAGAAGTTTCTGGAGACAAGGCTGTAGTTAAAGGCAAAACTCCCCTTTCTGGAGCGGAAATCATCGCTACAGATTTAAGGGCTTCAGCTTCTCTTATACTTGCAGGATTAATTGCCAATGGAGAAACTATGATTAATGATGTTGAACATTTAGACAGAGGTTATGAAAAAATCGAAGAAAAACTCAAGTCTCTTGGAGCCCGCATAGAACGACTGAAAGAATAAAAGAGTTAACAATGAAAGACTGTATTTTCTGTAAAATCATAAACAGGGAGATTCCTACTAAAATCATTTTTGAGGATGAGCGGATCTTGGCTTTTGAAGATATCAATCCTAAGGCTCCTGTACATATTCTGATTATTCCAAAAGAACATTTTGCTTCATTAAACGAGCTTCCTGAAGAAAAAAGAGATATATTAGGCTACATACTTCTTAAAGCCCGTAAGATAGCTCAAGAGAAAGGAATAGGTAAAAAAGGATACAGAATCGTCCTTAACACTGCTGAAGACTCAGGACAAGAAGTATTTCATCTCCACTTCCATCTTCTCGGAGGAAGAAGGATGACCTGGCCTCCAGGATAAAGGAAGAATTTTTTAAGCGTCTTAACCGAATAATGCCTTTCAAAAGATTAAATCTTTAATATGGAGGATAACATATGGATATTACGTGGATAGGACATTCAGCCATAAAAATAAAAGGCTCAAAAACAATTTTCATAGACCCATTTCTAACTGGCAATCCAGTTGCCTCTACTACTCCTGATAAAATAACAGAAGCGGATATCGTAATAGTCACCCATGACCACAGCGATCACAGAGGAGACTCTTTTGGTATATGCAAAAAAACAGGGGCAACTTTCATAGCAATCCATGAAATTGCCGTAGAGGCAGCGGGAGAAGGAATAGAGGCAGAAGGAATGAATATCGGAGGAACAATAGAGATTAAAGGTGTTAGGGCCCATATGGTTCAAGCATTGCATTCCTCAGAAAAAGGAAATCCTACTGGAATGGTAATAGAATTAGATGGAAAAACTCTCTATCATGCAGGAGATACAGGATTGACTTACGATATGAAACTCATTGGTGAATTTTTCCACCCCGACTTGAGTTTTCTCCCTATAGGCGACAGGTACACCATGGGCATTCCATCCGCTGCAAAGGCCGTAGAATTCATACAAAGCAAAAAAATCATCCCTATTCATTATGGAACTTTTCCAGGGGACAATGTTAATCCCGAAGAATTCAAAAAGAAAGTTTCAGACAAAGCTGAGGTTATCATACTTAAACCAGGGGAAACCTATATTCTCTAAGTAGGACTCTCTGCAGAAAACGTTCTCGGTCAAGAAAGTGGCATATCTTATTGACGGCAATAATTTCATAGGACATACCTCGCCTTACGAGATAAAGAACATAAGAAGTAAGTATGAACTCGTATACAGATTACTCATCTTTCAACTGATAAAAAAGACAAAAATTTTCCTCGTTTTTGACGGCCCTCCGGATTCCCTGTTAAGCACAAAAGAATTCAAAGAAAAACCTTTCCAAATAATTTTTCCTCCCATCGAAAAGAATGCTGATATGATTATTAAGGATATCATTTTAAAACAGAAGGACTTAAAGAAATTTCTGGTAGTCAGCATGGACCGCGAAATCAAAAACTTTGCCCGTAGCAAAGGGGCAAAAGTCTTGAGCTGTGAGGATTTCAACACCCAGCTTAAAGAAACCATGAAGAAACACAAAAAATTCCTCGAAAAACAAAAAAATGTCACTACTTCTTCGCCTCTTGAAGTCAAACACTGGATAGAGATTTTTAAGGCAAAAAATGAATAGCATTTCTATCATCGGGGCTGGAAAATTAGGAACATCTCTTGGACGTGCCCTCGCTCAAAATGGTTTTAAAATAGACTCTCTCTCATGCAGACGACTCTCCTCTGCAATAGAAAGCAGGCGCATTATTGGACAGGGATATCCTTCTGATGATAATATTGAAACAGCAAGATCAGCAAAGATTGTTATTTTATCCGTTCCGGATGACGAAATCGAAAGAGTTGCAAGGGAACTTGCTCTCTCGGACATTAAGTGGGATAAAAAAATTGTCTTTCACTGCAGCGGACTTCTTTCCACAAAAATACTTAATCCTCTGAGAGCCAAGGGCTCTCTTACATCTTCTATTCATCCTATCCAATCTTTCTCAAGTAAAAATACTAATCCCAGTATATTCGAAGGAACTTATTTCAGCCTCGAAGGAAATGCAGAAGCTCTCAAAAAGGCAAAAGTAATCATCAGTAAGCTTGGAAGCCATTTTTTTACCATTAACCCAAAAGATAAGCCTCTTTACCACGTTTCATGCTGTGTGGCTTCGAATTTCTTAATTGTCCTCTTAGATATGGCAGTATCTATTCTTAAAAAAGTGAATCTCAAAGAGGAAATGGCATTTCAAATTCTAATGCCTCTTATACAAGAAACTTTACAAAATGTAAAAAATTTTGCTCCATCATCTTCCTTAACTGGACCTATACCAAGAGGAGATCAACATACTGTAGAGAAGCACCTTAAGGCATTAGAAGAATTCCCTTATTTTCATGATACTTATGAGATATTATCAAATCAAGCGCTGGAAATAGTTAGAAAAGAAAAAAAACTATCCTCACAAAAAATCAAGGCATTGAAGAGCCTGCTTCAACGAAAATAACTTCCTCTTCTAAATCAATCCCGAATTTATCTCTTACCCTCTTTTTAAGCTCCAAAGCCAGTAGTCGAATATCACTGGAACTTGCATTCCCTTTATTTATAATAAAGTTAGCATGTCGCCTATAAACAGCAGCTCCCCCAATCTCAATAGTCTTTGCACCTACTTTATCGAGAAGAAAAGCTGCCGAAATTTTTCTTCCATCCGCGAGCAATGGATTTTTAAAATAACTGCCCGCACAGGCGACATCAGCGGGTGGATGTTTTCTCTTTCTCATACTTAAATTCTTCTTAATATTGGCATCTATTTCCTCCCTAAAGCCTTCTTTGAGCTCAAAAACCACTTCTAATATCAACATGTGATTTTCCCTGAGAGAGCTATTCCGATAACCAAAATTAAAAAAATCTCTATCTACCTTCTTTTCATTTCCAACCTTATCAATAAGTACAGCCTCTTTTATTAAAGCACCGATTTCCTGTCCAAATGCACCTGCATTCCCGAAAACTGCTCCACCTACAGTCCCGGGAATCCCTGCTAAGAAATCTAATCCCATCAAGCTTTCATTTGCTGAAAATTGAACCATTTCCTGCAGGATTGTACCTGAATAAGTTTTAATTTCAGCTTCATCCCTCCGTTCAATTCCTTTTACACAATTTTTTATGATGAGCCCGGGAAATCCAACGTCATCGAACAAGATGTTGGATCCCCTCCCAATTATGTAATAGGGAATAGAACATTTTCTGGCTGATAATATAGAGGACATGATTTCCCCTTTAGATAATGCCTCAAAAAAATAATCCGCATTGCCTCCAATCCTGAAATATGAATGAATCTTAAGAGACACTGCAGTCTCAAGAGGCTTCCCAACAGAGTCAAAAAAAATATCAGGAAAATCTCTCCTAAAAAAATTCATGTTGATATTTTATCTGATGCAAACGGAAATGTCTAAATTGAAAATATTAAAATTGCTGAATAACAATCACTTTAAAAGTGGCATAAAATTTGCTATTATAATTTTGATATTAGAGAAGCATAAAATTAAGTATAAAATAACATTGTCCCCTGGTAGAAGATTGACATTTTTATTGTATAAAGATATCATGCAAAAAAATTGAGGAGAGGTTTAAAATGAAAAAAATAGCCCTCGTTACTTTAGCCTTAATTCTAATTTGTTCTACCAATTTACATTCACAAAATACTCAAGCCGATCAAGCTTACATAAAAGCAATCACAACTCCTGATATATCTCAGAAAGTTTCGCTTCTTAAAGATTACGTCTCAAAATATGAAGGAAAAGGAACGAAGTACGAAAATTTTGCTTACGCTACTCTATGCTTAACCTCTTATAAAGGCAAAACATCAAAGGAAACCATAGATTATGCCGAAAAGGCCTTAGCATTGGGGGGACTCGATGACCTCACAAAATGCCAGGTTCTGATTCAACTTTCCGGAATTTTCAGCCATCTTGGCCAGAATCTCGAGAAAGCAAAAAATTATTCTAAGCAGATTATTAATATTGCTAAATCCAATAAAAACAAAGAAGCAACAGCAACAACCTCTGCTCAATGGAACAAGCTTATAGGTGCAGGATATTTCGCCCTGGGAAATGCACAGGAAAAAACTAAGGACTTAAAAGGAGCTACTGACTCATACATAAATTCTTACAATATACTAAAAAACAAGCAGATAACATCGAATTTGAAAAAGATTGGCAAGACTCTCTACGATTTTAAGTTTTACAAGGAGGCGGAAAAGGCATTTAAAGTTTCTTACGAGGCTCAAAAAGATTTTGTAAGCTGCGTATACTACGCCAAATCCTTGCACAGAAACGGTAAAAAAAATGAAGCTCTTAATTACTATAAACTAGCCCATAAAAAACAAAGAATCGGTGAAATTGCCTACTGTATAGGACTAATCTTAGCTGAGAAATCAAAAACGAATCCTGCAATATCAAATGAAGCTGTTGAATACCTGCTTGAAGCAAGTTTTCTCTCTCGTGCGAATTCAGAAAAAGCCATGAAGATTGCTGAAAGCCTTTTTTTCACATCAAACAAAGACCTTAAATACAACGAAAAAGTCAATGAACTTAAATCCAGGGTAAAGAAATTAGAAAATTATACCAAGACCTTCAACAATAAATTTGCAGATAAAGACGAAGAAGACCTTTCCGATGCAGAGAAAGAAGAAATAAAGACTCTTTTAGTTAAAATAGAATCAGAGCAAAAAACCATTAAAAAACTCCAGAAAGAACAGGAAGCCATTTTAGAAAAATTCAACCAGCTTATCGAAAAATCCAGACGAAGTTTAGACATCAATTAGAAAAATTAATTCTTTAAAGGCCGTAATGGCCTATCCTGGGTGATACGGTGAAAAAAGGTCTCTCTATTAATCAAGCAAAAGAAAAGATTAAAAACCTCAGAGAAAGGATAAGATACCACGAAAAAAAATATTATGTTGATAATGACCCACAGATATCAGATTACGAATTTGACATGCTCATCAAGGAACTTCAGGCCTTAGAGGACCAATTCCCTTCGCTCGTCATTCCTGAATCCCCTACTCAGAGAGTAGGGGAAAAACCCCTGAAAGGCTTTTCTTCCATTGAACACAGCACCCCCATGCTCAGTCTTGATAACTGCTACACTTTAGAAGAACTAAAGGAATTCGAAGAAAGAACAAAAAAGCTAATTTCTGAGGAAAAAATAGAATATGTAGCTGAGCTAAAAATCGATGGTCTTGGAATTTCTGTAAAATACAGAAATGGGAAATATTCCCAGGCACTCACAAGAGGAGATGGAATAAGGGGAGATGATGTTACAGCAAATGTTAAAACGATAAGAAGCTTTCCTCTTATTATCCCTGAAATTCGTGATGTAGAAGTAAGAGGCGAAATTTATCTGCCTTTTCAGTCATTCCAGAAAATAAATAAAGAGAGGCAAGAGCAAGATCTTTCCCTTTTTGCCAATCCAAGAAATGCAGCTGCGGGCTCTCTTCGTCACCTCGATCCCAACGACGTGGCTGCAAGAGGATTAAATGTTTTCCTTTACTCATTCTTCCTTGAAGGAAAAGAAAAAGAAAGTCAATGGGAAAATCTTATGACACTAAAACGACTCGGCTTTAGAATAAACTCAACCTCACATTTCTATCAATCATTAAAAGAAGTAATCGCTTTTTATGAAAACTGGCAAAATAAGAGGGATTCTCTGGATTATGACGTTGATGGTGTCGTTATCAAAGTTAACTCAACCGAGCAGAGAAAGCTTCTCGGCACAACAGCGAAATTCCCAAGATGGGCCATTTCATTCAAGTTTCCCGCAAGTCAGGCAACAACCAGAGTAAATAACATCATAGTACAGGTAGGAAGAACGGGTGCATTGACTCCGGTTGCAATATTTGAGCCAGTTAAGCTCTCAGGAATCACAATCAGCCGTGCAACTCTTCACAATGAGGATGAGATTAAAAGAAAAGATATAAGAATTGGTGACTATGTCTTAATTGAACGCAGTGGAGATGTCATTCCCAAAGTTATCTCTGTCATGAAAGAGAGACGCAAAGGAAAAGAAACTCCTTTTATTTTCCCAAGAACTTGCCCTGTGTGCCATTCATCTACATTTAAACCTGAAAGTGAAGTCATTTCTCGCTGCATAAATCCTTCCTGTCCCGCAAAACTGAGAGAATCACTTCTTCATTTTTCTTCTCGGCGTGCTATGAATATCGAAGGTTTTGGAGATGCGCTCGTCGATCAATTGATCGAAAAAACTCTTGTTTCAAAAATTCCCGATCTCTATTCTCTAAAATTAGAGAATCTGATGGGGCTCGAAAGAATGGGAAAGAAGAGCTCTCAGAATTTATTAGATGAAATAGAAAAATCAAAGAAAATTGATCTTTCAAGGCTAATATATGCCCTGGGCATCAGATATGTAGGAGAAAGAACAGCCCAGATCCTTTCCTCACACTTTAAACAATTAGATAATTTGACAGAGGCATCTCTCGAAGAGCTTACTAACATCCCAGATGTCGGTCCTAAAGTTGGAGAAAGCATTGTTTTCTTCTTCCATCAGCCTGAAAATCTTGAACTTATTAAAAGGCTTAAAGAGGCAGGATTAAATTTTTATTCCAAAGAAACGGGAAAAGGAACAGAAAAAACCTTAAGTGGAAAAACTTTCGTTTTGACCGGGAAGCTTTCTAACTTTACAAGAGAAGAAGCAAAAGAATTAATTGAAAACCTTGGAGGAACCGTAATTTCATCTGTCTCCAGCAAAACAAATTACGTCATTTCAGGAGAGTCTCCGGGTTCCAAGCTTCAGCGTGCCCAAAGATTAGGTATCACTGTCCTCGATGAAAAAGAATTCTCAAAATTTATTAGAAAGTAAAATATCTTTTCTTATTAGTTCAAAATTTACAATTTAACCGACATTAGGTTATGTTCTACTTTGATTATTTCTTCTTTCTGCCAAAAATATCTAAAGATAATAACTCCTTTAATCCCTTTTTCTTACTTGATTTTCCGGTCATATTCATCTCTCTAAGAGCAATCTTATGATCAGGATCTATGGCTAAAGCTTTTTCAAACTGTTTAGAGGCTTTTACTTTGAGCCCTTCCTTCTTGTAGAACATTCCCAAACCCACATAAGGTTCAGCGTTCCATGATTCCAATTCTATGGCTTTCTTAAAATTATGCTCTGCTTTTAAAGTTAGGGAAGAAATCTTCGATTGTGATAGAGCAAGCAGCAAAAAATAACTACTTTTATTTTTCACCAGCCTGACAGCCTCTTCCAATAAAATCATTGCATCTTCATAGCGCGTTTGATTATACAGCGTCTTTGCCTGCCTGAATCTTATCTCTGCTCTCTTTGATCTATCTTCACCCTTACCGTGAGTATTTTTAGTAAGAATTGCATCATATTTTTCCCTGTTTTGTCCATCAGAAAGAGTGTTATAAGCCTTTATCAGAACTTCAAAAATATCAGAAATTTTTACTTTTATATTAGAAGGAAGATTTCGATCATAAATATCAGGATGATATTTACGTGCTAAATTGAAATAAGCCTTTTTAATATCATCTGGTTTAGCATCTTGAGGAACATCTAAAATCTGATAATAATTCATATCTGAAATTTTTCTGCTTAAATCTTCGATATTAGCAATCTCTAATTTTAAATTTTTGGATTCTGATCCTTCGAACTTCCTCTCCTCCTTCAAAGCTTCTTTCTCAACAGTCATATCAATTAAATCTAAACAATATAATAGGTAAAGGCTCTTCCAGAAAAATTCAGGCTGGGATTTTAAGGAAGACAGCACGGTTTCGCTTAAAGCATTACCATCGATATGAGTTAGAATAGTTTTTTCCTCTTCGGTCAATTGATTAAGAAAATTCCTGTTTTTACAAAAAGGCTTTTTACCAGCCAAGAATCTTTGTAAAGCTGGATTGTATTTCATCTGCCTTATGCCATTTTCAATCAGAACAGGAATACTTATTTTCGAAACAAAAACCGCTTCCATCGATCCTTTTTTTTCTTGGAACTTAAATTCACCATCGAAAAAAGGAAAAATATTCATAACTATTTCTTTCATTTGATAGCTCAATCCACTATCCAAATTTTCCTTTGATATCAAATTATCTTCCAACAAAACCTGGCCGATATATTTTTCGGGTTCAATATATCTATCTATATCAGCATAAACATTTCCTGAGATTTTCCCTAATTTAAATAGTATTTTACCTATTAATTCTTCCTTTTGATTTGTTTTTGCATGTATTAAAAAGCCATCCTGAAAGAAAAGATATTTCGCAATGTCTCCATAGCGAAAAATCAGCTTTCCCTTTTTTTGATTAAAATAAATATCCTTTAAATAACAAGCTATATGTTCCATTTCTTTTTTATTCTCTAATATACATGGTGTAAATACTAAAATTAAACTCTATTAATTATATAGTACAAATTGAACGATATTTTCAATCTTTAATCTTATTTTAACTTCTTAAATTAAAATTGCAATCACCATAAAATTATGATAATTTTTCAATATGAAAGTTGGCCTTGTTCAAATTTCCTCTTGTTTAGGAGACGTCCAAAAAAATATAAATACTCACCTTAATTTTATAGAAAAAGCAAAAAAGAAAAATGTTGACCTTCTCATATTCCCCGAACTAAGCCTCACAGGTTATTCACTTAAAGATCTCACGCAGGACGTGGCTATAAATCCTACAGACAGTGATATAATTGACAGATTAAAAGCACAGAGTCATGGGATATCCATTGTCTTTGGTTTCGTCGAAGAAAAAAGAAGAGGACTCTTTTTTAACTCATCAGCCTTTATTTCTGAAGAGAAAATAATCCATATCCACCGTAAAGTATTTCTTCCGACCTACGGGATGTTTGAAGAAGGCAAACTTTTTTCAAGTGGCAATAATTTTCAAACTTTCATTACTCCATATGGTCCTGCAGGAATGATGATCTGCTATGACTTTCTACATTACGGTGCAAGCTATCTCCTCTTTGTTGGGGGTTCAGAAATCATCCTAATAATAAGTGCCGCTCCGGGTAGAGGACTCACCAACAGAGAAAGCTTCGCATCAAGTCACATGTGGGAACTTATGGGAGAAGCGATTTCACGCTTTTCTTCATCATTCGTCATTTACTGCAACAGAGTCGGATTTGAAGAAGGTATATCTTTTGCTGGCGGCTCCTTTATCTACAACCCTGCCGGTAAGTTAATAGCTAAAGCTCCTTATATAGATGAAAATTTTCTTATCCATGAAATAAATCTGGATGAAATCCGCAGCACGCGGAAAAAAATGCCTTATAAAAGAGACGAAAAAGCTGAAATAATCCTTGAAGCGTTAAAAAGGATAGTAAGGAATCATGAAAATTAACGTCGCCTTTGTCGAAAAAATTCTTATATTATTCATAAGAGAAGAACTATCCAAATTCGATTATAAAAAAGGAGTACTCGGTATTTCCGGAGGGCTTGACTCTTCTGTTTGTGCTTTTCTTTCAACAAAAGCCTTAAAACCAGCAAATGTCATTGGCCTTATCATGCCTTACGGAAAAACCCCTTCAAGGGACTTAGATGAAGCGCTAAAGCTTGCCCAGCAACTCAAGATTAAATCAAAAATAATCGATATCTCACCAATGCTAGATATTTACTATAAAAAATATCCTACAAAGAACAGAATCTTAATGGGAAACAAAATGGCAAGAGAAAGGATGTCCATACTTTATGACTTTTCCGCTAGGGAAAAAGCATTAGTTCTTGGAACAAGCAATAAGACAGAACTTCTCCTAGGCTATGGAACAATATATGGAGATATGGCATCCGCAGTCAATCCTTTAGGCGATTTATACAAGACTCAGGTCCGACAACTCGCTATTCATCTTGGTGTGCCCGAAAGGATTGTAAAAAAAACGCCTTCCGCTGGTTTATGGCCGGGACAAACAGATGAAAAAGAACTGGGTCTAACTTATGAAGAAATAGATAAAATTCTCTTTCAGTGGGTAGATAAAAGAAAATCTATTAAAGAAATTAACGATTCAGGATTTCCTAAAGAAGACGTAGAAAAAATAATTAACCTTGTAAAAAATTCTGAATTTAAAAGAAAACTTCCTCAAATTCCAAAAATATCAGAAAGAACAGTTGGACATGACTTTCTTTTCCCTCACGATTGGGGTAAATAGCTCCTTTAAGGCGAATTCTACGTATGAAATCTTCAGGTAAATTATATATAGTGGCCACACCCATAGGAAATCTGGAAGATCTAACATTAAGAGCCCTAAAAACACTCAAAGAAGTAAATTATATTGCATGTGAAGATACACGTCATACAAAAAAATTACTAAATAAATACAGAATAAAAAAGAATCTAATAAGCTACTTTCATCCTAAGGAAAAAGAAAAAATACCAAAAATAATAAAAATTCTTGAAGAAGGGAATAATGTAGCACTTGTCTCAGACGCAGGAACTCCTGGTCTATCTGACCCCGGATTCCCTTTGATAAAAAAAGCCTTAGAATATCGTATAAGAGTAATTCCTATTCCAGGTCCTTCTGCATTGACTGCTGCTCTTTCTGCTGCAGGTCTTCCCACAGAAAGATTTCTTTTTCTGGGGTTTCCTCCCTCAAAAAAAGAAGCTACAAGAAAATTATTTCAATCAATTAATGATGAAAAAGCTACACTTGTGTTTTATCTACCACCAAGAAAGCTCCATTCTTTTCTCATGCTTATCAAAGAAACACTTGGCAACAGGGATATTGTTATTGCCAGAGAGCTTACAAAGATTCACGAGGAATTTCTTAGAGGGAAGCCAGATGAATTAAAGGAAATTTTGCAAGAGAAGAGGTTGAAGGGAGAAGCCACTGTCCTCATAAAAGGCTCACATAAAGGGGGAAAATAATAAACTGGCCTTATTAATTATTAAACCTTTATAAGCTCATTCAATTACCAGGACTCTAAACAAATAATTTGACTAATCTTTATCAAGCACAGGCCTGAGCCAATGATAGAGCCCTTACTTCCTTTGCTCCTGCATTCTTTAGAACAAAACTACACTCATAAATCGTAGATCCTGTTGTGAATACATCATCTACCAGGAGTATAATTTTCCCCTTTATAGATTCACTTCTCTTGATTTCAAATGCACCTCTCACATTTCTCCTCCTTTCTTTTGCATCAAGAGAAGTCTGAGGGGGAACATTTTTTGTTTTAATTAAACATTTTTCTACAATTTCTATGCCTGAAAGCCTTGAGAGCTCTTTCGCAATAATCTGAACCTGATTAAATCCCCTTATTTTTTTTCGTCTTGGATGTATAGGAACAGGTATAATGGAATCCAGTCCCCACCATATTGCTTCATCATCCTTGAACGCCTGGTAAATAAAATATGCCAGGTCTCTACCCAAAATTCGAAATCCCTTGTACTTAAAAAGAAGGATAATATCTTTCAATTTCCCTCTATACGGCGCCGCTGAACGATGGATAGAAAAAGGTGGCCTTTTTTCAAGACAGGATCCACAGAGATGAAGATTTGAAAAATCATAAAAGAATCTCCCACAACAATAACAATATGAAGATTTTTGTGGTTTTAGACTCTCCAAGCAATCGTGGCAGATGACTTTCTCATCCGTAAGTTCAAGCAAAGAAGAACACAAAGGACAAAAAGAAGGGAAAAAAATCAGTTCAGCTAATTTAAAAGAAAAGGAAAGTCCCCCCGTAAGCAGAGGAATCAATGAGCTTCTTCCTCAGCTTTTTCCTGACATTTGATACAATAAGGAGTCCAGGGAACGGCCATTAGTCTTTTATGTTCAATCTTCTGCTTGCATTTAAGGCAAATTCCGAAAGTCCCGTTTCCGATTCTTTTTAGAGTTTCATCTATAGCATACAACCGCTTCCTCTCTGTATCCGAAAGACTCAAAAGAAATTCTTTAGTGTAAGAACTTTCAGCTTTATCAACTAAATCCTGTGCAATCCCTGTCTCGACTTCCTTACTCTCGTTGTAAAATTCGCTCAGTTTATCAATAATCTCCTTCTTTTTTTCCAAAAGCTTTTTCTTAAAAGTTTCTCTTTCTTTTTTCTTCAAAGATTCCCCCTTACTTTGCATATTGTCTTCCATTAATGATTGACAAAGCACGATAAACCTGTTCTAAAAGAATTATACGGCTTAACTCATGTGAAAAAGTAAACTTTGAAAGCGAAAGAAGAAAATCAGCCTTTTTTAAAATACTGTCTTCCAACCCTATAAATCCTCCGATTATAAAACTAATAGAAGAAGATAACGTAGATGTGATTTTTTCAAAAAGAGTCGCAAATTCCAAAGAATCCATTTCCCTTCCATCCTGATGCAAGCAGATAATATAATCATCTCTCAAGTGTTTTTCAATATCTTTTGCTTCTATTTCCATTATTCTCTTCGCATCTTTTTCTGTAAGACCTCTTGCCTCTTTTGTCTCGATAATTTCACAACGACTAAACTGATTTATCTTCTTTAAATAAAAATCCTGCAAACTTCTGATATCTTTATTTCGGGTTTTTCCGGGCCACAACATTCTCAACTTCACGAAAAATCTCCGATTTTAGTTCTATCAGTCCTCAAATCGACTCCTCTCTTAAAAGCATCAATAAAAAATAATGATTAAAACAAAAAATGTCAATATTTTTTTAAATAATATAGACGCCGTTAACCTTCTTAATTACTCATATGATTAATACACAATACTTATTAAGCCTATAAAATTTTGAAATCTCGCAAAATAATGTGAGCCGAAATAGCAAACTTATTTTTTAATGGAGTGAAAAATCAGTAATAGATTTTCGGAGCATCCCCCCATAATTTTTCCAATGAATAATAATCTCGCATTTTTCTTGAAAAAATATGTACAATGAAGCTACCATAATCCATCAATATCCATTCGGCATTATTTTTCCCTTCTATGCTCAAAGGAGTTACCTTTTCTTTTTTCAACTCCATCTCAATGCTCTCACATATTGTTCGGTTCTGCTTCATTGAATTTCCACACGTAATAATAAAAAAATCTGTAAAAGAAGATATCTTACTCAATTCGAGAACAGCAATATTCTCTGCTTTCTTTGCCTGGCCTGCTTTTATTGATATCTTTACAACCTTGGGTAAGTTTCGCTTTGAAAATTTATTTGTATCTTTTTGGTTCATTTTCTCTTTTGATAAAGCTTGTTTTTCTTGATATACAGCGCTACAGTTTCTGGAACTAATCCTTTTATAGATAGACCTTTTTTTATTCTTTCCCTCACTTCAGTAGAAGAAACATCAAATCCATTTATGGATAAGAGAAATATTTTAAAGGACGATATTTTTTCTTTAATTACTTCTTCCTTTGAGAGCTCATAAAATCGGTCGTTGTATCTCCCCTCAAGAATTTTCTTTACATCATCGAAACAAAAACCTGGCCTGCTCATAACGACAAAAAAATATTCCTCCAGAAGTTCTTCATAGCTTTTCCATGTTTCTATTTCTAAAAAGGCATCGATACCTATGATAAAGAAAATCAAAAAATTTGGATAGCGTTCTTTTATTTTTTGCAAAGTTATGATCGAATAAGATTTCTCACCTGCTTCTATCTCTATAGAAGAAGGAATAAATGATGAATAAGGTGAAATGGCAAGCTTAACCATTTTCAGTCTGTGAAAAGGGGATGCAATTTCATAAAAATTTTTATGAGGGGGAATAAAAGAAGGAACAAAAAGAATCTTATCTAATGACATTTTTTTCTGAACCACCTCGGCAGCCTTTATATGTGCTGTATGAATCGGGTTAAAAGTGCCTCCAAATAATCCAATTCGATTTTCTTTCATGAAATTAATCTTTCTCTTCATCCAAAAGCCCCAAAGTTTTTGCTATCGAATCAATTACTTTTTCAAGTCCTTTTCTCTTCAAAGCAGAAATAGCAAAAAAAGGAAGCCCTTCCCTCCGAGAAAAAGTTCTTATTTTATCTACTCTTTTCTTATCTCCCTCGAGAAGATCGATTTTATTAGCTATCAGAATTTGCGGTCTTTCCAATAAGTTACGGTTGAAAACTTCTAATTCCTTAACTATAACTTTAAAGTCATTCACTGGGTCACGACCTGAATAAGGAGAAACATCTATAAGATGAACTAATATTCTTGTTCTCTCTATATGCTTAAGAAATTTTATTCCAAGTCCATGCCCATTATGGGCTCCCTCTATCAATCCAGGAACATCTGCTATTACAAAGCTTTTAAATTCATCTATATCTACAACTCCCAAATTGGGTACAAGGGTTGTAAAGGGATAATCTGCAATCAGCGGTTTAGCTGCAGATATTTTCGATATTAATGTGGATTTACCTGTGTTTGGAAAACCAACAAGCCCTACATCTGCAATAAGCCTAAGCTCAAGAATGAATTCTTTCTTTTCTCCAGATTGACCCTTCTCACTTATTCTTGGGGCCTGATGCATGGAAGAGGCAAAAGAAGCGTTACCTCTTCCTCCCTTACTTCCCCTCGAAGCTAAAAAAATTTGTCCTGGAGCACGAAAATCAAAAAGAATTTCTTCACAATCTATTTTTCTAACAATAGTCCCTACTGGAACTTTTAGATATAAATCTTTTCCCTTCTTCCCCTGACGATTTCCTCCTTCACCATGAGCTCCTTTCTGTGCTTTATTAATGGGATGAAAACGGAAGTAAGAAAGAGAATTAAGATTCTCCTCTGAAACAAAATAAATACTTCCTCCATCACCACCTCGCCCCCCATTAGGGCCACCAAAAGGAACACCCCGTTCTCTACGGAAACTTACACATCCATCACCCCCTCTTCCTGCCTGAAGAGTGACCTTTACCTGATCAACAAACATATTTAAAGCAGCCGAATCCTCCTATGCAGGAATGATGGACACGTACTTTTTCTTTTTCCCTTTACTTTCAAAGCGAACAATTCCTGACATCTCGGCAAACAGAGTATCATCTTTTCCTCTGCCTACATTTATACCAGGCTTAAACGGTGTTCCTCTTTGCCGAACAAGAATGGAACCCGCAGTTACATACTGTCCTGCAGACCGCTTAACACCCAACCTTTTCGAACAACTTTCTCTTCCGTTTTTCGCACTTCCAGCCGATTTCTTATGCGCCATTACCTTTCTCCTTTGATATCTTCACTTTCCCGTGACTAACCGCTGTTTTTTTTCTTTGCTCCTTTTTTTTATCTGAAATTCTTGTTTTTGATTGTTTTTCTTTAGCCTCATGTACTTTCTGTTTTTGTGTCTTTTCTATCTTAGTTCTACCACCCTTTGTTTTCACTACCAAAGGTTTTTCTGCTTTTCCTTTAGTACCTTTTTTCTCTGCCTTTTCTTCTGCTACTTTCCCAGGTTTTCCAACTTCCTGTTTCTGCTCAGTCATAGTTTTTTTCTGTTCTTTTCTTACTTCTTCTGCTTTCTTCTCTATAAGAAGATCCTTTGTCCCGGAGATAATTTTCTCGATTTTAACTTCAGTAAATTCCTGACGGTGTCCGCTTTTCTTTTTATACTGTTTTCTTCTCTTCTTCTTGAAAATAATTACTTTCTTACCCTTTAGATTCTCAAGGACTACAGCTCTAACCAGAGCCTTTTCAACGAATGGAGTCCCAATGAGTGTTTTCTTTCCGTTATCAATGAGAAGCACTCGATTAAAAGAGATTTCCTTGCCTTCCTCTGCATCAAGTTTTTCAACTTGAAGAATATCTCCTTCCTGAACTTTATACTGTTTTCCACCAGTTTTTATGACAGCAAACATTTTACTACCTTTTCTTACTATAGAGATTAATATTAAGGAAATTAAATCTAACATATGACTATCTTTATGTCAATAATACGGGGTAGGCTTTAGGAGTCGAGAAAAAAGCGCGATTAAGTTAAGCTTATACCAGTCGAATCAAAAACACGGGGCATTGCTCCAACTCGGCAAGAGCTGTCCAATTCCAGACATCTCTCTCCTCTCCTTAGAGGAAAGGAACTATGCCCACCCAGCCTTGCATACATGTTTTTTCATCCACTGGCCTTTGTTAAATAATCATTGCGATAGACCTAAAAAAATAATATATTTAAAAAAAACAAAAGGAGACAAAGATGTTTTTAACAAAGAGAAAATTGTTTTATTCATTGAAAATTTTTTCACTTCTTCTTGTTATTCTTTTTATACCAAGAATTCTGAGCTTTGGACGCACAGAGAAACCTGTACTTCATGGGAAGCACTGGGTTGCCATCACAGGAAAGCCGTTGGGAGCTACAGCTGGAGCTATGATTTTTAATCGGGGAGGAAACGCTGTGGATGCTGCCTGTGCCATGCTGGGAGCAGTTTGTACTATGTATGACACTTTGAGCTGGGGGGGAGAAACTCAAGCTCTTATTTACAATCCTGAAACCAAAATGGTTTATGGCATTAACGCCTTAGGTGTCGCACCAACAGGAGCAACTCCTGAGTTTTTCCGTTCAAAAAATATGGAATATCCTCCTGAATACGGTCCATTAGCTGCAGTAACACCTGGAACGCCGGGCGGCTTAATGGTCATGCTTGCCGAATTTGGCACTATGAGTCTGAAAGAAGTGCTGGAACCATCCATACAAATGGCGGAAGGATATCCTATAGAAGAATCACAGGCTAATAATATTGAGAGGCAGAAAGGGAAAATCAAGGAATGGCCTTATTCAAAGAAAATTCTTCTTCCTCATCTCGGAAAAGAACGTGAAGCTCCTTTTCCTGGAGAAATATTCCGTCAGAGAGATCTATTAAACACACTGAAAAAACTGGTGGAAGCAGAACAGAAAGCCCTGACCAAAGGGAAAAATCGCAAGGAAGCCATTTATGCTGCTTATGATCGATTCTATAAAGAAGACATCGCAATGGAATTTGTCAGAGGATGCAAGGAACAAGGCGGGCTTATTACAGTGGAAGATATGGCCGGATGGAAAGTTTATATTGAAGAGCCAATTATGACTAACTATAAGGGGATAGAAATATATAAGCTGACATGCTGGGTTCAGGGCCCGGTTCTTCTGCAGGCATTGAATATACTTGAGAATATCGATTTAAAGCCCATGGGATTTAATAGTTCAAAATATATCCATACTCTTTATCAAGTAATGAATCTGGTTTATGCAGACAGGGATTTTTATTATGGCGATCCTTATTTTCCGCCACAGGAACCAATAAAAGGATTGCTTTCCAAAGAGTACGCGAAAAAACGCATGAAGCTGATTGATTGGGGAAAAAATGATCCTGACGTAAAGCCTGGAGATCCGTATCCATTTGAGGGCAGGGAGAATCCTTATCTTAATTTTCTTGAAAATTGGTATTCATCTGGAAAAGTTCTATTTGATAGTTTAAATGAAAAACAGAAGCTTGCTTTCGAGGAGAGTTTTATTGCTGGAACAACTTCAATTCAGGCCGCTGATGAACAAGGATGGGTTGTTTCTGTGACACCGAGTGGAGGCTGGATTCCTGCATGTATTGCAGGAAACACCGGCATAGGAATGAGCCAGCGAATGCAAAGCTTTGTGCTTGATGAATCTGAGAATCCTTTTAACGTAGTTGCCCATGGAAAGAGACCCCGTGCTACCTTGACACCGAGCCTTGCCATAAAGGATGGCAAACCGTTCCTTTCATTTGCTGTTCAGGGAGGGGATACTCAGGATCAGAATATGTTGCAATTCTTTCTGGATGTGGTGGAATTCGGGATGAATGTTCAGGAAGCCTGTGAGGCACCGAACATCGTGAGCTACCAGATGCATAGTTCATTCGGGAAACATATCTCCACTCCAGGCAAACTTCGCCTAAATGAAAAGGTGCCTTTCTGGGTACGAGAGGAGCTTGCAAGGATGGGTTATAAACTTGATTATAGAAGAAAAACATCAGGTCCTATAAATGCAATATTTTTTGATTGGGAGAATGGTACTTTCTGGGGCGGATCAAGCAATTATGGAGAGGATTACGGGATTGCCTGGTAAAGTTATGCCAGCAGAAGTGCACAAGTTTCATTTCTTATCCTTGCACCTTCTGCTTCTATTTTACTGAATTTAAAAAATCGGCAATAAAATAATAAAACTACTGGCTGAAAAAATGTATGTTTTTTTCTGCTAATACTGCGGAATCATTTCAGCATAATGCAAGCTTAAATTTCGCTCATTTCATGTATGCTGATACATGATAATCCGAGATTTTTTCTACAGGTGAAGATCAATTTCTTGTCTATTTTTGTCGATTAGATCTGTCTCCAAACTCGCTTTACATTGTTCATTGAGTAATTCAGCCAGTTTATCTCTAGCTTCCTCAATAAGAGATTGAGAAATGGGCCCTATGCCATCAATGTTGATGACAATTTTTTTTGTATTTTCAGTAATTTTACTAAAGTCTCCGTTTCTCCAATTCCACCTTCTGCACATTACATTTAAGGTTTTATCATCATAATAAATCACTTCTCCACTTTCAGGATTGTCTTTGTCCTTGCCTCCGAGAGGGATGAATGATTCATTTCCATTTGCAAAACCTAAATGGAAATTTCCTTCAATTTTATCAACATCATCACCCCCGCATGGAATAAGATATTTTATGGAAATGTAATTGAATAAAGCCACAACTGAGTTGATAAACGGGAATCCGCCAGCTTTTTGAATTCTTTTTAGAAGTGATTTTATTGATGGAGGAAATTTATTTGGATTTGAGCCAAATTTCAGGTGAACATCATCCCAGGTTTTTACAAATTCATGCTCGAGACAATTCGTTCCGATTTTATTTTCAATTTCTCTATTAAGAGGCTTTTTTATTCTCTTATTTCCGAGGGCATTTTCAATATTATGTACGATAATAATACCCCTCTTAAAATCGGGAAATTGATCAAAAATATCCTGGTCGATAATAATTTTTTTCATGTTATTATTTAATAATAGTTTAACAGTCTTTTTTAGCCTTAATTTACTTTTTATTTACACCATTTATCCAGCCATCCAATCACTGTTTCATGCCATAGAATACTGTTATGAGGTCTTAGCACCCAGTGATTTTCATCAGGGAAATAAAGGAATTTACTCGGGATTCCACGGCGTTGGAGTGCATTAAAAGTAGATATTCCCTGAGTGTCTACAACTCGAAAATCACGCCCGCCGTGAATAACAAGCATGGGTGTTTTCCAGTTCTTTACGCAATTAACAGGATTTTGTTTCTCATAGCTTTCTGGATTTGTCCAGGGTGTTCCCATGTGATCCCATTCAGGAAACCAGAGCTCTTCTGTATCAAAATAAGCCATGCGCTCATCAAGATTGCCATCATGATTTACAAGACAACGAAAACGATCAGGCCAGTTTCCTGCAATCCAGTTTATCATGTATCCACCAAAGGATGCACCCAGAGCAGCTACTCTATTCCCATCCATCCATGGATAACGGGCCATCGCAGCCTCAAGTCCTTTCTTGAGGTCTTCTAAGGGCTTTCCTCCCCAATCTCCCCTGATGGAGTCACAGAAATCCTGTCCATAACCTACAGAGCCATGGAAATCCACCATTACTGCTGCATACCCTGCTCCTGCATACACCTGTGGATTCCATCGGTAGTGGAAGTCATTTCCAAAAGATCCTTGAGGCCCTCCGTGAATAAGAAAAGCCACGGGGTATTTCTTTGATGAATCAAAATCTACAGGTTTTACAATGTAACAGTAAACTTCATCGCCATTCCATCCTTTGAAAGTAAATTGCTCGTACTCCCCCATGCGCGCAGATTTGAGTCGATCGGCGTTTATCCGGGTTAAAGGACGTACATCGCTACCATCAGGCCTTATTGAATAAAGCTCTACAGGAGACTTGAGGTTGTCGAGACCGTATATAATTCTCTTCCCTGATGCAACGGGAGATCGGATATTTCCATCTTTAATAACAATGTTCACCTTTCCACTTTGAACATCGATAGCGTAAAGGGATTGTTGGCCTGTATTTGCAGCTGTAGTATAGATTGTTTTCGAATCAGGGGACCAGTAAATCGAGGAAGGAGAACGATCCCATTTTTCAGTCAGAACATTCTTTGTTCCATCAGACTTCGAAAACAGAATTATCCTGAATCTGTCGGCTTCATAGCGAGGCCGCTTCATAGCAAGATAGGCAAGTATTTTTCCATCAGGCGAAAAAACTGGAGATGTATCCCAGGCTTTATTCTCTTCCGTTATACAGATTGGAGCTTTTGAACCATCTACAGGAACATAATAAAGGTCGAAATCTGTTGACCATGGTTCTTCTCTTCCTGCATCTCTTGCCGTAAAAATCAACCCTTTTCCATCAGGTGTAAAGGCAATTTCTTCAGGACCTCCGAATGGTTTGGAAGGTGTATCAGCGTCCATACCTGGCATCAAGTCTCTGCATTCACCTCCCGCAGTAGGAATCACGAAAACATGCGAACGTCGGCCGTCTTTCCATGTATCCCAGTGCCTGATAAAGATTTTCTCAAAAATCAGTCCGGTAGCTTTTCGGGTTGCTATTTTATCCAGTTTCATTTTTGTGCATTCTGGATTTTTGCATTCAGGAAAAACATCCATTGTAAAAGCAATATGTTTCCCTTCAGGAGAAACGATGAGATTTCCTGCATTAAGCGGAACTTTTGTAAATTGTTCAGCTTCCCCACCATTAATACGAATACGCCAGACCTGTGAAGAGCCGGATCGGGTGGATAAGAACCATATAAACTCACCGCAAGGTGACGACCAGCGAGGGTTGAAATCTGAAGCCGGATGGGTCGTTAGGCGGCGGAGACTCTTTCCCGTGATATCGACTAACCATATATCTGTCCTTCCCCTGTTAGCTTCGAGATCTGTTGTTCGTAGAGTAAAAGCAATCCATTTTCCATCCGGTGAGACTTGCGGGTCAGAAATCCTTTTCATCGCAAGCATATCATGAACCGAAAACGGATGAGTTTCAGCTGGAACCTGTGTTATAACTGTAGCACTTAAGAGCAGGAAAAAAATCGCAAAAAAAGAACATTTACGCATTACTTCCTCCTTTTTATGATACTAATTTAATTTTCATGAAAAAACCTTCCATAATTTTTATCACATCAAAAAAAATTGTTCAATCTGTTTAAATATTTTCTTGCCTTACTGGAGCAAGGTTGATAAGGTTAGCAAGGGAATGGCGTTAAAAATCTGCACGGAGCGAAACCATGCACTCAGGTTCATCCTTTTCTCTTCTTCTTGTTTTCTATTCAGATACTTATCACTACAATGAACCAAATTCTTTAACACACCTTCTGGCATCAACGATTCTCAATCTTGACAAACATTTATCTTTTCTTTACTTTAGTTACTGATTTAAAAGGAGCAAAAATTAAAGGGCGGTTAGCTCAGCGGTAGAGTACCGGTCTTACAAGCCGGGTGTCACTGGTTCGAATCCAGTACCGCCCACCAGAGATTTTCTAAAGAACAAAAAAAATTCAATAACTATCTTTAATGAAAATAAGATTCCATTTACCTTATGTGACCTGTATAATATGTATTATAAATACAATCATAAATAATTAGATGAAAATAAATAGGCAAAGTCGATGAAAAAAATCAGAATAATGATTGTTGAAGATGAAAGTATCGTTGGACGAGATATCCGCAACATGCTCCTGGGATTAGGCTATGAAGTTTCTACAGTAATTTCTACCTACCATGAGGCAATCAAACGAATAAAAAATATAAAGCCGGATCTGGTATTGATGGATATTATGCTTCATGGAAAACCAGCAGGGATTGAAGCGGCAGGTAAGATTTACAATGTCTTTAATATCCCCGTAGTTTATCTTTCAGCTTATGCAGACAAAAAAACCCTTATGAGGGCAAAAAAGACTTTACCATTTGGTTATATACTTAAACCATTTGAAGAAAGAGAACTTCAAACGACTATAGAAATTGCTCTTTACAAGTTCAAGATGGAAAAGAAATTGAAAGAAAGAGAGCAATGGTTTTTCACTATCCTTAAAAGCTTTGCAGAGGCCGTGATCGTTACTGATAAAAAAGGAAAAATCAGTTTTTTAAACTCATTTGCTGAAAGAATCACCGAATGGAAGCAAGAGGGGGCTCTGAATAAACCTTTGAATAATGTTCTCAAACTGATGAATAAGACTACAAGAAAAGTTTATAATTATCCTATCAACAAAATATTAAATGGGGAAAATTCACACATCCCCAACGAAACTATCTTAATCTCAAAATCAGGCAAAGGAATTTATGTTGATCAAAAAGCGACTCCCATTATTAAGAACAATCAAGGAAATATTTCTGGTATTGTCTTTACCTTAACAGACATTTCCAGGCGTATAAAAACAGAAAAAGAACTCAAGAAAAGCTGGCAAAACCAGAGAACAGCAATGCGAGGTGTAGTCCAGGCCATGGCATTAATTATAGAGACAAGAGATCCATATACAGCAGGACATCAATGTCGTGTTACAAAACTTGCTTGCCGTATAGCTGAGGAAATGAATCTATCTAAGGAACGTATTGAAGGTCTACGCCTGGCTGGAGAACTACATGACATAGGTAAAATACATGTTCCTGCAGAAATTCTCAGCAAGCCTGGCAATATTTCTGAAGCAGAATTTAACATCATCAAAACTCATCCCAAAGTTGGATACGACATATTAAAATCAATAAACTTTCCCTGGCCAATCGCTAAAATCGTACTTCAACATCATGAACGTTATGATGGAAGTGGATATCCTTCTGGTTTAACCGGAGAACAAATTATTCTTGAAGCAAAAATATTGGCAGTCGCAGATGTCATTGAAGCCATGGCAAGTCACAGGCCTTATCGTCCAGCTCTTTCTATAGATACGGCGCTTGAAGAAATAAATAAGAATAAAGGCATATTATATGACCCTGATGTAGTCGATGCATGTTTGAAAGTTTTTGAAAAAAGTTTCAAGTTTGAGTAAATTATCTATTGTTTTTTGCTTATAATTCAAAAAAGATTCTATAATACATTCAATATAAAATTTTAAATATGAGGAAAATAACTTCTTTTTTTTGGAAATTTGCTATTTTCCTTGCATCTGCTGGTGGGATAGCTGCTTTTTACTTTCTTTTTATTAGCGATTTCAACATTTACTGGCTTATTCTTTCACCAATTATTTTTGCACTTTACCAGGGTCCAGCCGTTTATCTTTTGTGGTTGTGGAAAAAAAGAAAAAATAATCAATAAATGATTCTGAATTCAGTTTACTAAACCGAGGCCAAAGAGTGCATGATAAGATTTTCTGGCTTCAGAAGGGAAAAAAACTGATGCACTTATAAAATTTTTCCAAATTCCAAAGAAAATTTTTGAGCTTGACCTCATGGAGAACAGGCTGCACAGTCTTCGCTTTAAAGAAGGAATTCTCCCGTTAAACTTTGGAAATTCAGAGATTAAAACCCTTGAATTCACATATTAAAAGCGCCCCCGACGGGATTTGAACCCATGTTGCCGCCTTGAAAGGGCGATGTCCTAGACCAAGCTAGACGACAGGGGCACAAATAGTATAGTGAGCCGTACTGGACTCGAACCAGTGACACCCGGCTTAAAAGGCCGGTGCTCTCCCTCTGAGCTAACGGCCCAAGATAAAAAAGGATATTTATAAACTAAAGTTAAAGAAGAGTCAATATTAATCGAGAGGCTCAAATTTTACGATGATCCACCTACCACGTCGGGTCAATTTCAAACCCTCATCCTCAAGAGTGTATTTACGGATGTAAAATTTATATGTCTTAATTCCAAGTTTAGAATTTATCTCGACATCAACTTCTTTTGATTCCACTTCTCCTGAAAGTTCTCTTATATTGGAAACCTCTCCTGCACTCACAGAGAAAGATGTGATTTCTTCTTCTATTGCTGCGATAGATTTGGCCTTATTGTATTCCTCCTGAAGAGTTTTATGCCTTTCATATATTTCATCATACTTAGCTTGCAATTCATCCACTTTTTTTCCAGCCTCTCTCTTAGAGGCTCTTGTCCTTGCATTACTCAAATCATATTTAGCGTCATCCACTTCATCTCTCGCATCAAGGGTAATACCTACTGACTTTTCTAATTCTTTCTTTAATTCTAACTCTTTTTTGTTTAATTCTGGGAGGATCGCAGGCTCAATTCTTGTTTCAGTCGCACTGACAATCTTCCAATTCTTAACTTCCTCAAGAGTTATGGGTTCCATAGCCATCGTAGATATGGTTGTGATATCATTCAAAGATACCGCCTGAAAATATTTTTTTAACAGAGTTTCTTCAGGCTTAGATGAACAGCTCTGAAGAACTAATAAAAGAAGAATAATTCCCGCAATATAAAGGATCTTTTTATTCATTTTGCCTCCTTCCTGAACAAAATTAATTTTGCTTTTTAAATTTTACTTTTTTTTCAAGCAAAAAAGCAAGCCTAAATAATAAAGATTCTTGAAAAACATCTCCAAGAATTTGAATGCCCACAGGTAGATTTTTCTTATTCAGCCCTACGGGGACAGTAATAGCTGGGATTCCGGCAAGATTTGCAGATACAGTAAATTTATCAGAAAGATACATAGCAATTGGATCTTCTTTCGCTCCAATTAAAAAAGCCGGTTCTGGTGTAGTCGGGGTAAGGATAAAATCCACTTTTTGAAAGGCTTCGTCTAACTCTTTACGGATAAGCCCCCTTGTTTTTGCTGCTTTCACATAATAATCATCATAATAACCAGAACTTAATGCAAATGTTCCTAAAATAATACGACGCTTTACCTCTAATCCGAACCCTTCTGTTCTTGTATTCTTATACATCTCATTGATGTTTTTCGAAAGAGAGTGTCGAAAACCATACCTTACTCCATCATATCTGGCTAAGTTTGAACTAGCCTCAGAAGTAGCAACAATATAATAGCAAGCAAGAGCATATTCCCACATAGGAAATTTCATTTCATACAATTCAGCACCCATATCCTCGAGTACACGTATAGTGCTGTAGTAAATATCTTCGACTTCACTATCCACACCTTCAAGCATTTCCTCACAAAGATACGCAGCTTTTATTGTTTTCATTCCTTTTTTCACTTCTACTTCAAAATCGGGCACAGGGAGAGAAGAAGATGTTGAATCCATTACATCATGGCCTGATATTATTTGAGTAATAAGCGCACAATCCTCTGCAGTATTCGTCAGAGGACCAATCTGATCGAGAGATGAGGCGAAAGCTACAAGCCCATATCTGGACACACGTCCGTAAGTAGGTTTGAGCCCAACAAGACCACAAAAAGCAGCAGGCTGTCTTATTGAACCGCCAGTATCTGAACCAAGTGCAGCCGCAGCTTCCCCAACTGCAACTGCTGCAGCAGATCCTCCACTCGAACCACCAGGAACTCTTTTCAGATCCCACGGATTCCTTGTAATAAAAAATCCTGAGTTCTCTGTTGAGGAACCCATTGCAAACTCATCAAGGTTAGTCTTCCCGATAATCACAGCATCTTCATTTTTAAGCTTTTGAACAACCGTTGCGCTGTAAGGAGGAACGAAATTTTCAAGAATTTTTGATGCACATGTCGTACGAATATCTTTTGTCAAAAGATTATCTTTTAAGCCTATTGGAACCCCAGCTAAAACTCCTTTCTCTTTTTTAGTGTCTATCTTCTTTGCTTCTGATAGGGCTTTTTCTCCAAGCAATGTAATGTAAGCAGATATTTTCTCTTCTTTTTCCTGAATTTTTTCAAGGTAGGAAATTACTATTTCTTCAGCTTTGATTTCTTTATTATGAACAAGCTTTTTAAGCTCTGTGAGACTTAGAGATGTGATATTCATTTCTCTTCAATTACTTTAGGAACTTTCATGAAGCTTGCATCTTTTTCTGGAGAATTTGCTAGCGCTTCTTCTGTTGACAGAGAAACTTTAACCTCATCTTTTCTAAAAGGCAATAAAAATGTTACAGGTGTATAAATTTCAGCTCTTGAAACATCTATTTCAATTTCTTCAAGTTTATCCACCCATTTTACAATCTTTTCCATCTGGGGGATCAATAAAGATTTTTCTTTTTGACTGAGTCTTAAATTAGCGAGACCACAAACATAATCAATATCGACTTTCGGCTTCATTCAGCAAAATTATAGGTTATAAAATTTAAAAAATCAATTAAGTTTATGCAATTATTCCCATATACTGAAAATAAATCTTTTAATTTTATGGAATAAGAGTAATAAAAAAACCTCATAAAAATCGAATTAGAAGTTATAAGGCACAGAAACTAAAAAATTATTTTTCCAAGAGTCAGGAGCCCAAGAAGCAAACTTACAATGCCAATAATCAATTTAAGATAATTGCCTTTAAAACTTTTAACTGTATAGGCAGCCAAAGGAACAGAAAGAAGAGCTCCTATAACTAATGACGGTGCAAGATTCCATTGAATCTGATGATCACTGAAGATGAGGTAAGTGACTACTCCCACAAAACAGGTGAGGCCCTCTGCAAGAGAAGTAATACCGATGGCTGATTTAGATTTTACCCCCGACAGAATCTGACCACTTGTAACTACCGGTCCATAGCCCCCTCCGCTTATACCTTTATTAAAAGCAGCGATAAGTCCAAGAGAAATAATTTTTTTCCATGAAAATCCATATGTTTTTTTCAAGGTAGCAAGTATCAATATTCCCATACTAAAAATCAGTATTCCTATATATAGCTTTATATAAAATGCAGGTAAATTTGTTGCCAAAATAACGGCAGTCAGGGTTCCAAAAATACTGCACGCAGCAATAACAAGTGCACTCTTTAAATCCCTGCCTCCTATTTTAAAATTTACATTTTTAAATTGATGATGGAAAAAACCAGCAGTTATACCCGTTACCAACTCTGAAAGAAGGATAGCTGGAACGATCTGAAGCGGACTGTATCCCATCAAAAGCAAAATAGGAGTCAATGTTGTTCCATATCCCATTCCTAATGATGAATCGACGTATTCGCAAACAAAAGCCATAAACATGATAAGTGCGGAAAATTCGATTAAATCCATAACTTTCTCCTAATTCGATATAATCGACCGATTATATAAACTATAATTTTAAAATTTTTAATGTTATCTTTCATTTCATTTTTTTCGTGCCTTTAATGTCCTATCAGCTAAATCCTCAAAAGTAGTATTTTCCATAATCTCTGCCACTTTATCTCTTACTTCTTTCCATAGCCAGCGCAGCCCACAGAAATCCTGTCTCGGACATACCTCATAAGCAGTAACGCTTACACAATCGATTGGAGCTAGAGGCCCATCCATCACGCGGATTACTTCAGCCACATTAATTTTAGAAGGTGGTTTAGATAGATAATAACCTCCATTCGGACCTTTTTTGCTCCTTAAATATCCTGCTCTTTTAAGAATCAAAAGTAGCTGTTCAAGGAACCGTTTGGGTATATCCTGGGCAGAAGAAATTGCGCTTATATGAAGAGGGCCTTCACCATAATGGAGAGACAACTCCAGCATTGCTCTGCTCGCATATTCTCCTCTTTTTGAAAGACGCATATTATTTAGTCGATTATTTCAATTGACTAAATAATAAAAACATAATATTCTCATTTTGTCAATAATATTTTTCCTCTATGAAGAAAAGTGTGTTAGAGAATAAATATTGTCTTTACTGGCTTTAGTGATTCTGATTACAAGAATATTTGTCTCAGGGAAGGTGTTGGAAAAACCGTATGCAAGACAAGCTAAGACCAGTGGATTCAAAAACACGCAGTCTTGCCCCAACCTTTATATCAGTTGACTTTCACTTTTATCAGTGTTAAAAACTCATATATTTTATAAAAAAAGAATCAAAAGCTTTTCAAAGTGGGCGTAAAATCTGACAAAAAACAGCATTTCAACAGGAACCATGTTAATTTCCTCTTTATGAACTTTTTAAATCCCTAATATGGAAAAAACGCAAAAAAATTATGAATATTTTAATAAATGCCCTATCTGTGCATACACGGCACTCCGCACATTCAGAAAAAGCACTTTTGATCTTGATCTCTTAACCAGAGAACGAATAAAAATTACAGACGCCGACTACGGGAAAACATGGAGTTTAAGCCTGTGCGAGAAATGCGGATATGTCTTTGCAAATCCCTGCCCATCGGCTGATTTAATCCGTTCCCTTTACAGTGGCATAATAGATCCTCTGTATGAAGAAGAAGCACAGGGGCGCAGTAAAAATTTCATTCCTATTCTATCTTTCCTCGAAAAAATCCATCCTGAAAAAGGGCCGCTTTTTGATGTTGGAGCGGCTACGGGTATCCTTCTCAACCTTGCGCGGAATAGAGGATGGGAAACAGATGGAATAGAAGCAAGTTCCTGGGCTGTAGAATTGGCAGCCCAAAAATACAATCTTAATATTAGAAAAGGTAATTTTGAATCGGCTTCATTAAAATCAAACTACTACAAGGCTGTTACAATGGTAGACATAATCGAACATGTCTCACATCCCTTCGAAGCAGTTGTTAAGACTTATGAAATCTTAGCTCCTGGTGGAATATTATGCATTGTAACACCTGATATTAAAAGCATAACAGCTAAAATTACAGACGGTAAATGGTGGCATTTCAGGCCAGCTCATATAGGCTACTATTCTTTAAAAAGCCTTTCTTTTCTCCTTCACCGCACAGGCTTTAAGATAATTAAGATTAGAAAATATAACTGGACTTTCAGTGCCAATTATATCATTTCTCGAATAAGCGGGCTTAAATATCTCCTTAAAAACACAGAATTAGCTTCTTTTTGTAAAAGAATTCCTATAAAATTAGTGCTTGGTGATTCATTAGAAATATATACAAGGAAGGATTTACAAAGGTGAACGTTTATCTCAAAGCAATGCGCCTCGAGAGATGGCCAAGAAGCTTCGCCATTTTTATCGGCAGCGCTTCCTTTTTTTTCCTGAACAGAGATTTCTTATTTTCTAAAGGTGTATTCTGGCTTGTTTCCAATGCTACCGCCGCTTTTCTCCTTACATGGGCAATCTCAACAGCAAACTACATAATAAATGAAATCGTAGATGTTCCTTATGACATGCATCATCCAACAAAAAAGAACCGTCCCCTTGTTAAAGGTGAAATAAAAAAAAATCCTTTCCTTCTCTACGGCATTATCCTTACAGTTTTTAGTCTTTCTTTAGCCTTTACCTTCTTTTCAAGACCTTTCTTCTTGTCACTTGCTCTTCTTCTTGTAGCAGGGTTCATATACAATATCAAACCAATAAGGACAAAAGATGTTCCCTTTCTTGATTCTATATCAGAATCCGCAAACAACCCAATCCGCTTCCTCATAGGTTGGTTTGCCTTTTCTCAATCCAATACATTCCCTCCGATTTTATTACTTCTATGCTGGTGGGCTTTCGGGAACCTTCTGATGGAGTCAAAAAGACTCTCTGAATTACGATTTCTCAAAGAAAAAGCGGGAGATTATAGAGCTTCTCTTAAAAAATATAGGGAAAAATCATTGATACTGAATATGGCCTTGAGTGCAGCCATCTCATTCGCAACATATATATATTTCGCTGTGATCTTCAAGCTACAGTCCTTTATCTATTTTTCGCCCCTCATTTTCCTTTATTTTCTTCTAATATTCATAAAAACATTAAGAGAAAAAGAAGTCATGGAAGAACCAGAAAGGCTTATGCGTGATTTTCGATTTTCTATATACACTTTTTTCCTGATTCTACTCTTTTTTCTCTCATTTTTTGTAGACAAAGTCGGGCAGTAGAAATTCTGCCATATTAAATAAAGAGTTGCCTCTTATATTTTTTTCATGTTAAATTAATATCATGTTTAAACTTAGAGGAAATCAATGAATATCTTGGAAATTACATTAAAACTTTTTCTTGCCGTCGCTCTGGGAGGCCTCATCGGTTTTGAAAGAGAAACAAGCCGCAAGCCCGCAGGGCTAAGGACAAATATTCTTATATGTGTGGGAGCAACGATGATCATGGTGCTCTCGAACCTCATTCTCCAGGGAAAAGATGGAACTGGGGGCGAGATGGCTCGTATGGCAGCTGGGGTCATAACAGGAATTGGGTTTATCGGAGCAGGAACAATCATTCAATCAAAAGGAAGCGTTACAGGCTTGACTACGGCTGCAACTTTATGGGTAGTAGCAGGATTAGGACTCGTCGTAGGGGCTGGTTATTATGCGTCAGCAATCATTTTTACTGCCGTTATAATTTTGACTTTGGTCCTCCTTGGCAAGCTTGAATCTCATCAATTGAATAAAGCTGTTTATCATTATCACCTTAAAACAAAATCTTCACAAGATATACTCATGATAATAAAAAAACTTGCACTTCACGAAGGAATAAAATTTAAAGAGATGTCCCGAAAAGTGGAAGGTAATTTTTTTATAATCGATTTTTATTTTCCTGCTTCTGAAGAAACAGAACAAAAATTCAAATGGGGACTTTTAAACATCGATGATCTCTTAGAGATAAAAATTGAGTAGCAATGAGCTTCTTCTTGCAACAACAAATCCAGGAAAACTGAGAGAAATAAAAGCTTACCTTTCTGACATTTTTCTTTGTATTTTTTCTCTTTCAAATTTAAAAATAGAGGATATTTTTCCTGAGAATGGAAAAACATTCAAAGAAAATGCACTTAGGAAAAGCCTTTTCTACAGCAAAAAATGGGATGGCCTTACGCTTGCAGAAGATTCAGGTATTGAGATTGATGCTTTAAATGCTAAACCAGGAGTCCGGTCTGCACGATTCTCGGGACCGCGTGCAACGGATGAAAGTAACATAAAAAAAGTTCTTAATTTAATGAAAGGAATCTCGCCAGAAAACAGGAAAGCACGCTTTGTTTCCTGCATGGTTTTGGCACAAAAAGGAAAAATAATCAAAGAAATACAGGAATACGTGGAAGGATTTATAATGTCAGAACCTACAGGGAAACTCGGGTTTGGTTATGATCCGATTTTCTACTACCCTCCTTTTAAGAAAACTTTTGCTGAGGTTCTTCCTTCCGAAAAAAACAAGGCCAGCCACCGCGGTCGTGCACTTAAAAGATTAAAAATATTTCTGCGTAAATATCTTCAGAATAAAAAATATTAGGAAGGCTTTATAACTAAAAATATGGTCACTAATTTCAATAATTGGGATCAGGTCACATATAAAGGAAAAACAGTATGTAAACCAAATTCAGAGCATTTCTCCTGCCAAATAAAATTAATAAAACATATAATAATTAATGACCCTCGATTCTTGAAAGAGGGGGAATTTTTCCCCCTCATTTCGTTTTTTTATTGTTTCCTACTGTTATTCGATCCCTTATTCTCTTAAATGTCTTCTCTCCGATCCCTTTCACCTTCATAATATCTTCTATTTTCTTGAAATTGCCATGCTCAGTTCTGAAATCGACAATTCTCTGCGCAACTTTTGCTCCTATACGCGGAAGCTTCTGCAGCTCAGAGGCCGTGGCTGTATTGATGTTAATCTTTTTCTCAGTGGCCTCAGAAAATACCCCTGCTTGAAGAGCAATCACGGTAAAAAACATAAAACCCAAGATGAGAGCCAAAATTATCCCTCTGTTCATTAGATTTTTCATTATAACCTCCTTTCGCACTTCTAAATGCAATATCGAGGCCAAACTTTCATAATATTTATTTTCTTTATTTTCAGTGTATTAAAATCATGCTTACTTAAAAATGTTAAGATTTGTTAACATAAATGAAAATATAGTGGTAACTCTGGTTTCCCTTTCTCTATTATTCAGAATGTTTAAATAATTTCAGGATAAATAATATGAGGTTAACAAATAAAAATATTGAGGAATTTATATGGAAAAATTCAGGAACGAGGATGACTCTTTTTATAGACTTCAAGAAGATGCTTCAGGTCAAGATGTGTATATTTTTGAGTCGTTGACAGGCTTTTATGCCCTAAAAGTTCCTGTATGACTCTCAGGTCTGCTCCTCTGCTAAGAAGATGAGAAGCAAAGGAATGTCTAAGTGAATGAGGGCTTATTTTTCTCTGAATTGCCGATTGCTGAATATATTTATCTACGATTCTTTCTATGGAGCGTGGAGTCAGTCTTTCCCCACGGTAGTTTAAAAAAACCGCTTCTTCATGTCTGTTATTTTTAATAAGGGAAATTCTCTTTCTTAGGTAAGAAATAAGACATTTCTCGGCTATTCTTCCGAAAGGAATAAGTCTTTCTTTTTTCCCTTTTCCTTTTGCCCGGATGAGTCTTTCCTCAAAATTCACATCATCAATGTCTATACTGGAAAGTTCGCTCACACGTAATCCGGTTGCATACAGAAGTTCTAATGTAGCTCTGTCTCTCAAATCCAGTACCCTATCAGAATGAGGAAGGTCAAGAAAGTCAGCCATCTCTTGTTCTGACAAAAAAGAAGGTACATGCTTTTCTTGTTTTGGAGTTGCTATGACTTTTGCAGGATTATCTTTAAGATACCTCTTCTTCACACAAAACTGAAAAAAAGATCGAACAGCTGCAAGCTTACGGGATATGGTAGATTTCTTCTGCTTTTTTTCATAAAGAGCAGCAAGGAACCCTCGAAGTATAACATTATCAACCTCTAAAAGCTCTATGTCTTTTTCTTCCAGATAGGAAGAAAGTTCTAAGAGGTCTCTTCCATAAGCCACTATGGTGTTAGGAGAGGCATTCTTTTCATATTTAAGATATGACAAAAATTGATTAAGCTTTGCTCTCATCTGTAGTTAGAAGGACTCATTTTCCTCCTTGGAATTGATTTTTCTCTCCCAGATTTTCTCTTGTTCTATTTCCTCTTTGTAGGTACACTGCTTGTCACTGCAGTAGAGATAGGACTTCCCCTTCATGGAATTTCTTCGAAGAACAAACTCTCGTCCGCACTTAGGACAGGGCTGTGCAACAGGTTCATCCCATATTGCAAATTTGCATTTCGGATAACTACTGCAACCATAAAATATTCTGCCTTTTCTTGTTTTTTTTCTCACGATTGTCCCACCACATTTAAGAGGACAGGGAATTCCCGTATCTTTCTTCTCTTTCTTTATGTATTTGCAACTTGGATAATTCGAACAGGCAATAAAACTTCCATACTTTCCCATGCGCAATACAAGTTGAGAACCACAGTTAGGACATTTATCTTCCAAAAATTTCTTTTCCTTCTTTACAAGGCTTTCACTAAACCGACATTCAGGGAATCCAGAGCATGCCCTAAACCTTCCATAGCGCCCCTCTTTGATAACAAGCTGACGACCACAGAGAGGACAAACATCATCTGACGGGATTCCTTTCTTTTTAACTCCTTCCCCTTTCATCGCATCCTTTAGATCCTTATCGAGTAATGAATAATAGGATCTTAAATAATCGATCCAATCCTGCTCACCGTCACTTATGCGGTCAAGATTATCTTCCAGACGTGCCGTAAATTCATAATCCATCAAATCAGGAAAATTCTTGACCAAATAGTCTGTAACAAAAAGGCCAAGCTCCCCTGGAATAAACTTCCCTTTCTCTTTTATTACATAATCACGGTTAAGCAGAGTGGAAATTATAGGAGCATATGTACTTGGCCTGCCGATTCCTTTTACTTCCAACTCTTTCACAAGACTTCCTTCTGTATAGCGGGAAGGAGGTTGTGTAAAATTCTGTCTGGATTCAAGCTTAAGGAGTTTTAGCTCTTCCCCTGCTTCTGCTTTCGGCAAAATTCTTTCTTTATCTGCTTGCTCTGGATAAAGAGTTAAATAACCATCAAACTTTATTACTTCCCCCTTAGCTCTAAACTCATACTTTAAAGCTCTAATATTAAATATAGTTTCCTCTATTACAGCAGAAGTCATCTGAGAAGCTATAAATCTATTCCATATTAATCTGTAAAGTCTGTATTCATCCCTTTTTAAAAAAGGCTCGACCTTCTGAGGTGGGAGGTCAAAGCAGGAGGGACGGATAGCTTCGTGAGCGTCCTGAGCTTTCTTTTTATTCTTATAAACTTTTGGTCTCTTCGGTAAATATTCTTCTGCATAATTCTCGGTAATAAATTCTCTGGATTTTTTAAGAGCCTCATCAGAGATTCTCACAGAATCTGTCCTCATATAAGTGATTAGCCCAACAAGGCCTTGCTCACCAATTTCAAGCCCTTCATAAAGTCTCTGGGCAACTGACATAGTCTTCTTTACAGGAAAATGCAGTATACGAAAACTATCCTGCTGCAATGAGCTGGTGATGTATGGAGGAGAAGGATTTTTCTTTTTCTCTTTAATCTTCACATCTTCAAGAATAAAGGAGAGGTCTTGAAGTTCTGAAATAATCTCTTTTGCCTTTTTTTCTTCTTTTACCTGGACTTTCTTTCCTTCTATCTTTAAAAGGGTAGCTTTAAAAGAAGGTGGAACAGATGCCTGTAGATTAGCTGTTATGGTCCAGAACTCTTCAGGTATAAAATCTTTTATCTCTTTTTCTCTCTCACAGATTAATCGCAAAGCAACAGACTGCACTCTTCCTGCGCTCAATCCTCTTCCGACTTTTTTCCAGAGAAGAGGACTTATGCTGTAACCCACCAGCCGATCCAAAATTCTTCTTGTCTGCTGGGCGTTTATTTTATTATGATCGAGATGGCCAAAATTCTTAAAAGCTTCCTCTATGGCTTTTTTTGTAATCTCATGAAAAATCACCCGGTAAACATTTTCATTAAAGTCTTTTAGTAGTGTTGAGAGATGCCAGCATATTGCTTCTCCTTCTCTGTCCGGATCTGCAGCAAGTAACACAGCTTCTGCTTGCTTTGAAGCCATTTGCAATTCTTTGACAATCTTTTTTCTCTCCGGAATTACCCTGTATTCAGGCCTGAAATCGTTCTTTATATCGACTGCTAATTCTTTCTCGGGCAAATCCCTAACGTGACCAAGACAGGCTTTGACAAAAAAAGCTGACCCGAGGTAGCGATTTACTGTCTTTGCTTTCGCAGGAGATTCCACCACGACCAATTTTTTCACCATTACAACTTCCTTTGAAAATATTTCCCTGGACTCTGAGATATTAAGCCTCTAAGTTCAAGATTTAACAGAATCGAAAGAAGCTCTGAAACTGAAAAATCGCTTTTTGTAACAAGTTCATCGATATGAGTAAGGGAATCAAGCTTGAGAATATCAATAACTTTCTTTTCCTGAGAACTCATTTGATGAACTCTTTCTTCGCTTTGCCCTTTTTTAGAAAGAACTTTTTCTTTTAATGGAGTAGGGAGTTCCTCAGCTATGTCTTCCCAGCTTTCTACAGGTTTTGCTCCGGTCTTTATAAGCCAGTTAGTCCCACGGCTGTATTCAGAAGTAATATTCCCCGGCACTGCCATAACCTCCCTATTTTGCTCAAGGGCTAACCTTGCTGAAATCAAAGATCCACTTTTCTTTGCAGCTTCCACAACAAGCAGCGCAATAGAAAGACCACTAAGGATTCTGTTCCTAAGAGGAAAATGGAATCCGAGAGGAAGAGTCTTAAGCGGATATTCTGTAATCATGGCTCCTCTCTCAATGATCTTTTCAAATAGTTTCTTATTCTCTCTTGGATATATTACATCCAATCCAGAACCTAACACAGCAACCGTTTTCCCTTCTTTTAAGGCTCCCCAATGGGCGATAGAGTCAATACCACGTGCCATCCCGCTTACTACAATTATTTCGCGTGAAGCCAAATCCTGAGCAATCCTTTCCGCCACGGCTCTCCCATAAGGAGTTGGCCTCCTTGATCCAACTATAGTGACACAGGGGCCCTTTAATGTTTCAACCTTACCTGCACAATAAAGGACGATGGGAGGATCAAAGATTTCTCTTAAATAATCAGGATATTCTTTATCCTCTATAGAAAGGATTCGATATCCTTTGCTGTAAACTCTATCTATCTCCCTGCATGCCTTATCAACAATTCCACTAGAGGTGAGGATACAAGTTATTCCAGAATCTACACCTGCTGCCTTCAAATCTGATTCTCTTGCCTTAAAGACATCACCAATGACTGAAAAATGATCGATTATCTTTTTTACTATATTTAATTTTTCAGCCAGAACGAGATTCAATGCAACCCAATACTTTAGATTATCTTCTGACTTCAACTGGGACATGATGAGGGAGGAATAGCAAAAATAGGAACAGAACTGTAAGAAATTACCTTATCAATCGTACTCCCAAGGAAAAAACGCTCCCATTTACTGTGGCAACAGGTAGACATAACTATCAAATCAAAATTATTCGTTTCAGCATAATCAACAATTCCGATAGAAGCATTAATGGCTCGGGTCACTTCTTCACTTACTTTTATATCTTTCCCTCTCTTTTTTCTTTTCTTCAATCTCTTCATAACAGATGTAAACATCTTTTCCAGATCTCTGGGTGTAAATTCGTAATTATGAAGTTCGAGAACATAAAGAAGGGTTATTTCAGACGCAAATCCCCTTGCAATGTTCCATGCAAAATCCCTTTCCACCTCCTCTTGCTCGGAGAAATCAGTAGGAACAAGCACCTTCTTGAAGTGTGGTTTCCCTGCCTTTTTCTTGGTCAAAAGCAACGGAACAGATGAGGTTCTTAAGATTTGATTGGCGATGCTCCCGATGAAAAGCTTCTCGATTGCAGAAAGGCCTCTTTTCCCCATAACTACCAAATCAACCTTTTCCTCTTCTGCAGTCTCCAATATTTTCTTGGATACCGAACCTTCCTTTACTATGGTCTTAAAAGGTATTTTCTTTGTTTTCTCTATATTATCAAGCTTTTTTACTGCTTCTCCCTTTATGAAATCCACTTTCTTTATAAGGTCTCCCTTTATAATAATATCAGTGTTGTAAAGCACAGGAGAAAAATCTGGAACAACATGAAGAGCAATCAGATCAGCTTTAAATGTCTTAGCAAATGCTTCTGCATAAAGAAGAGCCTCTTGAGCCTCGTCTGAAAAATCTGTTGCCCAGAGAATCTTTTTCAAAAACTCTGACATTTTGCTATCCTCCGTTGAAGTCTAAGCTGACAGCTTAAGGATTATTTTAACAAGAAAAAAGAAAAACACAAGAAAAAACACCTTCGTCAATCCCTTTTATCTTGTGCACTTTATCTCCTCCAGTAAATTCATTGTCCTCAGCCTCTATTCACCCGACATTTCTACTGCAATCCTTTTAATAGAGGACTTATGCCCTCTTACAATCTCCACATTTGAAGCAGGAACACCAAAATAGGATGCGATGACTTTTATAACTTCCTTGTTAGCTTGCCCCTTTAAAGGAAGCGATTTTACTTGAACTTTGTATGATCGTGAAGTTATTTTTTCCACCGCACTTGTTTTCGCATGAGCTTTAACCCTGACGTTTATATAAATCTTATTTTGCTCTTCCAAACAGCAACTCCAATTCATTCATTTTATTTTCCAAAATTTTGTTATTTCATCAAAAAATATTCCTTATTTTCGACCGATCGATCTTCTTTCTTTTGCTATTTAACCGAAATTCCAGACGTCATTCCGTAGAAGCTGTTGGGCATAAAGGGTAATTGATTTCACAATAAAAGTATCTACGAAAACAATTATCAGAATTACAATCACAGGACTAATATCGATTCCTCCGAGCTTATAAGGAGGGATGATCCTTCGGAAAGGTCTTAATACTGGCTCTGTTAGACGATAGAGGAGGACTGAAACAGAATATAATGATGGCAGCCTTATCCAGGAGAGAATAGCCCTGAACACAATAATCCAGATATAAATCATCAGGAGAATATGAACAATTCTTGCAATTGCAATTAAAAAATTCCCCAAAAATATCATTTTTTATCTAAAATTATGGTAATTTTTTATCTTTTTAATTTTCTTCCGTATATTATCATTTTTCTTCAAAAACAAGCAAACCTTCGAATCAAATCATCTATAATATAACCGAAGGAGTAATGTCTTGTCATTTAAAAACCTTCTATGATGATGTGATGCAAGTACTTTCTTTAGCAGCTCTTTTTTTTCTTTATATTTCAGCACTATTTATAAACACATTTTTTATAGATAGCGTAATATAATATGTAAGACAAAACACATGGATGATAAACAGTTAATAGAGAACTGTCTTGATGGAGATGTGGATGAGTTTAGGAAAATTGTGGATAAGTACAGAGGGAAGGCAATGGCTCTTGCTTTAAACATTCTTTGGGACCAGCAAGATGCTGAAGATGCCTGCCAGGATGTATTTATTAAAATCTATCTCAATTTGGATAATTTTGATTTTAAAAAGAGTTTTTCCACCTGGTTCTATTCCAATCTTTACAATCGCTGCCTTGATTATTTGAGGAAAAGGCGACGTTTTTACAAGCTTTTTAAGAGGGTAAAAAGTGACCATTTCCTGTTAGATGACACAAAAAACTCAAGCTCTTTTGAGCTGCAGTCTGTGATTAAAGGCACTTTAAAAGATTTAAGCCCTAAAGAAAGAACTGTGCTTTTCCTATGGGTTAACGAAGGATATACAAGCGAAGAGATTGCCAGTGTGATGAAGTGCTCTTCGAGTACTGCCAGGGTTCACCTTTTTAAAGCTCGAAGAAAGATCAAGGCAGTATTGGAGAAAGAAAATGTTTCGATGCAAGGCAATTAATTTTTTATTTTCTATTTTACCCTTGAAGTATTGGCAAGATTTACTGATTCGCCGCCATATCCAAAAATGTCCTTCGTGTCAGAAAAAACTGGCAAGGATTGATGAAGTCAAGCCTTTCTTGATTGGGGAAAACAAGGTAGGAAGCCTTGAAGGTTTATGGCATGGAATAAAGGCGGAAATCAGCCAGGGAAAAAGGAAAGAGCAGCGGTCTCTTTTGCTTCGATTGAGATGGGCTTTTGGAACAGCCAGTTTTCTTATAGCTCTAGCAGCCGGGATCTGGTTTTATCGCAATCCTACTCTTGTTAAGACTCCTTTAAAAGAGAATCTTGTCGAGAGGTTCCAGATTAATTATGTAAGGATTGAAAACAAGCCGGCCCGCGCCTTTCTTTTTCAGCCTCATGACTCAGAAATGATCGTCGTCTGGGCTGAAAAAAATATTTAAAGGAGGATTTCTATGAATAAGAAAGCTTTATTATTAGGCACAATTTTACTGATTGGCTTTTCATTTATTCCCCTTCATGCTGATGTCGCGCTTGATATCAAGATGAGATTATTTGTAGGCGTAAGAGAAGGAATGGCTGAACCTCTTCAATTTGTCACCTCATCGTATTTACAACCCACTGTGATAGCCAGTATCAAATCGAAATTTGAATTGACCGAAGAGCAAAAGCAGATTAAGAAAATTTTCAATTTGAAAGAAGTTAGTTTAATCACCGAGGCAGACTTAAGGTGGAAAGATAAGGATTCGGACAAGATTTTTCATATTTTCCAGTTAGACAGCAAAGAATATTTACTTTTAATTACACCTTCCTCTCCGGTCAGGAAGCGTCAGTTCAGAATTAAAGTCTTTGAACAGAGTGAAAAGGGCAAAACTAATTTACTGGATACAGAAATCATCCTGCCCGAGAAAAATATTGCTGTGTTCGGGTTTGAGGATGTTCAGGGAAAACCCTATTTTCTTTCCTTCCATATAACAGGAACCGTGGTCGGGGGAGTTGTTGGAGGTGTTTTAGGCGGCGTAGTAAGTAAGGAATATGATGAATTTGCCAAAGGGGCGGTGAAGGCAGAAGGAGAGATCAAACCCCCCAAGCTTATAAAAGCGGTGTCCCCTGTTTATCCAGAAGAAGCGAGAAAGGCAAAAGTTAAAGGCGTTGTTATTCTCAGTGCCAGGACAGATGAGCAGGGCAATGTAGAGGCTGTGCGAGTGTTAAAGGGCGTTGACCCTTTACTGGATCAGGCTGCTATCGATGCGATTAAACAGTGGAAGTACGAGCCTTTTATTAAGGATGGTAAGCCCCATAAAGTTGTATTCACAGTAACAATCGCTTTTAAAGTCAAATAGATTTTGAATGACAAAAACGGCTT
>Ga0209121_10000423_pt1 | contig 44031 bp, 47 predicted proteins | sample Cruoilmetagenom3_FD_187292 | JGI IMG/M metagenome (GOLD analysis project Ga0209121, IMG submission 187292) | Oil polluted marine microbial communities from Coal Oil Point, Santa Barbara, California, USA - Sample 3 (SPAdes) (version 2) | ecosystem: Environmental > Aquatic > Marine > Oil seeps ... | reverse complement strand
CAATTTTACCGCTTTTAGTTAAGTGGCATCGCACGCATTTAGCGCGCCAGCATTCATCAAAGTTCATGCAATGAACGCAAAGGCGGGCGAGAAATGTGTGAACCCACATTTGTGGGTTCGTTGATAGGGCCTTTGACGGCGCGTTATCTATCGACATTTTGCAACCAGTGCATTGGGCAAACGAAAGCTTGGAGAAGATGCTGACGCATTTAGAAATTTCTCCCAATTTGTCGCTGGGACGGTAGGCCTGAAAGGTGGGCCGAAGGGTGGACTCAAGCATCCGAGAAATTCTAAGGCTTTGGTGTAATTTAGATTTTCTAAACCAAGTGGTGCCGCTGATAGGACTCGAACCTACTACCCCATCATTACGAATGATGTGCTCTACCAGATGAGCTACAGCGGCACTGCTGTATCGGTGCGCGGGTCTTTAACACCCTCACGCGCCGGTGTGTAGCCCAAAAATGCGGGCTGCGTCAGTGTTTTCCTTCGACTTCGGGGGCGATGACTTCGCCGTCCAGTGCTTCGGCGTCTGGCGCATCCTCGACAAAATCAACGACGGGTTGATCGACGGGGGTTTCGACCTCTTCAACCGCGGGTGCCGATTCGGGCGCCGCGACGATCAACGGCAGCATGTCCGTGCCCCCGGCAAGCGAGGTTTCGCCCTCGGGCGGCACCTTCCAGGCCAGCGTGTCGAACCCGCCGCAATTGTCACAGGTCGGCGACCAGTGGCCGTTGATGTGGTTGCAGTTATCGCAGACCCACTGTGGGCCGCGCGGGGCGGTGACGGCCTTGGCCAGCCAGGCGCGCACCACCGCATCATCGGCCCCTTCGCCCCGTTCAATCGCTGCCATCAAGGTCAGCGATCGTTGCGTTGGCGCAGTTTCGGCCAGATTGCCCAGCGCCTTGCGGGCCGCGGGGAAATCTTCGGCAGCGATATTCAGTTCGCACAGCAACATGCGGGTTTCGGCGTCACCTTCGCGGTGTTTGGTCAGCGCCCGGAACCGTTTCAGACGCGCCGCAGGGGTTTCATCCGGCACGATTTCGGCGAATGCGGCGGCAATGTCGGGATGCGGCTGGGACGTCCAGGCCTTGGTCAGGACTTTGGCGGCCGGACGCACCTTGCCTTCCTCGATCATCGCACGCGCGGCCATGACGGCGGCAGGCACCAGATCGGGCGACAAACGGTTGGCCTCGACGGCAGCCAGACGGGCGGCATCGTTCTGTCCATCTTCCAGAATGCCCTTGGCTTCGCTCAGGGCCAACACCGCATCACGCCGCTTGTGCACATCGCGCGGCAGAGTGCCGTATTTCAGCTTGGCACCCAGCGTTTCACGCGCGCCCTTCCAGTCACCCTTGTCGGCCTGAAGGCGCAGTAATGTGTCCTGCGTGTCCTCGTGGCGCGGCTTCAGCGCAAAGGCCTTTTCGGCCAGCTTCATGGCCAGGTCAGTGTTCCCCTTGGCCAGTTCCTGTTTCATGATGCCACGCACACCGACGAACTTGGTCCGATCATCGCGCAACAGCTTTTTATAGGCCTGTTCGGCGCGAATGCGGTCCCCCGACATTTCGGCGGCCTGGGCCACCAACAGCGTCGTCAGCTCTGGCTTGCGCAGGTGACGTTCCGCCCTGGTCGCCTTGTTTAACGCCGTCTGCGCATCACCGGAGGCCAGCGCCATCATTGCATCCCCCATTTCGGTATAGCCGCGCAGTTCCCGGTTGCGATCAAAGTAACGCGAGATTGCGGTTTCGTCGCCATTCAGGAACCGGAAGGTCGCAAACAACAGGCCAACCAGCAAGATCGCCAGCCATACGGCCAACACCAGAACCACCGCCCCGATAGCTGCCTGCAACACGCCCAGGTTCAGCTCGATCGTGCCGATCTGAATTTGAATACCACCGCTGGTTTCCATCAACTGCCCGGCGCCAATCGCCAAAGCTGCCACGGCAACCACGAAAAGGATAATCTTGAAAAGAGACCACAGCATCGGAATATCCTCAGTTTTCGTTCACTTGAACGGCCAGCGCTTCGCCTGCCGCAATCGCGTCGGCACGGGCCTTGGCGGTTGAAATCCAGTCGGCCAACGCGGGTTGTCCGGGCTCGGGCATAGACGCGAGTTCGGCCAATGCCCCGGCAATATCACCATTGCGCAACGCGGCTTCGGCGCGCGACAGGATCGCATCGGGATCGTCACCCTCTTTCGCCTCCAGCGACCGCACGCCAAGCTGGGTGCGCAGGAACGCGGTCATGCGATCCATGCTGCCGTCTTCCACGGCGGCGCGAATGCTGGCGTCCAGCGACGCGCGGGCGGCGGTCGGGAAATCTTCCTGCAATGCAACCAGGGTTGGCACGCCGTCTTGCGCCAAATCCACCAAGGCTGCGGGGACCGCAAGGCCCGTCGCTTTGCTCAGGTCGAACACTGCATCGTCAAAGGGCCGTCCCGTATCCAGGGCAGCCAGAATGCGCGACAGGGCGGCGCGACCGGCGGCAGCTTTGGCGGCCTCGGCGGCGCTGACCTCCAGCACCTGCGCATCTTCCTGCACCGTACTGATACGCGCCAGCTCGCGCTCCAACATCGCGCGCATTTCCGCAAGCTCGCGTTCATAGGCTGCGGCGGCGGACACTGCCGCTTCGGCCCCCGCCCCGGTGGGCAACTTTTCAACCGTCAACAACCGCGCTTCGATCTCGTCAATCCGGGTGGTCATGGTCTCCAGGCGCGCGACCAAGGCGGTGAACTCACCGCTCATCTCTCCACGTAAGGTATCAACACTGGTGTCGTCCTTCAGCGCCGTGACGGCCGCTGCGACAGACGTGTTGGACGTTTCCAACGCGGTCAAACGTGCCTCATTGGCCTGCACGGCCATGGCGACCGGGTCTTCGTCGGGCGTGACACCCGGGAAGGGCCAGCCATCGGGCACGACATAGCGCGCCGCGCCAAACCCGACCACCGCAGCCATCACGCCGCCCAGAACCAAGGGCACAAAGCCGCCGCGCTTTACGATGACCGGAGCCGGTGTCGTCGCGGGGCCGGACGCGTCGCCATCCTCGTCAACACCTGCCTGCGCAGCCGATTCCGTCGTGTCATCCGCAATTTCATCTTTGGGCTGGTCGGTGGGCTCATCGGTCACCACCTCGTCTTTCACATCATCGGATGTCTCATCAACGGGAGCGGCCTCAACCGCATCTTCGACAATCACAGCATCCGTGATGACGTCTTCTGGCGTTTCCTTAGGGGATTTCGGGGTCTTGGCCACTTTAAAAAACCTTTCGAATCTCACCGGCACAATGCGCGCCCACCGGGGTTTGAATGTATATGTGGACCTGCTTGGCCTCAAGCAATGTCCGCATGGAACGCTGCGACAATCGCGCCCACCATTTCTGTCCCGACCGGGGTCGCACAAACATTAGGCATACGCCCGGTTTCCACCTGAAAGGCGTTCGCCACCGAAGGCGAAAACGCAATCACCCGCACATTGGGCCCAACCTGATCCACGGCCTGCCCAACCAACCGCGCCGAACGCGGCGAATAAAGGGGAAGAACAACCACACCCTCCCCTTCGATCAAATCCCGCGCGGGCGCAGTCAACGGCAACGGGCTTTGCGCGTAAACAACTGCCTCATGTGTCTCTATTCCTGCTGAACTCAACCGCGCGGCGATGTCTCCGCGTGTATGTTCCCCACGTAGATGGATCAACGGGCCTGGCGTACCTATGGACAGGATCTGTTCAACCAGATCGTCAGCATCCCGGCCGACCTGCCCCTGTCGGGCCCCGATCTCCAGGGCGGCCTCGGCTGTGCGCGCACCAACGCAATGGGCCACGCGACCGGTCAAATTCATCGTCGCCAAACCATGTACCGAGGTCACGATCACGCCCACATAGCGATCAAGATCAACGGCAACTTCCCGCCGCTCGATCTGCAAAACCGGAGAGAAAACCGTGCGAACGTCAAAACCCAACGCTGCTTGCACAGCGGTTTGCACAGGCAATGCCTGGGCCTTGGGCCGGGTCAACAGAAGCGTGGGCAAACTCATGATACCTGTCGGGATTGTCTGAAACGCCCCACGGTGTTACCCCGCAGGGACCCATTTCGCAACGGCCAGGCATGACACCCATGACCAAGACACTGACCATTCTGGGGCTGGAAAGCTCGTGCGACGACACCGCCGCCGCCGTGGTGCGTCATACGCCCAATGCAGCACCCGAAATCCTGTCATCTATCGTCGCGGCTCAGACCGACCTGCACGCGAATTTCGGCGGGGTCGTGCCCGAAATCGCCGCCCGCGCCCATACCGAAAAGCTGGACATCTGCGTTGAACAGGCGCTGGAAACCGCGGGACTGGCGCTGCGCGACTTGGATGCCATCGCTGTCACTGCCGGGCCCGGCCTGATTGGCGGCGTTCTGGCCGGTGTCATGTGCGCCAAGGGGCTGTCGGCGGGCACAGGCCTGCCGCTGGTTGGGGTCAATCATCTGGCCGGCCACGCTTTAACCCCCCGCCTGACAGATCAGGCCGCGTTTCCTTATCTGATGCTTCTGGTCTCAGGGGGCCATTGTCAGTTCCTGATTGCCAAGGGGGCGGATGATTTCACCCGGCTGGGCGGCACCATCGACGACGCCCCCGGTGAAGCTTTCGACAAGACCGCCAAGCTGTTGGGCCTGCCACAGCCCGGTGGGCCATCAGTCGAACGCGAAGCGCGGGATGGTGATGCGAAACGGTTCAGGTTCCCCCGCCCCCTGTTGGATCGACCCGGCTGCGACATGAGCTTTTCCGGCCTGAAAACCGCATTATTGCGGGAACGGGATCGGCTGGTGGCCGAACATGGCGGACTGCGCCTGCAAGATCGCGCCGACATGTGCGCCGGGTTTCAGGCCGCCGTGTCCGACGTTCTGGCTGAAAAATCCCGCCGGGCCTTGCAGCTATACTTGGCCCTTTCCCCGGACGAACCAACCCTGGCCGTCGCCGGGGGAGTGGCTGCAAATCAGGCTATTCGCGCCGCGTTAGAGTCTGTTTGCGCCGAATTCGACACGCAGTTTCTGGCCCCGCCTCTGGCCTTGTGTACAGACAATGCGGCAATGATCGCCTGGGCGGGTATGGAGCGGCTGCGCGCTGGTCACACCGACGGCTTTGATCTGTCCGCCCGCCCCAGATGGCCACTGGACCGCACCGCCCCTGCTATGCTTGGATCAGGCAAGAAAGGGGCAAAAGCATGAGCATTTCGATACTTGGCGGCGGCGCATTCGGCACGGCCTTGGCGATTTCGCTGTCCCGCGATGGGCGGCCCGTGACCCTGTGGGCGCGCGATACCTCGGCAATGCGGGGGGAAAACACCCGCAGGCTACCCGGCCATGCGTTTCCCGCAAGCCTGCGCGTGACCGATGACTTGGCCCTGGCCGCACGCGCCGAAACCCTTTTGATTGCCACGCCAATGCAACAGTTGGCCGGGTTCTTGGCCGAAAAACAGACCCTATTTCGGCGCAAAACGCTTGTTGCCTGCTGCAAAGGCGTTGACCTGACAACCGGCCTTGGCCCGGCCGAGATCATCAGCCGCACAGTCTCCAGTGCAATCCCCGCAATCCTGTCCGGCCCCAGTTTCGCCGTCGACATCGCGGCGGGCTTGCCGACCGCATTGACCTTGGCGGTGAAGGACGGCAAAGCGCTTCAGGCCGAACTGTCCACCGCGAACCTGCGCCTGTATCGGTCCACCGATCTGGTCGGCGTAGAGCTGGGCGGTGCCTTGAAAAACGTCGTCGCCATCGCCTGTGGCATTGCCATGGGCACAGGCCTGGGGGAAAGCGCGCGGGCCGCCTTGATGACACGTGGCTATGCGGAAATGCAGCGCTTTGCGGCGCTGAAAGGCGCGCAACCCAACACGCTGGCAGGCCTGTCCGGCTTTGGCGATCTGGCCTTGACCTGCACCTCGGAAAAGTCGCGCAACTATGCTTTTGGCTTGGCCTTGGGGCGCGGAATTACCCCCCACTCGGGTACGACGGTCGAAGGCAAGGCCACGGCAAAAGCTGTCTCTAACACGGCCAAAAATGCTGAAATTGACATGCCCATCGCCGATATGGTCGTGGCCGTGATCGACCAACACATCACCATTGGCGAAGCGGCAGAAATGCTGCTTTCACGCCCATTAAAAGAGGAATGACCATGCTTGCTGCCATCATCTGCACCGACAAACCGGGCGCCATCGAGACCCGCAAAGCCAATCGCGACGATCATATCGCATACCTGAAATCCACCAGCGTCGTGCATGCGGGCCCGTTTCTGAACGCCGATGGCATGATGTACGGATCCCTGGTGGTCATCGAGGTCGACGATATGACCGCCGCACAGGACTGGGCCGACAATGACCCTTATGCCAAGGCCGGGCTGTTTGACGCCGTGCGCATTGAACAGTGGAACAAGGTGATCGGATGACTTTCTGGCTGTTCAAATCCGAAGTCGCGACCTGGTCTTGGGACCAGCAGGTTGCCAAGGGCGACGCGGGAGAGGAATGGGATGGCGTGCGAAATTATCAGGCCCGCAACCACATGCGGGCCATGAAGCCGGGCGATCTTGGCTTTTTCTACCACTCGCAAAAGGAAAAAGAGATCGTCGGCATCATCGAAGTCATCGCCGAAAGCCACCCTGATTCGACCACAGATGATGATCGCTGGGATTGCGTCGATATCAAGGCCGTGCGCGCCCTGCCCCGGCCTGTGACCTTGGCCATGTGCAAGGATGATCCGCGATTGGCCGACATGGTTCTGGTCAACAACACGCGCCTGTCGGTGCAACCCGTCACGCCCGAGGAATGGACGATCATCCTGGAGCTGGCGGGCGACAAAGGCTGATATTTCCCGCACACTGGCGCCATATCGCGCACAGGAAAGGAAATTCACATGGAACTCGTCTCTGTTCTGGCCGCTGCCGTGGCCGCTTATGTCTTTGGATCGATCTGGTACATGACACTGGCAAAACCCTGGATGGCGGCAACAGGCATGACCGTGGGGGATGATGGCCGCCCAACGAACGCTAGCAACCCGGCGCCCTATGTTGTGGCGTTTGTCATGGCCATATTGGTGGCTGGCATGATGCGCCACATTTTCCAGATGGCCGGAGTTGATACGCTGGGCAAAGGGGTTACAACCGGTCTGGGTCTGGGCCTGTTCATTGCCGCGCCCTGGATCGTGAACAACGTCATGTTTTCCAACAAACCCAAGCAGCTGATCCTGATCGACGGCGGGTATGCCGCCGGCGGTTGTACCGTCGCGGGTGTCGTTCTGTCGCTTTTTTTAGGCTGGAAAAACAAAAGAAGGGGTCCGACCCCTCGGACCCCTTCTTTCCACCCCACGTGCTCCCTCAGCACCACACGTGTCTCTGAAATTCAAGGTCCGACCTTCCTGGTCTTCTCCTAAGAACCTAGAGAAAGCGACCGCCCCGCGCAAGCTTTGGTTCCCTAAAATACTATTCAAACCCAATAGCTTAGACTTAATTCAGCATTAACCAAACAAAAGGGCGCACCCATTGGCGCGCCCCTGACTTCACATGTCTCGTGAGACTTTTCAGCCGTAAACGGATTCTTTTCCGAAGTGCTTGGTCAGCATGTAATAAACCACGGCGCGGTATTTGTTCCGCTCGCTCTGGCCATAGGTCTGAATAACGGCGTTGATCGCATCCATCAGCTGCGGGCCATCGGTCAGGCCCAGTTTCTTGATCAGGAAATTGTTCTTCACGGTTTCCAGTTCACTGGCCTGGCTGCCGGCAACGGTCGACGCATCGTCGTTATAAATCGCGGGGCCGCAACCGATCGTGACCTTGGTCAACAGGTCCATATCGGGGGTCATCCCACATTTGTTTTTCAGATCATCCGCGTATTTGGCGATCAGATCATCACGTTTACCCATGTCAAACTCCTGTAGTTAAAAAACAGGGCCAAGGCCCCTCACCTTGCGCAGGTTAGGGCGAAAACGATGTGGAACAAAGGAAAACATTGGCGCACCTTTCCCCCTACCAAAACGTAGCTGTTTCGCGCAGGGTGTATGGGAACACTAATCCTGTGCATGGAGATTATTATGGGTCTGTGGAATTTTGTAAAAGACGCCGGTAAAACGCTGTTTGGTGGGGACGACGAGGCAACGCCCGAGGCGCTGACCACCGAAGTCGCCGATCTGGGCATCGACACCTCTGATCTGGAGATCAAGGTCGAGGGTGAAAAAGTCACCATCGCTGGCGGCGCGAACCTGAGCGAAGAAGATCGCGAAAAGGTCATTCTGGCCGTCGGCAACGTCGAAGGTGTGGCCGAAGTCGAAAGCGACCTGGAAACCGCCACGGTATTCCACACGGTCGAAAAGGGCGACACGCTCTGGGCCGTGTCGGCCAAAGCGCTGGGATCAGGCGCCCGGTACATGGAGATCTTCGAGGCCAACAAGCCGATGCTGTCGGACCCCGACAAGATTTATCCGGGCCAGGTGCTGCGCATCCCCTCGTAAGATTTATGCGGCCGGGTGACGCATCCGGCCGCATCCTCGACTGTTTGGTCGTCTTTTCCCTTGAGCCATTGGCGTTTTCCCTGTCAGATCACTTGCGACAATGACAGCGAGGGATGACAAGGCATGAGCTATCTGAAAAGCACTCCGAACCGGGACGGTTTCTTTGGTGAATACGGCGGCGCGATGTTGCCCCCGCCGTTGGAACCGCATTTCAAGGAAATTTGCGAGGCCTATGATCGGATCTCGAAATCCGCCGATTTCATCGCCGAGTTGCGCCAGATCCGTAAGCATTTCCAGGGGCGCCCGACGCCGATTTCATACCTGAAAAACCTGTCCGACATGTGCGGCGGCGCCCAGATTTATGCCAAGCGCGAAGATCTGAACCACACTGGCGCGCACAAGCTGAACCACTGCATGGGCGAAGGCCTGTTGGCCAAGTTCATGGGCAAGACAAAGCTGATGGCCGAAACCGGCGCGGGTCAGCATGGCGTGGCTTTGGCCACCGCCGCCGCCTATTTCGGGCTGGAATGCGAAATCCACATGGGTGAAATCGACATCGCGAAAGAGGCCCCGAACGTCACCCGCATGAAATTGCTGGGCGCAACCGTTGTGCCCGTCGGCTTTGGAGGCCGGTCGCTGAAAGAAGCCGTGGACAGCGCTTTTGGCAGCTATATAGAACAGGCCGACACCGCATTGTTCGCCATTGGGTCGGTCGTGGGGCCGCACCCCTTTCCGCTGATCGTGCGCGATTTCCAGCACATTGTCGGCGTCGAAGCCCGCGAACAGTTCTTTGACATGACCGGCGATCTGCCCGACATGGTTGCCGCATGTGTTGGCGGTGGCTCTAACGCGATGGGCCTGTTTTCAGGCTTTATCGACGACGAATCCGTGTCGCTGCATGGGGTTGAAGCCATGGGCACCTCGTCAAAACTGGGCGAACACGCCGCGACGATCACCTTTGGCGAAGATGGCGACATCCACGGGTTCCGCACCATGGTGCTGAAGGACGAAAACGGCGACCCGGCACCGGTGCACACCGTGGCATCGGGCCTGGATTACCCCGGCGTCGGCCCGGAACACGCGCATCTGTATCGCACCGGCAAGGCAAACTATACGTCCGCCAATGATAAAGAAGCGCTGAACGCGTTCTATAAATTGTCCCGTCACGAAGGTATCATTCCCGCACTGGAAAGCGCCCATGCGGTGGCCTTTGCCATGCGCGAAGCCCCCAAGAACCCGGGCAAATCGATCCTGATCAACCTGTCAGGTCGTGGTGACAAGGACATTGATTACGTCACCGAAACCTTTGGCTTTGGTGACGATCAATAAGACAGGGATGAAAGGCGGCAACCCCGCCAACACCCGATAGTAACGAAAAACGCCGCCCGTCTGGAAAACGGGCGGCGTTTCTTTTCATCGCTCATCAGAGCGGATCAATAACGATAGTGTTCGGGCTTGAACGGCCCTTCCGGCGTCACACCGATATATTCGGCCTGTTCCTGTGACAGATTCGACAGTTTCACGCCGATCCGATCCAGGTGCAGACGGGCGACCTTTTCGTCCAGATGCTTGGGCAGGATATAGACGTCGTTCTTGTAGTCATCACCCTTGGTGAACAGTTCAATCTGCGCCAGCACCTGGTTGGTAAAGCTGGCCGACATCACGAACGACGGGTGGCCTGTGGCGTTGCCCAGGTTCAACAAACGACCTTCGGACAGCAGGATCAGACGGGCGCCCGAGGGCATTTCGATCATGTCCACCTGGTCCTTGATGTTGGTCCATTTGTGGTTCTTCAGGCTGGCGATCTGGATTTCATTGTCAAAGTGACCAATGTTGCCAACGATCGCCATATCCTTCATCTCGCGCATATGCTCGATGCGGATCACGTCCTTGTTGCCGGTGGTGGTGATGAAAATGTCAGCCGTCGAAACAGCGTCTTCCAATGTCACAACCTCGAACCCGTCCATTGCCGCCTGAAGCGCACAAATCGGATCGACTTCGGTCACCTTCACGCGCGCGCCCGCACCGCGCAGCGATGCGGCGGATCCTTTGCCAACGTCGCCATACCCACAGACAACCGCAACCTTGCCGGCCATCATGGTATCGGTGGCGCGGCGGATGCCATCGACCAGCGATTCCTTGCAGCCGTATTTGTTGTCGAACTTCGACTTGGTGACCGAATCGTTCACATTGATCGCCGGGAAGGGCAGCTGGCCCTGTTTCACCAGTTCATACAGACGGTGCACGCCAGTGGTGGTTTCTTCCGACACGCCCTGGATGTCAGCGCGGGTTTTGGTGAACCAACCGGGGCTGGCCGCCATGCGCTTTTTGATCTGGGCAAAGACCGCGACTTCCTCTTCCGAGGTGGGGGTTTCGATCAGGTCTGTTTCACCGGCCTCGACCCGCGCGCCCAGCAGAACATACAGTGTCGCGTCGCCGCCATCGTCCAGGATCATGTTCGGCCCTTCGGGGAACATGAACGACCGATCGAGATAGTCCCAGTGTTCTTCCAACGACTGGCCCTTGATCGCGAAAACCGGGATATTCCCGGCCGCAATCGCCGCTGCCGCGTGGTCTTGGGTTGAAAAGATATTGCACGACGCCCAGCGCACATCGGCGCCCAGCTCGACCAGCGTTTCGATCAGAACCGCAGTCTGGATCGTCATGTGAAGCGAGCCCACAATCCGCGCACCAGCCAGCGGCTTTGTTTCACCGTATTCCGCACGCAGCGCCATCAGGCCCGGCATTTCGGTTTCAGCAATATCCAGTTCCTTGCGGCCAAATTCGGCCAGCGAGATGTCTTTGACGATATAATCCTGGGTCACAGGGCGCTCCATCACTGTAAATAAGTTGCAGGGGCCTTAGCACCCCCGAGGTTAACAGGCAATGACAGCCGGGGGATTGTACCCCATGCCCGCAGGCCGAATGGCGGCTTTTCGAGCTATCATCATTGTGGACGCCAACAATGCCTCTTGCTAGGAAGCAAAAGCACTGGTTCAGAACTTAGCCCAAGGGTCCGCACCATGACCGAGATGACATCAAATCGTCCTGCCAGTCACCGCACCTGCGTGCTGATGGCCTGCGATACCGGATATTTTCCCTTTGCGACCCTGCTGGCCCGACAAATCGCTGATGCTTTCCCCGACCGCAGCTTTGATATTTGCATCTTGTCCAATCAGGATCTGCCGCAAATCCCGCTCTGCGAGGCGCTGGGACTGCGTATGTTACGGTTCGATATGCCCGAGGATTGGCTGGCCCTGGCCACGGACAAAAAAATCACCCTGGCCGCCTATCAACGGGTCGTTGCCCCCCGCCTGCTTGCGCAAGATTATGACCGCATTCTCTATCTGGACTCGGACATCCTCTATCAGCGCGGCGACATCCCGGCGCTTTTGGCGCTGGACCTGGGTGGGCGACCGGTTGCCGCCGTGCGCAACAATTCGCAAATGCGCAAACCGGCACGCCACCAACCCGAATACAAAGCCGCTGGCCTGGGTCCGGCACCTTATTTCAATTCAGGCGTCATGCTGATCGACGTCGCCGCCTATCTGGCCCAGGACATTGAACGTAAGACGATGGATTTCGCCCGCACCGACAATGAAACGATGCGCCGCAAGCACGACCAAAGCGCCCTGAACCTGGCGCTGCATGACAATTGGGCCGAACTTGGGCCGGTCTGGAACTGGCCCAGCTTCCACCGCTTCTTCTTTTTCGCGCATTTCATAGACCCCTGCCTGGTGCATTTCATGAGCTCGCGCAAACCTTGGCGTGACGCCAATGGGCTCTATTCCGCGCGCCATGTGGCGATTTACACAGATCACCTGAGCGAACTTTTTCCCGACCTTGCGGCCCAAATGCCCGCGCGTCCGACGATGGGACACCGTCCCTGGACCTGGACGGCGCTCTATCTGCTGCACGCGATCGACTATCGGCGCATGGGGCGTTATGTGTCGCAATTCAAATCAGACCTGGAACTGAAATGACGCAACCCGCACGCGCCTGGCAACGGATGCTTTCGGGTCGCAGGCTGGACCTGCTGGACCCGACACCGGTGGACATCGAAATCGAAGACATCGCCCACGGTCTGGCCTTCGTCGCCCGTTGGAATGGGCAAACCTTGGGTGATTTTGCCTATTCGGTGGCCGAACATTCGCTGTTGGTCGAAACAATCTATGGCCGCATGACCCCCAAGGCACCGGTGAAATGGCGTCTGGCCGCGCTGCTGCATGACGCACCCGAATACGTGATTGGCGACATGATTTCGCCCGTAAAAGCCGCCGTCGGCCCCAGCTATGGGGTGCTGGATGACCGTTTGATGGCTGCCATCCACATTCGGTTCGGCCTGCCTGCACAGCTTCCCGTGACGGTGAAAAAGGCGATCAAGAAGGCGGATCGCATATCTGCCTGGCTTGAGGCCACCCAGATCGCTGGCTTTGATGTGGCCGAAAGCAACAAGTTCTTTGGCACCCCGAACCCGGACATCATCAAGGGGTTAGAGATCGCCCTGCGCCCGCCGGTCGAAGTTCGCCAAGACTTTACCGCGCGCCACACCGCTCTGTTGGCCCAGCTATGACACCCCTGCATATCGCGCGCGCCTGCCCCGCCGACGCGCGCGATATGGCCGACCTGTTGAACCAGATCATCGCCATTGGCGGCACAACGGCCTTTCTGGACCCCCTGACATCGCACGACATCCAGGACTGGATGGACACGGCCGGCCCCCGCGGTCTGGGCTTTGTCGCCCGAACTGAGGCCGGTCAGATGGTTGGGTTTCAGTGGGTCGATCCCCACCCGACACTTGGCCCCGATGTCGCCCAGATCGCCAGCTTTGTGCGGTCGGGGACAACCGGGATCGGCATTGGCAGTCAGCTGTTCGAGGCAACTCGCAAAGCGACCCGCGATCTGGGTTATGCTTGGATTGACGCGACCATTCGTGCCGACAATGAAAGCGGGCTGACCTATTATCAGAGCCGAGGGTTCGAGACCTATCGCACCGACCCCCAAGCCCAGCTGAGTGACGGGCGGCAGGTCGGCAAAATCAGCAAACGGTATGATCTCTAGGCCACGCTTTTCAACCAGCTGACAAAGGTCTTCACCCGACCTGTCATGGCCCCGGGACGTGTGACGATGTGATACCCCAAATCGGTGTTATGCGTTTCATGCAGCGCGACAAGCGCACCGGATGCCAGGTCATTCTCAACCAAAGCCCGCCCCTGCAACGCCACACCCAGCCCGGCGCGGACGGCGGATAACACCATGGTATTAATCGGAAATTCCGTCACATCCAACTGGCTCATGTCCAGCCCGACCTCGGACGCCCACAGTTCCTGTTCGCGCCATCCCGCCTCTTTCATCCACGGTAGGCTGGCCAGAGCCTGAAGATCATCACGCGGCACACCGCGCACCAGATCGGGGGTGCCGACGATGACAAAATGGGCAGGTGCCAGCATCTGCACCTCGGTCCCCGGCCAGTCACCCGCGCCAAACCGCAGGCCCAGATCGAACCCGTCGCGCCGCAGATCGGTGACCTCTTGGCTGGGCACCAGGGCTACTGGGATATCCGGGTGGGCCGCCCAGAATTTTCCCAATCGGGGCATCAGCCAGTTTTCCGCAAAGCTGGGGGTCAGGGTCACCTGCAACGGGCGGCTGTCGGCATCGTCGCGCAGGTCCCGTACGCCGCTGGCAATGACACCGAACCCTTCGGACAGCGCCACAGTCAGGCGCAGCCCGGCGTCGGTCAGAGCCATGCCGGGTCCCTGGCGAAACACCAGCTCCTGACCAAACTCGGATTCCAATCCGCGCACGTGTTGCGCAATCGCCGCATGGGTCACGTTCAATTCGCGCGCAGCCGCGCTGAAACCGCCCAGCCGACCCATGGCCTCAAACGCCCTGAGGGCCGCAAGAGAAGGGATATCGCGCCAATCCATATGTTAGCCCACCTTACATGTTCTAAGTCATACTGATTGGATTTTATCGGCGAAACAAGACCACATGGGATCAACACAGCAACAAGGATCAAGCCCATGTTTCAGATCATTGCAAAATCACTGTTCATCGCCAGCCGCACGGAGTGGCCGAACCCCAACCTGCCGCGCGAAGCGGATCTGCCACGTTTGAATGTGCCGTTGGGGTGGGGCAGTCTCAGCTGTTGCAGACAAGACCCTGCGCCGCGTCGCCCTGGCGCCATCCGACAAAGCGTTCGTCTGTGAAGGCCAGGATCAGGTCGGCCCAGCGCATTTGTTCGGCGATCTGCGTCGGGCAGCCTTGCAGCCCCATATCCTGATGCGGTCCCAATTCGCGGTCCAGCGTGGTTTCCACGCCACCGGGTGACCGACCAAAGTCGATCCGAAGCCCTGTGGGGCGGATTTCGATGCCTTGCGCATCAGGCGCCAACTGCACCGAGGGTTCAGGCGGCAGGGCTGGGCCACATGCCGCCAGAGCCAGACAGAAAACGGCAGCGCCGCGCATAATCAGCGTGGCGAGCGTTTGGCCAGGATACGTTGCAGCGTCCGGCGATGCATGTTCAGGCGTCGCGCGGTTTCGCTGACATTACGGTCGCACAGTTCATAAACCCGCTGGATATGTTCCCACCGCACGCGGTCGGCGGACATCGGGTTTTCGGGCGGGGGAGGAAGCTCATCCCCCTTCGCCAGAAGCGCGTTCATGATGTCATTGGCGTCAGCAGGCTTGGACAGGTAATCCGTCGCGCCCGCCTTGACCGCCGCCACCGCGGTGGCAATCGCACCATAGCCGGTCAACACGACGATCCGGCTGTCCGGGCGTTTTTCGCGCAGGACTTCGACCACATCCAAACCATTGCCATCTTCAAGCCGCAGGTCAATTACCGCATATGCCGGTGGGCGGGCAGTCGAAATCGCCTTGCCCCCAGCCACGGATTCCGAAGTCTCAACTTCAAACCCGCGTTTTTCCATTGCGCGCGCCAGACGGCGCAGAAATGGTTCGTCATCATCCACCAGAAGCAGAGTTTTATCTTCACCGATGTCTTCCAGCTCGCGGTCCGACATGCTGTTCCCCCAAGGCCTGTTCGCATATTCAGATAAACCTATGCTTTCCAAAGCATATGGTCAATTTGCAACGCGACGTAACGTCAGGTGGAAATTCTATTGTGCGGCATCAATGAAACAGCCCGCGCGATCCGCCATCTCCTGTGGCGTGTCATCGCGCTTGAAGAACTCGACGAATCCATATTCAGGCAGCACCAGATAGGTAAAGGTCGAATGGTCGACCAGATAGTATTCCGGATCGCCGTCTTCTTCCTTGCGATAATAGGACTTATAGGCCTGGCTGGCCGCCTTCAGCTGTTCGGGCGTGCCGGTGATACCGATCATGTCAGGATGCAGGAAATCGGTGAAATCCTTCAGGCGCTCGGGCACATCGCGTTCAGGGTCAATGGAATACATCGCCATATGCGCGTCATAGCCACGCTCTTGCAACAGATCCAACGCTTCGGCGTTGCGCGCATTGTCCAGCGGGCAAACATCGGGGCAGAACGTGTATCCGAAATACAGCAGCGTCGGCTTGGTGATGATATCGGCATCGGTGACAGGATTGCCATTCTCATCAATCCCTTCGAACGGCCCGCCGATTGACGCCGCACCGGTTCCGATGACCGATCCGCCGCACCCGGAAAATCGATCGTCCTGCCCACCTGAGATGAACCAGGTGATCCCCAGCAGGGCGGCAATAGCTACGACAGCAGCGATGGCAATGTTACGGATCATCAGCATGACCTCCAAAGCGTTTCAGATGCCATTGATCCGATACACGCAGATGATTAACAAGGGAACAGGATGACGCATCACTTTTTCCCCATGACCCCGGCGCCCCATGAATGACCTGACCGCATCGCTGTTCCAGGAGAACCCGCCAAACAGCTGGATTCGCCTGCGCACGCTGATCACGCTGCGCTGGGTGGCAATTGCTGGCCAGTTCACGGCCATGACCGTGGCACAGTGGGCGTTTTCGCTGGATGTTGACCTGGGATTGATCGGCTTTGTCATTGGCCTGGCGGTAACGGCCAACTTGATCTCGCTGTTCGTCTATCCCCAGGATACGCGCCTGAACGAACGCCAAGCCATTTTGATGTTGCTGTTTGACACCGGCCAGCTGGTGTTGCTGCTGTTCCTGACCGGAGGGCTGCACAACCCCTTTGCGATGCTGATCATCGTTCCGGTGACGGTTGCCGCCATGGCCCTGTCAATGCGGGCCACGGTGATTGTCGGCACGGTCACGATCCTGTTGGTCACCTTTATCGCCCTGCAACATATCCCCCTGCGCAACACCATGGGCATCGCCCTGCGCGTGCCTGAGGTCTTTTTGCTGGGCTATTGGGTCGCGCTGGTCATCGCTGTGGGCTTTATTGCGCTGTATACCCGCCGCGTATCAACCGAAATGCAGTCGATGTCTCAGGCCCTGCTGGCCACACAAATGGCATTGGCGCGGGAACAGAAACTGACCGATCTGGGCGGGGTGGTTGCCGCCTATGCGCACGAATTGGGCACGCCACTGGCCACCATCAAACTGGTCGCCGGTGAATTGGCCGAAGAGCTGGAAGGCGAGCTGCACGACGACGCCCGCCTGATCAGCGAACAGGCCGACCGGTGTCGCGATATCCTACAATCCATGGGGCGCGCGGGCAAAGATGACCTGCACCTGCGCCAGGCGCCCCTGTCCGCCGTCATCGAAGAGGCCGCCGAGCCGCACATGGAGCGCGGCAAGGACATCGTGCTGGAAACCGTCGACGAAGGGGACGAGCCGATGATCCTGCGCCGCCCCGAAATCGTGCACGGCTTGCGCAATCTGATCCAGAACGCGGTGGATTTCGCGGCGTCATCGGTCTGGGTCGAAACCGCCTGGACCAAGGACACGATCACAATTCGCATCATTGATGACGGGCGCGGATATGCCCCGCAAGTGATCGGCCGCATCGGTGACCCTTTTCTGCGTCGTCGCAAATCCATCCAGGACAAAAGCGAACGCCCGGAATACGAGGGCATGGGCCTGGGCCTGTTCATTGCCAAGACCCTCTTGGAACGCACCGGGGCCGAGCTGAGCTTTGCCAACGGTGCCGAACCTTATACCGGCCGCACCCGCCCTGGCATGAAATCCGGCGCCATTGCGCAGGTGACCTGGTCGCGATCCGCTGAGGGGATCGAAGCGCAGGATCGCACCCCCGTGCTGGGTGAAAATACCCCCTTCACCGCGTAAGCGTCTGGAACACAACAAGAACATCGTTGGCGTTAAAGCCTCGTTAACCATCTCAACCCTAGGGTCATTGGGCACCAACCATGATTCTCGGGGATAGTCCCATGTTCAATACCCTACTGGCCCTTGCCCTTGTCGCCACCGCTTTTGTCATCGCAATGGCCACCTTGATGGCCTTCGCGATGCTGTCACCGGGGCGGCGGCACAGCCTTCGTCACTTCAAGGAACGCGAAGAAAACGACGTGACCTTTCTGTTCGAAGGCGAAACTCTGATTGATGCCAGCAAAGAGGCTCACAATCTGCTGTCCTCGGGGCCGCGATCGGGAACCGAATGGACACATCTGACCGGGCTGCTGCACCCGCGCTTTCCCGGCCTGTCCGACTGGATGCAGGACCTCGCCGATCTGGGCGAGATGAGCTGCACCTCGATCGATGGTACCAGCCGCATTGATGCCGAATGGCACGGAGGTGTTGCGCGCATCGCCTTGGTTGACGTCGAAAGCGCAGACGGACAGATCGAACTGGATCGCCATTCGCTGTCCGCCATGCGTCACGAACTGGACACCCTGCGCGCCACCGCAGAACACGTTCCTTACCTGGTCTGGCGCGAGGATAACCAAGGCATCGTCACCTGGGCCAACCGCGCCTATCTGGATGTGGCCGAAAGCATGGACCCCACCGGCAATGTGCCGCCCTGGCCGCCGCGCCCGCTGTTTGAACACCCCCGCCTTGAGGCCGTCAAAAATGACAGTCCGCGCGACATCCGCCGCGTGGCCCTGTCGCTGCCCGATGACGATCAACGCCATTGGTTCGAAATTAACCAGGCCGTTCTGGGGGACGAGACCCTGTTCACAGCCACCCCCGCCGACAAGGTTGTGCGCGCCGAAACCGCTCTGTCGGAATTCGTCATGACCCTGACCAAAACTTTCGCCCACCTGCCCATCGGCCTGGCCATCTTTGACCGCGAACGGAAACTGGCGCTGTTCAACCCGGCCCTGAACGACCTGACCGCCCTGCCGATCCAGTTTCTTGTCGGCAAACCCTCGCTGTTCGCGTTCCTCGATCGGATGCGCGAAAAACGTATGATGCCGGAACCCAAGGATTACAAATCCTGGCGCCAGCAGATGTCGGAACTGGAAGCCCAGGCCGTCGATGGCACCTATGAGGAAACCTGGGCCCTGCCCACCGGCCAGACCTATCGCGTGACGGGTCGCCCGCACCCCGATGGCGCCGTGGCCTTCCTGTTCGAAGACATCACCGCCGAAATCTCTCTGACCCGCCGGTTCCGCAGCGAACTGGAAATGGGCCAATCCGCCATGGATTGCATGGAAGAAGCCGTCGCCGTGTTCCGCCCCGGATCAGGCGTGCTGGCCATGTCCAACGCCGCCTATGGCGACCTGTGGGGCGACGATCCGACCACGATGATCGAAGATGTGACCGTCACCGACGCCACAACCATTTGGCAACGTCAAAGCGCGCCCACCCCGGTCTGGGACCGCCTGCGCAAATTCGTCGCCCACCAAGGCGAACGCAGCGAATGGACCGCCATGGTGCCGCTGAAAGATGGCCGCGCGCTGGACTGTCGCTTTGCCCCCATGACCCGTGGCGCGACCATGGCGGCCTTCCGTGTGCTCGACACAGTCCCCGAAGAGAACCGCCCCCTTCTGGCCGTCAAAGCCTGATCTGACTTGCGGGTCCGGGTGGGAGCAGTAAAACTCCCCCCATGACCACACGCCACAGCTTTCCCTCGCCCGATGATACGACGGCCTTCGCGCGCGCCCTTGCGCCGCGCCTGTCGCCCGGCGATGTGATCTTGCTGTCAGGCCCGATTGGCGCCGGAAAAACCCATTTCGCCCGCAGCCTGATCCAGGCCCGCCTGGCCGCCGCCGGGCTGCACGAAGACGTGCCTTCACCCACCTTCACCCTGGTCCAGACCTATGACGATGGGCACGGCGAGATCTGGCATGCCGATCTGTATCGCCTGACCCATCCCGACGAGGTCGAAGAACTGGGCTTGATCGACGCCTTTTCGGACGCAATCTGTCTGGTTGAATGGCCCGACCGTCTGGGCGATCTGACCCCCGAGAACGCCCTGTCGCTGGAATTCGCCGCCACCGACACCCCCGGCACCCGCACCATGACCGCCACCGGTCCCGACCGTTGGCTGACCCTGTTGAGTGAGACCCTGAATGCCTGATCGCCAAACCGCCCTTACCGCCTTTCTGACGTCTGCCGGTTGGGGCAACGCCACGCGCGCGCCATTGGCAGGCGACGCGTCGAACCGCCGCTATGAACGGGTAACCCTGGACGGCGCGCCCGCCGTTTTGATGGACGCCCCGCCGGAAAAAGGCGAAGACATCCGCCCCTTTGTCGCCATCGCCCAACACCTGTCCGCGCTGGGCCTGTCCGCGCCGCAGATCATGGCGCAGGACGTCGATCACGGCTTTCTTCTGCTCGAAGATCTGGGCGACGGGCTGTTCGCCCGCCTGATGGACCAGGACCCCAGCCAGGAACGCGCGCTGTATATTGCCGCCGTTGACGCGCTAATCAAACTGCACGCCCAGCCCGCCCCTGATTGGGTGCCGGATTATGGCCCCAAAACCATGACCCAGGTCGCAGGTCTGGCCTGGGATTGGTACGCCAAAGGCATCACCAGCACGACCGAGGGGCGCGACACGGCGCTGGTCAAACTGGGCAAGCTGCTGGACGAAACCGCCTGCGACCCCGTGTTGGTTCTGCGCGATTATCACGCCGAAAACCTGCTGTGGCTGCCGGATCGCGATGGCGTGGCCCGCGTTGGCCAGCTGGATTTTCAAGACGCAGGTGCAGGGCATCCGGCCTATGATCTGATGTCACTGGCCGAAGACGCGCGGCGCGATGTTGACCCGGCCCTGGCGCGGGACATGATCGACCACTATATCGCGCAAACCGGACAGGACCCCGACGCCTTCCACCTGGCCGCCGCCACCTGCGCCGCCCAGCGCAACCTGCGCATTCTGGGTGTCTTTGCCCGCCTGTCGCTGCACTTCGGCAAACCGGGATATGTCGACCTGATCCCGCGTGTCTGGGACTTGTTGCAACGTGACCTGTCCCACCCGCGCCTGGCTGCGCTGCGCGACGCCTGCATCCTGCCCGCGCCAACCCCGGAAAACCTGCAAACCCTGAGGGACAAATGCGCCACAATCCCGACGCTGTAATGATCTTCGCCGCGGGCTTCGGCACGCGTATGGGTGCGCTGACGGCGACCACGCCGAAACCGTTGATCCGGGTCGCAGGCCGTGCGCTGATCGACCACGCGCTGGACCTAACGGCGCATCTGGATACGGTGGTGGCAAATACGCATTACCTGCCCGACCAGCTGGATGCCCACCTGTCGCCGAAAGGCGTGCACCTGTCCTTTGAACCCGACATTCTGGAAACCGGAGGCGGCTTGCGCGCCGCGCTGCCCCTATTGGGAAATGACCCTGTGTTCACGCTGAATTCCGATGCGGTATGGACCGGCATGAACCCGTTGAAACGCCTGGCCACCGCCTGGACCCCCGACGACATGGACGCGCTTTTGATGCTGATCCCGCGCGATAATGCGCTGGGCCACACCGGCGCGGGCGATTTCGTGCCCGACGCAAACGGACGGCTGGAACGGGGCGCCGGGCTGGTCTACTCTGGCGCGCAGATTATCAAGACCGACCTGTTGCATTCGATAGACGAAAAGGCGTTTTCCTTGAACCTGCTTTGGACCCTCATGGCGCAAAACAACCGCCTGTTTGGCATAACCCATGACGGCATGTGGTGTGACGTGGGCCGCCCCGACGGCATTCACACCGCCGAACAGATGCTGGCCGATGTTTGAGCCATCGCCCACCCCGCGCCTGTTCGCCCAAGCCCCCGGCGTCGATTTCCCCGCCGCGTTGGTTCAAGGCCTGATCACACGGTTCGCAGGTCAGCCGCCCGAGGCCCTTGCTCGGGTTGAACTCTACGTCAACACCCGCCGCATGCAGCGCCGCGTGCGCGATCTGTTCGACGCAGGCCCCGCCCTGTTGCTGCCCCGCATCCGTCTGGTCACCGACCTGGCCAGCGATGTCATCGCCGCCGACATCCCGCCCGCCGTTTCGCCCCTGCGCCGCCGCCTGGAATTGGCCGAATGGATCAGCCAGTTGTTGGACGCGCAACCCGATCTGGCACCGCGCGCCGCCATCTATGATCTGGCCGACAGCCTGGCCAATCTAATGGACGAAATGCAGGGCGAAGGCGTGCCACCATCAGCCATTCACGCGCTGGACGTCAGCGACCAATCCGGCCACTGGGCCCGCAGCTTGACCTTCGTGTCACTGGTCGAACGGTATTTTGGCGTGGACAGCGATGAAGCCCCCGACGGCGAGGCCCGCCAACGCATGGTGGTCGAACGCTTGGCTCAGCGCTGGGCCGACACGCCCCCCGACCATCCGATCATCGTCGCGGGTTCCACCGGGTCGCGCGGGGCGACGGGATTGTTCATGCGAACCGTGGCAAACCTGCCCCAAGGTGCGCTGATCCTGCCTGGGTTCGACTTTGATCTGCCCGCACCGTTATGGACCGCCTTGGACGACGCATTGTCCAGCGAAGACCACCCGCAATACCGCTATGCCCACCTGATGAAACAGCTGGGTGTCGGGCCATCGGATGTGCAACCGTGGATCGATACACCGCCGCCCAGCCCGGCCCGCAATCGGCTGATCTCGCTTGCGATGCGGCCCGCGCCAGTGACCGACCAATGGCAGGTCGAAGGTCCGGCCTTTAAGGGCGTTGACGACGCAACCGCACGGATGACATTGATCGAGGCCCCATCGCCCCGCGCCGAGGCGGGCGCCATCGCGCTGGCCCTACGCAAGGCGGCCGAGGACGGCAAGCGCGCCGCCCTGATCACGCCCGATCGCATGCTAACGCGACAAGTCACCGCCGCGCTGGATCGCTGGGCCATTGTGCCCGATGACAGCGCCGGACGGCCCCTGCCCCTGACCGCGCCGGGCCGCTTTCTGCGCCATGTCGCCGACCTGTTTGGCCAGCGCCTGACCGCACCCGCACTGCTGACCCTGCTGAAACATCCACTGACCAATACTGGCAGCGGTGAGCGCGGCAATCACCTGTTGTGGACCCGCGATCTTGAGCTGCAACTGCTGCGCCGTGGCCTGCCCTTTCCAGTGCCCGAGGATCTGACGGGCTGGGCCGACGACAAACACAAGGACGACGCGCCGCGCCGGGCTTGGGCCGATTGGGTCGGCACGCTGATTTGCGGTCACGAGGTGGCGGTGAAACGCGCGCTGTCTGATCACCTGACCGACCACCTGCGCCTTGCGACTGCCTTGGCCGCTGGTCCCAACGGCGAAGGCACCGGTGAGCTGTGGGAGAAGGAAGCCGGGCGCGCCGCCCTGTCTGTCACCTCGCAATTGCAACGCGAGGCGGAACATGGCGGGGATTTTACGCCGCGTGATTACCGCGACCTGTTTCTGGCCGTGCTGAATGGGGGCGAGGCCCGCGACCCGATCACCGCACATCCCAACATCATGATCTGGGGCACCCTCGAGGCCCGCGTACAGGGTGCCGATCTGGTGATCCTGGCCGGGCTGAACGACGGGACCTGGCCGGAAATGCCCACCGCCGACCCCTGGATGAACCGCAAAATGCGCCACGATGCGGGTCTATTGCTGCCAGAACGGCGTGTTGGCCTGTCAGCGCATGATTTCCAACAGGCGATTGCAGCTGACCACGTCATCCTGACCCGCGCCATTCGAAATGCCGAAGCACAGACCGTGCCGTCCCGCTGGGTGAACCGGCTGACCAACCTTTTGGACGGCATGTCTGACGATGGGAAATCCGCGCTGAAAACCATGCTTACGCGCGGCAAGCATTGGTTGGACCTAACCGCCGCAGTCGAGGCGCCATTGGCCCCCGTTGCACCCGCATTGCGCCCCTCTCCGCGCCCACCATTGACCGCCCGCCCGAACCAGCTTTCGGTCACGCGCATCGCAAAACTCATCCGCGATCCCTATTCGATCTATGCCGAACGCGTGCTGAATCTGCGCCCCCTGGACCCCCTGCACCAACAGCCTGATGCCCCCCTGCGCGGCACCGTTCTGCACCGCGTGCTGGAACGGTTCATCGACGAACGCGGCAGTCGCGACCGCCCTGCCGCCCGCGCGCTTTTGATGCACATCGCCCACGTGGTGCTGGAGGCCGAAGCCCCCTGGCCCGCCACCCGCGCGCTGTGGTTGGCGAAATTCGAACGGGTTGTTGATTGGTTCCTGGATCACGAAGACGACCGCCGCACCTGGTCACAGAACCTGGCGAACGAAGTAAAGGGCAAGCACCTGTTCGCCGATGTTGGCTTTACCCTGACCGGCACGGCGGACCGGATTGATCGCGCCAACGACGGTACGTTGGTGATCTATGACTATAAGACCGGCACCCCGCCCAGCGCCGAGATGCAAAAGCACTTCGACAAACAATTGTTGCTCGAGGCCGTGATGGCCGAAGAAGGCGGCTTTGACGACCTGAAACTCGAAACCGTATCACAGGTTGCCTATATCGGACTGGGAGCAACCCCGAAAAACGTCTCTATTCCACTGGAACACGCAGAAATTCAGGCCGCGTCCGAAGAATTTCAGGATCTGATCCGGGCCTATCAGGACCCCAATCAGGGCTATACCTCGCGCCGCGCCGTGCATCAGTTGCGCTTTGGCGGTGATCACGACCATCTGGCGCGCTATGGCGAATGGGACGACAGCCATGACCCCGATCCGCAGAAAGTAGGCGACTGATGGACCGCAACGACGCCACCCAACGCCAGATCGACGCGGCGGAACCGCACAGTTCCACCTGGCTGGCCGCCAATGCCGGGTCGGGCAAGACCCGCGTGCTGACCGATCGAGTCGCGCGCCTGTTGCTGGGTGGCGTGTCACCGCAAAACATCCTGTGCCTGACCTATACCAAGGCCGCAGCCTCCGAGATGCAGAACCGTCTGTTCGCCCGTCTGGGTGAATGGGCGATGAAGAGCGACGCTAAGTTGCGCGATGCACTGTCAGAACTCGGTGTCGAACAGATCGACGACCTGCCCCGTGCCAGGCGCCTGTTTGCCCGTGCGATCGAAACGCCGGGCGGGCTGAAAATTCAGACCATTCACAGCTTTTGTTCGTCCCTTCTACGGCGCTTTCCGCTGGAATCAGGGGTGTCGCCGCAGTTCACGGAAATGGACGAACGCACTGCCGCGATCTTGCAAGCCGAAGTGGTCGACAGCTTGGCCGACGGTCCCGACCGCCCCTTGGTCGAAGACCTGGCCCGCTTTTATACCGGCGAAGATTTTGCCGGATTGACGGCGCAGATCGCCAACCGAAGGCAGGCGTTCCAGGAGCCGACCAATGTCGCCGATATCTGGCGTTGGCTGGAGCTGCCTGATGGGTTTGACGACGGCGCCCTGACTGCCATGGCCTTTGCGCCCGGGGATGGGCAGCTTTTGCGCGACCTCGTGCCGCTTCTCGCCTCCGGTTCTGCCTCAGAAATGAAGGCCGCGGCGAAATTGCGCGCGGTTGACACGCGCGATTTGACCCCCGCGTCCCTTACGGTTCTTGAAAGCGTCTTCCTGTTTGGGGCCACAGCAAAAACCCCGTTCGGTGCCAAGATCGGCAGCTTTCCGACCAAGGGCATGCAGACCGGAGCCGCCGCCGGGGTGATGCCAGCCCTCGAAGGGTTTATGGCACGTGTTGAAGCTGCCCGACCCTTCCGAACCAGTCTCTATTCCGCCCAAAAGACGCTGGCTTTGCACAGATTTGCCCACCAGTTCGTCACCCTCTATGAAGCCCGCAAGCTGGATCACGGCTGGCTGGATTTCGACGATCTGATCCAAAAGGCCGGCGCGCTGTTGTCCGATCCCGCCGTCGCCGGATGGGTTCTGTATCGCCTAGACGGTGGCATTGATCACATCCTGGTGGACGAAGCCCAGGACACCAGCCCGGCGCAATGGCAGGTCATCGAACGCCTAGCCGCCGAATTTACATCCGGTGAAGGGGCAAAATCCGATATCGAACGCACGATCTTTGTTGTCGGCGATCCGAAACAGTCAATCTATTCCTTTCAGGGTGCCGACCCCGCCGAATTTACCCGCATGCGCGACCAATTCCAGGCCGGGCTGCAACAGGTGCAACAGCCCTTCCAAAGTCTTCAGCTGGAATATTCATTCCGATCCTCGCCCGCCATACTTGGTCTGGTCGACACCACACTGGACACTCAGGGCGGGCTGGGAGAAGCGTTTAAGCACCGCGCGTTTTTCGATGACAAGCCGGGGCGCGTGGACTTGTGGCCTGCCGTGGAAAAAGCGGACCATAAGGAAGACCGTGACTGGCACGATCCGGTCGACCAACCCACGCCACAGGACCACAACGTCGTGCTGGCCCGTGCCATCGCCGACGATATCGCGGACAAACTAAAAACAGGCTCTATTCCATCAGAAAATGGCACCGCCCGGGCGGTTCAGCCGCGTGATGTCATGGTCCTGGTGCGCCGTCGCAGTGCGTTATTCTTTGAAATCATTCGCGCCTGCAAGGAACGTGACCTGCCGATTGCCGGCGCCGATCTGCTGCGGATTGGTGGCGAACTGGCGGTGCGCGATCTGGTTGCCCTTTTGGCGTTCCTGGCCACGCCCGAGGACAGCCTGTCCCTGGCGGCTGCGCTGCGCTCCCCTTTGTTCGGATGGAGCGAGGACGCCCTGTTCCGTCTGGCCCATGGGCGCAGCGAAAAATTCCTGTGGCGCGCGTTGGAAACGCATTCCGACGCGCATCCCAAAACCCACGAAACCCTGCGCGCCCTGCGCGATGCGGCGGATTTCCTGCGGCCCTATGATCTGTTGGAGCTGATCCTGACGCGGCATGACGGACGGCGGAACCTGTTGGCACGCCTGGGGCCCGAGGCCGAAGACGGCATTGACGCGCTGCTGTCTCAGGCGCTGGCCTATGAACGCATGCAGGTGCCCAGCCTGACAGGGTTTCTGATGTGGCTTGAGGCCGAGGAGGTGACGATCAAGCGGCAAATTGACAGTGCCTCGAACCAAATCCGGGTGATGACCGTGCATGGGTCAAAGGGGCTGGAGGCGCCGATCGTCTATCTTCCGGACACGACCAAACCGCGGCTGGGCATGCGCGGCGAACTTTTGACACTGAAAAATGGCGGTGTCATCTGGAAACCACCGGCGGCAACGACCCCGGACCTGCTGCGCGCCGCATTGGATGATGTGAAAGCACGCGACCGCGAGGAATGGACGCGGCTGCTGTATGTGGCGATGACCCGCGCTGAACAGTGGTTGATCGTCGCCGCCGCAGGGGACGTGGGCGAAGGAGAGGACAGTTGGCATAGCCTGACCTTTGGTGGGCTGACGTTGGTCGGCGCGGCCAAGGCTGACTTTCCCACCGGTCAGGGCCTGCGCTATGAAACTGGAACCTGGCTGGAAAAGCCTGAAATCGGGACCGTTGAGACGCCGAAACAGGCTCTAAGCCTGCCGAACTGGGCCACAGACCGCGCCGCGCCACCAACAGAGGATCGTGTCAAAACCCTGGCCCCATCTGAGCTGGGCGGTGCCAAGGTCATGGCCGGGGCACAAGGGTCCGGCGACACCGACGCCGCCATGACGCGTGGTAGTCAGGTACATTGCCTGTTGGAACACCTGCCGGCCCATCCGCCCGGCGACTGGCCACAAGTTGCGCCCGACATCCTGGGAACCGGTGATCTGGCAGCCGAAGGTGATGCATTGCAGGACCTGATCGACGAGGCCAGCAAGGTCCTGAAAGCCCCCGCTTTGGCCCCGTTGTTCACACCCGGCACCCTGGCCGAAGTCGACCTGAGCGCTGCCATCCCCGATGTCGACAACATACGCCTGCACGGTGCCATCGACCGGTTGATCATCGAGCCAAAACGGGTTCTGGCCGTCGATTTCAAGACCAACACCCTGGTGCCGCAACGGCCTGAGGACACGCCCGAGGGGCTGTTGCGCCAAATGGGGGCCTATCGCGCGATGGTGTTGCAGATTTTCCCAGACCGTCAGGTCGACACCGCGATCCTGTGGACTCGCAGCGCAAATCTCATGCCTTTGCCAAACGATCTTGTGATGCGCGCATTTGGTCGCCTTGACGCCAAGGGCGGCGGTTCATAGGTTCGCACCCAACACTGAAACACCCCAGGAGCAAACACATGACAACTGTCGCAGTCACAGACGCAACCTTTGACGAAGAAGTCCGCAACTCAACTGTCCCCGTTGTGGTGGATTTCTGGGCCGAATGGTGCGGCCCCTGCAAACAGATCGGCCCGGCTCTGGAAGAGCTGGCGACGGAATACGGTGACAAGGTGAAAATCGTCAAAGTGAACGTCGACGAAAACCCGAACTCCCCGGCCCAGATGGGCGTGCGCGGTATTCCGGCGCTGTTCCTGTTCAAGGATGGTCAGGTTGTGTCGAATAAAATCGGCGCCGCCCCCAAGGCCGCGCTGCAAAGCTGGATCGACGAAAGCATCTGATCCAACCTGTCATTCAGGCACAAAAAAACCCCGCTCAGCTGAGCGGGGTTTTTCTTTGTTACCGGCTGATGCCGATTACATGATGACTTCGGACGCGGAGGACGAGCCACCACCCGAAACAGCAGCACCGATCATGATCAGCAGCAGCAGCGGGATCAACAGACCGCTCGAGGAGCTGGTCGCAGCTTCTTCGATGATGATTTCAGGTTCAACAATCGGGTCAACCAGGGCGCCAGCATTAGCAGCAGTGGCGGACAGGGCGATTGCAGCAGCGATGGACAGTTTTTTCATGTTCATTCTCCGAATGGGGCCGAGCGCACATGGCAGGGCCAATTTCATATCAATACTTGCCCTCAAACCAATTTAGGCCGGGTTTTGCAAGTTTCTAAGATGATTCGATCAGCGATGCTGTCAGATCAGCAACACTTGTGTGCCGTTCTTGGTCAGTTCGAACAGTTCGGCAATGTGTTCATTGTACAGCCCGATACAGCCGTTCGACGACCGCCGCCCAATCTTGCGTGTGTCATGCGTGCCGTGAATACGGTAATATTTCCACGACAGATACAGCGCATGGGTACCCAGCGGGTTTGCCGGGCCCGGCGGAATAAAGTCCGGCCATTCGGGGTTGCGAACCTTCATCGATGGGGTCGGCGCCCAGCTGGGCCCTTCGACCTTACGAATAACGCTGGTGCGGCCCAAGCGGGTCAGGTCATCGGTCAATGGCACCGAAGTCGGGTACAGTTTATAGACCGTCTGATCTTCGCTCCAGAAATGCAGCGCCCGCGAGGTCGTATCGACCAGGACCGCGCCCTTATTCAACGACGAGAAATACGGCTGCCACTGCAACGACCGGAAACTCGAAATGTTGCGGCGGACTGTCTCGGTCACTTCCTCTTCGATTTCGGTCGTTTCTGCATCGGTCTGGGCCAGCGCGGGGGCGGCCAACAGGCTGGATGCAGCAAGGCTTGTCCCCAAAAAGGTACGGCGGTTCAGTTTATCAAGGCTGTCCTGCGACATCGGGCACTCCGGTTACCGGTCAAATTGCAATGCTGCGATATATATGGCCCGAAAGCCTCAGTCGCAAATCAAACAAGCGTCATCTTGCCAAAATGCGACGCCATGGGTTTGATTGGACACGCAACAGCCTGTAGGGGTGGCGACAATTGTTCCTGTAGGGTGGCCACCGATGAAGAAGATTCTGTTTGTCCTTTTCGCTGCGATGCTGGCGCTGACAGCGTGCGAAACCGATGACGGCGTCCGACTGGGCACAGATGGCAAACCCTTGCCGCGCCTGTACCGCATTCCGGCCGGGGGCAAAGCCAAGCTGCAATATCGCATGTTGGATTCGGTGAACGAACTTCGCCTGGCTGCTGGTGTCTCTGCGGTGCAACTGGACAGCAAGCTGAACGCCGCCGCAGCCACGCATTCACGCGACATGGCCGTTCAGAACCGCCCATGGCACTTCGGCTCGGACGGCTCTTCGCCGCTGGATCGTGTGGTTCGTGTTGGATACCCCGGCGCCATGCTGGGCGAAAACATCTCGGAAACATTCGAGACTGAGCTTGAGACCCTCTCCGCCTGGATGGCGCAGCCCGACACGCGCGCCGTGATCCTTGATCCGCGCGCGATCAATCTGGGGTTTGCATGGCATCAGGAACAGAATGGCAAGATCTGGTGGACATTGCTGCTGGGCGGATAAGGCCGCTCAGCGATAAATATCCACCGGCGTGCCCGTGCGCACCATCGCAAAGACGTTTTCAATCTCGTTGTCAGACACTGAAACACATCCAGCGGTCCAATCCCCGCCTTGGGGGTCCATCCGACGCGGCCCACCGTGGATGAAGATATCACCACCTGGGCTTGTTCCGGCGGCTGCGGCCCGTGCCCGGTCCTGCGCGTTGGGATAGGAAATACCAAGGCTCAGGTGAAACGCGCTGTTGGGATTGCGGCGATCAACGAAATACCGCCCCTCGGGCGTGCGCCCATCGCCTTCGAACTGTTTGTGGCCTTCCGGCGCAAAACCCAGGTCGATGTCATAGGATTTCAACGCTTTTTTGCCGTGCATCAGGTGCATCCTGCGATCACCCTTCAGGATGATGACGCGGGTAACTTCCGGCCCGTTATAGGCCTTCAGGCCCGATTGTTTCGAATAACAACCGCTCAGCCCCACAAGGCTGACCACGGCCATAACCAACATGATGATACGCATGAACACTGCCCGTCTGCTTATTTTTTCGGGTCTTATACCGCATTTTGGACCGATCAGAAAGCCCTGCGCCGATCACATTTCAGCGTGACAGCTGTGCGGCGACCTCGACATGCGGTGACCAGCGGAACTGATCAACCACCTGAACCCAATCCAAAGCGAACCCGGCGCAGGTCAGAATTTCGATGTCGCGGGCAAAGCTGACGGGATTGCAGCTGACCATCGCCACCCGTGTCACGTCCGATGCAGCGATTTCGATCACCTGCGCCTCGGCCCCGGCGCGGGGCGGGTCGATGACCACGGTGTCAAATCGGTTCAGTTCATCAGGCAACATCGGGCGACGGAACAAATCCCGCACCTCGGTCGACACCTGTTTCAGCCCTGGCGCCCGACGCCAGCCCTGATCCAGGGCCGTCAACATGTCGCCCTCTCCCTCCACGGCATGCACTTCGGCACCTTCCGCCAAAGGCAATGAAAACGTGCCGCAACCCGCAAACAGATCGACGACCTTCTTTGCCCCCTGCACGGCCTCGCGCACCGCTTTCAACAACGCGGCCTCGCCATCGGGTGTGGCTTGCAGAAATGCGCCGGGCGGGGGTGTGACATGGGCCGGGCCAAAGGGCTGCACCGGGGCTTCACGGGTGACGATCACCTCACCATCCCAGCTAAGCCGCGCCAGATTATATTGCCCTGCAATCTGCCCCAAGGTCGTGATGAAGTCACGATCCAGAGGTTTGCCGCCACGCACAGCCACGTCCGGCCCGCCCAGCGACGTTGTCACGGTCGCGCTCAGCTCGCCCTTGCGACTGCCACCCAGAACGGTCAATTCACGCAGCACCGGGAACAGCGCAATCAGCGCCGGGTCCAACAGCTGACAATCCGGGATTTCCGTGATCACATCGGATCTGGGCGCATGAAACCCGACCAACGCGCCTTTCTTCGTGCGACGCATCGACAGCGTTGCCCGGCGACGGCTGTGAGCCGCTGATGTCTCTATTTCACGCAAATTCGGCGTCAATCCATGCGCTTCAAGGGCGGCGCGCACCACGCCCAACTTCCAGTCTGCCACAAAATCATCCGAGGCATGTTGCAACAAACAGCCGCCGCATGCCGCCACGTGACGACAGGGTGCTTTCACCCGATCCGTGGACGGCGTGACAATGCGCGGCGCGGTGATCCGGCCGTCCACGACATCGCCTTCGACCACTTCACCCGGCAGGGTGCGGGCGACAAACACCGGCCCTTCGGCGATCCCGTCGCCCAGATGGCCCAGGCGGGTGATGGTGACTTCGCTCATGACAACAGCTCCTTGCGGGTCAGGGCAAATCCCGACCCAATCCAATCCCGTTCCAACGCATTCAAACGGTCGCCCAGCGCCACCCCCATCAGGGCTGGCATCAGGTCGCGGGCCTGCACCGGAAATGTCCCGCGCGCGGCGTTGCCCGTCTGCACATCACGTTCCAGGTCATCCGGCAGATGCCCGCCCATCATCGCAGTGCGCAGTACAATCACATCCCGCGCCGCATCCGCGCCCAGACGATAGGCCAGTTCAATCGTGCCTTCGCTGCTGCCCAGATGGTCCTGCAATCGCGTCAATACGCGTTCCTCGGATTTTGACAGGCGCAGGCCATCTTTCAACCCATCGCCACCCAGAACGGCCAGACGCCGCATGGCTGACGGGGCCAGCCCGGCCTGACCCTCCAAATGCACCAACACAGGCAAAAACTGCGCCGTGGCCCCGGGTAAAACCTGCGCCAACACGCCGGTCTGCGCCATCGAGGCGACAGATTGCGACGGATCCGGCGCCGCCAACAGGCGCTTGATTTCGCTGCCGACACGCTCACGCGAAAGCGTCTCTAGTCCGGCGGAATTCGCGGCAATTGCGGCCAATCCGTCCGCATCCAGCCCGCCTTTTGGATCGCCATAATAGGCATGAAACCGAAAGAACCGCAGGATACGAAGGTAATCTTCGCGAATGCGATCCTGGGCGTCGTCAATAAAACGAACCCGCCGCGCGGCCAGGTCTGGAAGACCACCCAGGGGGTCAACAATCACCCCATCGGGGGCCGCGTACAACGCGTTCATCGTAAAATCGCGCCGATGCGCATCCTGTTCGATCGTTTCGGCAAAGGCCACGACGGCGCGTCGGCCATCGGTTTCCACATCCTTGCGATAGGTGGTGATTTCGAACGGGTGATGGTTCACGACAACCGTCACCGTGCCGTGGTCATAGCCCGTCGGTACAGATTTGAACCCGGCCGCCTTGGCCAAGGCGATCACCTGATCAGGTAGCGCGTTGGTCGTGATGTCGATATCCGAAATCGGCACGCCCAACAGATCATTGCGCACACAACCACCGACAAAATACGCCTGAAACTCGGCCTTGATCAGCATTGCACAGACCTGTTGCGCCTCAGGCTGGTGCACCCAATCCGACGTAATCCGCGTCATGTCGACACCCTTTCGGCCAGTGCCCGCAAAATTCGCGCGGTGGCCCCCCAGATGTAATATGGGCCGTATGGCACGGTATAATAGCGCCGTTTCGTGCCCTGCCACATGCGCCCTTCGACGGTGAACCGGCCTGGGTCGCGCAGATGATCAAACGGAACCGAAAAGACTTCGGCCACCTCGCCCGCTTCAGGGTTTGGGTCAAAAGCGGCTCTTACCCGGCCCAAAATGGGGGTGACGGTAAAACTGGTCACGGTTTCGTGGCTGGGCAGGATACCAAACACGTCGACATTTTCCGGGCGCAGGCCAATTTCTTCGTGCGCCTCGCGCAGCGCGGCGGCCTCAACCGTTTCATCACCGTCGACCTTGCCCCCCGGAAAGGCGATCTGGCCGGGGTGGTGTTTCAGGGCGGAACTGCGTTTTGTCAGGATCACCCGCAACTGTCCGTCGACTTCCAGAAACGGGACCAGCACGGCGGCCGGGCGCAACTTGCGCCCCGCAGGCAGACGCACATCGGGGTTCAGGTCGAAATCCGACGACGCCGAACCCGGATGGGCCAACGCCGCACGGATGGGGGCGATCAGCTCAGGACGCGTCATCCTTGGCCTCGAACCCCAGGGTTTTCGGGTCGAATTCGTAATGCGCGCCGCAGAATTGGCAATCCGCCGTCACGATCCCTTCGTCGGTGGTCATGTGCGTCAGGTCCTTGGCCGAATAGATCGACAGGCTTTCCACCACCTTGTCCGCCGAACAGGTACAGCCGAACGCCACCGGTTGGGAGTCGAATACGCGCGGCGTTTCCTCGTGAAACAAGCGCATGAGCAATTCCGTTGGCTGAACGGTTGGGCCGATCAGCTCCAGTTCTTCGACCGTGTCCAACAGGACATTCGCCCGCGTCCAGTTTTCCGCGTCATCGCCATCCAACAGGTCCGGGGCGGCCAACAATCCGTCCTCGCCCGATCCGCCTTCACCCGTCGCATACGGCGAGGCCTTCGGCATATGCTGCAACATCACGCCGCCCGCGCGCCACCCTTCGGTGCCGCCCGGCAGGGTGGACCGGCCAAAAGTCAGCGAGAACCTTGTCGGCAGCTGTTCGGACTGTGCGAAATAGGCCTCGGCGCAATCGGCAAGCGAATTTCCGGCAATCGGTGTCATGCCCGTATAGGGCTGCATGTCGTCGCCCTGGTGGATCAAAACCGCCAGGAACCCCGGACCAATCTGGTCATACGCCGGACCAGTCGGGTCCAGCCGTTCCGCATCATAGCTGGCATAGGCGCGAATGCGGGCCGGCTCACCTTCAGCCTCAGGGGCATAATAGTCCGTGGCAATCAGGCGCGCAGCCCCCTTGCCGCGAATTTGCAACGACAGTTTCCAACGCAGCTTGATCGTCTGGCCGATCATCGCGGTCAGCATCGCGGCTTCGGCCACCAGCGCTTCGATTGCGGGGGGATAGTCGTGCTGCGACAGCACCTGGTCCAACACGCCGTCCAGGCGCAGAACCCGACCGCGCACATCGCAATCATCCAGTTGGAAGGGCAGGATGGTATCATCCCAGGCAATTTGAGATCCGAGGCTCATGAGTGGGTTTCCTATCGGCGTTCAGCTTGGCATACCGCGTCTATATGGGCGCGGCAACCTGAGGGAAAAGGGCATGATCCGACGTTTCGGCGAATCCGCACAGTTTGGGCGGCGCTATACCCGGCGACCGGGGGCATATGCAATCCTGCCGCGCGGCGGGAACGTGCTGTTGACCCATCAGGACAACCCAACCCCAGAGGTCCAGTTGCCCGGGGGTGGCATCGACCCCGGCGAAAGCCCCATAAGCGCCCTGCATCGCGAAGTGTTTGAAGAAACCGGCTGGCGCATCGCATCCCCGCGCAAATTGGGGGTGTTTCGCAGATTTACCTATATGCCGGAATATGACCTGTGGGCAGAAAAGCTGTGCCACATTTATCTGGCCCATCCTGTAAGGCGGCTGGGTCCGCCGAGCGAACCAGGGCATCAAGCCATTTGGACAACCCCGATCAAGGCCGTGCGCAGTCTGGGCAACCCAGGTGACAGGGCCTTTGCCCGACGTTATTTGTTGGGCTGAAATTCGATCATCGCGCAAGACAGGTCATCGGGGAACTCTTTTGTGCCGCAGAACATATCCAGATCCCACGTCAACGCCTGGAAAAAATCTGCGCCCGCCAGCTCACGGTTTCGATGCGCCATTTCCTCGAAACCTTCTTCCTCAAGCTGTTCACCATCATCGCCTTCGCATTCGGTGAAGCCATCGGAATAGAACAACAGCCGTTCGCCACGCTTTAAAGTCACACTGAACTGGTCGTATTCCGCACCCGAAATCAACCCGATCGGCATACCGCCGGTTCCGATGTACTCAACCGTCCCGTCCACATGTATCAACATCGGGTTTGGGTGACCGCACTGGGTCATCTCAACCTCACCCGTGCGCAGATCCAAGTATCCCAAGAGCAGCGTGAAATAGTGATCCGAGTCGATTTCATCATGCATGATTTCGTTCAACAGGCGGGCAACTTCCTTTGGGGGGCGCGGAAAATGCACCCCTTCTGCCACACGCTTCAGGGCCACATTATGTTCAGGCGACCCTTCGGACAGGTATGAAGCCAGCCGCGCCGTCAGCAACGCAGACGCGATGCCGTGGCCGGATACATCAATGGAAAAAACGGCAACGCGATTTTCATCCAGACGGAAGAATCCCACCAGATCGCCGCCCACATGACCACAGGGGCGCAGCATGACCGACACATCCGCATTGCCAAAGTCGCGGAACCGTTCGCGCACCAGCGATTGCTGCATCTTGCGCGCTTCGATCAAGTCGCGGTCCACGCTGTCATACAGCGTACTGATTTCAGCCAGCGTTGCACTGACCAGGCGGTTCTTTTCCTGCAACTCGCGTTCCATTCGAAGGATGCGATCGCCTGCGGTGATGCGCGATCGCAGCTCATCCGCATTCGGGGGTTTGTTCAGGAAATCATCTGCGCCAACATCCAGACCCTGCGCCACCGCGCCCTTTTCGGTTTTTGATGTCAACAGAATGAAATAGATGTATTTCTCACGCGGCATAGCCCGGAAGGTACGGCACAGTTCCAACCCGTCCATGCCCGGCATCATCCAATCCGACAGGATCAAATCGATGTCTTCCCTTGCCAGAACTTCAAGCGCTTCTTCACCTGAGCCCGCTTCGATCACCTGATAGCCTTGACGTGACAGCGACGCCCCCAGCACACGCCGTTGGGCCCGGCTGTCATCCACCACCAGGATCGTGCGTACCGCACTGTTGCCCGTTACATCATCATGCTGGACATCATGTGAGACCAAAGCACCCACGTCAAAGCCTTCTATTAAGCCGAATCTCTTGATCCGCCTCCCAACTCCTAGAGCTGCCGCCCTAACAGGCACTTAAAGCTAAAATTGCATCTGAATCCGCAGGTTGGATAACGCTATGTTAAGACGTGGCGGCAACACTACGCGATGAATCGGACAAGGAGGGTTCGGATGATCAGTTGGGACCGCGTGAACGAATTAAAGGACGAAATCGGCGAAGAAGACTTTGCCGAAGTGGCCGAAATGTTCCTTGAGGAGGTGGAAGAAGTCATCGCCCGCCTGCGCACGGACCCGAAACCCGAACTGTACGAACAGGACCTGCATTTCCTGAAAAGCTCATCCCTGAACCTGGGGTTCGATGCGCTGTCAAAACTGTGCCACGAAGGTGAACGCCAAGCCGCCAATGGCGACGCCGGTTCTGTGCAATTGGCCCCGGTTTTCGACACCTACACCGCGTCAAAACAGGCGTTTGAGGCTAGATGACAAAGTTCGACAGGACCTCATCTTCGGTGATGTCCGTATAGGTGAACCCACCCGCGTCCAGTTTGCCGAACAGCGCGTCGAAATTGCCTGCGGCCTTGGTTTCGATTCCAATCAGAACCGTCCCGAAATTGCGCGCGGATTTCTTCAGGTATTCAAACCGGGCAATGTCATCATCCGGCCCCAGCATTTCCAGGAAATCACGCAAGGCGCCGGGACGTTGCGGCAGCTGCAACAGGAAATACTTCTTCAGCCCGCTGAAACGCTGCGCCCGTTCCTTCACTTCGGGCAGACGTTCGAAATCGAAATTCCCGCCCGAGGTGACACAGACCACCGTTTTACCCTTGATCTGATCCGCCAAGTCGCCCAGCGCATCGACAGACAGGGCCCCGGCGGGCTCCAACACCACGCCTTCGACATTCAGCATGTCCAGAATGGTGGTGCAAATCCGATCCTCGGGCGCGGTCAGAACATGGCCCGGTGGCGTGTCTTTCAACGCGGCAAAGGTTAGATCGCCAATCTTGGCAACCGCCGCCCCATCGACAAAACTGTCGACCCGCGGCAAGGACACCGTGTGCCCGGCCAACAAAGCCGCAGTCAGGCTGGCTCCGCCCGCAGGTTCGACATAGCGGATCGCGGTATCCGGCGCGGCGGCCCGCAGATATTGCGTGACCCCAGCCGACAATCCGCCACCGCCCACCGGCAGCACGACCATGTCCGGCGCGCGACCCAGCTGACCCATCACTTCGGCGGCAACTGACGCCTGGCCGTCGATCACATCTGCGTCGTCAAACGGTGACAGGAAATGCCCACCGGCCTGCGCGCAGAACGCCTGTGCAGCTGCCAGAGTGTCGTCGAAATAGTCGCCCACCAGCCTGATTTCGATCGCATCACCGCCAAAAATTCGCGTCTTGTCGATCTTTTGCTGCGGCGTCGTCACCGGCATGAAGATCACTGCTCGCACCCCGAAATGACGCGCGACAAAGGCCACGCCCTGCGCGTGGTTGCCCGCGCTGGCACAGACGAACAGCGCGCGATCCGGGTCCGCCGCCAACACCTTGCGCATCGCGTTCAACGCACCGCGAATCTTATAAGACCGCACCGGCGACAGATCCTCACGCTTCAACCAGATATCGGCCCCGAACCGGGCCGACAGGTGATCGTTGCGCTGCAACGGTGTGGCGGGAAACAGCGCCCGCATCTCATGCTCAGCGCCATGCGCCTTGTCGGTGAAATCGCTCATGCGAAATCAGTGGCGCAAGCGGACCGGCATAGCAAGGCTCAGTCCAGATCGCGGCCTTCGACAAAATGGCCATACAGCGTGGTCAACACACTGACGGACACCATCGCCATGAACCAACCCGTGACCATCGTGTAGATCAGATTGAGCATGGAATAAGGGTTTTCACTGATCAAGGATGGCAATGACACGATCACCGAACCAAGGGCTAAAAAGATGGCCATCAGGAACACAGTGCCCGATTGCCCACTGGTCGCTTGCCATGCATCTTTCAGGCCCATGGGCTTTCCGACAGCACCCGCCGGAAGGATGGCCGAAAGCCGGAAAGCCATTACCAAGCTCAAGGGAAGACCAATGATCACAATCAGAACCGACAAGGATGGCATGCCCAGAGCTGCGGCCAGAAAACCAATCACAAAGCCGATGATGATCATGACCGCCATAACGACCAGCCCAAGCAAAATGGAACGCGAAAGATATCCAAGGATCTTGCTACCCGGCCACGCGGGCACCCAGCCCGCTGGCGCTTCGCCCAGCAGCACATACCGATGCCAAGCGACAGCCACCCATGTAATCAGAACCATTGAGACCACATAGACACACATCAACTTCAACCAGAAACCACTGGATGGCAAAACAGGTGCGGGACCTTCAAGCATAAGCATCTCTGGCCCCAGGGACTGCATCAGTCCGATATAGGTCACGGCATAGATAGCATACAGCACCAGCGACACCTGCGCTGCCATGCCCAAGTTTCCAAACACCATCCGCACCGAATGCATGAACAAATTCCAACCCTTCACGGCAATTCTCCTGATTTAAATCTGACCAATCGGTAAGACGCCCAGCCCGCCGCGTCAACGCCGCACCACCTGCAACCTTGCCCCGGCCTTCAAAACCCGCTAAGCGCGCGGCGAACCGCTCGTGAAAGGGAAACCGATGATCTCGTCCAACACCGCGCCGCAACATGCGCCTAAGAAAGTTGTCCTGGCCTATTCCGGTGGCCTTGATACCTCGATCATCCTGAAATGGCTGCAAACCGAATATAATTGCGAAGTGATCACCTTTACCGCCGATCTGGGTCAAGGCGAAGAGCTGGAGCCCGCCCGCGCAAAAGCCGAGCTGTTGGGCATCAAGCCCGAAAATATCCACATCGAAGATCTGCGCGAAGAATTCGTGCGCGATTTCGTCTTTCCGATGTTCCGCGCCAATGCGGTGTACGAAGGCCTGTACCTGCTGGGCACCTCAATTGCGCGTCCTCTGATTTCCAAACGTCTGGTTGAACTGGCTGCTGAACATGGCGCCGACGCCGTGTCCCACGGCGCGACCGGCAAGGGCAATGACCAGGTTCGGTTCGAACTGGCGGCCTATGCGCTGAACCCTGAAATCGTGGTGATCGCGCCCTGGCGTGAATGGGAGCTGGGCTCGCGCACCAAACTGCTGGAATTTGCCGAACAGCACCAGATCCCCGTTGCGAAAGACAAACGTGGCGAAGCGCCGTTCTCGGTTGATGCGAACCTTCTGCACACCTCGTCCGAGGGCAAGGTTCTGGAAGACCCCGCCGAAGACGCGCCCGAATACGTCTATCAGCGCACCGTCAGCCCGGAAGATGCACCCGACACGCCGGAATACATCGAGGTCTGCTTTGAAAAGGGCGATCCCGTGTCGATCAACGGCGTGGACATGTCGCCCGCCACTGTTTTGACCGCGCTGAACGAATATGGCCGCAAACACGGCGTAGGCCGTCTTGATCTGGTCGAAGGCCGTTATGTCGGCATGAAATCACGCGGGATTTACGAGACCCCCGGCGGCACCATTCTGCTCGAGGCCCACCGCGGCATCGAAAGCATCACCATGGACCGCGGCGCGATGCATCTGAAAGATGAGCTCATGCCAAAATACGCCGAGCTGATCTATAACGGGTACTGGTATTCGCCCGAGCGTGAGATGCTGCAAGCCGCCATCGACGCCAGCCAGGATCACGTCACCGGCACTGTGCGCCTGAAACTATACAAAGGCCACGTGCGCACCGTGGGCCGCTGGTCCGACCATTCGCTGTACTCCGAAGAACATGTGACCTTCGAAGAAGACATGGGCGCCTATGATCAGACCGACGCCGCCGGCTTTATCCAGCTGAACGCGCTGCGTCTGAAGCTGATCGCCATGCGCAACCGTCGCGTCGCCAAGAAATAAACTCTCGCAACGTCACTGTTGCTGGAACGTGAATGCCCGCCTAACCATGGCGGGCATTTTTCATTTGGGGACCACCATGCCGCTGACAGCCATTGCCGACGGGATCAACGCCAACATGCCTGCGGGCGGGTTTGAGGGTTCTCTGAAATTCGACTGTGGCGATGACGGCGTGATCGTTCTGGCCAACGGTGCCGCGACCACCCTGGATCAGGACACCGATTGCACCATCAAACTGTCCAAGGACAACCTGGGCAAGCTGTTGACCGGCAAGCTGAACCCGATGACAGGTGTCATGATGGGCAAGCTGAAAGTATCTGGCAACGCGGCGGTGGCGATGAAGCTGGGGTCGCTGCTCAAGGGCTGATCTTCTCCGCCTTCAACCTTTCATAAAACGGCAAGGCCGCATCCAACACGTCGTGCAAATGCACGGGCGCCACAGGCAAAGGCCCCTCGGCGCCCGCGAACCCGGTGGATTTCCACACCGATCCATACCAATGCGACGCCCAAACGCCGTCATCCTTGTGCCCGCCCTTGGCGCCAGGACAGCATCGCGGGGTCCCAGTCCAGACCGATCACCTCAAACAACTCCGCCTGTTGCCAGAACCCAATGTCATCCAGCGTCGGGTTCTCGCGTTTCGCCGCGTAGCTGGCATTCATCCGCGCCGGGTGGCGGATCAGAAACACGTTGGCCACCTCCGACATCCAGTCGCGCGGCACGCCGGGCACCATGTGTTGCGTCATGTGTTTCTGATAGAAATGCGGCTTGCCATCCGGGTTAGGGCCCATCAGCCCCGCGATGACCTCGGCCGGGTCTTGCGACTGTGCTGCCAGAATTTCGGCCTGCATCGGATGCGCTACACCGGCCGCCGACAGATACGCCGCGTACAGCGGTTCATCCACCACGGCACAATCGGCACGGTTGCCGAACGCATACATCATCGCCGTCGACAAACTGCGCGACCCGGACCACATCGCAATTTTTCGAGGGGCGGCCTTCATTTCGCCATTTCCTGCTGGATCAGAGCCTTATAGAGGTCGCGTAGCCGTTCCGTCATCGGCCCCATTTCCCCTGTGCAATCTGACGGCCATCAATCTGCCCCACCGGGGTTTGTGCCCCGAACGTACCCATCAAGAACGCCTCGTCCGCTCCATAGGTATCAACCAGGGAATAGTTGCGCTCATGAACCGGGATGTCGTTTGCACGGCACAGATCAATCATCTTCTGCCGCGTGATGCCGTTCATGCAATAATCACCGGTGCTGGTCCAGACAGCCCCCTTGCGCACGATGAAAAAGTTACACGCATTCGTCGTGTTCACGAACCCGTTCACATCCAGCATCAACCCCTCATCCGCCCCGGCCTTTTCGGCGGCGATACAGGCCAGGATACAGTTCAGCTTGCTGTGCGAATTCAGTTTTGGGTCCTGTGTCATCGGCAATCCGCGAATATGCGGCACGGTGGCCAGTGAAATCGGGCGCGGGATTGATGGGCGCGAGTGTTCAATGATGATCGTCACGGTCGGGCCTTGCTGGGACAGGCTTGGGTGTTGGAACGGACGGGTTTTCACACCACGCGTCACCATCAACCGCGCATGCGCGTCGGTGGTCATTCTGTTGGTTGATTGTGTCTCTAACACTGCGGAAATGACCTGTTCCGGTGTCATACTGGCGCAGCCCCTCCCGGACGCCGTCACCCAGCATAAAACCACTGTCGTAAACGCTGACCACGGCCTCGGCCTTGGGAACAACCCGGCCGTTCAGCCAGATCATAATGTCTTCGTTGCGCGCGTCATCTTCGGCTTGGTGCGTTGTCACGTGATCGGTCATTCAGTCTCTCTTTCAGCCAAAAAGGCGTCCGTCTCGTCTTTTGTCGGGATCGCATCCGCCGTGCCATAGCGCGTGACCTGAATGGCAGATGCGGCGGATGCCCGGCGCAAAGCCTGTGCAAGACCCAACCCCTGATCCAGCCCGGCCGCAACATAGCCAATGAAACAGTCCCCGGCCCCGGTCGTGTCCACCGGCGTGACGGCAAACGCTGGTTGCGAAACCTCTTCCCCCCCCCGCCATGTCACGCCGTCACCGCCCCGGGTGATCAACATGGCGGGCACGTCAACGTCGCCCAGCGCACTGGCCAGCTGCGTGGCTTCGACTTCGTTCAAGACCAGCGTGTCAATGATGGGCAGCATTTGACGCACGGCTTCCACGTCGAACGGCGCCGCGGAATATATCACCTGCATTCCTTTCTGGCGGGCCATCTGCGCCGCCTCGAAGGTCAGGTTGGTTTCATTCTGAAGCAGCAGAAAATCCCCGGATGCACCGTCGGCCATTGCCGTTTTCAGGTGGGTTAGAGACTGTTCGCGGTTCGCGCCCGCATAGATGACGATCATGTTTTCGCCTACTGTGTCGACACAGATGTTAGCATGCGCCGTGGCGGTCTCAACACGTGCCACACATGGCGTAACACCATATTCAGCCATGCGGTCCACCCAGGGCGTCCCGTCCGGGCCAACGGTTCCGATATGGATGACCCGCGCCCCGGCCCGCGCCACCGCAACGGATTGGTTCGCGCCTTTGCCCCCCAGCCCGGTGGTATGGCTGACGGCCGCAAGCGTTTCGCCGGGTGCCGGGATGTGCGGCACACGATAGAAATGGTCGATATTGATCGAACCGAGGTTATAGACGGTCATGGCCCCTCCGATTTTCGGCGGAGGGGAGCAGGATTTACCCGATCTTGCAAGCCGCAAGCATGGCCATGTTCAGGATGTCGTTGGCCGTCGAGGCCGTGGAACAGATCTGAATCGGCTTGCCAGTGCCCGACAGGATCGGGCCAATCACGGTGGCCCCTGCCAATTCCTGCATCATCTTGACGGAAATCGACGAGCTGTGGCGCGCCGGCATGACCAGGATATTGGCCGGAGCAGACAGGCGACAGAACGGATATTGCGCCATGACATCTTCGTTCAAGGCCACATCGACCGTCATTTCGCCATCAAATTCGAAATCAACGCCGCGAGCTTCCAGAATGGCCGGGGTTTCATGCATCTTTTCGGCGCGTTCCGACACCGGATAGCCGAAGGTCGAAAAGCTGGCGAAGGCCACACGGGGCTCCAACCCCAGACCGCGCGCGACCTTGGCGGCGGCTTCGGCGATATTGGCCAGGTCTTCGCTTTCTGGCCATTCATGCACCAACGTATCGGCGACCAGAACGATGCGGCCTTTGATCAGCAACGCAGTAATGCCAACCGCACCGTCGGACGCTTTTGCATCGAACACGTGATTGATCAGCTGCAACACATGCGCGGACTTGCGCGTTGCGCCGGTGACCAGCCCGTCACCATGCCCATGCGCCAGCATCAGGGACGCAAACACATGGCGATCCCGCGCTGCCAAACGGTGCACATCATGGCGGTCATGGCCCTGACGTTGCAGGCGGTCATACAGGAATTCTTTGTATTCGTTCAGATGCGGCGTATTGCCCGCATTCACGATACGCAGCTCACGTACAGCGTCGCCCAGGCCTTCTGCCTCGAGCTTGGCGCGCACGTCGTCTTCACGCCCCACGACCAAAGCGCGACCAAATCCGTTGCGCTGATATTGAACGGCGGCGCGCAGCACTTGCGGATCATCGCCCTCGGCAAAGATCATGCTGGCCTGTGCCTGACGCGCCCGCGCCGTGATACCGCGCAGAATGCTGGCGGTCGGATCCATGCGCGATTTCAGGTTCTGCTCATAACCCGCCATGTCGATGATCGGACGCCGTGCCGCCCCGCTGTCGGTGCCCGCCCGGGCCACCGCAGGCGGGATGGTATAGATCAGACGCGGATCGAACGGCGTCGGAATGATATAGTCGCGGCCAAAGGTCAGTTTCTTGCCATAGGCCATGGCGACTTCG
>Ga0209121_10000422_pt1 | contig 44080 bp, 47 predicted proteins | sample Cruoilmetagenom3_FD_187292 | JGI IMG/M metagenome (GOLD analysis project Ga0209121, IMG submission 187292) | Oil polluted marine microbial communities from Coal Oil Point, Santa Barbara, California, USA - Sample 3 (SPAdes) (version 2) | ecosystem: Environmental > Aquatic > Marine > Oil seeps ... | reverse complement strand
ACCACGATATCCGCATCGGCTCCGACCAGAATCGCACCCTTTTTCGGGTAGCAGTTCAGGATCTTGGCGATGTTGGTCGAGGTCACGGCCACAAATTCGTTCATCGTTAAACGACCTGTCGCCACACCGTGAGTCCAGAGCATGGGCATCCGGTCCTCTAAGCCACCGGTGCCGTTCGGGATTTTGCTGAAATCGCCGACGCCGTAGCGTTTTTGCTCGGTGGTGAAGGCGCAATGGTCGGTCGCCACCACGCTCAGGCTGCCGCTTTGCAGCCCGGCCCAGAGACTATCTTGGTGCTGTTTGTTGCGGAATGGCGGAGACATCACGCGGCGGGCGGCGTGGTCCCAATCCTTATTGAAATACTCGCTCTCGTCGAGCGTGAGGTGCTGGATCAGCGGTTCCCCCCACACGCGCTTGCCCTGCATACGGGCACGGCGAATAGCTTCGTGGCTTTCCTCGCAGCTGGTATGCACCACGTAAAGTGGCGCGCCAGCCATGTCGGCGATCATGATCGCGCGGTTGGTGGCTTCACCCTCCACCTGTGTCGGGCGGGAATAGGCGTGGGCCTCGGGGCCGGTATTGCCCTCGGCCAGCAATTGCGCGGTCAGCTCTGCCACCACATCACCGTTTTCAGCATGGACAAGCGGCGTGGCCCCAAGCTCGGCGCAGCGTTTAAAGCTGGAATAAAGCTCGTCATCATTGACCATCAAGGAGCCTTTGTAGGCAAGGAAGTGCTTGAAGGTGTTAATCCCGCGCTCTTGCACCACGGTTTTCATATCGTCAAAAACCTGCTCGCCCCACCATGTAACGGCCATGTGAAAGGAGTAATCGCAGTTCGCACGGGTGGATTTGTTGTCCCAGCGTTTCAACGCCTCAAGCGGGCTTTCATCGGGGTTAGGCAAGGCAAAATCAACCACCATCGTAGTGCCGCCAGCCAGGCCGGCGCGGGTACCGCTCTCGAAATCATCGCTGGAATAAGTGCCCATAAAAGGCATTTCCAAGTGCGTGTGCGGGTCAATCCCGCCGGGCATGATGTAACAACCTGTGGCATCGAGCACTTCGTCTCCCGAAAGATCTGGTCCGATTTCAACAATCCGGCCACCTTCGATTTTCACGTCGGCTTCGTAGGTTAGGTCTGCCGTAACAACGGTCCCGCCTTTGATTACTTTGGTCATGTTATCCTCCTGTTATTCCGCAAAGCGGGAGATATCTGTAAATTCTAGATCGGGGCATTTTTCATCGGTTACTTCGAGCAGGCTCAGCGCCTGCGACACCAAAAACGCCGGGATTTCGTCGTGTGCGAGCTTCGGGTCTGCTTCATCCAGGCCGACGATGCTCATTGAATGCAAAGTTTCAACAAACGCCGGTGGCCAATTTTCGTCACCCGCCCAGGCGCGCGCCAGCGCTACTTTCGAGTTTAACCGTATCAAAGCCATCCGGTCAGAGCGTCCCGCCTCTTGCCACTCTCCGAGCTTTTCATCCAGCCGCACGAACATCGCGTCGAGCGCATTACAAACATCTTCGTCCGAGGCCAAAGCCGGTGGGGAAAAGGCCAAGGTCACCGCGGCCAGCACGGTTGGCGATCCGGTTTTGAAAAAATGTGATTTCAGTTTCCTCATTCCCACTTCCCTTTCGTTTGTTCCCTGCATAGCGTGGGTGCCGCCCACGAAGCCGTTGCCAAAACCGATCCCACCACAAACCCCATGTGCAAACACTTACCCATTCGGCGCACCACAGTAGGGCCGCGCTTCAGCATCATTCGGAGCCGGATAAACGGTATCTACGGCACCCTCGGTATAGCGGTAATAGTAGCAGCCCTCTTTGATCAAAAAGCTCCAGCCCGGCCCGCCTTCAGGTATCCCGCGCATAACAATATCAGGGATCGCTTCCCCCGGCGCTGGGTGGTGATACCCGTCGGGCGGCGTTGGAAGGCTGGCATAATATGCTGCCTGCGCAGCCATCGTTTCAGAAGAAACACCATTTTGGGCAGGTGCAGTTACTTCACAGCCAGCCAACACCAAAATTCCAACGATCCCAAACGCTACCTTCATCCAAAACACCGTATTTTCCAAATTGTCCAAATATCCCGGGGGTCCGGGGGCTGGCCCCCGGCTGTTTTTTATTCAACGATCTCCGCTGTTTCGACCACAGCATGCAGCAGCACATCGGCTCCCGCTGTGGCCCATTCCACCGAAATATCTTCGGCCTCATTATGGCTCAATCCATCCACGCAGGGGCACATCACCATTGCGGTTGGGGTTGTCCGGTTGATCCAGCAAGCATCATGGCCCGCGCCGGAAATGATATTACGGTGGCTATAGCCAAGCCGCTCGGCGGCATTGCGCACAGCCGTGACACAGCCCTCGTCAAAGGTCACCGGATCAAACCCGCCGACTTTTTCAAAGGTAACACCGAGTCCCATCGAGCCCGCGATTTGCGAAGCCCCTTCACGGAAGGTGTTTTCCATATCGGTGATGGTTGCGAGGTCCGGCGAGCGAAAATCGACAGTAAAAACCACCTTGCCCGGAATCACGTTGCGCGAGTTCGGGTACACATCAATATGCCCCGCTGCGCCCACCGCATCCGGCTTGTGGGACCAGGCGATCTGATCCACCAGTTCCAGCATCCGCGCCATGCCAAGGCCGGCATTCTTGCGCATCGGCATCGGGGTGGAGCCGGTGTGGCTATCTTTGCCGGTTACGGTCACTTGGGTCCAGCTCAGGCCCTGACCGTGGGTAACTACGCCGATGTCTTTGCCCTCAGCCTCCAGAATCGGCCCTTGCTCAATGTGAAGCTCAAAGAAAGCGTGCATCTTGCGCGCGCCGACCTCTTCTTCGCCCTTCCAGCCGATACGCTCCAGCTCTGCACCAAACTTTTTGCCTTCGGCGTCTTCAATATCGTAAGCCCATTCCTGCGTGTGCATACCAGCAAACACGCCCGAGGCCAGCATGGCGGGGGCGTAGCGGGTGCCCTCTTCGTTGGTCCAGTTGGTGACCACAATCGGGTGTTTAGTTTTTACATCCAAGTCATTGAGCGTGCGGATAATCTCCAAGCCGCCGAGCACGCCAAGCACGCCGTCATATTTACCGCCGGTGGGCTGGGTGTCGAGGTGGGAGCCTACATAAACAGGCAGCGCATCTGGGTCTGTGCCCTCGCGGCGGGCAAACATATTACCCATTTGGTCAACCCCCATGGTGCAGCCAGCAGCAACGCACCAGTCCTGAAACAGGTGACGGCCTTCGCCGTCTTCATCGGTTACGGTCTGGCGGTTGTTCCCTCCCGCCACGCCCGGCCCGATTTTGGCCATTTCCATCAGCGAATCCCACAGGCGCTCGCCATTGATTTTCATATTCTCGCCCGGTGCAGCCATCGGTCTTCTCCCTTAATCAAGATTTTTCAATACTTCGGCCAGCTTGCCGATCAGCTCGTCGATATGGCCCTTGTTCATAATCAGCGGCGGCGATAGCGCGATGATATCACCCGTGGTACGGATCAAAATTCCGGCGTCATAGGCGGCCAGAAACGCAGCAAAGGCGCGCTTGGTCGGTTTGCCTTCTATCGGGGCCAATTCAACCGCGCCGATCAGACCTTCGTTACGGATGTCAATTACATGCGGCAGGCCTTTCAGGCCGTGCAGGGCATCTTCCCAATAGCTCGCCAGATCACGGGCGTTTTCAAACAATCCATCTTGCTTATAGGTTTCCAGCGTTGCAAGCCCCGCTGCCGAGGCAATGGGGTTGCCGGAATATGTATAGCCGTGGAACAGCTCGATCATACCCTCGTCGCCCTGCATGAAGGCGTCATGAATTTCCGCGCTCGCCAGCACCGCGCCCATCGGGATCACCCCGTTGGTGAGGCCTTTGGCGGTGGTCATCATATCGGGCGTTACCCCATAATGCGTAGCCCCGAAGCTGGAGCCAAGGCGGCCAAAGCCGGTGATGACCTCGTCAAAGATAAGCAAAATGCCATGCTTTTTGGTGATGGCGCGGATGCGCTCAAGGTAGCCTTTGGGTGGCAGAAGCACCCCTGTTGAACCAGCCATCGGCTCGATTATCACGGCGGCAATGTTGCTGGCATCTCCGAGCGCGACGATCTTTTCAAGCTCGTCAGCGATCTCCGCCCCGTGTTCGGGCTGGCCGCGGGTAAAGGCATTTTCAGGAATGTGGGTGTGGGGCATGTGGTCGACCCCCGCCAGCAGGTTGCCAAAAGTTTTGCGGTTGGGGCCAATGCCCCCCACAGAAATGCCCCCGAAGTTTACACCATGATAGCCACGCTCGCGGCCAATAAGCCGAGTCCGCGTACCCTCGCCCCGCGCGCGATGGTAGGCAATCGCGATCTTCAGCGCAGTTTCAACCGACTCCGAGCCCGAATTAGTGTAAAACACATGGTCCATGCCGTCGGGCGCCATATCCACCAGCCGGTTGGCCAATTCAAAAGCCTTGGGGTGGCCCATCTGGAAAGCGGGGGCGTAATCCAGCTCGCCGGCTTGTTTCGAAATCGCCTCAACAATACGTGGCTGGTTATGCCCTGCATTGCAACACCACAAGCCCGCCGTGCCATCCAGCACTTTGCGGCCATCGGCGGTGGTATAATACATACCATCCGCCGCCACGAACATGCGCGGGTTTTTCTTAAACTGGCGATTGGCGGTGAACGGCATCCAGAATGCGCTCAGATCATTAGGGGCAACCATGGCCGAACCTCCGAAAATAATTCCTTTGACCAAATGGTCAGGATGAGGCTAGCATAGCTGACCAAGTAGTCAAGAATTTGTTTGGAGCCTCGATTGGAAGCCGCAAGAAAACCCCGCAACGCAACCCGAGAGGAGAATCTCGCGGTCATTCTCCACCATGCGGAGAAAATTTTTGCGGAATTTGGCTTCAAAGGTGCCACCATGCAGGCAATTGCCGATGCGGCCGGGCTACCGAAAGCCAACCTGCATTACTATTTTCCCACCAAACTGGCGCTTTATCGCGAGGTTATCGAGCGGATATTTACCATCTGGCTGGAAGCGGCAGACAGCTTTGATACCTCGGCGACGCCCGAAGAGGCCTTGAGCCGCTATATCCGCAAAAAAATGGAGATTAGTCGCGCCCATCCCTGTGGCTCAAAGGTCTGGGCCAACGAGGTGATTCAAGGCGCGCCGATCATTCAGGACTATCTGCAAACGACACTCAACGAGTGGACCGACACGCGAATCAAGGTAATAAACCGCTGGATAGCCGAGGAGAAAATTGACACGGTAGATCCACGACACCTGCTTTATATGATCTGGGCGACAACCCAACACTATGCCGATTTTCAACATCAAATCGTGACCTTGAATAGCGGCAATCCTCTATCTGACAGCCAGTGGGAAAATGCGACGGATAGCGTTACGGGCGTTATTTTAAGGGGAATCGGACTAAAACCCTGACGATTTAGCGAAAAAGACAAAGCAAAAACATTATGTATTTTGGGCGCTAAACCGCTACCGCTCATATTATTTTCTTGAGGAAATCCCTTACTTTTGTTAGCATTATAGCCTGATAACTATTGTTACGCGCTCACTAATCTTAGCGTATATTGTGTACCCAAACCTGAAAACAAAACAAACGAGGGCGCTATGCTCAATAAAATTCTGTCCACAACGACTGCTATTGCTCTGGCTTTTGGCGCAATTTCAACCGCGTCCATAACCGCGCTCACTTTTTCCGCCGACTCGGCCTACGCCGGAAACGGCAATGGAAATAATGGCAACGGGAACGGGAACGGTGGCAACAACGGAAACGGGAACAACGGGAACGGGAACGGTGGCAACAACGGGAACGGGAACGCAGGCAATAACGGGAATGGCAACAACGGCCATGGGGCGATTGCTAGCGCACTTGGAGCGCTAAACGCGGCGCATGCCAACGAAAACGCTTTTGCCAACGCCTCTCCCAACTCCCGCGTTGGAAAAATTGCGGCTTATCGCGATGCAGCCCTGCTCACAAATGAACTAAGCGCTTTAGCAGAGGCAGAATTGGCAGCCCTAAACCTTCTTGCTGTGCCAACCCGTACCCCTGCTGAAATCGAGGCCGAAATCGCAGCTGCCGTTCCTGGTACTGATTTGACATTACTGGAAGCAGAACTAGCTGAAGCCCTCGCATATGAGGGGGCGCTCAGTGCTTACGAAGTTGCCGCTGCTGCGGCCACGGAACAGGAAGAGATCGAGACAGAGCTTCTTGAAGCAGCCGCCAACAAAGGCGTTCCTGAAGGCGAAGCGCTGGAAGCCCTGCGTGAAATGCTCGGCCTTTAATTAACGGCACAGCTCTCATAATCTTGAAATTGGCGCGGCTTTGGCTGCGCCTTTTTTGTTTCAGCTAGCGCCGCTCCCAGTAAATTCGCGCCCATATTCTCTCATAAAGGATATAAGTCATCAGGCCGACTCCGGTGTTGGCCAGAGCCAGTGTCCAGCCCAATGTCGCGGACCCAGTTATAAAAAAACCAACCACACCCATCGTGATTATGCCGGTGAACTGCCAGATGAGTGCTTTCACCAAGGTGCGTTTTGCCGTTTCCATAATTTTCCCGAATTGCTTGAATAGGCTTCCTTACTGGCACGAGGCTTGACCGGGGTAAATTATGCAAATAGTAAACCACATATCCCTTTTATATACTTTATCCATCGATGGTGACTATTATCAACAAATTCGAGCGCGCTGAAACCTTTAGGCAACGTCTACAAGATGCCATGAACCGGGCTGGCTATAATAAGAGCACGCTGGCAGGTGAAATTGGCGTGGATCGCTCGACGGTTTCTCAACTATTATCACCTGGCACGACCCGATTGCCAAACGCCCAAGTTATCGCTGAGAGCGCGCAGGCGCTGGGTGTGAGTGCAGACTGGTTGCTGAGCTTGAGCCAGCGTCCCGAACGCGCAAACGATCTGCTGGACATCGTCGCCAACATGCCGGAGGCGGAGCGCTCCTCGGTGGATGAGCAACTTGTCGAATGGCACCGTGAGGCTGCGGGATACAAAATCCGGCATGTTCCAGCCACTTTGCCGGACTTTTTGAAAACACCGGAGCTATTACGCTGGGAATACCAGGCGCATCTTGGCAAAACGCCTGATCAAGCCATCGGTGCCATGGAAGACCGGCTCAACTGGATGCGGGCTCAGCGGAGCGATTACGAGATTGCGCTCCCGCTTTACGAATTTACAAATTTCGCGGCCGGGACCGGATACTATGAAGGCCTGCCCGCCTCGGTTCGACGTGGCCAAATCGAACAATTCGTTGAATTACATGAGTTATTCTTTCCGTCACTGCGGATTTTTCAATTTGACGCGCATCAGGTTTTCAGCGCCCCCATGACCGTTTTTGGACCGCTCATGGGGGCGATTTACCTAGGGCGGCATTACATTGTATTTCGGGATTCGGCGCGAGTTCAGGCGATGACCAACCACTTTGACTGGCTGGTTAAAGCGGCAAGCATTGACGCCCGGGATTTCGCTGAGCATCTACAATCATTGGAAATTCAACCATAGAAATCCGACCTTGCCCGATGTTAGCCTGTGCAATAAACTTTAGATATCCGATTTCCAGTTTATGCAAATTAGAGCAAAGAGCCCGATAACGTGACCAAAATGAATACAAAAGCTTCGAGCAGTCAGGCCCGAGCAAAAACCACCCAGAAACCGACCCGTATCCAGCGCGAAAAAACATCGGTGATTTTGGATGCCGCATTGGAGGTTTTTTCCAGCCGAGGATTTAGAGGGGCCACGCTTGATCAGATTGCCGAGCAAGCGCAGCTCTCAAAACCCAATTTGCTCTACTATTTTGCGTCAAAAGAGGCACTTCATGCGGAACTATTGTCTGGGTTAATGGAAAAATGGCTGGAACCTCTTGCACATATCGAACATAATGGCGATCCAATTTCCGAAATTTGTGCATATATCGAACGTAAGCTTGAATTGGCCAGAGAATACCCGCGCGAAAGCCGGTTGTTCGCCAATGAGATCATCCAAGAGGCACCGCGCAGCAAAAATGCCCTGAACGGACGCCTAAAAGAGCTATTTGATGAAAAGATCAAGCTCATTCAAAGCTGGATTGACCGTGGTGAAATTGCGGAAGTTGATCCGCATCATCTCATATTTTCGATCTGGGCAACCACACAGCATTATGCCGACTTTGACACCCAAATCCGCTCGATGATGGACACTGGTTATGACGACCGCTTCGATACCGCCAAGACCTATCTGATTGATCTGTTCACCAAAGGGCTAAAGCGCTAGCGCTTTAACCTTCAGCAAATTCGATGCGATATCTTTGAACGCTTTGGCCTGTGGGCTATCTGGTTCTGCAACAACGATGGGCTCACCTTCATCCCCGGCAAGGCGGATTTTGATATCCAGCGGCACTTCTCCCAAAAGCGGAACCTGAAGTTTTTTTGCTTCAAAGCCCGCGCCGCCATGACCAAAAATATGCTCTTCATGCCCGCATTCGGAACAAATATGGGTCGACATGTTTTCGATAATACCAAGCACTGGCACGCCGGTTTTTCTGAACATATCCAAGGCTTTGCGCGCATCCAGCAAGGCAATATCCTGCGGGGTTGAAACGACAACTGCGCCGGTTACTTTGGTTTTTTGGGATAGCGTCAGCTGCACATCGCCTGTGCCGGGCGGCAGATCGATAATCAGAACATCAAGTGCGCCCCACGCTACCTGATTTAGCATTTGCTGCAATGCCCCCATCAGCATAGGCCCGCGCCAAACGACCGCTTCATCTTCGCGCATCATTAGCCCCATGGACATAAGCTTAACACCGTGCCGCTCAACCGGAGCCATGCCGCGGTCTCCGACGGCTTTGGGGCGGGCACTAATACCCATCATCCGCGGCTGCGAGGGGCCGTAGATATCGGCGTCCAGCAGGCCAACCTTTAGCCCCATACCCGCCATGGCAACCGCCAAATTGGTTGAAACAGTTGATTTCCCAACGCCGCCTTTGCCCGACGCTACCGCAACAATATGGCGAATGCCGGGAATGCTTTGCGGCCCCTGAGGCGCGGGTTTTGCGGCACCGGTACCAAGATCAGGTGGCGCTTTCTCCGAATGGGCCGTAACCAACGCAGAAACCTTGCCAACACCTTTGATGGCTTGCACCGCTTCAACGGCCTCCAAACGCACAGGTTCCATTGCAACACCGCGCGAAGCTTCCACTTCAAGCACGAAGCGAACCGTATCGCCGTCTATAGTGATTGCGCGCGCGATATCTGCAGCCACGATATCTTTCCCGCTTACGGGATCGTCAATTTTACTTAAGGCGGCCAACACCTGATCTTTTGTTACGGTCATTTTTTATCCCAATTCATACTTGATGATTCTACTCGGGTTTAACCTGTGTGACAGCAGTTTGAAAATACCATATTGCCACATGCATAGAAATCAGGTGATTTAACCTGGATTTCAACAATGCCAAAGCTACCAAAAGCCGTATCTTCAAAGTTTCTAAAAATAAGAATAAGTTTGAAAGTGTTTGTTAACTATTTGATGGCGTATTACTCTCTATACAGAGTGTTGCTCCACCAGTTAGTTTGGCAAAAACGTAAATGGCAGATCAGTTATCGCGGAATGGATTGAGGAATATCTAATGCATGTTGGTATTATCATGGACGGTAACGGACGCTGGGCCACCAGACGCGGACTCGCACGGCTGATCGGACACAAGCGCGGGGCTGCACAGGTAAAGAAGATTGTCAAAAGCTGCCCTGAGTTGGGCGTCGAAACTCTGACACTCTATGCATTTTCAACCGAAAACTGGAAACGCGCCGCGCATGAAGTCGAAGGATTGATGAAGCTATTTCGCGGGTATCTATCCAACAACCTTGTTGAATTGCATGAAAAAAATGTGCGCGTTCGGTTTTTGGGGGACCCGACCCCGCTTTCGCCAGACATTTTGGGAATGATGCAAACACTTGGCAATCTTACCAAAAACAACACCGGCTTAAAGCTGAATGTCGCTATAAATTACGGTGGGCGTGACGAGCTTGTTCGCGCGACGCGCGCTATAGCCCGGAAAGTCGAGTTAGGTGAACTTGATATATCGGATATAAATGAAACCTGCATTGCAGAGCATCTCGACACAAATGGCCAGGACGACCCGGATCTCATTATCCGAACGGCGGGCGAAATGAGGTTGTCCAATTTTATGACCTGGCAATGCGCCTATTCCGAATTTGCTTTTGTTGAGGAATCATGGCCTGATTTCACACGTGAAGTCTTTGAAAGCACTTTGGAAAACTTTCATTCCCGTACACGGCAATTTGGTGCTGTGGTGACCGCCCAGAACAAGTTTACTGAATAAAGTCGGCGTTATCGCTCGGACTTGGCATGATAATTACGGCCTAAATGCACACGCATTGGATGCAAAGTGATTCTATTTAAACACCTATCGAAGATCCTCTTCCTATTTATAGCGTTATTACCGGCTTTAACCGGATGCGCGCCCGAATCACGGACGAGCTTTCCGGTTAGCGCTGAAGCGCGCTCGGAAAACCTGCCTGAAAATGTGAACGTCATCCAACTTTCGGCGGCCAATATTAGCCAGTATCAGGGCGCGCAGGAGCGAGTGCGCCCGGCTTCAAACCTGCCGGAGGCGCGGTCTAGCTGGCAATATAATATCGGTGTAGGAGATGTTTTAAGTATCACAGTTTGGGACCATCCTGAACTTACGATTCCGGCAGGGCCGGAACGCAGCCAGCTGGAATCCGGCAGTACTGTCAACGAGAATGGTGATATTTTTTACCCTTATATTGACCAAATCCACGTATCCGGACGCTTGGTTGGCGATGTGCAGCGCGAACTCACCGAACGATTGGCAGAGTTTATTCCCGAGCCGCAGGTCGAGGTGAAAATTGCAGCGTTCAACGCGCAAAAAGTTGTGGTCACCGGTGCGGTTGCGGCTCCTAAATCGCTGCCGATTACAAACATTCCGCTGACATTGCTGGAAGCAATCAATGGAGCTGGCGGGTTATCCGAGCAAGCGGACGATCGTCAGGTGGCCATTCGGCGGCACGGTACAAACAACTACGTTAATATGGCAGATTTTCTCGACACCGGGCGCGCGGGCAGCAATCCTATTTTGCGCGGGGGGGATATTGTAAATGTACCAACCGCAGAGTCGCGGCAGGCATTTGTGCTCGGCCAGATCGTTGAACCCGGTGTTGTTGAACTCGGGTTTGACGGTATCAGCCTCACCGAAGCGCTCACCAGCCGCGGTGGCCTTGACGAAACAAGCGCAGACGCTAAAGGCATTTTCGTTTTCCGCAACAGGCAGCAAAACACCGACGTTTTTCAGCTTGATGCCACAACACCCTTGGCCTTTGTGCTTGCCACCAAGTTTGTTCTGCACCCGGACGACGTGGTTTACATCGTGGCCGACCCGGCAGCCCGCTGGAATCAGATTATAGCGCAGCTCGTGCCAAGCATCGGTGCCATTCGCCAAACGCAAGTCATTGGGAACGATTTATGAAAATCAACTCTGTTTTGGTCGTTTGCGTCGGCAACATCTGCCGCTCTCCTGTGGGCGCTGCATTGCTGGCCAGAAGCTGCCCTGATTTGCGCGTGGAATCTGCGGGGATCGGGGCGCTTGAAGGGCACGGAGCTGATAAAACATCGGCCGAAATTGCGGCAGCGGACGGGCTAAACCTCGACAGCCATATTGCACGGCAGTTTACAGCCGAAATCGCCAGCGAGTTTGACCTGATCCTCGGCCTTGAAAAAGGCCACCTCCGCGTCATCACCAGTAAGGCCCCGGCGAGCAGCGGAAAAACATTGCTGTTTGGTCAATGGCTTAACCAATCCGATATTGCGGACCCCTATCGGAAAAGTCGGGAATTTCACGCTCTGGTTTTTGACGAGATATCGAAAGCTGCAGAGTCCTGGGCAAAAAAATTGGGATGTATCTAATGGGAAAAGACGACGACGAGATTGATCTCCTTGAGCTTTTTCGACTGTTTTCCGCGCGCAAATGGAGCATACTTGCGATCACAATTCTCGCCGCATTTGTGGGTGTTATCGTTGCGCTAACAACCACGCCAATTTACAAGGCGGATGCCTTACTCCAGCTCGAAGAAAAGTCGAGCGGCGGCATGGCGCTTTCTGCTGATCTTTCCGGAATATTTTCGGAATCGCCCCAATCGACAGCCGAAATCGAGATCTTGAAATCGCGCATGATATTGGGTGACGTAATCCGGTCTCTCCAGCTGGATATTTCGGCAACCCCAAAACGCCTGCCGTTCGTTGGTAATTTCCTGACCCGCTATTCGATACCCGATCCCGAATTTTCGTATTTCCAGAGCTACGCATGGCACGACGAGGCCATCGAAGTCGCTTTTCTAGAAGTTCCGGAGGCTTTACTTGGCGAACCTATCCGCCTTACCCATCTTGGAGCCGGTGAATTTGAAGTAGAGCTTTCCAAGCAGATTGTTCTGCAAGGCCGTGAAGGCGAGGTGCTGCGGCGACCTGACCTTGGATTTGCCGTGCTGGTTGACCGGCTCATCGGCGCACCGGGAAAAGAATTTATCCTTAGAAAAGAAAGCCTATCCAGTGCGTTATCAAGCTTAAGGGGTGCCTATAGCATCTTGGAGCGCGGAAAGAATTCCTCGATCCTTCAATTGACAATGCTTGATCCGGACCCGACCCGAGCTGCGTTGGTTTTGGAAAAAGTGAGCGAAGTCTACCTTCTGCAAAACATGAACCGAAACGCGGCCGAAGCCGAGAACAGCCTGACTTTCATCCAGAGCCAGTTGCCCGAAGCGGAAGCCAATATGCGCGCGGCGGAAAGCGCGGTCAACGCATTCCAATTGTCGCAGGATTCGGTTGATCTGAGCTTTGAAACCAGAGCGCTGCTGGAACAAGCCGTTGAAATTGAAGCCCAACTTAACCAGTTGGCGCTGGAAGAACAGGAGTTGCAAAAGCGCTTTACCCGCGCTCATCCGGCGTATCAAACCTTGCTTGATAACAGGGCACAGCTCACAGAGCGCCTCAACGAACTCCGCGGGCAGTCGGTGAACCTGCCCGAAACCCAGCTCGAAATGCTGCGCTTGACCCAGAATCTGGAAGTAACGCGCGAAATTTATCTACAACTGGTTAATCGCTCACAGGAGTTGAGCGTGATCAAGGCCGGCACTATTGGCAATATCAGAATTATCGATTCGCCTCTTACCTTCCCGAAACCTGTGAAACCCGCCAAAATGATGGTTGTGGCGATTTCAACAGTATTGGGTTTTGTGGCTGCGCTCGGTTACGCGCTCCTGATGTCCTTTATTAATCGCGGTGTGGAAAGTCAGGAAGCTCTGGAAGAGATTGGCCTTTCGGTTTACGGGACGGTTCAAAAAGTCGGAAACGGTGAATACGGTGGCGCCGCCAAGCGCAATAGCCAGCGCTCAATCCTTGCAAAAAAAGACCCGACCAGTCTCTCTATTGAAGCTTTGCGTAGCCTGCGCACCAGCCTGCATTTTGGGATGTTAGACGCCAAGTCGAGTATTTTGCTTATGACAAGCTCGCGACCTGGCGAGGGAAAGTCCTTTATTTCGGTCAATTTGGCAACGGTTATGGCCCAGGCGGGGCAGAACATTTGCTTGGTCGATGCGGATATACGCCGGGGATACCTTCGCTATTACTTCGGGATAGAAAAAAATGAGCCCGGCCTGACCGACGTGCTGGCAGGAGACGCCAAAATTGAAGACGTAATCCGCAAAGACCCTGAAACCGGGTTGCACTTTATTCCAGCGGGTAAGTATCCGCCGAACCCTTCAGAGCTGTTCATGCACGAGAATTTCGCGCATGTGTGTGAATACCTCGACAAGCGCTTTGACATGAGCCTGATGGACGCGCCGCCGATTTTGGCGGTCACTGACCCGGTCATTATTGGCAAATATGCGGGCATGATGCTGTTGGTTGTCCGGTACATGTTTACCAACATCAATGAAGTAGCCGCCTCACTTAAGTCATTGGAAAACAATAGCTTAAAGGTTAGCGGTGCGGTTCTTAATGCCTATGCGCCCAGCAAGCACGGCAAAGGCGCAAGTGACTATTCCTACCAGTATGACTATAAAAGCCGCGCTTAAACCGGATATTCGCGGGCTTTGAGCCATGCGTGCAAAGCCGGTCTGACAGATTGCTCGCCGGAACCGCGGGCTTCATCAATTACCTCTTTGATCTCGCCCAGATCAACCTCACGCAGAAGCCGCTTTACAGGCCCAACAGAAGCTGGACGCATAGACAGCATCCGCAATCCCATGGCGGCAAAGGCAAGGGCTTCGATCGGGCGTCCGGCATCTTCACCGCAAAACGAAAGTGGTGTGTTCAAACGATGGCAACGGTCGGCTATTTGCTCGATGAAGGTCAGAAAGCTGACATTGAGGGTATCATAGCGCGAACGTACCAGTTCGTTTTCGCGATCGGCCGCAAAGAAAAACTGTTTGAGATCGTTGCCGCCAATTGAGATAAAATCGGACAATTCAAAGAACTGATCCGGCGCAAACGCCAGGCTCGGGGTTTCCAGCATCGCGCCGATGCGCACTTCGCTTGGCAAAACGTGCCCCTGTTGTGCTTCGTTTTCCAATTCGTCCAGCAATTTTTTGCGCGCCTCGCGAAACTCTTCGAACTGCGCGATAAACGGAAACATAACATTCAGCGGCCGCCCATCTGCGGCGCGGATTAGTGCTTGCAACTGCATTCGCATCACACCTGGCCGATCCAGCCCGATGCGGATCGCGCGCCAACCGAGTGCCGGATTCGGCTCTTCGGGGCGCTTCATATAAGGCAAGGCTTTATCGGAGCCAATGTCGAGGGTGCGGAATACGACAGGTTTATCACCCGCCGCATCCATGACCTTTGAATAAAGATTCACAAGATCGGAGCGGCGCGGAACTCGCGTGCGGATCAGGAACTGCAGTTCGGTGCGATAAAGCCCGACGCCTTCAGCGCCCGAGGGCTTGAGGCTCGGAAGGTCAACCATTAGCCCGCCGTTCATGTGCAGTGCTATATTGACCCCGTCGCGGGTGGTCGCCCGTTTATCCCGCAGCCCTTTATAGGCCTCCTGAGCCTCGGCTTGCATCGCGATTTTTTCGCGAAAAGCGGTCGCCACGGTGTCGTCGGGCCGCAAATGTACGGTACCGCTTTCGCCATCAACAAGGATGGGGTCGTTGCTCAACGCTTCCCGTGTAATCCGCCCGGCGTGAATAACCAGCGGAATGGCCAGTGAGCGCGCCACAATTGTAGCATGTGATCCGACCGACCCTTCTTCCAGCACAACACCTTTGAGTTTGCTGCCGTAATCAAGCAATTCACCGGGGCCAATACTGCGCGCCACCAAAATGGCATTTTCGGGGATCCCGCGCTCCTCGGCATCCTGTGCGCCGGTAAGAATCCTAAGCAGCCGGTTGGCCAGATCATCCAGATCATGCAGGCGTTCGCGGATGTAGGCGTCAGCCACGCGCGCCATTCGGGTGCGGGTTGAGGTTTGCTCTTTTTCAACGGCGACTTCGGCAGCCAGACCCGATTCAATCGAGTCAAACATCCGCTCACGCCACCCCTTATCTTGCGCAAATAAGCGATAGGCGACCATGACATCGTGGTGCTCGCCGGTGGTTGCGCCTTTTTCAAGCAACTCATCTATCTCGGCAACAAGCATATCCAGCGCTTCCTGCAAACGCCCCGTTTCGACCAAAGGGTCATCGGCTACAGGATTGGCGATCACGATATGCGGCTCGTGTAGCAACACAACGCCTTCCGCAACGCCCTCTTGCCCGCGAAGGCCTCTTACAAAAAACGGTAACTGGTGCTGGGCGGCAATAGACATTTTGTCGGGGCCGGTAAAGGCACCCAGTTCGGTCATTTCAGCGATCACCATCGCCACAACTTCGAGGCCATAAACTTCGTCGTCTGAGTATTGCCGCGGTTCCTTGCTCTGCACCACAAGCACGCCCAGCACCTCCCCCAAGCGCTGGATCGGTACGCCAACAAAGGAAGAGTAAACCTCCTCTCCGGTTTCCGGCATGTAGCGAAAACCGCGCGCCGAGGGGGCGTCAGCTTTGTTGATCGGGATGGCTTTATCCGCGATTCGGCCAACAAGCCCCTGCCCGACACGGAGTTTGGTTTGGTGAACGGCTTCCGCTTTCAGCCCATGGGTGGCGCATAGCTCAAGGGTGGTTTCGTCACGCTTCAGGTAAATAGAGCAAACTTCGGCTTCCAGAGATAGAGCAATGAGATAGGTGATCCGGTCAAGCCGCTCTTGCCCTTCACCGGCCTCGGCCAATGCGTCCCGTAGTCTTTTCAGCAATGTCTGGGAATCAATTCCCTTGCGTTCAATCATGGGGCCTCTTTTTACAATGCGCCTTAGGGAGCGCGGTCCAGATCAAAGGCATCATGCAACGACTGCACGGTAAGTTCCATATATTTCCGGTCTACCAACACAGAAACCTTAATCTCGGAGGTTGTAATCACCTTGATATTTACGCCGTCATCGGCGAGGTTTTTGAACATTTTCTGCGCCACACCCGCATGTGATCGCATGCCCACACCCACGATCGAGACCTTGGCAACATCTGTATCTTTATCCAGTTCACGATAGTTGAACTCGCCGCGTGCTTTGGCATCTTCAAGCGCTTTTTCGGCTTTGGCGACATCACCAACGGGGCAAGAGAAGGTCATATCGGTACGGCCTTCTTCAGCCATGTTTTGCACGATCATGTCTACAATGATCCCGGCTGCCGCAAGCGGGGTAAAGATGGCCGCCGCCACGCCGGGGCGGTCGGCCACGGAAATAAGGGTCAGCTTGGCTTCATCCCGTGAACAGGCAATTCCGGTAACAACATTCGATTCCATAATTTCATCCTCGTCACAAACCAGCGTTCCCGGCTCGTCGTTAAAACTGCTGAGCACCTGAAGGCGCACTTTGTTGCGCATCGCCAGCTCAACCGAGCGGGTCTGCAATACTTTGGCCCCGAGTGACGCCAGCTCCAGCATCTCCTCAAAAGCGATCTTTTCAAGCTTGCGGGCCTTGGCGGTGATACGGGGGTCGGTGGTGTAAATCCCGTCCACATCGGTATAAATATCACAGCGCTCGGCTTCGAGCGCGGCCGCAAAAGCCACAGCGGTTGTGTCTGACCCGCCCCGCCCGAGGGTGGTTACGCGCCCATCCGGCCCGAGCCCCTGAAAACCCGCCACAACGGCCACGTCCATGCCTTCGGCAAATTTTGCATCCAGATTCTCGCGCGGAATACTTGCTATTCGCGCCGCACCGTGGGCAGAAGTCGTATTCACCGGCACCTGCCAGCCTTGCCAGCTTCGCGCTTGAATCCCCATTTCCTGAAGGACAATCGCCATCAGGCCGGATGTCACCAACTCGCCAGATGCGACAACCGCATCATATTCGCGCGCATCAAAAAAGCCCGGAGTCTCGGCATCGGTACCGCTTGCAGCATCGTCAACCAGCCCGACCAGCTTGTTAGTTTGGCCAGACATTGCCGAGACAATCACAATCACCTGATTGCCGCGCGCCACTTCGCGCTTCACCTTTACCGCCGCATTTCGGATGCGCTCAAGGTCAGCGACAGACGTTCCGCCGAATTTCATTACCAGTAAAGCCATGGTTCCGGCTCCAATATTCCAAGTTCCGGCGTTACTTACCTAGGATTCCCGTTGCCGACAAGCCCAAGAGCGCGCCTTCGGCAGGCGATCTTGGTATCTGCGAATGAGGTCTCCGGTCGGGCGCTAGCGGCCAGTCCCTTCGATGAGCGCCTGCAATACGGCACCAATTTCGACCCGCTGCTCAATATCTGCAAAATCTATTGCGCCGCCGTGTCGTGCTCTGACTTGTGCCAAACCGGCCTCATACGCCTTAAAAAACGGGTTCCGGTTGATGGCGGCTATCAGCAACCTGTTGGTCGGATTGAAGGTTCCGTTTACATCCTCGATGAGTTGGGCATAGCCCTCCGGGTCACTTGCGGCAAAAGCCTCAAGCTTGGTTTGCACCTTTTCCTGCTCCGCGCGCACATTTGCGCCGGTATCCAGACCCCCCCGCAGAATGCCGGACAATCCACCCTGCCCGGCTTTTTGTGCAACCTCGTTTACATGCGCTTCAAGCTCACGGTTCATATCCGCCATGAAGGTCCAAGTGCTGTCCGAATAGGCTTTGCGCACAAGGGGCGCATAGGTCGCTGCAAGGCTTGCCGTGGTGGCCGCGACCACGCCAAAATAGCTGGTTTTGCTACCAAACTCGCGATGAAGCTCGATATACCGCATGGAGCGCGCGCAAAACCCGAGCCGGTCATCTTCTGTGAACTCGGGCAATGTCGTGACGGCATCACCTGCGAAGCTTACATCCTCGCTGCAAACGATATGCACCCCATCCCAGGCCGGCAGGCCCATTTCCGGTGTTTCGACCTCGCGCGAGCCACAAGCAGACACCACAACGGCCAAAACCAAAAAACCTGATCGAAAAGTCATTTTCACTACCCGTTTGTTATTTTATGTGCGCAGAGAAACCACAGCCTTGGTATGGCTGTCAATAACACTGGGCACGCTTGCGCGCGGCTCCGCCTAATTTGCCTGTTTGGGCTTCCAGCCTACCGGCACCACGGGCACGCCTTCTTCGATCAACTCCCGAGCTTCTTCCAACTTGGCTTCCCCTATTATGGGCCGCTCGGGTGCCTCGCCATAGTGAATTTTACGGGCCTCGGCGGGGAACTCTTTCCCGACGTTATCCACAAGCGGTTTTTCGCGTAGCTCCATGGAAGGAGCATCCTGCGCGACCCGAGGGGCCATAACCGCCTTATTTACCGCGCTCGACCCGCAAATCACACAAGAGACCAGCCCGCGCTGGTGCAGCTTGTCATAATCGGCATTGGAACCAAACCACGAATCAAACTCGTGCCCGTGTTCGCATTTGAGGTTAAACTTGATCATTGGCCTATCGGTATTACATTGTTTTCGCGGCAACGGCGTTTTGCCTGCTGCGAATTAGTGCAGTATATATTGAAAGATAGAAATGTTTAAGCAATTATTGAAGTCACCGTTTCTAGTGCTCGTGTTTCTTGTTGGATTTTCCGGCCCGGCCTTTGCCGATTACCGGAATTGTTCGAAGGATCAGCAATCTGACATCGAAAAAGCGGTGTTCAATGCTTTTGACGCCCTATCCGCCGCAACTGTACAAATAACCGCGCAAAACGGAGCCTATCGCACATGGTTTGGCGGCTGGGACGCCTTGCGCGCTAAAACCGTCCGCAACACGATTTCAGCGCTCAAAAACCATATTCGCACCAGTAAAATCACCTATGTCTGCGAAAGAACCGGATCGGGTTCGTGTGATGGCGGCACCTATGCTTTTGTTGATCCTGGCGATTCCGGCACAATCTACCTTTGCGCGCCGTATTTCGAGCTCCCGCAACTTTCGGACGCCACATTTTTGGAAGTCTTCAACTCCGGCACGCGCGCGGGTACGATCATCCACGAAATGTCCCATTACCATGAAGTGGGAGGCACCAGTGACCACTGCTACAACCGTGATGTATGCAGTGATTTTGCCCGCAGCAATCCGAGCCTCGCCGCAAATAATGCGGACAGCTTCCAGTATTTCTCGGAAGATACCTATTTGAAGGCGCGGTAATTACCGGTTGGCGCGGCAATCAGGTGTCTATCGGCTCGTCCTACGGTCGCGACGGCTGCTCATGGGTTGGAATGCCACCGAAACATGGGTCTCGCAATAGGGCTTGCCCGGTTCTACCGGATGCCCGCAAAACCAGAATTCCTCGGTCGCAGGGTCACCGATTGGCCATTTGCAGGTGCGCTCGGTCAGTTGCATCAAGGTGAGCTTGCGCGCCTTTTCCTCGATCTTTTTCACATTGGCCAAGGCTTCGGCGCTCACTTCGGTGGCGGAGCGCTGTGGCGGCAGTGGTTTGCCTGCAGTAATGATCGGGCGCGGGCGCGGGATCGGCTTTTGCACCACAGGCTCGGCGGGCGCCTCTTTCTTGGCCTCGACCTTAGTCTTTTTGGGCTTTGGTGTCGGCTTTGGCGTAGCGTCCGCCTTGGGAGCCGCTTTTGCGGCGGTTGGACGGTTGGACAACCCGAGCCGATGCACCTTGCCGATAACGGCATTGCGGGTCACACCACCCAGTTCGGTCGCGATCTGGGAAGCGCTTTTACCGTCCCCCCACATTTTCTTCAAAATATCAACGCGCTCGTCTGTCCAAGCCATACCTTATCTCCGCCTATTTAACTGGTGAACTTCTATAATAGGTTTCCCAAAGGGAAGTTACAATAGAGCAATTAGCGCGGCATAGGGGTCGTACCGTCTTTATAGGGCTGCCAATCGGTGATTTCGGGATAATACATTTTGCGCCACGCCCGAACCTTGGGGTTCATCATCCGCCGAAAATGGCGCGGATTGCAGGCGATCACCGCCATAATCGGGTAGCCATAGGGCAATTGCGGCGCATCCGCCTCATCATAAGTTTGCAGCAGCGGAAAGCGGCGGCTGGGCTTGTAGTGATGGTCCGAATGGCGCTGTAGATTGATCAACAGCCAGTTGGTGAATTTATGATTGGAATTCCAGGAATGTCGTGGGGCGACCGGCTCGTATTTCCCATCACCCAAGTGTTTACGGACCAGCCCGTAGTGCTCAACATAGTCGATGATCTCCAGATAGGAGATCGCCACCAGGGCTTGAAGGGCAAACAGCGCAACGCCGCCAAATCCGCCGATGATCGCAGCCAAGGTCAGGCAAGCCAGCGCCCCGCCGCCATAACGCCAAAAGGGATTTGAAAAATCGTGCACCGCGTGGCCGCGTTTTTTCTGCCGCTCGGCCTCTACGTGCCATGCAGATTTAAGGCTGCCGATCATGGCGCGGGGTAGAAAATGATAGATGTTTTCATTGTATTTGGCGGTGACCACATCCCGCGGGGTGCCGACATAGCGGTGGTGCACCAGCACATGCTCGGTGCGAAAGTGGCCGTAAAGCACGGTTGCGAGGAGGATATCGCCCAACGTGCGCTCAACTTTGTTTTTCTGGTGGATCAGTTCATGGGCATAGGTAATGCCGACCCCGCCCGCCACCGCGCCTGTCGCCAGCGCCAGAAAGATACTTTCCAGCGTTGAAAGATGGTCAAACCAGAAAATCGCGATCAGGGAGCCAAACACGACCATGATCTGCATCGGAATCCATATCCAAGTGATCATCCGGTGCCAGAACAGGGCTGAATCCTCGGCATCCGGGCTCAGGTTCTCACGGCTGAGGCCAAAGAAACGGTCCATGACCGAGGTGATGCCGGTTGAATAAAGCGGGACCAGCGCAATCCACCAGCCGCCCATTGTGACAGAGAAGAGCCATAGCGGGATAAAAACCAGTGACACCCAGAAAGGCAACGCATTTGAAAGGTTTGGAGTGGCTTTGGTGTTCATTCTCGTTCCCGATTGGCGCAATAGCTCGCAGTTTGCCGCAGCGCGCCCGATCAATCAATGTCGCATATCAAGAAAGCATGCCATGCCCAGCCAGATAGGCTTTGCGCATAATGCTTGGCAGGCTGTTCGGATCTACAGGGGGCGTAAACGTGCCAGCCTGAGGGTTCACCTCACCTGCAAGTGTTACGAAAAGAGTTAACTCCAAGTGAAAATGTGTGAATACATGGCGAATTTCATCGCTTGACCGTGTCCAGTCCGCCTCAAACGGCGGCGCAAATTCGGCACCAGATTCGAGCCAGTCACTGCCAACAAGCCCTTGCATACCCCCTAAAAGCCCGCGCGGGGGGCGGGTTTCAAGCAGCACATGCCCGTCATGCCGCTTGGCAAAATAAACAATGCCGCGCCGCGTAGGCTTGGGTTTTTTCGGGGAGCGTTTTGGCAACTCGGGCGCCGTGCCGGCTTTTAAAGCAGCACAGTTTGATTTGAGAGGACAATCCGCACAGCGCGGATTTTTTGGTATGCAAATTGTAGCCCCGAGGTCCATCAGCGCTTGGGCGTGGTCACCGGCCCGCAGCTCTGGGGTAAGCTGCGCGGCGCGGGTTTTTAGCTTGGGTTTTACGGCAGGAAGGGGGTCAGGCTCGTTAAATAAGCGCGCCATAACCCGCTCGATATTGCCGTCAACAACTACCGCAGGCTCGCCAAAAGCGATGGCGGCGATGGCAGCAGCCGTATAGGGTCCAACCCCCGGCAGAGCCAGCAACCCTGCCTCTGTGTCAGGAAAAACACCACCATTTTCGGCCACCACCCGGGCGCATTTAAGCAAATTGCGCGCGCGCGCATAATAGCCAAGCCCGGCCCAAGCGGCCAAAACGGCGTCATCTGGCGCGGCTGCCAGCGCCTGCACATTTGGCCAACGGGCCATAAAATCCGCGAAATAGGGTTTGACCGTTGTAACCGTTGTTTGCTGAAGCATGATCTCGGAAAGCCAAACCGCGTAGGGGTCCGCTAGAAGCGCCGAGCCGGGTGGCACCCGCCACGGCAATTCTCGCGCATTGGCATCATACCATTTGAGCAATTTTCCACCGATTTCGCTGGCTTCACACATTCGTTATCCCGAAATTGCAAGGCTGGGGGATGGCATTCACCCGCAAAGCCGTTAAAGTCTTGGCAAGTTAATCGGAGATTCCATGCAAGGCAACACGCGCAAAACCAACCGACGCTATAGTCGCGGTTTTACCCATACAGCTAGCCTGATCGAGAAACGGGTGCAAAAAACCGGCAGCGCACGTGGCTTTGCCCAGATGCGCCTGCTCACCCATTGGGACGAGATCGTGGGCGCCGATATCGCCGGCATCGCACGGCCGGTCAAGGTGAGTTATGCGCGGCAGGGAATTGGCGCGCGGCTTACCTTGTTGGCCCGCCCGGCCCATGCACCCGAGCTGCAAATGCAGCTACCGCGCATCAAGGAGCGCGTGAATGCCAGCTACGGCTACAGCGCAATTTCCGATATTCGAATTACACAGACAGGAGACGCCCTAGGTTTTGCCGAGCCTGTTGACCCTTTTGTGCATGACCAGCCAACCCCCACTTTGCCGACAGAAAAAGCTGAAAAGCTGCGGGAAGATGTCGCAAATGTGGAAGACCCAAAACTCCGCGCGCTGCTTGAAAGCCTCGGAACCAACATACTGTTAACATCAAAAGGAAAACATTGATGACCTTAAATAACACGCTCACCCGCCGCGCCTCGCTCGCTTTGATCGCTGGTGCTGCCGGAAGCGCCGCTTTGGCCCAAAGCACAGATTTCGATGCGGTGGCCTTGAAAGAATTCTCGCTGGGTGCCGAAGATGCGCCGATTGAAGTGATCGAGTATGCGTCCTACACCTGCCCGCATTGCGCAAGTTTCCACAGTGATGTGTTCCCGGAATTGAAAGCCAACTACATCGACACCGGAAAAATCCGGTTCACTTTCCGGCCCGTATACTTTGACGGCCCCGGCCTGTGGGCGGATATGCTGGCGCGCTGCACCGGTAACACCGACAAATATTTCGGCATCGCAGGTATTTTATTCGAACGTCAGGCCGAATGGTCCCGCGCCGGGTCGCAAGAGGGTGTAGCCGAAGGGATTGTTTCGGTTGGTCGCCAGGCCGGACTGGATGAAGAAACCGTGCTCGCCTGTTTGCAAGACAATGACAAAGCCAAAGCTTTGGTCGCTGATTTTCAAATCAATGCCGAACGTGACGGGGTGACCGCTACGCCTTCATTTATGATTGATGGTGAACTGCTTTCGAACATGTCTTATGCCTCGTTCGCTCAAATTCTGAACGATAAAATGGCGCCAATTTACGCAGGCTTGACCGATAAAGATAAGCGACTTTGCGAGTTGATGGAAACGCCTATGCGAGCGGGTGGTGAACCCATTTTTTGCCCCGAAAACTAAATGTGAAACGGAGTTCCTGAACAAATCTGCTGCGTTAATAATTTAGTTGGGTCAATTCAGTTTGACGCCCGCCTTTTTCATCAGGTCTTCCAGCAGCTCTTCATTCGGAATCTCCAACCGGACCGGCAGAGAAATCACTTCGGGCCGAAAGCTGGCGGGCAAGCGCGCTGCATCTTTTTCCGTTGTCACAAGCTGTGCGTTTTTTTGCCGGGATTCCTTGAGCAGCCGCTGAAGAATTGTGTCAGAAAAAGTGGCGTGATCCGTAAATGCGTGGGCCTCGATTATTTCCGCCCCTTCTGCCCGTAACGTGCTGAAAAACTTACCCGGGCGACCGATCCCGGCAAAGGCGATAACCCTTTGGCCTTGCCAATCCATCCCCATTTGCAACGGTTTGAGCATAGCTTCCAGCCTCGGTAATCCGACAATTTGTGGCCAGTTGGCGGTTAGTTTTTCTTGCGCCTGCGGGCTGCCAATCGAGAGCAGCACATCCCCGCGCGCAAGGCCGGAACCGAGGGCCTCACGCAGCGGGCCTGCGGGCATCACGTGCCCGTTGCCAAAGCCAACTTCGGCATCCACCACAATGATCGAAAGGTCTTTTTTGAGCGCCGGGTTCTGAAAGCCGTCGTCAAGCAAGATGACCTCCGCCCCGGCCTCAACCGCCGCCTTCGCCCCCGCCGCGCGGTCTTTGGCCACCCATATCGGGCAAAAAGCGGAGATCAGCAGAGGCTCGTCTCCGGTTTGCGCAACCGTATGGGTGCGCTCGTCCACCCGAAGTGGTCCGGTTTCAGAGCCGCCATAGCCACGTGAAACCACATGTACATCCAAGCCCCGTGCCGCCAGAAAACCAGCCAAGGCTATAACGCTGGGGGTTTTGCCCGTGCCGCCAGCATTAATATTTCCGACGCAAATCACTGGCACGGGCAAAGTTTCCCACCGCCCCTTGCGCAACCTGCGAGCGGCGACCGCGGCCCAGATTTTTGAAAGTGGAAAGAGGGCCATTGCCAGCGGGTGCCATTTGCCGCCACGGTTCCAGAATTTTGGTGGCCTCATGACAGGGCTCCCGCTTCAAGCGTTGCATTAATTTCACGCACCAAAACCGCGATAGCTTCTACACCCTCGCTGCCAATATCCCAGGCTTTCAGCGCTAGTCTGGCGGACTGGTCGGGGGCAAGTGTAGCCACGAGCCTAGCCGGCAAAACGGCGTTGGTTTCGGCTTCAGCCAAAGCACCAGCTTGTGCCAACCGTGCATAGCGTTGCTCAAACGGGTGCCGGTTCGGGCCGCACAGAACGGCGGAACCAACCGCCAATGGGGCAAAAGGGTCTGCCGCTTCCGGGCCATATAGCGTACCACCCATATAGGTTACGGCAGCCAGTCGTAGCCACGTACTAAGGTTTTCGGTATCTGGTGCCAGCAGAACTTCTGCTTGCTTGTCGGGCGCACTGTTTTCACATAACTCCCCCAACCGCCAACCGTCATCTGCTATTTGCCTGCCGATCACATCAGCCGTTGCCCGCGGGACAACAACCAGCAAAAGGTTCGGTATCGCCTTCACAGCATGCCTGTGTGCCGCCAGAAGCGCGTCAATTTCGCCGCGCGAAACCAAGGCTGCACACCAAATCGGGCGCGGCCCCAAAGCTCCGGATATTCTTCTATGTACAGCTTCATTTTCCGGCACGGCCGTCGCAACTTCTGATAGGGGTTTGCAATGGACCACGCGGCTTTCATCCAATTCATGCTTGAGCAGGCGCGCTTTTTCCTGCGGGTCCTCCAGCATTATTTTCTGGAAACTATGAAAAAATTCGGTGAACTGACGGCCTTTGAACCCTGCGGGCAGGCTTTGCCCGAGCAGGTTAGCAAATAAGACCGGGATGCCAGCCCGCTTTGCTCTGCGTGTATAAGGGAGCCCGTTGACAGAGGTCCCCCAGAGGAGAAGATCGGGTTTCCAGTGGGTTAAGAATTCGTCAATCATGGCTCTTCGCGGGCCGGGCAACCTCTGGGCCAGTTCCTCTTTCGGAGCCGGACTATCAAGAGTTATCAGAACATTGATCTCGTCCAAAGCGTCACGCAGTGCAACCAGCGCGCTTGCAGGCAAACCCGCCGGAAGATGCATCCAAACCAGCCGACCTTCGGGGCGCGGTGGTGGCGCGGGGCGCGCACCACGCACCCCGCGCAGCAGCGCTGAAATTCCGGAAGGCGCGGAATCCGAGACCATTTACAACCCTTTATTTATCCCAGTTCTTCTGTACTGCTTGCCTCGGCCTCTTCATCGCGCAACCGGTGCAGGTGAGCGATAAAATAGCGCATATGGGCGTTATCAACAGTGCTGTGCGCAGCAGATTTCCAGGCATCATAAGCCTCTGCATAGCTCGGGAAAATACCGACAATGTCAATATCCTCGGTATTTCGAAACGCGTTGTGTTGCGGGTCGGATAATTCACCGCCGAAAACTAGATGCAGACGTTGAGTCATGGCTTTGGTCCTTCATTTGGAATGATAAGACCGGCGATAGGCTGTTTTGTCGCAGGCTGCAAGGCCGAGATAATGTTTTTTGCCAGCACGGAGGGCGCTGCAACCATGCCAGCAAGCTTGGGCAAACGATTATTATATCGGGTCGGCAAGCCACCTGTGGTACTCACGGCGCCACCGGCCTCACGGACTATCAAGTCTCCTGCGGCCACATCCCACTCCCATGCCGGGCGCAGGGTGAACATAGCGTCAAACCGGCCCTCGGCCACGAGGCACATCCGGTAAGCCAAAGACGGGCGGAAATGATGCTGCATACCATGCGGTGCCAGCCAGTGCTCGGGGCTCATATCCGGGCGGCGGGAGAGCACCTTTGCCCCTGCCATCTCGGTTTTATGGCTGACGCCAATCGCGGACCCATTGCGGCGCGCACCCCCGCCCAGGGTTGCACTGTAACTTTGCGCCTTCATCGGCACATGCACCACACCGGCCACTATCTTGCCATGCTCGGCAATTGCCAATGCATGGGAAAAGCTCGGCTCTCCATTGATAAAAGCCCGCGTACCGTCGATGGGATCAATGATAAATACGCGCTTAGCAGACTGGCGTGCCGCGTCGTCTTCGCTTTCTTCGGAAAGCCAGCCGTAATCGGGGCGCGCAGCCAACAATTCGGCCTTTAGCATCCGGTCAATCTCGAGATCGGCCTCGGTGACCGGCCCCTGCCCGTCACCTTTATCCCATATTTCAGGGTCCGCTTTAAAAAAGCGCTTGGCGATTTTGCCTGCGGCTTCGGCCGCGTCCAGTAAAAGGGCCAGATCAGCTTCCGGCAATGGTTAATCCTTCGACCAATAGACTCGGGATCACGCGGGAAAGATGGGTTTGGCCGTCATTCGCCGCCACAACAGAACCAAGCATTTCCCGCAGGTTCCCCGCCACCGTGCATTCATTGACCGGCCCGATCATCTCACCGTTTTCGACCCAGAAACCGGACGCCCCGCGCGAATACTCACCGGTGTTCGGATTCACGCTCGACCCGATCATGGAGGTCACAATCAGACCGGTCCCCATCTGCGAAATCAGGTCTTCTCGCGTATATGCGCCCGCTGTCAGCGTCAGGTTTCCAACGCTTGGCGAAGGGGCGCTACCCGCACCGCGCGCCGCACTCCCCGTGCTTTCCAGGCCCAGTTGGCGGGCTGACGCGAGATCGAGCGTCCAGCCTTGCAACACCCCGTTCTCAACAATCGCGCGGCGCGTGGCGGGCAATCCTTCGGCGTCAAACGGTTTGGAGCCGCTGACCCTCGGGCGCGTCGGGTCCTCCACCAGATCCATTCCTTCGGGCAACACACGTTCGCCCAGCGCTTCTTTGAGCCAACTGACCCCGCGCGCCACCGCGCGGCCCGACACCGCTGCCACCAGATGACCTATCAATGATGATGAAATCCGCTCGTCAAACAGCACCGGAAAGCTACCGGTTGGCGGTTGCTTGGCCCCGGCTAGCGCCGCAGCCCGCTCGCCGGCAATGCGGCCCACCTCATCCGCGCTCATCATATCTGCCGCGAACACGCGGCTATCGCCCTTATAATCCCGCTCCATCTCTAGCCCTTCGCCACTAATGGCCGTGCAATAGAGCCCGGTAGATGTGCGCGAGTAGCCACCGGAAAATCCGTTGCTCGCAGCCAAATGAATGCCAGATTTTGAATAGCTAGCGCCGGAAGAGTCAACTTTGTGAACGCCAGAAACCGCCAAGGCAGCCGATTCAGCCTCAAGCGACATTTCTTTGAGGGCATCTGGGCTAAGGGGCTCGGCACTATCGGCTAGTTCCAGAGCTTCAACATCCCAGTTTTGGGCCAATTGCGAGGGGTCGGCCAAGCCAATATACGGATCCTCCGGGGCGGCTTTGGCCATGGCGACCGCGCGTTCCGCCATTGTTTCGATGGTGGCATCGCTCGCGTCAGAGATCGATACAATCGCGGAGCGCTGCCCGATCAGCACGCGCAAGCCAAGGTCTATTCCCTCGGCTCTCTCGGCATGCTCAAGCGCACCGTTGGTCACTTCGATAGACAGGCTGTCCCCCTGAACAACCAGCGCATCAGCTGCACCCGCACCCGCTTTTTTCGCCGCATCCAGCATTTTTTCGGCAAGTATTCCAAGATCGGGCATTGGGTATCCTTTATTTGTGGTTTGAACAGACTTAGTCAGTCCGGCTTCATTTTGAAACCGCCTTTGGTTGAAAAACCCCTATTTTGTGACGGCATATTTTGGGCTGCGGCCTAAATCTCGCTTGCTCCGGCAAGAAACTTGGCTACCCCAGTGCTTTGTGGAGCTCGGGCATACCGGAGCCCGATATGCGGCGCGCGCCCGGCAATGCCCAAATTACTTTTCCCCTTGCACCCGCTCCACCCTTCCCGCACCTTGAGCCCAAAAGGAGCCCCCAATATGAAACCACTTTCAGGTAAAACCGCTCTTGTCACCGGTGCCAGCCGCGGTATCGGCGAGGCAACGGCTTATGAACTGGCTGAACAAGGTGCCAATGTGTTCCTCACCGCGCGCTCCCGCGAGGCGATTGAGGCGATCAGCACCAAAATCAACGAACAAGGTGGCAAAGCGGCCTTTTTGGCATCAGATGTGTCTCGCTATTTCGGGGTTGAGACCGTTGTAAACCGCTGCGTCGAGACCTTTGGCGCGCTGGATATATTTGTGCAAAACGCCGGTGTAATCGACCCGATTGCCAAAATCGTGGATAGCGACCCGATCGCGTGGGCTAAAACCACAGAGACCAATCTCAATGCGGTTTATTACGGGCTGCGCGCGGCGCTCCCTATCATGCTCGAACAGAATTCCGGGCTGATTATCAACATATCCTCCGGTGCGGCCCATCACCCGCTGGAGGGGTGGAGTCATTATTGTGCCGCCAAGGCTGGCGCGGCTATGCTGACGGAATGCGCCCATATGGAAACAGAGGGTTCCAATGTTTGCATAACCGGCCTTAGCCCCGGAACTGTTGCGACCGATATGCAAGTGCGGATCAAAGCTTCCGGGATTAACCCTGTCAGCCAGTTGGACCCTTCGGTACATATTCCGGCCAGCTGGCCTGCCCGCGCCATTTCATGGCTGGCAATGGGGGCTGCCGCTGATTATGCCGGAAAAGAAATCGCTTTGCGCGAAGAGGATATTCGCCGCAAAATCGGGCTAATCAGCTAGCAGCATCAAGAGCGCCACAATAACCGCAGCCACGCCCAGAAATACCACCAAAGGGACCATCGCGCCCCCCAAGGCCACTTCCCAGAGTATTACCCAAGCGGGCACAAGGTAGGTATAAGCCATAACTTTGGCGCTTTTCAGGTGCATTGCCGCGTATTGCACCAGAAAAAACGTGGCAGCGCTGGCAAAAACCGTGACGTAGGCAATGGTGACCCACACGATTTTCGGAAGGGACGTGAAGTCGGTATTGGCAATGCTGCCTGCGCCGTAGAGGCTGAGCAGCACAAACCCTGCCAGCATCATTCCGAGCGTAAAAACCAGCGGCGGTTCGCCCCGGTTGAGCTTTCGGATCAGCGGCGTATAGAGCGCATGTGCGATACACCCAACAAAGAAAATCATCTCGCCTTTGCCAACTTCAAAGGCCTTGATCGCCTCGATATTTCCACGAAAAATCACCCAGATCGCCCCGCCGGCAGCGAGCGCCAAGGCAACGGCCATTCGTGGTGTTGTGACCTGCCGTAACAACAGCCAGCCAAAAAACGCAGACATAACCGGCGTAAGCGTAAACACCGCTGCCGCAGAAACCGGAGGTGCGGTTTTGAGACCTTCAAACATGGTCACAAAATAGACGGAAAATAACCCGCCGAGCACAAAATAGCGCCACGGCGCGCGGAAATCAGCGCGCCGAACCCCCGGTCCAAGCGCGACTAGCGCGCCGATAATCACGCTGGCAAGCAAAAACCGTAACGCATTTAGGGCAGCCGGATCGATCGCATTTGCAGCGCGCGCGCCAAGCGCAAACGATCCCGCAACCAATGCCGAGAAAAGCAACATAGCAAGGTGCCCGCGCACCACAGGGTTTTGAAAATCCAAATCTAGAACCGATCCAGCAAGCGGTTGAGGTAATCCAGCTCTTCGGTGGAGCGCTCGGCCTCACCGGAGCGGCGGCGAATTTCGTCAAGCAGTTCACGTGCGCGATCTGATGCGTTCTGGTCCGGCACGGCCGTATCCCCATCGGCGCGGCCACGGTCGCCGAGCGAGCGACCAAGCGGGTCAAGCGGGTTTTGTTCTTCGACGACTTCGCCTCCTTCACCCGACTGCCCCGCCCGCTCCTGATTTTGCATATCCCGCAAGCTCTGGCGCATGTTTTCCATGGCTTGCGCCTGTTCGTCAAACGCGCCGGAGAAATCGCCTTCCCGCAGGCGGTCCCGCGCTTCGGCCATGTTCCGCTCGGCCTCTTCCAGTGCTTCGCCGCCATTGCCTTGCTCTTGCAATTGCTCGATATAATCTCGCAATTGTTCCTGCCGTTCGGCCAAAGACTGGCCTTCTTCCTGCCCCTGCTCACCCTGCCCGAATTGCTCTTGCAACTGCTGGAAGGCTTCGTCGGAGAGCTGTTGCTGCTCCTCCAGCCCGTCCTGCAATTGCTGCTGTTCGGCATCTCCGGGGCGCGGGTTGCCACCCGAGCCTTGGGTCATCTCCATGTTTTCCATGAAGCGGCGAATTTCATCGAGGAGCTGTTGGGCCTCTTCCCGCTGGCCATTCTCGGACAGCTCCTGAAGCCGGTCCAGCATTTCCTGTAGCTGGTCTCCGGTAATGCTTTCGCCCTGTTGCTGGTTTTCGGCTTGCTGCTGATTAGGGTCCATATTGCGGGCCATCTGGTCGAGATAGTCTTCGGTGGCCTCGCGAAGCTCGTCCATCAACTCGGCGATTTCCTGATCGGTTGCGCCATTTTCCAAGGCTTGTGACAACCGTTCTTGCGCGCGGCGCAGGCGTGCTTCGGCCCCGCTCAGGTCTCCGTTTTCGATCTGCACAGCGATCTGCCACAGCAGTTCTTCCAATTCGGAGCGCTCATCATCGCTCAAGCCGTCCTCGGCCTGATACCCCATCCGGCGGATCGCACTGCGCAGCAGCAAATAAGTGGAAGCCGACGAAAACAGCCCCTCTTGCGGCGCGTAGCTTACAGCGCGCAAAACCTGTGAAACGCGCGTGTCATTTTCCGGAGACCACATCAGATCCCGCCTCTGTTCCACGATCGCCCCGGCAAGCGGGTCAAAAAAGGACAAGGCCGGAAGCGCCTCCGAATCCAGCGTCAAACTGGCGGTCTGGCCAGCGCCATCCGTCACTTCAAGTGTGATGCTCACCGGCAAGTGAGCCCAAATATGCTTGGAGTAATCCGCCAGAAGGGTTTCTTTTATATCCGTCAGATTCTGGCTAAAAGGCAGCGGCAACTCACCCTCCATACCCGTAGGTAGGGCGATGGGTTCGGGGGCTAACCCATATAAACGGTTCACCAAACCAAGTTCGGGCTGGATCACATATCGTGTGGCAACAATCCCGTAATCGTCCTGCGCAGCGTATTCGATCGAAAGTTCGCCATCGCGGGATTTATCAATTCCATCCGGTGCGCTGAGCGTCGGGGCGATATCCGCCAATACCATCACTTGCCACTTGCCTAGAGAGGTCTTGCCGTCAAAAACCTCAACTTCACCGCTTTGGCTGACCTCAAAGCGGGCATCGCGTGGCGGGTCGTCCGGATTGGGTGCCGTCAATGCTGCCGCAGTGCCACTCACCGCCTCGGTCAGCGAAAACTCGCCATTCCCGTATGTGCGAAGCGTAATTTCACTGCCAACCGGCAGTTCAACCGGTTCACCACCCGCAAGTTCGGTTAAATAAAGCGCAGGTTTGCCTGTATAGGCCGGGGGGGTTGCCCAAGCCTCAATGGCCACACTCGCCTGTGCCGGAGGTGGGGTGCCGCTCAACGTGTTTTGCAGGTTCTCAACCCCGATTTTGGGCGCAAATAGCAACGCGGCTATCGTGGCAACTATCGCCATCAGCCGTAGCCCGTATCGGTCTTCTTTTGGCAGGTCGGGTGCGGGAACCGGGGCGCGGGCTTCCTGAGCCTCCCTTTGCATTTGTTCAATATGCGCCTGCCATAGCGCCTTGGCCAGCGGGTCATTGGTGTTGATCGCCGGCGTGTCCTGCAAGCTGGCGATTGGATGGTGTTCCAGGCTTTCGTCTAGTTTTTCAAGGGCTTGTGATTGCGTGGGGAGCTTGAACTTGCGCCCCCCCCGCACCAAAAGGCCAAGCGCTACGAGCAGCAGCCCGCCCAACAAGCCTTGTGCCACAAGAACCGGCAGCGCTGAAAAACCGCCAAAAGCCAGAATGGCATAGCTGAACCCGAACAGTGTTAACAGCGGCCAGAAGGCCCGCAAAAACTGTTCCAAAATCAAGCTGAGTTTGGTCAGCGTAATCCGGCTGCGCAATCCGCGCAGCAGTTTGGCGCGCCGGTTGGCTTCTGTGTATTTGCCTTTAGGCTCCATCTTTGGCTCTTATGATTCCATCCATGAAGGGAGTGTATCGCGGGAAATCATTTCTTCATAGGTGGGGCGCGCCCGAACCACGGCAAATTGATCACCCTTGACCAGCACTTCAGGGATAAGCGGGCGGGCGTTGTACTCTGAAGCCATAACCGCGCCGTAGGCACCTGCGGAGCGGAATGCGACCAGATCCCCCGCTTTGAGCGGCGGCATGGCGCGTTGCTTGGCAAAAGTATCTCCGCTTTCACAAACGGGGCCCACAATGTCGAGCGGCGTTGGCTCAACGCCTGCCTCTGGCTCTGAGACCGGCACGATATCATGGTGTGCCTCATACATGGCGGGCCGAACGAGGTCGTTCATCGCGGCGTCAATAATCAAAAAATCACGCCCCTCACCGTGTTTGAGGTAAACCACTTCCGAGACCAGCAGCCCCGCATTCCCGGCAATCAGCCGCCCCGGTTCGATCTCGATCTCGCAGCCCAAATGGCCCACGGTTTCTTTGATCACCTGCCCGTATTCTACAGGTAGCGGCGGCGCCTCGTTCGAGCGTTCATAGGGAATGCCAAGCCCGCCACCAAGGTCAAGCCGGTGGATATTGTGGCCATCGGCCCGCAACTGTTCAGTGAGTTCGGCAACTTTGGTAAAGGCCTGCCGGTAGGGCTCGAGATCGGTGAGTTGGCTGCCGATATGCACGTCAATTCCAACCACCTCAATGCCGGGCAAGCTCGCCGCCTCCTTGTAAGCCTCCCGTGCTTTCGCCATTGGAATGCCGAATTTATTCTCTGATTTGCCGGTGGCGATCTTGGCGTGGGTTTTCGCGTCCACATCCGGATTTACCCTCAGAGTGATGGCAGCAACCTTACCCATAGCGCTCGCAACTCGGCTCAGTTGGCGCAGCTCCGGTTCGCTTTCCACGTTAAACTGGCGGATTCCGCCGTTCAGCACCTGCCACATTTCAGCTTCGGTTTTGCCAACACCTGAAAATACAATATGCTCGCCCGGCACACCTGCGGCCCGCGCCTTGGCGTATTCCCCCCCCGAAACAACATCCATGCCCGCGCCCATCGCGGCCAGTGTGCGCAGCACCGCGAGGTTGCCATTGGCCTTCATCGCATAAAAGATCTTATGATCGAGGCCCTCAAGGGCTTCGTCAAACACGGCAAAATGCCGCTCCAGCGTTGCGGTTGAATACACGTAAAACGGCGTTCCAACAGAGGCAGCGATTTCGGTCAGGGAAACGTCTTCGGCGTGCAACACGCCGTTTTTATAGATAAAATGATCCATCAGTCTCGTGTTCTTGTGCGGAGGAAAAGATAAAGCGGCAAGCCGCAGGAAAGGCCGATAGCCAGGGTAACTGGCAGAGCTATGAGCGGGAAATAATACCGGCGCGCCATACATTCGGAAATAGCAAATACGGCCAGCACGATGGTCGATATGATCAGATCCCACATCAATCCGGTGCTGGCGCTATTGGCGCTCCATGCTGCCACGAGCCCAAACAACGCCCCGCCGTTCTGCATCCAGCCCAACACAAAAACCATCGGAACAATCGCCCCGATGACGCTCATCGCCAGATAAAACATGCGTAGCCTAGACATTTACCACCCCTTTCTTTCCGGCTAGCGCACAAAAGGGGAAGGATCAAGCTATTCGACGTGAATATGGTAGATGGAGTAGATCCAGTTATCGTCATTCATCTCGGCCAGATCGGCGCGGTCGGCGCGCGGGAAGACAAGATGGGTCGGGCCATAATCACCCAGCGCAAAAGGCACGCCGTCACGTTTAAGCGCGACAACCGCACCATTCGCCACAGCTTCGGCATAGTCGAGATCAACGGCATAACCGTCAAGCGCACGGATCGTGACCGTGGTGCCCGTAGCGCCGGCTGTCTCCAAAAGGCCAGCGAGCAGTGGGCCTTCAAAGGCATGAACCTTACCGCCCATCGGGAAATCCGCATTGACCGTAACCATCCCGATTCCTTGCAGGGAGGAATGGTCAAACTGCGCCGCGTTTTCAAAGCTGATCTCGTTATAGACAAAAAACTTGTCATCCTCGTTGACCGCCCCGCGTGACGGGTTGGAAACATTCCCGCTGACGGTCAGGATAACCGGCCCTCTTAGTGGCGTCTCAGCCATGGCCGGAATATAAAACAAGGAAGTTGCCATTGCGGTGGCGAGCATTTTGCGGCGGGAAAATAGCATTGATATACCTTTGTCGATCCTCCCGTCCGGGAGTGTCTAGGGTGAAGCGACTTGTGCTGAAGGGACCAGCGGGTCACCCTTCACACCACACCCTAAAATAGTTAACGGAACTATAAAAATCGCTATAATTGTGACAAATTGTTTTAAATTTTTCATATCAGAGCGGCCTTCCAGCGGGCAATTTGGGCCGAAACTTGGCTCGGCGCCGTGCCTCCATAGCTTATGCGGGAAGCCACCGAGTTATCAACCCCGAGCACTTCGTAAACCGCATCCGTGATCTGCGCCTCTATAGATTGCATATCTTCAAGGCTGAGCTCGTGCAGATCACAACCCCGGTCTTCCGCCATTTTTACAAGCGCACCCGTCACGTGATGCGCATCGCGAAACGGCATATTCAGCGCCCGCACCAGCCAGTCGGCAAGGTCGGTAGCCGTTGAAAACCCACTCTCGGCAGCGGTGCGCAGCGGCTCGGGGTTGGGCCGCATATCGGCCACCATTCCGGTCAATGCGGCAAGCGAAAGCATCAGGCTATCCGCCGCATCAAACACTTGCTCTTTATCTTCCTGCATATCTTTTGAATAGGCCAGTGGCAGGCCTTTCATGATGGTTAGGAGCGCGATCAGCGAGCCGTTGATCCGGCCAACTTTGGCGCGCAAAAGCTCAGCTGCATCCGGGTTTTTCTTTTGCGGCATGATGCTGGAGCCGGTGGAGAAACGGTCAGAGATCGTCACAAAACGGAATTGCGCGGACGACCAGATCACCAGCTCTTCCGCCATCCTCGAAATATGCGTCGCGCAAATTGAAGCGCTACTCAGGAATTCGAGCGCAAAATCCCGGTCGGAGACGGCATCAAGCGAGTTGGCGCTTGGCGCGTCAAAGCCAAGGGCCTCGGCGGTCATGTGCCGATCAATCGGAAAGGAGGTACCAGCCAGTGCCGCCGCCCCCAGCGGAGATTCGTTCATGCGTTTGCGCGCATCCACAAACCGCGACCGATCCCGTGCCAGCATTTCAACATAGGCCATCATGTGGTGGCCCCACGTGACAGGTTGCGCAACCTGAAGGTGGGTAAAACCGGGCATCACCATATCAATGCCTGCTTCGGCCTGCCCTACAAAAACCTTCATTAATTCGGTGAGCCCTTCAATTGCGGCATCCATTTGCCCGCGCACCCAGAGCTTGAAATCGGTTGCCACCTGATCGTTGCGCGAGCGCGCTGTGTGCAGACGCCCCGCAGCAGGGCCAATCAATTTGGTCAGCCGCGATTCCACATTCATGTGGATGTCTTCCAAAGCCGTTGAAAATTCGAATTTACCCGACTCAATTTCTGACAATACCGTGAGCAGCCCTTCCCCAATGGCCGCGCCGTCATTATCACTTATAATACCACAGGCAACCAGCATCGCCGCGTGGGCGCGCGAGCCTTCAATATCCTGCGCTGCCATTTTCTGGTCATAGCCGATAGAGGCGTTGATCGCTTCCATGATGGCATCCGGCCCAGCAGAAAACCGCCCGCCCCACATTGCATTTGCTGATTTTTTGTCCGACATACGCTTAAACCTTTTTGGAGAGGCCCGATGAAAACGCCCCTGATCACCGCCCTGCTATACGCCGCTTTCGCGCTCGGTGCAAACCCCGCTTATGCACAGGAAATAGGCGCTGAAACGCGCACCAGCCTGATGGAGATGCGCACGGGCGAGATGCGCAAGCTCAAAATTCATAGCGCAGCCGAAGCGGCGGTTTTGGCCACGTTTACCGACCCCGAGGGGGCTATACACAGCCTTGCCGACAGCAATGGCAAAATCAGGGTGTTAAATTTCTGGGCGACGTGGTGCTTTCCCTGCCGAGAGGAAATGCCAACACTGGACGCTTTGCAAAAAGGCCTTGGCGGCGAGCATTTCGAAGTTCTCACTGTTGCCACAGGGTTTAACCAGCTTGCGGGCATTGAACGATTTCTTGACCAAGCAGAAGTGACCGCCCTACCGATACTTCTCGACCCTGATTCGAGCCTCGGCAACGCATTCGGGGCCATCGGCCTGCCTCTAACCGTGGTGCTCAACCGTGACGGGCAGGAAATTGCCCGCCTGACCGGCGGAGCTGATTGGCATGACCAAAGCGCACAAAATATCTTTAACGCCCTGTTGTCACTGGAATAAATTGCCTAAAATGCAAATAAAACTTGTAGAACATTTTAAGAACAGTTTAGGAAAATTTACGTTTCGTTAACATTTTTGGGACAAGTTAAGTCGTCCAATACGTGGAGGATTCGATGGCACAAAGATGGGAAGCATTTGAGAATAAGTCCGCCCGGCGCGATCTCAAACTCGAAGCGACTCGTACCATGGTGAACACCGCGATTGAAGAAGGGCGTGTTGGCCTTGCCTTTCAGCCGGTTTTTCGCTCCGGCTCTCGCCCTTTAATCGCGTTTCACGAAGGGCTTATCCGCATCCGGGACCGCAACGGGCGCAACGTGCCAGCCGGTGAGTTTATACCAGCGGTCGAAGATACATCCCTCGTGCAAGCCATTGACCGCATTGCCCTGCAAAAAACCATGGATATGCTGCGCGCCGACCCGCGGCAGCGGCTTTCTGTCAACATTTCGATGAACACGATCGGTGACGAAGGCTGGATGGGGATTTTGCACAGATCATGCCACGATACCCCTCATATTGCTGACCGGCTAATCGTGGAGATGACCGAATCCACGCCGATCGCAGACCCTGATTTTGTCGCCTATTTTATGGAGAAAGGGCATAAGCTGGGCTGTAGTTTCGCGATAGATGATTTTGGCGCGGGATTCACCGGATTTAGCCACTTTCGCAAATATAAATTTGACATGGTCAAGATTGACGGCCAGTTTATCCGTGACCTGCCGAACAACCGTGACAATCAGGTGCTGGTTGAGGCACTGGTCAAAATCGCACGGCAGTTTGACATGTTCACAGTAGCCGAATTTGTCGAAACGGCCGAAGAATCAGCGCTGGCTCAAAAACTCGGAGTCGATGCGCTTCAAGGCTACTATCACGGAAGGTCTTCCGAAATGCCGATCTGTCTAAATACCGGCTCAAAGCTAGGGAAGTTGGCCTAATCCTTTTCCGCAAGCTTTGAAATCTGGTCCTGCATCTCGGCCAGTTGTTGCTTGAGCGCGCTCAATTCTTCATTTTTGGTGGTGGATTCTGGTTCGGAAGTCGGTTGTGGTGCGTTCGCGACAAAGGGCGAAAACATTTTTACGGCATTCTCCATCCATTCCATATTCCCGCGGGCCATGCTTTCCATATTGGCAATCATCGGGTTTCCGCCCATCATCGAAGAAATTTGCTCGCGCATATTTTCCTGATTTTTGGCGAAGCTTTCCATTGAGGCCTCAAGGTAGCCGGGGACAAAGCCTTCAAGCGAATCGCCATATAACCCGATGAGCTGGCGCAGAAAGTTGACTGGCAACAGGTTCTGCCCTTTTGATTCTTCTTCAAAAATGATCTGCGCCAAAACCGAGCGCGTGATATCTTCACCGGATTTGGCGTCTTTCACGACAAAATCCTGCCCTTGCCTGACCATTCCGGCCAAATCATCCAATGTTACGTAACTGGATTTTTCAGTGTTATATAACCGCCGATTTGCGTATTTCTTGATCACAATCGGATCTGTTTCAGAATCTGCCATGTTAAACTCCCACAATCGCTAATTAGACTACCGCGCTTTTTCGCAACTGCAATGCAAAACTCGCATCTGCGTCAAGCGCTCCAAATTTTCGCCTTCCCACGCTCAAAAGCGCGTCTCGCGACCAACAGAAATCAAGTTGTTGTATTATTATTTCGCCAGTGACTGATTTTTAGACTTATTATTTCCCCCCAAATATGTTGCAATGCACAAGTATCGAATCAATCTGGTTGGAGACCTCATGACCAATATCGTAATTGCATCCGCCGCCCGCACGGCTGTTGGCAGCTTTCTTGGCGCATTTGCCAACACACCTGCGCATGTTTTGGGCGAAACCGTAATCCGCGCCCTTATCGAACGGGCAGGCATAGACCCGGCAGACGTGTCTGAAACCATTCTTGGTCAGGTCCTGACAGCGGGTCAGGGGCAAAACCCGGCTCGTCAAGCGCATATCAATGCCGGTTTGCCAAAAGAATCTTCCGCTTGGGGGATCAATCAGGTTTGCGGTTCGGGGCTGCGGGCCGTGATGCTCGGCGCACAGCAAATTATGCTCGGTGATGCCGACATCGTGGTCGCCGGAGGTCAGGAAAGCATGAGCCTGTCTCCGCATGTTGCCAACCTGCGCAACGGCCAAAAAATGAGTGACATGCAGTTCATCGATTCCATGATCCGCGACGGGTTGTGGGATGCCTTTAACGGCTACCATATGGGTATCACCGCCGAAAATGTGGCGGCGCAATGGGAAATTGACCGGCAGATGCAGGACGAGTTTGCCACAGCTTCGCAAAACAAAGCCGAGGCTGCTCAGCTCGCGGGGCGCTTTAAAGACGAAATTGTGCCGGTGGTTTTGACCTCACGTAGAGGCGAGACAATCGTCGACTCCGACGAATATGTCCGCCATGGCGCAACGCTGGAAGGCATGCAAAAACTGCGCCCGGCCTTCACCAAAGACGGCACGGTAACCGCAGCAAACGCATCCGGTCTGAATGACGGCGCAGCAGGCGCCCTTTTGATGAGTGCCGAAAACGCTGAAAAGCGTGGTATTCAACCCTTGGCGCGAATCGCCTCCTACGCAACTGTCGGCCTTGACCCTTCAATCATGGGGGTCGGGCCAATTCACGCTTCCAGAAAAGCGCTGGATAAAGCCGGCTGGAAAGCGGCTGACCTTGATTTAGTTGAAGCCAATGAAGCATTTGCAGCGCAGGCATGTGCTGTGAACAAGGACATGGGCTGGGATCCGGCGGTCGTAAACGTAAACGGTGGAGCGATTGCCATCGGCCATCCGATCGGGGCATCGGGTGCGCGCATCCTCAACACTTTGATTTTTGAAATGCAACGCCGTGATGCCAAAAAAGGCTTGGCAACTCTTTGCATTGGCGGCGGCATGGGTGTCGCGCTTTGCGTGGAACGGGACTAAGGAGAACCCAAAATGACAAGAGTAGCACTTGTAACCGGAGGCACGCGCGGTATTGGCGCAGCCATTGCCATCGCCCTCAAAGAGAGCGGCGCGGATGTCGCTGTGAGCTATGCCGGGAATGACGACGCCGCAAAAGCCTTTACGGATGAAACAGGAATTAGGGCCTACAAGTGGTCGGTCGCGGATTATGACGAATGCGTGGCAGGCATCGCACAGGTTGAAGCAGACCTCGGGCCGGTGGATATTTTGGTCAACAATGCCGGTATCACCCGTGACGGGATGTTCCACAAGCTAACCCGCGAGGCTTGGCAAGAAGTGATTGATACCAACCTGACCGGTGTTTTCAACATGACCCACCCGATCTGGCCCGGCATGCGCAGCCGCAAATTTGGACGCGTGATTAACATTTCTTCGATCAACGGGCAAAAAGGACAGATGGGGCAAGTGAACTATTCTGCGGCAAAGGCCGGTGATCTTGGATTTACCAAAGCGCTCGCGCAAGAGGGTGCATTTGCGGGAATCACGGTCAATGCGATTTGCCCCGGCTATATTGGCACCGAAATGGTGCGCGCTGTGCCGGAAAAGGTCTTAAACGAGAAAATCATCCCGCAAATTCCGGTTGGGCGCCTTGGCGAGCCGGAAGAAATTGCGCGGTGTGTGATTTTTCTGGCATCTGACGATGCAGGTTTCATCACTGGCTCCACTCTCACCGCCAATGGCGGGCAATTTGTGGTGTGACAATCTGAGCGCCTCGCGGTATGAAAGACATCATTTTCGCGAGGTACTACATTGAAAATCGGCGTCCTTGAAACCGGCCACCTTTCTGACAAGCTCAAAGCCAAATATGGCCGCTATCCGGCGTTCTTTGAACGCTTGGTTGGGCCGCATCTACCTGAAGCGTCTTTTTTTACGGTTTCTGTGGTTGATGGTGAAACGGCAAAGAGCCCTGACCAGGCCGATGGCTGGATCATCACCGGATCGCGAAGCGGTGCCTATGAAGACGAGCCATGGATTCCGCCGCTTGAAGAATTTCTTCGCGCCTGTCTCGCAAAAGGCGTTCCCGTTGTAGGGATTTGCTTTGGCCACCAGATATTGGCGCAAGCCATGGGTGGCAAGGTAGAGAAATCGAGTAAGGGTTGGGGGGTTGGCATTCATGAGTATGCGCTGCTCGATCAGCCGGAATGGCTAAAAGGAATTAACAAAAGCTTTTCAATCCCGGCGATCCATCAGGATCAGGTCATCAAAGCCCCTGAAGGCGCAAAGGTATTTTCAAGTTCTGAATTCTGCCCGATTGCAGGGCTTCTATACGGGGATCCCGCCTCTCCAACAGCTATGACAATCCAGCCGCACCCTGAAATGACTGCCGAATTTGTGGCAGATATTTCGGAAGAACGCCTTCAGCACATTATTCCGGCGGAAACGATGCAGCGTGCGCTCAAAACGTTAAGTAAACCTGCGGATCAGGTTGCCTGGGGTCAGGCTATCGCAGCCTTTTTCCGGCAAAAGCGGCCTTAGCCGCCCGAGGCTCGGTTATAGCTGGGCTGTAACCTTGGCGATTTCTTCTTTGAGGCGGAGTTTTTCTTTTTTCATCGCCCCGATCTCGATGTTGTCTGCCGATGGGTGGCGCTGGGTTTGCTCGATCTGGTTTTCCAGTTTCTCGTGTTTTTTTTGTAATTCGTTCAGATGAGAATTCAGGTTCATCACTGGCCTCCAATTGGTTGCTTGTCATTGATACGTAATAGTTGACCACAGAATTTCAATTCTGTCATCAATTCTTCACGCCATCTTTACAAAATTATCGATCGCTCATTACCAAAGCGTTACCTTTTCGCAGGATGTTACTCGCCGCGCTTGAATAATCGTCGCCATCTTTTGCGTGGACCTTTCCTTCGTGCAAGATAAGCGGTGCCAACAAACGAAGTTGGCCTGCGGCCCCTTTTCGCGCTTGAACTATCACCCTTGCTGAATCGCGGCCCATGCGGGCGGCAAGTGGCAAAATGCGAATATCTCCGGCATTTTCCAGCGCGGCCAAAATTTCCGGTAGACGGGGGGTGCGATGAATAATTGTGATCCACCCCAATGGCTTAAGCCTTTTTAGCCCCACAGAAATCCAGTCTCCAATTTGGGAATCACCCTCCAAAAAGGCTGTGGATTTTCCGGCATCGGAGGGCGAAGTATGTCGCTCACTCTCGTAATATGGTGGGTTCATCATCACATGGTCAAAACTTTTGGCGCGCAAATCCGCTGGCATTTGCGCCAGATCCCCGACAATGATTTCGGCCGAAAGCCCATTTCGCACCATATTTTCTCTTGCCAGATCGGCATATTCTGGTTGCAATTCCAACCCGACTGCATCGACCTTGGCGCGATGCAAAAGGCAGCCCAGAGCCACGCCCGCGCCGCAGCCCAATTCCAGCACCGATTGTCCGGATTTTGCAGCGACAGCAGCGGCTAGAAACACCGGGTCAGTAGCCGCCCTATACCCATTTTTGGGCTGTAAAAACTCCAGCTTTCCATCCAGAAAGCGGTCATTCGTTAGCTCCGGTTTCACGTCTCCAACCCGCTGTCTATTTCGTTATCCCGCAACACGGCTTCTGCGATAAATGCATCTTCATCAGCCACCATGAGCCGACGAGGAAACAGCCCCGTAGATCCCTCCAGCACGGCCATATGGTCCCCGAGTGTATAATAGCGAATTCCCTCGCCCTTCAGCAGAGCGGTGGCAAAGGTTATATCCAATGGGTCGGTTGTGCGTAATATCTCTTTCATTTTGTTACGTTATCGGGCAAAAAGAGCGCCGTCGAGGGGTGGTTGCCACCTCACCGGATTTTGAGAGTTATTATGGGCCCATTTGAACAATTACAGGCGCTTCTAACGGATGACATGGAAGCCGTGAACGAGTTGATCCGCACCCGGATGGCCTCTGAACACGCACCGCGGATTCCGGAGGTTACCGCACATCTGGTTGAGGCAGGTGGCAAACGATTGCGCCCGCTACTCACGCTGGCAACGGCAAATCTCTGCGGCTATTCAGGCCGCCACCATGTGTTGCTTGCCGCCACTGTTGAGTTTATCCACACCGCGACATTGCTACATGATGATGTTGTTGACGAAAGCGCACAGCGGCGGGGCCGGCCCACAGCCAACTTGCTTTGGGACAATAAATCAAGTGTTCTGGTTGGGGATTACCTGTTTTCGCGCTCCTTCCAGCTGATGGTCGAAACCGGCAATATGAAGGCGCTTGGCATTCTCGCAAACGCCTCGGCGGTTATCGCCGAGGGTGAGGTCCTGCAACTCAGTGCCGCGCAAGATCTGGCAACAACCGAAGAGATTTATCTGCAAGTGGTGCGCGGCAAAACAGCAGCTTTGTTTGCCGCAGCCTGCGAGGTTGGCGCCGTGATCGCAGATGCGCCTGAAGCCCACGCAACCGCGCTGCGTGAATATGGAGACGCAATTGGTATTGCCTTCCAAATCGTAGATGATCTGCTCGATTACGGCGGGACTGCGGCTCAGCTAGGCAAAAATACGGGTGATGACTTTAGAGAGCGGAAGCTAACGCTGCCGGTTATTCTCGCGGTGTCCAAAGCCAATGCCGAAGAGCGGGCTTTTTGGCAGCGCACCATTGAAAAGGGCGAGCAAGAGGAAAGCGATCTAGCCCATGCGATGAGCCTTTTGGCAAAGCATGGTACCCTTGAAGAAACCCGGCAAAAAGCATTGGGCTGGGCTGAAAGTGCCCGCTCGGCTCTCGCGCCGCTTCCGGATACGGAGCTCAAATCCGTGCTCGGCGATCTGGCTGATTTTGTGGTTTCGCGCGTGGTCTAGACTTTGGCGGCGGCGACCCACCATTCGGGGTTTTCAGCACTTATTTTCGCGCCTGCACGGTCTGCCTCTTCCCGCGTTTTGAATAATCCAAAACAGGTCCCGCCAGAGCCTGACATCCGCGCAAGCTCGCAGCCTTTTTG